>Ga0307981_1000342_pt1 | contig 47534 bp, 45 predicted proteins | sample OrgLakmetagen987_FD_201849 | JGI IMG/M metagenome (GOLD analysis project Ga0307981, IMG submission 201849) | Saline water microbial communities from Organic Lake, Antarctica - #987 | ecosystem: Environmental > Aquatic > Non-marine Saline and Alkaline > Saline | place: Antarctica: Organic Lake... | reverse complement strand
TTTGGTCATACACTGCTGCACCGCGACCAAACGCGAAGGCGTTCGGCTACAGTCCACTCGCGTAACCGAGGGGCTTCCGCTTCGGTTGTCCGCACTGCTGGCACCTTTTTGAGAAAAAAGTTGCGCGACATGAATTTTGTAAGAAGTTGGTGTCGTGAATAAAAATACTCCTATTACGATAGCGAAGGGCGATGGCATCGGTCCTGAAATCATGGATGCGACTCTTGAAATTCTGGAGGCGGCCGGCGCCGCTCTGGATATCGAAGAGGTTAAAATAGGAAAGTCTGTTTACGAGGACGGCGTCACCTCCGGCATCCCTGCAGATGCCTGGGAATCCCTGCGGCGCACACGTGTTTTCCTGAAAGCACCGATCACCACTCCACAGGGCAAGGGCTATAAGAGTCTGAACGTCACACTGCGCAAGACGCTGGGGCTCTTTGCCAATACGCGCCCGTGCCTGACTTTTCGCCCCTTCATCGAATCGCGCTTCGACAACGTCGACTGTGTCGTGATCCGCGAAAATGAGGAAGACACTTACGCAGGTATCGAGCACCGCCAGACACAGGAAGTCACACAGTGCCTCAAGCTCATAACAAAACCCGGCAGCGAACGTATCATCCGCTATGCCTTTGAATTTGCGAAGCAGAATGGCCGCAAACGGGTCACCTGCATGTCCAAGGACAATATCATGAAGATCACCGACGGGCTCTTTCATGAGACTTTCAATCAAGTGGCCAAAGAATACCCGGAGATCGAAACCGATCATAAGATCATCGATATTGGCTCGGCGCTCATAGCCGACTCGCCGCAGGATTTCGATGTTGTGGTCACGCTTAATCTCTATGGCGACATCATATCCGATATTCTGGCACAGGTCTGTGGCTCGGTAGGTATCGCCGGCTCCTCCAATATCGGCGCAGATTTTGCCATGTTTGAGGCCATCCATGGTTCGGCACCCGACATCGTGGGGCAGGACATCGCCAATCCTTCCGCCCTGCTCAATGGCGCGGTCATGCTACTGAAGCACATCGGCCAGCCCGAGGTCGCAGCCAAAATCCAAAACGCGTGGTTGAAAACCCTGGAGGACGGCATCCACACCGGCGATATTTACAGCGAGGCCAACAGCCAGAAAAAAGTAGGCACGCAGGCCTTCAAGGATGCCGTTATCGCCAACCTCGGCAAGGAGCCGGTCAAACTGGCCAAAGCGGTGGTCGTCGAGGGATCGGGCGGCATTCATCTACCGGAGATGCAGAAGGTCTGCCAGAAAAAGGAGCTGGTCGGCGTCGACCTATTCCTGGATTGGGATGAAGACGACCGCGATGCCAACCAGTTGGGCGAGCGGATTAATGCCGTGTTGCCTGCACCGTGGAAGCTGAAAATGATCACCAACCGCGGCGTCAAGGTCTACCCAGACGGCTTCCCCGAAACCTTTTGCACGGACCACTGGCGTTGCCGCTTCTTGAAAGTTGACGAATCGGAAGATCCAACTCTGGAGAACCAAAATATCGTCAAACTCATGACTGCGATCGGTGCGGCCTCACTGGACATCGTCAAAACGGAAAACCTCTACCTCTTCGATGGCGAACGTGGTTACACGCTGGGGCAGGGCGAGTGATCCCTATGCTTTAACTGGCAGATCAGGAGATCTGCGCTCCTGGGAACGCAAATCTCCTGATTTGCGAGAAAAACAGACTTGCCCGAATACTTTTTCGAATATGACGAATGGTGTAGTTTACCCTTCCGATTTACCGAGCTCTTCAACATGATGATCTTATGATTGATAGGATTCTCTCTAAACGAATTGTGCCCGTCGTCGTGCTGGACGATGCAGAAAATGCCGAACCCTTGGCCGAAGCCCTACTTTCAGCTGGTCTTGATATTATCGAAGTCACTTTTCGCACCGAAGCTGCGGAAGAGTCGATTCGCCGAATCGCCCAGCGCTTTCCGGAAGTGCTGCTCGGTGCCGGCACCCTACTAGATGTGGAGCAAGTCAAGCGGGCACGGGATGCAGGCGCTGTTTTCGGCTTAGCTCCGGGCCTTAATCCGGACATCATCTCAACGTCTCGTGAAGTCGGGCTCGAGTTTTCGCCTGGCGTCATGACTCCCAGCGAGGTGGAGCAAGCCCTCTCTCTCAACTGTAAACTCCTAAAGTTCTTCCCCGCCGAAGCTGCCGGAGGCGTGAAGATGCTCAAGTCGCTGGCTGGGCCCTATGCACACACTGGCGTCAAATTCACTCCAACCGGAGGCATCACGGCCAACAACCTGCAGGACTATCTTAAACTCCCCGTCGTTGCCGCTATCGGCGGCTCGTGGATGGTCAGCCCTTCTTTGATTAAGGCGAAAAACTGGGCCGAAATCACTCGACTCACCAGCGAGGCCCTGGATCTGGCTGCACAAGCATAGGCTATCTTAAAGGAACTCATCTTGCTAAAAACAATCTACAACAACATGCTATCTACAAAACTCAAACTCCTCGCCGCAATCGCTTCGCTTTGCCTCGCGTCTCTCTCCTCATTGGCTGCTGGCCCGCTTAAGGTCTTCATCCTCTGCGGACAGTCCAACATGCAGGGGCACGCCCACATCAGCACTTTTGAAGTGATGGAACTCGACCCGAAGGCGAAACCACTCCTCGAAGCGATGGTGGATGAAAACGGCGAGCCGCGCGTATTGGAAGATGTTTGGATCTCCTCACTGGGTTCCTCCGAAGCAGAGAAGATCGGGCAGCTTACTGCTGGTTACGGCGCAGATAAACGCGGCGTCCGCATCGGCCCCGAATTCACTTTCGGGATTTACATGCATAAGGCATTGAACGAGCCGATCCTTCTGATCAAAACTGCGTGGGGAGGCAAGAGCCTGCACACCGACTTTCGCCCGCCGAGCGCCGGACCCTACACCTTCAATAAAAAAGCCATCGAAAGGCTAACATCCAAAGGTGAAGATGTTGAAGCGGCACAAGCCAAGCGCTCAGAAGCGTCCGGACACTACTACCGGCTCATGTTGGAGCAGGTCGAAAAAGTGCTCGGTGACATTAAGCGCGTCTATCCCGATTACGATGCTAGCAAGGGCTATGAGCTAGCCGGCTTCGTTTGGTTTCAGGGGTGGAACGACATGGTGGATGGTGGCGTTTACCCGGATCGCTATAATCCCGGCGGCTATGACGACTATTCTAAACTTCTTGCACAGTTCATCAAAGACGTCCGCAACGACCTCTCCGCGCCCGAGCTGCCCTTCGTCATTGGAGTCATGGGAGCCGGCGGCCCTACCGAGCTGTATGGCCCAGGAAAGAAACGCTACAAGGGCGTGCATCAGCACTTTAGAGATGCGATGGCAGCTCCGGCAGCCTTGCCCGAATTTCAAGGTAACGTAATCGCCGTTCAAACGGAGAACTACTGGGACATGGAACTGGATGCACTCCGTGCGAGGGAAGGCGAGATCAAGGGCCAGATCAAGAAACTTCAACTCAAGGTCAAGCAAGGCAAACTCAACAAGGAAGAGCTAAAGAAGACCGAAGCGAAACTATACGACGACGCGTTTTCTGAGCGGGAAATGACAATCCTTAAAAAGGGTGCCTCTAATTTTGAATTCCACTACCTGGGCTCAGCCAAAATCCTGGGACAAATTGGCAAAGCCTTTGCCGAAGCCAACGCGGAACTCCTCAAGAAATAAGTTGCTACAAGTTTGGTAAATAATGCCTGAAGGCTTGGCATTTATTGCAGTCACAATTTTCATAAAAATCAAAGGATGACTGCTGAAGAGAGTGAGTTAAATCAAACTAAGTGGCGCCGCATACGACGCGTCAAGCGATGGCTGCGTCCACTACCACGTCGCGCAACGATTCATCGGTATCCAATATTAAAATTTTTCGCTGAGTCAGCGCGCAAGCGATCTTTCATTTGGAGCTTTCGGGTGGAAAATGCGGTTCCCGCTATTTACGCAGGTTGCATCCTTACCCTCTTGCCGCTTTACGGCATACAAATACCTCTGGCGGTACTGCTGGCTGTCCTGCTCAGGGCCAATTTGCCGATTCTTGCTGGCCTGCAAGTCGTCTCCAATCCGATCACGGCAGTTCCAATCTGGGTGGCCGATTTCACAGTAGGTAGAACCGTCTTGAGCGTCGTCGGACTCGAGACTGAACCGCTGACCCGGAGCGAAATCCTACAACTGCTTTATGATTTTGTTCATATCCACTGGGAGGCAAATTTGGAGCGGATGCTTAGTGTCTTCGGGCTGACATCTCTGGGCGCGATCGTCATGGGCATCTTTTTTGGTTTTGTCGCCAGCACCAGCTATCGGATTATTGCCAATCGGACGGCGGCCAGCTACTCTATTTTAAAGGATAAAGTTCACTTGCCAAAACTACGAAAAACGAAAGCCCCATTTGATGAAAAGCATCCGAATAATACTTAAGCCCTTCCTCATCGCCACTGCGGCGATGCTACTCAGCCTGCCTGCTGCGAATGCATCGCGCATCCTGCTCGGTATCGATGTCCTGGAGCAAAGTGGGTTCCGTTCCTTAGCTGGTAAAAGAATTGGCCTGCTGACGCATCCCGCCGGCGTGAACCGAAATGGTATCAGCAGCGTTGAGGTGCTGCGCAAAGCTCGGAATGTGGATCTCGTTGCCCTATTCGGCCCCGAGCATGGCATCTACGGCAATGAGAAAGCCAATGTGCCCGTGGACGACAAAATCGACTCGCGCACCGGCCTGCCCGTTTACTCTCTTTATGGTAAATACCGTAAGCCCACGGCCAAAATGCTGAGCGGGCTCGACGCCCTACTCATTGACCTGCAGGACGTCGGCGTGCGCTCCTACACCTATGTCAGTTGCATGCGCTACGCGATGGAGGCCTGCTTCGAACAGGGCGTGGAAGTGATCGTGCTGGATCGCCCGAACCCCCTCGGCGGGCTAAAGGTGGACGGCCCGCCCCTCGACCGCGAATGGCGCAGCTATGTCGGTGCTTTTCACGTGCCTTACGTGCACGGCCTCACCATCGCCGAGCTGGCCCGCATCGCGAAGCACACACCCGGCTGGATGGAAGTGGCCGATACGGTCCGTCAACGCGGCAAACTGACCATTATCCCGATGAAGGGCTGGCAGCGCAATATGCTCTGGACGGATACCGGGCTGAGGTGGGTGCCAACCTCGCCCTACGTGCCAGACCTCTCTGCTGTGCTCGGCTATGCCATGACTGGTCTCGGCGCCCAGGAAGGCGGGTTCTCTCATGGTATCGGCACTCCCTACCCCTTTCGCCTGCTCCGGCATAAGGGCAAAAGCCCTGCAGAGGTCAAACGTGCCCTAGAGGCTTGCCGCATCCCGGGGCTGAGCTACCGCATCGTCAAAACACATTCAGCAGCCGGCGCACCTGTCGAAGGAGTTTATTTAAGTGCGAGCAACTGGGCGTCCTTACGGCCAACAGAAGTCAGTTTTCATATGATGCGGATCACCGCGGCGTGGACGCAGGGGAACCCTTTCGCAGAAGCGAAGAACACAAACCTCTTCAATAAACACGTCGGCAGCACCGCATGGTGGGATGAGATTAGCCAGCGCGGCCAAAACGCCCGGGTGAACCAGTTCGTCGCCAGCTGGGCACGCAGCGCTGAAGACTTTCAGCGTAAAGCCAAGCGCTTCTGGATCTACCAGTGAGTCGAGGTTGTCGGTTTAACGCGGACAGAAATGTCCACGCTCCGTTTTGACCCTGCCGGAGTCAGGACATTTCTGTCCTGCAGTGGGAAGGTGAGCGAACAAACCACCCGGTGTCCGACACCGATGAGCCACACTGCATTCAGGCATCAGCCTTCACCGATGCGAGAAATTGGTTCCTGGTATAGGTAATGGCGGACAGAAATGTCCGCGCTCCGTTTTGACCCTACCGGAGTCAGGACATTTCTGTCCTGCAGTAGCAAGGTGACTGAACAAATCAGCCGATCCGCTGCCCGGTGCCCAAAAAAAGCGGCTCTCCGGTAATGGAGAGCCGCTGTAAAGTTGTAGGCAATTATCGTGGCAAACAACATGGTAAGGCGTGCTTACCACGTCTAGCCATGTCTTACCAAGACTTACCAAGTGCGTTTCTTATGACGATTTGATTTCAAGCGCTTACGACGCTTGTGCTTGTTCATCTTGAGACGACGCTTCTTTTTTAGGTTACCCATGTAAATTGTATGTGTGAAATTTCGAGAAAACGTAGAAAGGAGCCAGAAAATAGATTGGCTGTAAAGTGTTTTTTTAATTAAAGCTCGATAGCAGATGCTTTAATCTTCTCTGCGAGCAGGCTACGCGCGGGTTTGAAGCAATGGTGCGCTTTGCTTGATAGCTTAATTTCACTCCCCCCGGAGAGCAAAAAATCGACTGGCTGCAGACTGATCGAGGAGTTCGTCAGAAAAACCGCCTCGGCTCCCGTTAGATCCGCCGGAGCGTAGCTGCCCACCTTAACACTCATCACTTCGAGTAGTGCCTCACGCATGACGCCAGGGAGCAGGCCACTCTCCAAACCGGAGGTGCGCAGACAGTCGTCTTTGTAAAAGAAGATATTTGAGAGGGCTCCTTCAGCAATATGCCCCTTCGTATCGAGCCTTAGGCCATCGTAACAGCCCGCAGCACGTGCCGACCCGGTTACCATTATGTTCTCGAGGTAGTTGTGGGTCTTATAGCCAGCCAGCAGCGACTTTTCGTCAATACGCGCCAGGCCATCCAGCAAGAGACCGATACGATCAGGCGGAGAATCCAACGGCCTTGAATAGACAAGCAAACGACTGGCGCCGGCTTCTTTAATCAGCGAAAGTTTGATCAGCGCATCAGGGGGCAGATCTCCGGCGAGAGTCCGCACCGCATCCAGAGCCTCGCCTTGATCGTGTGTTAGCTGCATCCCCAGCTCCGCTGCCGATCTCTTCAAGCGCTGCCAATGCGCCGGCCAAAGCTCGAGGCGACCCCCGCGCAGGCATATCGTTTCAAACAAGCCGAAGCCGTGGGCAAAACCGGAGGCTTGCGGGTCCAGCCTGAGTGACTGCCCTGGTGAAATTATTTCGATGTCTGGCATATGGCCTCCAAAGTTTCGCAGATCGCCCGGGCTTTATCAACCGTCTCCTGATATTCGCTTTCCGGCTCGGAATCCCAGACGATGCCGCCACCTACCTGATAATCGAGCTGACCGTCTTTTAAGTGCAGGCTCCGGATCGCAATGTTGAACTCTGCATTCTCGTCGAACCCGATATATCCAACCGATCCACAATACGCACCGCGGCGGGTGGGCTCCAACTCTTCGATAATCTCCATGGCCCGCACCTTCGGCGCTCCGGTTATAGAACCCCCCGGGAAAAGCGCAGATAGCGCATCATACACATCCTTCCCGGTAGCCAGCCGTGCCTTCACTTGGGCGGTCTGGTGCATCACGCTCTTGTAGTGCTCCAGTTGATAGAGCTCCTCCACCCGCACCGACCCATACTCAGCCACTCGCCCGAGGTCGTTGCGCTCAAGGTCCACTATCATCAAAAGCTCGGCCCGATCCTTGACCGAGGCACGCAACTCCCTAGCCGATTGTTCGTCCAACATAGGGTCTCCGGTGCGTGGCCGTGTGCCTTTTATGGGGCGCGTCACCAGATCCCGGCCTTGCTTACGGAGGAATTGTTCCGGCGAGGTTGAAATAAACTCAAAATCTCCGGTCGACAAATATGCCGCGTAGGGTGCCGGATTTCCTTTCCGTAAAGCGGCATACAAGTCCAGACCGCTACCGCTAAAGTTACAGCGTGCCCGGCGGGAGAGATTTACCTGATACACATCACCTTGAGCAATATACTCACGCACCTTATTGACCGCTGTGCTAAAATCGCTCTTAGACAAGTTCCATTCCCAGGGGCCTAGCGCCATGGGGGCCGGCTCCCACGCTGCGGCAGCCCCAACCTGCCGCCTTAGCCGGTCAATAATCTCATCAACGGGCTCCTTGAAGCCATGAGCGACCAGATAGAGCTTACCGCTCTTGTGATGGTAGGCTGCCACCCCATCGTAAATACCGAAGTGCATGTCCGGGATCGACCGATCATCTATAGCGGTCGCTGGAATCTTCTCCAGTCGCCTGCCATAGTCATAAGCGATATAGCCGACAGCTCCTCCAACGAAGGGTAGCTCTGAAGTCTCACCTTGGCGAAAAGGCTGCATGACATCCTGCAGTTCCATAAGACTACAGCCCGAAATCTGCTCGAAAGGTTCGGCGCCGAAAAAGCTCCATTCCCCTAGGCCGTCGTTTGACTGGGAACTCTCGAGCACAAACGGCAAGCGCATCGATCCAAAACTGTGAATCAAATTCGTCAATGGAGGGGCCTCCTGTATCTCGACTATTTTCACGCCTTGATACTGACTAATTACGCCCTGAGCGGAAAAGCATCCAGAAGCCAACTGCCTGGAAAATAATATTTGGTAGCCAGATCAGCAGATCCGGGCGCAGTGCAGGACTCCCCTCCAGCCAACTCACGACGATCATCAGGAAGTAGTAAGACATCGCAATAACCAGAGCGATACCAAGATTTGCGGAACTCTCCTTACGCCCGATTCGTATAGCGAGAGGCACGCCAAATACCGCGAGGGAGAAGACAGAGAAGGCCATCGCAAAATTCTTTTGAAGATACATCTGCACGCTCATGCGCTCCTCCGAGAGCCCGCTTCCAGCTTCAACCTCTTTGGCCAGTAGCTCACTTCGCAGCTCCATGAGCTGGGCGAAATTCATGTGTTTGACTCTAATATTTTTACGATTGCCCTGTTCTCCAAACAGCTTGCCTAAGGGCAGCGCAATGGGCAACTCCCCAAAATAGAGTGACTTGTCCGGCGCCGCGCTAAATGCCTCCGGGTTGTCTTCGTCGCGTTGCTCGGCGATGCCGTTTCGCAAGGTCAGCACAAGTTCATTCGCGGCCTCGTCGAAAGCAACGTCCCCCTCCTCTGCACGGAGGAAAAGTTTCACCCTCTTTTCGTCGTCCAGCTCCCAGATCCAGAAGTCCTTCATCGTTGATCCTTCATGGCCACCCATATAGATCACATATCCGGGAAACTCGTGAATGAAGCGCTTTTCCTCAATAAACCCGACCGGGTTTTCGGTGACGGCCTGCGCCATCAGTTGCTTATAAGCGAGCCTCGACTGGGGCGCGTAGTGCAGGTTGACCAAGACCCCCGCGACCATCCCAAAAAATGAAATAATAAAGACCGGTGCAGCCACCTGATAAAGGCTCACTCCCGCCGATTTCATCGCCGTAATCTCCTGCTGCGAAGACAGCCGACCCAACGCCATCAGCGTGCCTGTCAGCATACCCAGCGGTAGCGCATAGGCTGCCACATAAGGAATTAGCAGGCCAATCAGCTTAAGGAAGACAAGGGGGCCCAATTTGCCGGCCGCCACCAACTCAGCGATGTCGCGAAGCGCATTTCCCATCAACAGCACGAAGACGAACAAGCCCATCGCCAAGCCGGTCGAGATCAGAATCTCTTTCAGAATGTGACGATGCAGCAACTTAAGCATCCCACCGTAGTGACAAGCTTCCAGCGCCCCGTCCAACAAATTTCAGTGTAGTCGGCAACGTAGTAACAAGCTTCCAGCTTGTTTCATTGTAGTAACGAGCTTCCAGCTTGTTTCACTGCAGCCACACACTTCCAGCTTTTTTCCCACTTCAGCACCTCCACCTGACACAACGACTGGCTGCTGACTACCCGCGCGAATGAGACAAGCTGGAAGCTTGTCACTACGTCTACGTCAGCCATGACGCGTGCGCAACTTCGATTCCGGCATTCTTCGGATTATCACGGATGTAGGTTTCAATTCGCAATAGCTCTTCAGCCGAACGAACGATCCGGTCATAGCTCTCATGCTGCCAGACTTGGCCCGTCGACTTCCGTGCCAAATTAATCTGTTTAGCCGAAAACGACTTCCATGAATGCAGAATTTGCTCCGGCGTCCAGTCATCCAAAGTCCGAAAAAGCACGTGCACGTGGTTCGGCATCACCACCCATAGCCCCAACCGGTAACGCGCCCCGTCGAAAAAACTCAAAGCGTCGGCGACAATTTGTGAATACACTGCACCTTTAAAGATACAGTCTCCATGCCCCGCATCGAGAAATTGATGAAAAGAGCGCGTAAACTCGCGATCATAGGCTTGCTGTTGTCCTTCATCATGCGGAGGCGGATTCTCCGCCAGCCAGAGGGTTTTACGCTCCGCCCACTGTCTCAAAATGCGCTTCGGAACCGAATCAGCCAGACGGAAAGTCACAAAGCATGTCACCTCTTTTTGCGACCAGTGCGGCAGCACCCGCCGCGACACGTCCACCCGCTGATTCCAGTCAAAAAACGAACCCATGACACCGAAGTAACAAGCTTCCCGCGCCCCGTCCAACAAATTTCAGCGTAGTCGTCAACGTAGTAACAAGCTTCCAGCTTGTTTCCCACTTCGGCACCTCAACCTGATACGACGATTTGCTGCTGACTACCGGCGCGAATGAGACAAGCTGGAAGCTTGTCACTACGTTGACCAGAGGAAGCTTGTCACTACGTCGAATCACTCCAGAGTTCTAAGGCATGAGTTCACAAAACGATGAAGTAATCCAAATTTTCCGTGATAGCGGCGCCCTTCTCGAAGGACATTTTCTCCTTCGATCCGGCCTGCACAGTGCGCACTTCTTCCAGTGCGCCCAGGTCTGCCAATACATCGACAAGGTCACCCGTCTCGCTGAGCTGATGCTGCCCATGATTAAAGACTATGGCGCGACAACCGTCGTCGGCCCCGCCATGGGTGGACTTGTCATCGGCCAGGAAGTCGCACGTCAACTCGGACTGCGATTCCTCTTTCTAGAGAAGGTCGACGATAAGCTGGAACTCCGCCGCAACTTTAAATTTGAGCCCGGCGAAAAAGTGCTCATTATCGAAGATGTGATCACCCGGGGTGGACGCGTCGTCGAAGCTATTTCCAAATGCCGCGAGCATGGCGCCGAACCGGTCGGTGTGGGCGTAATCGTCGACCGCAGCAATGGAGCCACCAGCTTCGACGTGCCGCACCACAGCCTGGCGCGGCTCAGTTTTCCCACCTACGAAGCCGACAAGCTGCCACCTGAACTCCAGGGCACAGAGGCCACTAAACCAGGCAGCTAAAATGTGGCTCACTTTCGACAACACGCTAACCCGCCTGCGCTCAATCGGCAGTTGGGAGGCAGTCTCGTATATCCTCTTACTCTTCATCGCCATGCCCTTGAAATACATCTGGGGCCTTCCTGAGGCTGTTCGGGTTGTCGGCATGGCTCACGGCTTCCTCTGGATGGCCTACATCGGCTTTGCCGTGCTGGGCCAACTCGACTACAAATGGTCGTGGAAAACCACCGCCTGGCTCTTTGTCGCCAGCCTGTTGCCCTTCGGCCCGTTCGTCGCCGAGGCCAAGCTACTACGCAAAGTGGAAACAACGTAGTGACAAGCTTCCAGCTTGTCTCCTGGCTACGGCAGACAAGCTGTAAGCTCGCCACTACGTTTGGAATTTGACGCAAATTCACCACGCTGGCTTCATCACCTTATACCCCATGCGTAAAATCCTCGGCAAAATTCACCGCTCTGAGAGCAATCGCGGGATGTTCACCCGCTTCATCGCCGTGGCAGTCACCATATCGTTCATCGACATCGGCTTGCTCTACCTATTGAATGCGTTGGGCGTGAATATCTACCTTGCGCGCATCCCGTCCTACCTCGCGTCGATGACGGTGGGCTACATCCTCAACCGCTACTTCACCTTCCACAACTTGGAAACGGGCCGGAAGCTCTGGCACTCCTTGGTTAGGCACTACAGCGTACACGGTGTCGGGGGTGCCATCAACTACGGCATCTTCAGCGCGACCCTACTCATCGGTCAGCAAATGGGCGGCCAGGCAAGCGCCTCGGGCACCCTCCCTTTTATCGCTGTCTGGGTCGGCGGCGTCTTCGGCATGTGCTTCAACTACTTCTTTTCGAAGCGGATGGTCTTCGATAATTAAAACGAACAACGCCCCGTTCGATCTAAAATGTCTTGGATGACTGCCCCCATTTATCCACGATACGCGCCAGATACGAGGACCAGTATTCCTTCAAATAAGTTTTTCAATGTCTCACACTTTCCACGCTTGTAGCCGAACGCCTTCGCGTTTGGTTGTTTCGAACTCTTCAGTTGGTCGACCAAAGCCGAAGGGCTTCCTCCTTCGCCATGGCTACGGCGGACATGCCGGCTACGTGAAAAAAAATATTTTGCCGTAAATTATTCTGCCTTCATTTCTCTTTATATGGGCACTCCTGCCCTCTAAAAAAAGATGCACCTATTTCTCCAGAGTCTGGCAAAGCACTTACGGTGGTGGCTGGCATCCCTCTGGCCGGGAGCTCACCCCGCAGCACCGCTCAGCCTGCGTCGCCTGATCTTTCTGCTGCTCGGCTACCCCCTCTTTCTCGCCCTGCAGCTCGTCCACTGGCTTGGCTTTCTTATCGATGAGCTGCTATTCAGCGCATACCGAAAGGTTGAAATTGCGTCGCCTGTCTTCATTGTCGGCATTCCCCGAAGTGGCACCACCTTTCTGCACCGCACCCTGGCCAGCGACTCCAAGTTCACCTTCTTCGCCACATGGGAGGCCTTACTCGCCCCGTCCATCACAGAGCGTAAAATCATTGGCGCCTTCGCAACGGTTGACCGCGCAATTGGCGCACCGATCAAAAGGCTTATTCAATACTGCATCACAAAATCCTCCGGCGACTTTGACAATATCCACGAAGTCGGACTCGCCGCTCCCGAGGAGGACTACCTCGCACTCCTGCCAGTCGGCGCCTGCTTCATCATGCTGCTCGCTTTCCCCTTCGCCAAAGAACTCTACAGCCTGGCAAAGCTCGACGAGCAAAGCGAAGCTCAGCGTATGCGCACCATCGAGTTTTACAAACGCTGTCTGCAAAAGCACCTCTACTGCCACCCCGGCAAGCAACTCCTCTCCAAGAACGCTGCCTTTAGTTCATGGTGCACTGAACTGGCCTCGGCAATTCCGGGGGCACGCTTCATCGTCTGCATCCGCGAACCGGAGACCGCCCTTAGCTCGCAAATCAGCTCATTGGCTCCCGCCCGCCAAGGCTTCGGCGCCGACCCGGACGGCAGCCATACCACCAAACAATTCACTGAGATTTACGCGCACAACTATACCGCACTTTCCAGCTTTGTTGCCGATTCTAAAACAACGCCTGTGGCACTTATCGAACAATCCGACCTGCGGGCCGACGCCGCTACTGTGATCCGCTCCGCCCTTCAAGGCATCGATCTACCGCTCTCCGAGGAGTTGGATGAAGCGCTCAATCGAATTCCGCCCAACCCATCCAGCAAGCACCAACACAAGAGCAGTGATTTTTTAATCGATCCCGACGTGATCGAGCATTCTATGCAACCCGCCTACGTGCAAATGCTCAACAGCCCGCATCGCAGCCAGTGCCTTTCACCTTAGGACTATGCTCAACAGTTAAAAATATTTTGTCCAACACTCGAATAGAACCCGCCCCACTCCGCGTGGCATTTTTCTCCGACTCGCTGCCCGAGCGCAACGGCACGGGTGCCTACTACCACGATCTGCTGGCGCAGCTCGGACCACGCGTCGAAGCTGCGGAGATTTTCCAGCCGCTCAACGTGAAGCGCCACCCGCTGCTCTCATGGCCCATGCCGGGCGACCCAGGCCAGCGACTCGTCGTGCCCAACCTGCGCCGCATCTCGCGCGGTGTGCGTGAGCTCCGGCCCAACATCATCGTGAGCATCACCCCCGGCCCCTTCGGACTACTCGGCCTCTACCACGCTAAGCGCAGCAAGGCCGCCTACATCTCTGCCTTCCATACCGACTTCGGCGAGCTCGCCAACATCTACTGGAGTTCCTTCTCCCGCACCTTTGTAACCGGCTATTTCAACACCGTGAACCGCTTCATCTGTAAGCGCAGCGCAACCGTGCTCGTCAATAACTCGAACTTACAGAAAGATGTCGAGCGACTCGGCGCCCCCTCCGTCGAAGTCATGGGCACCCCCCTCCAGCCCATCTTCATCGAAACTCCACTCAGCCCCTACCCTGAGACGATCCAACGCGTCTGCTTCGTCGGGCGTCTGGCCCCCGAGAAGAACGTTGACCGTATTATCGACGCCGCTTCGAAACTCCCCCACATCGAATTCCTCATCGGAGGGGACGGTCCCTGCCGTAAAGAACTCGAAGCCTCCGCCGCCGGACTCGCGAACGTCAAATTCCACGGCTGGCTGACCCGAGAGCAACTCATCAAAATTATCGACCAGTCCAGCCTACTCCTGCTCCCCTCCAAGATAGAAACCTTCGGCTCCGTCGCTCTCGAAGCCATGGCCCGCGGCCGGCCCGCCCTCGTCTCCTCCAATGCTGGCATCCACGATTGGCCGCAACTCGAAGGCGGCCTCTTCAGCTACGACCAAGCCCTACCCCTTGTCGATAAACTGCAAGAGATCCTCGCCCTGCCACCCGAGCAAGTCCGGCAAAAATCAACCGCCGCCCGCACCGCCGCCGAAGACCTCAATAATCAAACCATCCAGCAGTGGCTCGATGTGCTGGAAAAGTATAAGAAAACTGAGTGCGCAGAGTAGTCGAACCTCTACCGTCTGTCCTCCTCTATCCTCTGTCTTCCGTCCTCCGTCTTCTGTCCTCTGCCGACTGTCCTCCGTCATTTGTCATCTGAAAAATGCAAGCCCTCGTCTCTATTCACGATCTGATGCCCCACACCATGGAACGGGTCGAGCGCATACTGGATTGGTTAAAGGAGCGCAGCGTGCCGCCGGTTACGCTGCTTGTGGTGCCCGGTCGCCCCTGGCAGCCGGGACAGATCGAGCGCCTACGCGAACTCGCCGCGCTCGGGCACCAGCTCGCGGCTCACGGCTGGCACCATGAGACGACACCGCGCCGCCTCTACCATCGCATCCACGCCACGCTTATTTCGCGCAATGTCGCCGAGCACCTCGACCTCGACTCCAGGGGCATTCTAGAACTCATGCAGCGCTCAAATAACTGGTTCGTCGAAAATGACCTACCCGCGCCCGATTTCTACGTGCCCCCCGCCTGGGCACTCGGCCCGATCAATCAAACCGATCTCGCAGAAGTGCCCTTCCAACTCATCGAAACGACCCGCGGCCTGATATATCCAGCAAGGAAGGCGGGCCCAGAGAATAAAGATAGCCGCTTTCAAAAACTCCCGCTCACCGGCTACGAGGCTGATACCGCTCTGCGCGAGTTTTTCCTTCGCCGGTGGAACGCGGCACAAGCCAAGACAGCACGGCGCAAAAATCTGCCACTACGCATCTCCATCCACCCCGACGACCTCGACCTACGCATCGCCGACCAGATCGGCCAACAAATCAAGGACGTCGAAGCATTTCTGCCCTACAGTGGGAAAGCATCGCGAGTTTAGCGCTGTGCATTTCTATCCGTTCCGGTTCCCGGCTTGTCTGGAGACTACGCCCTACCCGTCCGACCCGGTTTGATCTGGTTCCAGAAGGTAGGGCGCCGTCTCCAGACAAGCCGTCACACTGTGGCCCTCCACTGCCGACTCGCGAGATGGACCTAATTTGCCTGCACGCACATCGGCGGCCATACATTCTGGATAGAAATTTCAGCACACGAGCATAGGTGTTTAAAAACGAGACACCGCCCTGAGGGCACGCTACTTACTGCTGTAAAAGTCGTCGATTTTCTGGGCGACATCGCGGTAGGAGATATCAGCGCCGTAGAGTGCTTTAAACTCAACGATGGCTTTATCCATATCACCCTGTTGCTCATAAGCGGAACCGAGTTCGTAGAGCACGTCTTTCTTCTGATCGTTCATGCCCGAAATCTCACTCTTTGCAGTCTGAAGCTGCTCGGCAGCCATATCGTGGAATCCCTTTTTAAGGTAGGATTTACCCAGCAGGATAAGGGCGTTGATCCGAACCTTGGGCGCCCGGAGTCCGAGCTGTAAATTCTCAATCGCCTTATCGATTTCCCCATCTTCGAAGAGTAATTCACCGAGTTCGAAGCGGTAGCCAAACTCATTGGGATAGCGGTGAACAAGATCCTCAGCCTGCTTGCGGTGAAAGGCGCGCTCTTCGACTCGGAGGTTCTCCAATTCAGCCTGCGCGTCTTCATCTTCGGGATTGGCGAGGAGTGCCTCTTCGGCAACCTCGATGGCCTTCAGCATCTTCTCGCGGCTGAGCGTGCCGATGAGGCGCTCCAGATTAACATCGGCGCGTCCGGATTCAAGTTGGCGCGCTTTACCGAGCCACTCCAGCGCTTCGTCATATTCGCCAAGCTTGCGATAATTGCTGGCGATATCACGGTAGTGATTAATGTTTTCCGGCTCTGCCTCGACGGTTTGGATTGCGTTGTCGATCAGTGAGCGCAGGCTCGCCTCACTGGTCTTGGCACGCCCGGCTTGTTCGAGTTTTTGAGATTCGTCTTCGTCCTTAAGCTTATCGCGGAAACTTTTGTCCTCTTCCCACCTGCCCTTCTCCATGGTCTGCTGAACAGAAGCTTTCTTAATGAGGCGTTGCACTTCTTCGTCAGAAGGGTTGGCGCGATAGGCGGCATCGCCGATTTCGATGGCTTCCTTACACTTCCCGGTCTCGATGTAGACAATCATCAGAAGCTTCGCGCTTTCGGTGTTGGATTTATCGAGCTTGTAAAGTTCTTCGTAGGCGAACGCAGCGGTCTGGTGGAGCTCTAGAACTTCTGCGGCCGCACCCAGCATTTTATGGGCGGTCGGATTCGTCGGATTAATCGCAAGCATCTGTTCGGCAGACTCCATAGCAGCCTCCGGATTCTTCTTCACCTTTGAGTTACCCGCCATGGCAAATGGCAGACTGGTAACCTTACCAATAAAACCACCCATGCCTTTCGTCTTACCGACAGCAGCCTTCTGCTGGGCTTGGCGAAGAAACTTTCTAACCGAGAGACAGCCAGGATGGCGGCCGATAATATTGGTGAGGATATCGACAGCGTAGGTGGGGTTTTTATCAATCGCTTTCTTGGCGTTTTCTACCTGTTTTTGAATGCGAGTATCGAGGTCGTTTAAAGAGGTTTCTTCCATGGTATAAAGCTAAATAGCGGACAAAAAAAGATCAGCGGTCAACTATCAATTATTGAGTGTTATAGGTATTAAGCAAGCTGCGCGTTAAACTCCTGAACCTTAGTTAGCCATTTCCGCACGGTGCCATCACTCAGCAGGCTATCGCACATCCGAATGCCGTCCTTCAAATCAGTGGCTTTTTCACAGACCCAAAGCGCCGCACCGGCATTGAGTAAAATCGTATTTCGCAGACCCGCCGGCAGCCGGTCATCCGAGCCGGAAAGCAACGCCTCCAGAATGGCCAAATTTTCCTCGATATCCCCACCAGCGAGATCTGCGAAATCGCAAGACGGTAAGCCGGCATCCGAGGCAGATAAAGTGCCGCTTAGGCTGGAGAGCTGGCCGAAACCAGCGATTTGATTACTGCCAGCGCAACTTAGCTCATCCAGGGCACGGCCTGCTACAGGGAGGCCGTGCACGACGAGGCCACCGGCGAGGCCGAGGCCACCCAGCGCGCCGGATAACGGCTCTACCCAGCTCGGGGCAAAGACTCCAAGCAGCTGATACGCAGGCTGGCCTGGATTGATGAGTGGCCCAAGCAGATTGAAGATGCTTCGCTTACCCTCTGCCGCCATAGCCTGACGCACCGGCATGATCGCTTTAAAAGCAGGGTGAAAAGCGGGCGCGAAAAAGAAACAAAAGTTCAGCGTTTCCAAAGACCGGCGGATCTGCTCGTGGTCGAGATCTAGCCGAATACCCAAACCTTCCAGCAGATCAGCGCTACCGCATTTTGAAGTGATAGACCGGTTGCCGTGCTTAAAGACGGGCACCCCTGCCGCAGCGACGATGAAAGAAACGGCGGTCGAGATGTTAAAGGTGCTGGAGCCATCGCCACCCGTGCCGCACACGTCGACGGCGCGATCGGCCCAGGCCTCAACGCCCGGGTTGATTGCCTTCTCGCGGAACGCGGCAGCGAAGGCAGCCACCTCCTCGGCCGTCTCGCCTTTGGCAGAGAAAGCAACCAGGAAGTTTTGCTTGGCCTCAGCCGGGACTCCGGCGTCGGCCAGAAGACCCGCAGCGCATCCGGCTTGTTCAGCCGTGAGTGATTCACCGGCAGTGAGCTGCGTTGTAAGTTGTTCTAAAGTGTCCATTTGAATAATCTATTTGAGAGCAAAATTTGATAGTAATATAAACACTGGCTGCCACTATTAAAGACAAGCATAATTACTTTTTCAGCTTCCCCTCGGCGGCCCGACTCGCATACATGATATCATGCAATGGCTCAAAACACTCTTACTTTCACTGACTGTATTGTCTCCCCTACTGGCTGAGCCAATTGTAGCGGTCGAGCAAGAAGCTGAAAACCTGAGCTATGCAGACGCAGTCACTCTCGGACTGGTCGAGGGGATTACTGAATATTTACCAATTTCATCAACCGGGCACCTCATATTGACGAACCGGTTACTCGGCCTTGATGTGGATACCCCAATCCTCGACCACAACGGCAGCCCTATTCTCGTAAAAGATGAATTAACCGGCGAGGATAGAGCCTACACCCTCGGCGAAGCTTCCTACGCTTATGTCATCGTCATACAAGCTGGCGCGATTGCTGCCGTCGTGGTGCTCTACTGGCGCACGATACTCAATATTTTGCTTGGATGTGTCGGACGCAGTGCGACGGGTCGCCGACTGGCGATCAATCTCATCGTTGCTTTTTTACCTGCTGCGGTCATCGGCCTACTTTTGGACAGCTGGATTGAGAAAACCTTAGGAGATAATATTTATGCCGTGGCAGGTGCTTTGATCGTAGGCGCTTTTGTGATGCTGGGTGTTGAACGCTGGCGTAAGCGTAAAACTAATGCGGATGGAGAATCTACGGAAGGCCCGGAACTCCACGATTTGAGTATCAGGCAATCGCTGATGATCGGTTTTATTCAATGTCTCGCCATGTGGCCGGGCACGAGCCGTTCCATGGCGACCATCGTGGGCGGTTATATTGCCGGACTGTCTCCCAAGCGGGCCGCAGAGTTCAGCTTTCTGCTCGGCCTCATTACCCTGACAGCTGCCTCCGGATATAAATTGGTCAGCAATGGCCAAGAGATGCTGGCAGCCCTTAAAATCGGTCCGGTTCTGGTCGGTTGTATCGTGGCATTTATCTCGGCAGCGCTCGCCGTGAAGTGGCTGGTAGGATTTCTCAGTAAATACGGGCTGGCCCCCTTCGCCTGGTATCGTATCGCACTCGCTATCGCCGTGTTTGCATTTCTGGCCTAAGGCATAGGCATAAGGCATAAGTTATTGTATCCGCTGAAAATTTAAGACTAAAGTATCCAATATGAAACATGTAGCAGTTGTCCTATCCGGTTGCGGCGTCTATGACGGCGCAGAGATTTACGAGTCCGTGCTCACACTTCTGGCCCTTGAGCGCGCAGGCGCTAAAGTGACCTGTGTTGCCCCGGACATCGCACAAAAACATGTGATCGACCACCGCACCGGCCAGGAAATGGTGGATAGTGACCGAAATGTGCTCACCGAAGCGGCACGCATCTCCCGTGGCGAAATCGAACCGCTGGATGATCTAAAGCTCGAGACTTTCGATGCGGTTATCTTCGTAGGTGGCTTCGGTGCTGCGAAAAACCTCTCAAGTTATGCCTTCGATGGGATGAATTACGACGTGGATGCCGGCGTCATCGACCTCATCCAAGCAGCCCATTCCGGAAAAAAATCGCTGGGCTTCATCTGCATTTCGCCCGTTTTAGCGGCCCGCGCTCTGGGCGATAAAGGCGTGCGACTGACTATCGGCAATGATCCTGACACTGCGGCCGCACTGGAAGCGAAGGGAGCAAAGCATATTGAATGTGCCGTATCCGATGCAGTGACTGACAGCCAGAACCGCGTCGTCAGCACACCGGGATACATGTTGGCCAAGTCAATAACCGAAGCGGAGGCCGGCATCAATACGCTCGTCGCAGAGGTCCTCAAGCTCGCCTGAAATGCCCCTGGAAAGACCCGTTTTTTTCGAATTATTGCGACTTGACGATTACACTGAAGGCTCTTTAATCCGCCAACTCTGCCCACACTAAGCGGGGCCAAAACCTTTTTAAACAGACAGATCTCATGGGACAGCCTAAACGCAAACAATCCAAGCAACGCAGCCGCAAGCGCCGCGGTGCTGTGCAATTTCAACTGCCACAACTGGCAAAAGACTCACAGGACGGCACACTTTTCCGCCCCCACCGAGTGAACCCTGCCAACGGCATGTATCGTGGCCGCCAAGTCTTGGACGTCGAAATTTAGACGCGCCGTAGGCTCATTGGCGCACTAACTCAATAACTACACTGAATCACATGGAGGCACGCGCGGGCAGATGCACCATCGCGGTCGATACCATGGGAGGTGACCTAGGGCCCTCGGAGTTTATTCGTGGGCTTTTGTATGCCACCGAAGAGCTGAAGCTCGACTGTAATTTCACTCTGGTCGGCAAAGCCCGGTTGCTCGAACGCTTACTGGAAGCGAGCAAAGTCAGAGTCGACCCTGAGCGCATCCGGATCCATGACGCCAGCCAGGTGATTGGCATGGAAGAGAAACCGATCCAGGCGCTCAAAAAGAATAAGGACTCTTCGATGGTCAAAGCCATCGCTCTTATCAAAGATGGCAAAGCGGAGGCTATGGTGAGCTGCGGTAATACCGGCGCGTTGATGGCAGGCGGCACCCTACGCCTTAGACCGCTTGAAGGCGTTGACCGCCCCGCCCTCGGAATCATCATTCCGAGCCGTAAAAAACCATACGTGCTTATCGACGTAGGGGCCAATCCGGAATCCAATCCAAAAAATCTTCTACAAAACGCAGTGCTAGGCTCGAACTACGCAAAAGCTGCGCTAGGCATCGCCAACCCTAGAGTCTCTCTCCTCACAATTGGGACCGAGGAGGGCAAGGGCAATAGCCTCATTAATACAACGCACACGATGCTGCAAAAAATCGACGGCGTCATCAACTACACCGGACCGATCGAAGGCTTTCAAATTTTCAACGGGGATGTCGATGTGATCGTTTGCGACGGCTTTGTTGGAAACGTCGTGCTCAAATCAAGCGAAGCAGTTTTTAGCTTTGTCGGTAGCACGATAAAGGAAGAGCTGCTGCGCAACGTGAAGCGCATGATTGGTGCGGCGCTCTCAAAATCAGCATTTCGCGATATGAAGGGCCGCCTCAGCCCGGATCAACACGCCGGCGCTCCGCTTTTAGGTATTAAAGGCAACATCCTCAAAACGCATGGTTCAGCAAACTTTACTGCGATTGCCAATGCGTTGCGCATCGCGTCGCAAATAGTGAAACACGACATGCTGGACTCGATCCAAAGCGATATCAACGAAGCCAACTCACGGCTCGCATCTGCTGCGATTGAAACAACTTTCAGCGAAGGAGCCAACTAAGCACGCTATGGTCAGTCCGTATCCATCAGTTTCTATCCTTGGAACCGGGTCCTACGTGCCGGAGAAAGTCGTGACGAACGACGACTTGGCTAAAATCGTCGAAACCTCCGATGAGTGGATCCGCACCCGGACAGGAATAGGCGAACGCCACCTGGCCGGCGCACATGAGACCACCAGCTACATGGCTTCCGCAGCAGCCGAGAAAGCTATCCAAGCCGCCGGCACCGAGAAGAAGGACATCGATCTAGTCGTGGTCGCCACAATGACCCCCGACATGCCCTTTCCTTCGACAGCCTGTCTGGTGCAGAATAAAGTCGGGCTAGGTAATATTACCGCTTTCGACGTACAAGCAGCCTGCTCAGGCTTCGTTTACGCGCTCAACATTGCAAGTTCGATGCTGCGCTCCGGGGCCTATAAAAAAGCTCTGGTTATTGGCGCTGAGAAGATCAGCCCAATCCTGGATTTTGAAGACCGCACCACTTGTGTCCTGTTTGGTGATGGGGCCAGTGCCGCTATCCTTGGAGTGAGCGATGTGCCGGATGTCGGCATACTCGGCTCTCTGGGCGGCTCCGACGGCTCAAAACCTGATATACTCTGCCAACCAGCTGGCGGCACCGCGATTCCCGCTTCGGTCGAGTCACTCAATGCACGGCAGCATTTCCTTAAAATGAATGGCAAGGAGATCTTTAAATTGGCTGTCCGCGTCATGGAGCAAGCCAGTCTGGACATTCTTAAGAAACACGGATTCACGACCGATGACGTTGACCTCGTCATCCCCCATCAGGCCAATATGCGCATCATCGAAAATCTCGCCAAGCGCATGAAACTGCCTATGGAACGTTTCCATAACAACCTCGACCGCTTCGGAAACACCTCTGCCGCATCGGTAGGGATCGCGCTCGACGAGGCGGCCAGAGGCGGGCGACTCAAAAAAGGCGACCTCCTGCTACTCGTGGCTTTTGGGGCGGGCTTGACCTGGGGCGCTTCTTTGGTGAAATGGCAATAAGCACTATGCAACGACGACTACATTTTCTTTTTCTTTTTCTTTTCGCATCGACCTGCCACCTAAGTGCGCAGTTGAGCTTTAATCCTCTCGACTGGCTGGCGGGTGACTCAAAAGAAGTCGAAGAACTGTCGCTAGTCGTGGCCACTGCGGCCGATGAAACAACTGCGGCCGCACTGGTCTCAAAGGCTAAGACCGAGCTGCAAGATGGCAAGACCGGCAAAGCAAACCGTCGGCTCAAAAAAGTGATCAAGCGCTATGAAACGACCACTGCGGCCGGCGAGGCTCGCTACCTGCGCGGAAAGATCCTGATGACCAAGGGGAAATGGAAAAAAGCCTTCTATACGCTTCAGGAAATCGTCACCGACAGCCCGGACTTCGAAGAGTTCAATCAAGTGCTGGGCGCGCAATTCGAGTGCGCCACTGCACTGATGGAAGGTGCCCGCGGGCGCATCCTCTGGGTGATCCCCGGCTTCCTGCAATACAGCGAAGCGATCAGGCAATTTGAGCAGATTGTCTCGAATGGCCCCTATAGTGATTATGCTCCGCTCGGCCTCATGAATATCGCGTTCATCGCAGAAGAGCAGGAAGACCCCGACCTCGCTATTGATGCACTGGACCGCCTGATCAACTACTACCCTCAGAGTATGCTGGCGCCAGATGCCTACTTCAGCATGGCGGAAACCTACTCTAGCCTCGTAAAGGGCCCCGAATATGACCAAGGCTCAACGAGACAGGCAATCAGCTACTACGAAGACTTTCTAATCCTCTTCTCGAAAAGTAATTATATAGGAGACGTCGAAGCAAATTTATCTGCGATGCAGAATTTGCTGGCAGAGAGCCGCCTCAAGCTCGGCGACTTTTACTACTATTATCGCAGCAATAATACTGCGGCGCTCGTTTTCTACAACGAAGCGATCACCATTGCACCCGACTCTGAATCAGCCGACGAAGCACGAGCACGAATCAAAGATGTCGAAGCAGGCGTGCGTCCGGTTTCCGGCGCCCGCATCGTGCGCTCTCTACTTCTTATCGATTAATTGGTGCGCATTCACAGCATGATTTTATCGACATATAACCCGCTCAAAACCATAGCTATCTTGCTCTCAGCCTGGGCTATCGTCTCCTGTGTCGGGTGTAAATCGTATCAACTTGGCCATCCGGCAGAACTACCGTTTAAGACCGTCTACATCCAGCCGGTCAAAAACGATAGCTTTGTCCCACAAGCTCAGGCGCTAATCAGTTCCCAAATTCGTGAAGCAGTCATTCGCGATGGACGAGTCACACTGGTTGCCGACAAAAAGAGCGCGGATGCTTTGCTCGTGGTCACCTTAAGTGACTACACCCGGCGAGGAGGAGCACGCCGACAGAATGACACCACTTTATCCAGAGACTTTAATTTAACACTGGAAGCCGCCGTCGACCTCTACGATCAAAAGAACGGATCATTTCTGTTTGAAGGCCGGAAACTCACTGCACGGAGCAACGCTTACCTGGACAACCCCTACAACGCTGCAGCCGCACCAAAGACTCAAGGCTTCGTCCAATCAGAATATAATGCGATGCCCCGAATCGCCAGAGACCTCGGCCGCAAAGTTGCAGACGAACTGCTGAGCGCTTGGTAAACAGAGTTTCGCGGGTGGCGCGAGCACCACCCCTACGAATTTGCTACACTTCGCAATTACACCCGTCCCGCTTCCCGCGCTACATTCTGGAATTGAGTGCCTGCTCAGACCAGTCACAGTAGACGTATGGCTATGTTAATCACAAAGTTCCTCGTCACGTCATTCATCATCGTGCTGGTCTCGGAGATCGCTAAACGCACGGACAAGGTCGGGGCACTCATTGCCTCGCTGCCTTTAGTCACGATCATGGTCATGATTTGGCTGCATGTTGAAAAACAGGGAGCTGAAAAGATAGCTAATCATGCGTATTACACCCTTTGGTATGTTGTGCCGACGTTGCCGATGTTTGCCCAGATACCCTATATGCTGCGCAAGGGCTTCAATTTCTGGCTCACTATGGGCGTGGGGATCGTCGTCACCTTCCTATGCTTTCTGGCCACCGTTTGGGTCGGCCGCAAATTCGGTGTAGAGTTGATGCCCTAAAGGCTGGATAAGATTCTCCCTGCGCAGACTGGCAATGAAAGACAGTAAGGTATGCACAGGGAAAGGCATATTACTTTCCCCAAGGTAGCGCAGCAGCGTCCCGCTGCGCATCGACGCTTGCGAAATCTATCGACAAGCCTTTAGATTAAGCCCCACCACTGATGCCACATTCTGAAGAATACGACTGCACGCAATGCGGCGCCTGCTGCCGGTGCTTTCCCATTTTTGCGGGTCCTGCGGACGCCGAAGCAGAACCACTCATCCAGACCGAGACACGTAAACTGCAGCCGCATCTGACTACAGACGATAAAGCCTATCAGCTCTTCCCCCTACCTTTTCAGGAGCAATGCGCGTTTCTGCGACCTGATCAACTTTGCCGCATCTACGCGACACGCCCGCAAGTCTGCCGCCGCTTTACTGCGGGGAGCCCTCAGTGCATTGAAGCCCGTCAAAGAGTTGGATTCGCTTCGGAATCTTAAAAGGGCTGAGTTCACCTTTAAGTGCGTCCTGCATCGCGGCCTGACTAAATCCGGATGTGTCGCCTGCCAGCCTGACGTAAGCCACCACCCTTTCGCCCCACTCCGCATCAGGCTCACCCACCACTCTGGCCTCTCTGACACATGGCAGGTCCAGCAACGCTTCCCGGACTTCCGCAGGATCGACTTTTTCTCCCCCGCTGTTAATTAACTGATCCATCCGGCCCAGTAAATATAAGCGACCGTCCCTATCGATCCAACCTGTATCACCGGTTCGATAGCCGTCCGCTAACGCAAAAGTCTGCCCACCATGATAGCCCTTAAAGAGCGAGCGGCTACGAATGCGAATCGAGCCGTCCTCATCGATACTGAGCTTCGCATCTCCCAGAGGGACTGCCCCCGCCCCAAGCCCGGCAAGAAAATCCGCGCTCGGTATGGCAGCAATCATGGCTGCCGTCTCCGTCATACCGTAGACCGGCACGACGGGAAGCTTAAGCTCGCGGGCCTGCCGCTCCACGGCTTCAGGCATGGCCGCACCGCCCACAAAAACAACCCGCGCTGTATTCAATCTTTCGATACCTTCTTGCGACTGCAGCATGCGTTGTAATTGAGTGGGCACTAGCGAGAGGCAGCGCCCCTTAACATCCAGCTCATCAAATCGGATATGACCACCGGAGACGAAGGCACGCATCAGCTGCATCAGCCCGCTCACGTGATGTAGAGGCAGGACACAACACGCGTCGACAGGACCACCGCCGAGAAATTTTTGCGCGGCCTGCGCCGAGGTTTGCAGGCTCATCCAATCATGAATGGCCAGCTTCACACCGCCAGTCGTGCCGCCAGTCGGAATAAGAATGGAACCCGGCGCCGGCGCTGCGCCTTTCAGCAGCGCATCAAACTGCGATTGTTCTTTGGCACCCCAATTCGGATTTGCCAGGGCGATAGCGATACTTTTTGAGACTGCAGCGAAAAACTTGACCGCAAAAGCAATAGGGCACTCCTCCCGGATAATCGCCAAACTGCACCCCTCAAGTGCTGCAGCATGAATCGAAATCCGGCTATGCAAGTCTTCAGCGCAAATTCCTTCGATCCAATCGCGGCGCAAACTTTCGAGATCTATGGGGCTAGCTGTTGCCATATATGTTCCAGATTAATCGTTGCCCGTTCACTGGCGAAAATTTGAGGACCAGGGGCCATACAGGACAGACTATCATCGAAGGCGGACAATGTATCAAACCCAACAGCACGATTCATTGCCGGCAGCATATCACCCAGGCTCAAGACCAAAGACAGCCCGCATCCCGTCTCAAAGACCGACGACAAAACGAGCTGAGCGGCCAACGGTCGCAGTTGCTCCATCAGCGCAGTTACATTCCCCATCAGCAAAGGTTTGATCACGAGCGGGCCATCCCACGCTTTGGGAACAAGCCATTGATCGCGCCGGCTTCCATTCAGACTTTCATCCAGAGCGATTTCGACATCCGAGCCCCGGGCAAGCTCTGCCATGAGCGCCTCATTACCCGGCGCGAGCGGTTGCTCAAAATAATCAATACGTCTGCGGTGCGGTGCGAGTGCCTCCAACCAAGTCTTGAACTGCGACTCATTAAGACCGCCATTTGCATCAAGACGCAGCGAAACCGAACCCGGAAGAAGCGCTAATAAATCTTCCAGAATTTCGATCTCCGCTTCAGCTGGATAGAGTCCAACTTTCCATTTCAACGTAGTGTAGCCTGCGATAGATTTCTCTTTCGCAGCAGACAAGGCGTCTGTGCCGGCTGGCAATAGCCCGGCTACCCTGTAATCGCGCATGGCAGGGAGCTCGGCCTCCAGCCCTCCGCTACGATCAATAGGAATTCCCGAGGCCCCTTGACTGGCCTCCGCGCCTTTCATGGCCATGGTCAAAGCAAACAAGCAACAAGGCATCCCCGAAGGCATGATGATGGGGTCGTCGGCCCATTTGTTAAGAAAGTCTTCTGCCCGCTCGATTGTCTCTGTCCCAAAGTCTGGAATCGGCGCAACCTCCCCATAACCGACTCCTTTCTCCGACTCAATCCGCACCAGAAAGCCCTCTCTAATCTTCCAATCTCCGTGGGCCGTACGCAGTGGACGCCGGAATACCCGACGGTAACGCCGGTATGCAATTTGAAAATTCATTGGCTCCATGTCATTTCCTACTTGAGAAAAGACAATCATTTGATGGAGTCAGCACATGAAAGCACCTGCGACACCCAGGATCGAAGATTATTATCTCTCTGCCGAAAGATTTTTCGGCAGCAATTTACCTGTCGGGCTGACTTACGACGACGTCTCATTGGCGACCCTCTACTCAGAGGTGCTCCCGAAGCAGACGAACCTCGCGACACAGCTTTCCAGTTCGCTGGAGCTGCAGATTCCGGTCATCTCCTCGGATATGGATACGGTCACCGAGTCGAAGATGGCCATCCAAATGGCACTCAACGGCGGCATGGGCCTGATCCACTACAACATGAGTGATGAGCGGCAGATCAAAGAGGTCACCCGCGTCAAAAACCACATTCACGGCTTCATTCAGGAGCCCATCAAGGTCGGACCAGACCAGACGATCGGCGAAATCATCGACCGCATCGCCGACCGTGGCTATGGATTCAGCACCTTCCCGGTCGTGGACGAGAAAAACAAACTGCTCGGACTCCTGCCCGGCCGAGTCGTTAAGCCACGCTACGCCGCGCGCAAAGCCTCCGAGGGCATGACACCACGCGATAAAATCTACACGCTTCTTGAGAAAGATATCATGCAGAATCCGATCAAGATCGCGGATCAATTCTTCACCGACCACATGGGTATCCATAAACTGCTCGTGGTGGATGACGAAGACCGCCTCTGCGGACTCTTTACCCTATCCGACATCGAGCGCATTGGGTTGGAATCCCAGCAGTCAGTCAAACCCGCTCGCGACGACAACTTCCGCCTCCTGTGTGGGGCCGCGATTTCCGCGCATCGCAAAGAAGACGGCAGTCTGGACAAAGACCGCATTATCGGCCACGTCAGTCAACTCGTCGAAGAAGGCGTCGATGCCATCGCCGTGTCCACTGCACATGGATTTTCTAAAGGAGTCGGCGATACTGTGACTATGCTCCGTCAGGAATTTAAAGATCTGACGCTCATCGCCGGAAATGTCACCAGCGCGGAAGGCGTCGACTTCCTCGCCGACGCTGGGGCCAATACGATCAAGATCGGGCAAGGCCCGGGCTCGATTTGCACCACCCGCATCGTGGCCGGCGTCGGCATCCCTCAGATGACGGCCCTCTACGTCGCATCCGTTGCCGCCCAAAAGAAGGGCGTCGCAATCCTCGCGGACGGCGGCATCACGAAGTCAGGAGATATGGTCAAAGCCCTCACCCTGGCCGACGGCGTGATGTGCGGCAGCCTACTCGCGGGTTGCAACGAAGCGCCCGGCCGAATCATCGAAATCAACGGCAAACTTTACAAGCAATACCGGGGCATGGGCAGCCACGAAGCCATGAAAGATGGTTCCGCCGCCCGCTATGGGCACGACCGTAAAGACGTCGCCACCAAAGCCGCCGCCGAAGGAATCGAAGCCCTCAAAGAATCCGTCGGCTCGCTCTCCGGGGTGCTCCGCGAGCTCGTCGGCGGCATCCAGTCCGGCATGGGCTACCTCGGTGCGAGCGACCTGAAGCAGCTTCGTGCCAATGCCCGCTACATCCGGGTTAGCCCGGCAGGACAGAGAGAGTCGAACGCGCACGATGTCATCACAGTGAAGACCAGCGAATCGGAAAGCCCGAAATAAGTAAGTCCCGCCCAAACGGAGCGCGGACATTTCTGTCCGCCAGTCTATCTAAGCTGAGCAGCTGTGTGAGAACAGGCCCGCAAATTCGTGTCGCAACTCGGGTGGTTTCATTCTCCCTCCCACAGCAGGACAGAAATGTCCTGAATCCTATAGAATAAACCGGTGCGCGGAATTTAGTGCTTAGCAACTCGATTAATAAGGAGACAGTTACAGGGTGTTGAATGAACCTAAAAAGAGGAGTCAGGGGTCAGTAAACAGCATAACAACTACGCTTCAGCGATCCGCTGTCGCTCACTAGGTCTGCTCGGTGCCTTATAAATTTGTTGCGGGCTTGCCGTCTCATGAATCGTTGGAATGGTTTGCAGCGATATTACACCTATGCCGAATCCAACTGACAGCATTCTTCGAATACGGGGACTGACCAAGCGCTACAAGAATTTCACAGCCCTGGATGGGGTCGATCTTGAGATCGCTCCTGGGGAAATCTTTGCCCTGCTCGGTCCCAATGGCGCAGGCAAGACGACCTTGATCGGATGCGTGACCGGGTTGGCACGAAATTTCGAAGGCTCAATTGAAATTGGTGGCCACGATGTGGTTAAAGAATTCAAACTGGCCCGTCAACTCATCGGCCTGGTGCCTCAAGAGCTCAACTACGATGCCTTCTTCTCCACCCGGGACACGCTGGCCTATCACGCATCTTATTTCGGTGTGCCCTTCAGGAGTCCAGTCCATGAAAAACTACTGGAGGATTTCTCCCTTTCGGAGAAAGCAGAGGAAAATTCGCGCAGCCTTTCCGGTGGCATGAAACGCCGGCTGATGATTTGCAAAGCACTCGCACACCGGCCCGCGATTCTTTTTCTCGACGAGCCGACGGCGGGTGTGGATGTCGACCTGCGCGACAATCTCTGGGATTATGTCCGCGAGCTGCGTGACGCGGGAGTGACGATCGTGCTCACCACCCACTATCTCGAGGAAGCAGAACAGTTGGCTGACCGAATTGGCATCATTGATCAGGGCCGGTTGGTCGAAATCAATTCGAATGCGGGGCTACGGCAAAAATACGGAGCATCGCACCACGTGCTAACGCTTTCGAGAGATTTAGACGCCTCAGAAACGGCTCAACTCTCTGCGCACGAGTCGATCGAACAGGCAGACGGGGACACCGTCGCTATGATTACAGGCGCGACCGGCGGCCGGCAGCTGTCACTCGTGCTCGACCTCATCGCGCAACTGCCCGACTGCCAGGTCGCCCAAATCGAAACGGTTCGTCGTTCCATTGAAGATATCTTCAAAAACATCGTATCGGACTATCGTGCAAAGGGAGATCCCGACCGCCACCAGAAGCCGGAAATCACACCCCCCACGGTTTCAACCGAGACTATCAATAAGGGCATGGCCAAGCTGGCCGAGGTCCGGGAGCGTTCGAGCAAGAACCACGGCTTTTACGGCACCTATGGCCTTTTTCGACGTGAAATCGCCCGCTTTCTGTCCATGTTTTGGGGCTCAATGTTGAGCCCGGTTTTGACTACGGTGCTTTGGTTTCTCGTCTTCGGGTATTCACTGGGGGATCGCCTCAAAGAAATTGAAGGCATTCCCTACGTGGATTTTCTAGTGCCCGGTCTGATCATCATGTCTGTGGTGATGAATTCCTTCATGAATGCAGGATTCTCTTTCCTTATTAATAAAGTCCACGGGTCGATTACCGACCTACTGGCTTCGCCGCTCTCGCCTCTGCAAATCACGCTGGCCTACATTGCGGCAGCCGCGATGCGCGGACTCTTTATCGGGCTGATGATTTGGCTCGTCGCCGGATTGATGGGAGCCAGCACGTTAGCTAACCCGCCGCTCACCCTTTTGATGATAATTCTAGCCTCGGCCAGCTTTGGTGCACTTGGCCTATCAGTCGGCATTCTGGCAAAGGACTTTGAGCAGGTAAATCTCGTGCCAAATTTTGTGATTCTCCCGCTGACTTTCCTTGGTGGTGTTTTTTATTCGATCAAAATGCTGCCCGAGCCATGGGACACGGTTGCGCTGTTTAACCCGCTCCTCTACCTGGTCAGCGAACTTCGATATTCAATGACCGGCTATGCCGATGTGCCCGCAGGCGCAGGTTTTGCCGGGGGCGTATTGTTCCTTCTGTCGGGGGCGACGCTTTCCTACCTGCTTTTAAAGACCGGCTACCGGGTCCGGGATTAAATGCACAATAGGACTTATACCGAATGGCACTTAGTTAAGAGCACTTATCGTAGTGGTGTGCTTCAGCCATCACACCGACGCTTGCCTGATCTTGTGAGCGATGCGGTGGCTGAAGCGCACCGCTACGGCTGCAGATTGCACTCAATCGCTCTTAACTAAGTGCCATTCGACTTATACAAATGCGAAGCCGAAACCAGAGCTTGACCAGTAAACTAATCGGACTAAGTTCATTTAGTCATGAAAGCGCTCAACGTACATGAAGCCAAGACACAGCTCTCGGCTTTACTAAAAGAGATTGAGGAAAAGGGGGAGCGTTTCGTGATTTGCCGAGATGGTAAGCCCGTGGCCGATTTATCTGCGCATAAGCCCGCGAGTCGATTGGTTCAGGACCCCATGTTAGCGGATACAAAAATTCACTACGATCCGACCGAGCCTGCATCCGAAGAGGATTGGCCTGAAGCCGCGCGATGATTCTGGATACTTGCGCACTTCTGTGGCTTGCGATCAACCAGCGAATGTTGAGTGAGTCGGCACTAAAAAGCATTGATGCCACTCCCAACTTGGGCGTATCTGCAATTAGTGCTTTTGAAATAGGCCAGAAATACAAAAGCGGCCGACTTGAGCTCTCGCTACCCCCGCGACAATGGTTTGAGCGTGCCATTGCGCAGCACAGATTAACCGTCATTGAACTCACAGCCGACATCTGTCTCCGCGCAATGGAACTTCCCGACATCCATAAAGACCCTTTTGATCGTTTAATAATTGCAACTGCAATGTCTGAGGGCAGGCCAATAGTGACGAGTGATTCTTTTTTTGAAAGATACGGGATCGAAACAATTATCTAGCACGTGCGCTCCATTTACTTGCCGGGCTCAGCGTTGGCATAATAATCTTAGCGGGCAAAAACATCATCCAAATGATGTCATATCCTCTCAAATTCGGTGTGACAGTGCATCATTATGGTATCACAATTTGTGATCCTGCCGAACAACTTATTGACGACTCCGGAGCTGTGGTGAATTAACTGATAGCAAAGAAACTCTGCTTCCACCCATAGAGAAAATCATGCTCACTGAATTTACTTCCCAACTCATCGCCGACACCGGCATCTCCACAGGAGACGAAGGCAAAGGCCGCGTCATCCTAGAAATCGTGAACGAGCTGCGCGAGCTAACCGGGCGTGATGACTCGGTGGCTGCTGTCATGAAGGTCAACGGTGGCTCCAACTCGGGCCACACCGTGGCGGGTCTGAAGCTCAACCTCCTTCCCGGCGGCGTGGCTGATCCGCTTGTGCCGCACCTTCCTATCGGCTGCGGCGTGGTGGCCGATCCGCGCAAGTTCCTTTGGGAGTGCGCCTACGCGGAGCTGCACGGGCACGTCGCGCTCAAGCGGCTGGCCATCGACGAGCGCTGCCTCGTCTCCGACCTTTCGCACCGCCTGCTCGACCTCGCCTGGGAGGACTACCGCGTGCACAGCCTGGGTGGCGATGCCCGCGGCTCCACAGGGCGCGGCATCACCCCGGCCTACCTCGACGAGGTCGGACAATTCCAGATCTACTACGCTGACTTCCTCGGCTCGAAAGACTTTTTCGCAGAAAAGCTGCGCGGCCGCGTCGACCGCGCCATGCGCATCATCGAACACGTCTGCCAAGTCGCACCCGAGCGCTGGCCTGTCTTCTTTGAGACCTTATCCGGCGCAGAGGCCCGTGCCAATGCCGAGATCATCACTACGAATAAGGTCCCGGCTGACGCTTTCGACTTCGCACAGTTCGCAGGCGAGGCACCCTTTACCCTCAATACCGACGCACTGATCGAAGCGTATTGGGCGGCCGGCCAAGAACTGGCTGCGCAGATCGTCGATGTGCGGGAACTCATACTCCGAGAGCAGGACAAGGGCAACTACATCATCGGCGAATTCGGGCAGGCTTACTGGCTCGATAAACGGCACGGCTTCGCACCCAATGTCACCGCTTCGCACACGTTCACGCCGGAGTTTTTTCAATCTGCCGGCATCCCCGCGCAGCCCATCCACAACGTGGGCTGCTGCAAGGCCTACGATACAAAAGTCGGCACCCACACCTTCATCTCCGAGATCGACCTCGACCACCCGCTTAGCACCACGTTGCGCAAGATCGAGTTTGGCGCGACGACCGGCCGCCAGCGCATGGTCGGCTGGTATGATGCCGTCGAAAAGGGCGACGCCCTCCGCTACGGCGGCTTTCAGGACCTGGTCCTCAATAAGCTCGACGCCCTCTCCCACGCCGGCGACTGGCAAGGCGAGCTCCAAATCTGCACCGCTTACGAAGACCCGGAAGGCAACATCCTTCACCACGTCCCACGCAACGGAAAAGTCCACAAGACTCTCAAGCCCGTTTACAAAACCGTGCCCGGCTGGAGCGAAGACATCTCGGCCGTGCGCCACTTCGCCGACCTCCCCGAAGCGGCCAAAGTTTACGTCGCCTGGCTGCTAAAAGCCCTGATCGACGTAGCCAACCACGGCGACGAGCATAAGGACAACATCCCCAACCTCCGCTACATCGGCGTCGGCCCTGAGCCGAGCCAAATCATCAAAGACGTGCCGGTGGTCGAAGAATTGCTGAAGCTGGCAAAATAAATGGAACTACCCGAAAATCTTAAGCAATGGAGCTACGAAGAACTCGCCTCGCTCAATCGACATCTGAAACCACTCTTTGACTTAGCACTTACATTCCCCCCGCCATCGATTGAAAAAGAGCTCCCAGCAAGGGCAAACTCTTAACCCGTCGAACCTTCACTCCGGCCAGCTCGGCAAACTCCTTTAAAGTTGCTTCCGCCGCATCCGTCGAGACGTGGATCTCGCTCGGTAAAGCCTCTGCATCGAGTACCCGCTCCTTCAAACACTCCCAGAGCACTTGGGTCGGGGATGCCTCCAGATTCGTGCTTAGGTAAGGTTGCGGTGGGTGCGGCAGTGTCACTTCCAAGGCAATCGCCAGCACCGGAAGCACCGGCCCGGTCGCCGTCATGGCAGGGGAGGGCAGAAAGATCGCCCCTAGTTCCCAGACGCTTGGCTCCTTGGGTAGTTCCGCGAGTTGATGCAATTCGAATTCGCTGGGCTCATAGGGAACCCTTGGCGGCTCGCAAGACTCCCAGTGGATCGCTACATCCGAAAGCACCCACTTTTCAGTTTCGCTGGGCTTGGCTCCATTCGGAAGTCGAAAGACTTTCAGCGAAGGCGGTAAACCCTTCTCCGCATCCGGCTCCATCAAAAAGCTACCTGGATCCTCCGCCGTTGCCACCAGCTCCAAATAGCGACGGCAAAGTCGCATGCCCAGCCCGAGCTGCGACAGCTCCTCCGCTTGGGGAAACCAAGGAAACGTTCGCGGGCGATAAGTGCGAAGACGTACCCAGCGCTTGCGCCCTCGCGGTGGTGTTTTGAAAGCGATCCGCTCATAGAGTGCCAAGTCTGGCTCGTCCATCTCCGCCTTATTGCAAAACTCAGCCTCGATGATCGACGCCCGGTGCAACACGGCTCCAGTATCCATCTCGCCGGGTTCACTTAAAGCCTCTCGCCAAAATCCGAGTGCATAAGGTGCCCGGTGCACCTGCACCGAAAAGACCTCTTTAACCGCCCCCAACACCGAAACAACGTGAATACCTCCGGTTTCGGGATCTTCGATACCGAAGATATCGCAGTCGTGCAGCGTCTTCCAAGGCTCCTGCTCCCGTAGCTCGACCGCACCCGCCATCGCTGCCTTGAAGGCGACACATTCCGCCGAGCCGAGTTCCGAGTAGGGCTCTGGAAATTCCTCCTCCGTCGACTCCTCAAATAGCGGAAACTCTGCTTCCGGCGGCTCCGCCTCTCCCGAAAGCTCCCCCAGGATCTCCCCGAAATCCTCGTCCGCGCCACCCTCATAAGGCTTAAAAACACCTTCGGGCAGCGGGGCGCCCCCGACGCCGAATCCGCCGCCTGCCGCCACATGCTTTTGCATCTTCTCAAAAGATTCGTTCACGTCCTCCAGATCCTCCGGGGCAAAACTATCATCGATTTCTAATGCGAACCACTGCAGGCGCTCCCGATCTTCCTCCGATAGCCGCTTACCTTTGCGCACAGACTCAAGCAAAGCGCACAAATCCATATATCCCCACGGGCCGCCACAGTCCTCCGGCGGGCAAGCCCCTTTCCCTTTGAGACAGCTAAGTGGCTCGCTCGCATCCGGCGGCAAAATCTTCTTCACGCTCACCGCATGCTCCCAGCCGTCGCCGAAGTCGTATTCGTAGCTTAGCTTGTCGCCGACTTTCTTCAAAAGCTGGCCCAGAGAGACGCCCGCCTCATCGACACCATCGCCCCAATCCTCCCCAGTCTCGGTAACATAATAAGTCCCCTGGTGCACGAATTGGTGCAAATGACAATCCAACCACCCCATCGCCTCCTGGATCACCTCATGCAACCAAGGCAGACTGATATTCGCCGGCACAATCACCTCGCGCCAAATTGGCGGGCGCACATTGTCCAACTGGATACGGATTTGATAACGAGCGTCGGCAGCTATAGATCTCATTCCTCCATCATCAGCAAACAGCCGGCTCCCTGACAAGCGTTCCTTAGAAATATTTCCACCGCACTTGGTGTGAAGGAATCGACGCCATTCTTAGCGTCCTATTCGCGCAACTTCGCGGGCAAAATCTAATCACACTCAGGCGAAATCTTATATAAAGTAGTGGCGACTTTAGTCGCTATACTCAAACACAACCGCCTAAAGGCGGGACTCCAACCCAATCCGCCGCGAAATAATCTTGCGGGGCTTGGCTTACGCTTACGAAATGCCCTCTTCACCCGCACGCCAAGACTCACACCATGCCCACACTCGACTGGATCGGAAAAAACGCCGTTGTTAAACACCATAAAGAGGTGCCTTTTCGACTCCTGGAGCCGGATGTCAAACTAAGTTGCGGCGATACGGACAGCGGCAACCTGATCGTCGAAGGGGATAACCTCCACGCCCTCAAAGCCCTCCTCCCCCGCTACGCGGGCAAAGTAAAGTGTATCTACATCGACCCGCCCTACAATACCGGCAACGAAGGCTGGGTCTATAACGACAACGTCAACGCCCCCGAAATCAAAAAATGGCTCGGCGAAACCGTGGGCAAAGAAGCCGAAGACCTCACCCGACACGATAAATGGCTCTGCATGATGTATCCTCGACTCGTCCTGCTGAAACAGTTCTTGGCCGAGGATGGCGCGATCTTTGTTTCGATTGATGATAACGAAGTGGCGAGCTTGATCTTATTGTGTGACGAAATATTTGGGCGAAATAATTTTGTATGTGATGCAATCTGGCGATCAGCCGATTCGTCAAACAACGACGCAAAACAATTTTCAATTGATCACAATCATACTATTATCTACTCCAAAAAGTCTGATTGGTTAAGCAACGAACTCGCTAGAACAGAAAAAGATAATTCTCATTATAAAAACCCTGACAATGACCCAAACGGATCTTGGTTCCCTGGGAATGTATCATCTCCAAATCCTAGAGAAAACCTAAGGTATATATTAACTGCGCCCGACGGTACTATCGTTGATCCACCAAAAAATGGTTGGCGTTGGAGTAAAGACCGCATGGCCGGTATGATCACATCTGGAGAAGTCAAATTTACTGGTTCTGGAACAGGAATATTGCGCAAGACTTACTTAAAAAACCAAAAGGGATTGGCTCCATCATCTTTATGGGCAGACCTAGAAGAAACGGGGCATAATCGTAATGCTAAATACGAACTAAAGAAATTGTTTCCAGACACGGATACTTCTGATCTTTTCGCTACCCCAAAGCCTAGTCTATTCATCCAGCGCATTCTCCAAATTGCGAGCGACGGCCCCTCCCTCATTCTCGACTCTTTCGCCGGTTCCGGCACGACCGGCCACGCCGTGCTCAAGCAAAACGCGGCGGACGGCGGGCACCGCAAATTCATCCTCGTTGAGATGGAACCGAACATTGCCAAAGACATCACAGCCGAGCGCGTCCGCCGGGTGATCGAGGGCTACACCGACAGCAAGGGCAAAGCAGTCCCCGGCCTCGGCGGGGGTTTCCAATATTGCCGCCTCAGCGCGGAGCCGCTCTTCAATGCATTTGGCGCGATCCGCGACGACGTTTCCTTTGAGCAACTGGCGGAATTCGTCTGGTTTGTCGAAACCGGCACTGGCTACGACAACTCCCGGCCGAAGTCGCCCTTGCTCGGCATCCACGAAGGCCGCGCCATCTACCTGCTCTACAACGGCATCCTCAAAGACCGCAAAATCAACGGCGGCAATGTGCTGACCGGCCCCGTCCTCTCCACGCTCCCCGCGCACGAGGGCGCCAAGGTGATCTACGCCGCCGCCAATAAGCTCGGGGCGCCCCGTTGCCAGCGCGACAACATTACCTTTAAACAAACCCCCTACGCACTCGACGTGTGATTTTTAAATGCCCCTCTCTCGCTACAGTTCTGCAATCACTGAAGACGGCCTCCGCAACAATCCGGAGAGCCAGTATTTCGAACGCAAGGGGCGCGACACAAAACCTTCGAAGATCGCCAGCGAATTGATTGGTTTGCTCAACGCGGGCGGCGGTACACTCGTTTACGGCATCGCAGATGACGGCCATATCGAAGACCTGCAGGAAGGCAGCCTGCTCAAAGACACGGCCCCCGATCTCGACCGCTACCGCAAGCTAGTGCACGAGTTCATCAAACCACCCGCCAACATCGAGGTCGAAGACGTTTATCTCAAAAACGGTGAGCTCATTCTCATCTACCACGTGGAGCCCGACTACGAACGGCTTTTTCAGCGTGAAGACAACGAAGAGGTCTTCTTGCGCATCGGTGAGAGCAACTTTGGCCCCTTGGATCGCGAGCAGGTCAAGAAACTGGAATACAATAAGAATGTTCGCGCTTACGAAGATGAGCTGCGCGAAGATTTCCATCCCGACGATTTCGATAACGCCATGTGCGACGCCTACCGTAAGTCGATGCGCTATACAGGCAGCTTTGAAGACCTCGCAGTGAAACGCCGCTTAGCCGAGCGAAGGGGAGACGGAGTTCTCTATAAAAACGCCGCCATTTTGCTGTTTGCCGAAGACCCCAGCCAATACATTGCCAACGCCTACGTCCGCTATGTGCGCTACAACGGCACCGAGTTGAAACCCGGAAGCCAGTTTAACGTAATCAAGGACGAGTCCTTCGAAGACAACATCCCAAACCTCATTGAACGGCTCGAAGCCTTCGTCAACGCCACCCTAAGAGACTACTATTATCTCAATATGGAGAACGGACGCTTCGAGAGCGTGCCTGAATACCCGAAGGACGCATGGCTCGAAGGCATCGTCAACGCACTCTGCCACCGTTCCTACAATTTGCAGGGCAATGCCATCTATATTAAGCACTTCAACGACCGGCTGGAGATCTCCAACAGCGGGCCACTGCCTGCACAAGTCACCACCGAAAACATTCGCGAGCAACGCTACGCACGTAACCCGCAACTCGCGCGCGTGCTCGCGGACATGAAGTATGTGCGTGAATTAAACGAGGGCGTGCCCCGTATCTTTAACGCGATGCGTGAATCGATGCTAGCGCAGCCTGTATATCAAAATGAAAACGCCACAGTGACTCTGACACTACATAACAAAGTGACAGAGCATAGAGAAACTATTCACGAAGACACCATTCAAAAAATTCACTCTCACTGGAAAACTTTCAGTAAAAATCAACGCGCGATGATTTCTTACCTTTTTGTAGAAAAGGAAGCAACCATCAGCGAAATGATTCAAGCAGTTGGTATCACAGATCAGGCAATTCGCTACAATCTCAAGAAATTAGAAAGTTTGGAAATTATTGAAAAATTGAGCGATAAGCCACGTGATCCACTCGCACTCTATAGATTTAAGAACAAATAGGCGGTTCAGTATGCTTAGGACGGGTTAAGACAAAAAGTATCAAAAATAAGACAAAAGGCTTAATAACTCATAAGCCAATCATTAACAATGAATTATAGAAATCCATGAACTACTTCTTTCATCCTTATACAAAAAGAGCTAAAAATAAGACAAAAGCTGAATATCAGCCTACAATAGAAAATAGACTAGAAAATTCTACACTAAGAATAAAGACACCCAAAATAAGAATAAGGGCTTTAACAGTTTAACATTAGATACTTATGGAGCATTTGCCTGAATTTCAACCTGCTAAGGATAAAAGCAACCGAAATAAGGATAAAGAACTTAACCACTGGTAAACATCTACTTACGAAATATTCCACCTTAAATCCGAACGCTAAGGTAAAAACAGCCCAAAATAAGGTAAAAAGTAATCCCCCACCCAAAATGACCGCCTTCACCACCAAATCTTACCAGCAGGATGTGCTCAACAGCACGAAGGCCTACTTCGAGCGCATCCACGAAGATGGGGATGCCAACACGGCGTTTTACAGTATCACCAAGGATCTCTGGGGACGCGGCATTCCTTACAACGCTTTGGCCGGCTTTGACGATGAGATGCCCTACTTCTGTCTGCGTGTGCCGACCGGCGGCGGTAAGACTTTTATCGCGGCCAAATCAGTTGCCCTGGTCAATACTGTGCTGCTACGCCAAGAGCACAGCGTCATACTTTGGCTAGTGCCCTCCAAGGCGATTCGCGAACAGACCCTCCGCGCTTTGAAAAACCGCGAACACCCCTACCATGTGGGGCTGCGTGACTGTGGATCCGTCGCCGTTTACGACCTGGAGGAAGCACGCACCATCACCCGCCCGACGATGGAAACCAGCACGGTAGTGATCGTTGCCACGCGCCAAGCCTTTCAAGTCGAGAACCAGGAATCGCGCAAGGTCTATGAAGCCAGTGGCGCCCTCATGCCTCACTTCTCGGGGCTAACGCCTGAGCAAAAGGCGAATTTATTATCAGAAAAGAGCGATAGCGGACATGTCCTCTACCCCGAATCGTTTGCCAACGTGCTGCGCATACGCCGCCCCTTCATCATCGTCGATGAGGCGCACAACAGCCGCACCGAACTATCCTTCGATACGCTGAGCCGTTTTCGCCCCAGTGGTATCCTGGAGCTCACCGCCACTCCGGATACAGTCAAAACGCCGAGTAATGTGCTCCACAGCGTCTCCGCCGCAGAGCTTAAAGCGATGGAGATGATCAAGCTCCCCATCCAGCTCGAAACCGAGCCGGACTGGCAAAAATGCCTCAACTTCGCGATTGATACGCGTGACCAGCTGGATGCCATTGCCCGCGAAGAGGAAAAGGCCGGAGCCAACCACTTGCGCCCGATTGTGCTAATCCAGGCCGAGAAACGTAGAAAGAATGTCGACACACTCGATGTGGCACGAGTCAAAGCGGAGTTAATCAATAACCAGAATATCCCGGAAGAAGAAATTGTCATCGCGACAGGCGAAGAGAAAGGGCTGGAAACTTTGGAGAAGGATTACAAGGGCGGGATCCTCTCGCCCAAGTGCCCGGTCAAGTATGTGCTGACGCAGCAAGCGCTGGCCGAAGGCTGGGACTGCCCCTTTGCCTACATTCTTGTCAGTATGGCAGAGATCCGCAATGCGACCTCGGTCGAGCAATTACTCGGGCGTATATTGCGCCAACCCAATGCCGCGCGTCGTAAGAATCAGGCGCTCAATCAGAGCTACGCCTATGTCGTCTCGCGCGATTTCAGCGCCACGGCCGCGAGCCTCCGTGACCGTCTGGTCGAAGATGCAGGATTCGATGCGCAAGAGGCCGATGCTTTCGTCTCCGCTCGATCGCCCGAACAACAGCGCCTGGATATCACCCGACGCAGTCAGCGTATCGAAGTGCGCCCAGTCGTCGTGACCCTCACTGAAAAGCCTGACTTCAAGAAACTGCCCAAAGGCCTGAAAGCCAAAGTCCGTTGGGATAATAAGGCCAAGGAACTGACGCTTTCAGAGCCAATTAATGATGACGAAGCCGAATCACTCGCAGCAACCGTCCTTTGGGAGGACACTAAAGACGCGATTGCGAAAGCGGTCAAAATCAGCAAAGAGTCTGTCAAAATTTTCGAAAGCCCTTCACAACGCAGCGAGCCATTCAGTGTGCCTGAGTTGGCAGTCTGGGTAAATGGAGAGCTGCAACTATTTGATGATCCCGAGGTGATTGACTACCCCTACGATCTGTCGGAATACGACGCAATACCGTCTGAGGACGATTACTCGGTACTAGAACTCGGCGGGCAGGTCAAAGAAGCGGATCAAATCGACCTCGACGATACAGGCACACTGCGCCGCATGTTCATCAAAGAGCTAGAGCGCGATTTAACTCTGAGCTACACACCTGAGCATTGGGATGAAACCAAACTGGCAGCATGGCTGTGCCGCAACCTACGCATGATCGAGACGGTCACACACTCCAGTATGGTCGCCTTCGTTAGTAGCTGGCTGGGGCGCTTACTCCAGGAAGACGAATTCGATCTAGCCCGTGCGAATCGCCAAAAATTTCTCCTGCGTCAACTACTCGAAAATCGCATTAAAGAACTCTTAAAACTAGCCGCAAAGCAGGCCTGTCAGCAGTTTCTCTTCTCGGATGAAAAGCACGAACGCGTGAGTGTTTCCGACGCCTATCAATTTACATTCAATCCAGACACTTATATTCCAAGTCGGGAACACCCAGAGCCACAGGAATTTGATTATCACTATTACCCAATCGTTGGTGATTTCGACAATAACGAAGAGCATCAACTTGCCAGCTGGCTCGACCAACAAGCGCATAAAGGTCGCATCAAATTCTGGGTTCGCAACCTCGTTCGCAAGCCAGGCGCATCCTTTTCATTCCAAACCTCAACGGATCGCTTCTACCCGGACTACATCTGCATGCTTCCAGATGGTCGCATTCTGGTGGTCGAAAACAAAGGTGCCGACCGCTGGGACACCGCCAAAGAAGACCGGAAGATCGGCAACCTTTGGGCAGAAATGAGCGACGGGAAGTGCCTCTTTGTTATGGTCAAAGAAAAACATTGGGAGTGGATCGACGCTCTTTTAGATTGAGGAAACAAATCATGAATGCAAAAATCACAGCCGCCTGCGAAGCCTTCTCTATAGGTGATGCGCAACCTGCGCAGTCCTTCATTGCCGAAAATGTCGAGTGGCACATTGTAGGCGACCGCACCATCGACGGCAACGCCGCCGTTAAAGAAATGTGCGACGACGCCGCATCTCAAGGCAAACCCAACTTCCAAAACGGCCGCGTCATCAAAGCGAAAAGCCACATCATCGTCGAAGGCGCCGACCTCGAGTCGGACATGCACTACTGCGACATCTACGCCATCGATGGCGGCAAGATCGTCGAGATCACCTCTTACAGTCTGGCGGGAGCGTGATATATCATACCACTTCAACGAACTACCCGGCAACTGTGGCAACTAAAACCGGCCCCGAAAGAAGTGAGCCAAAACTCGCCGCTGCGCTTCGGGTCCTTCAGGACTTCCTCCAAGACCATTAGCACGCTGGGGCTGCTCACATTGCCGTAGCGTTGCAGCACTTCCCGGGCTTCAGGCGCGCAGTCGTGCGGTAGGGTCTTTTCCAGTGCATCGAGGATATCGCGACCTCCGGGGTGTGGCACGACAGTCGCGCCGTCCTGCAAGCCTGCCCGGCGACACAGCTGGTCGACCGCGCCTGCCGCGACGTCCGGCACGCTCGGCGAAAGGATGTTCCGCAGTTTACCACCACGCGAGGTAAAGCGCAGGAGTTCCCGGTCTTCGGGCCGGTGCAGTGTATCGAAGTTATCGAAACGGCAGGCCCCTGACTCGCCCTCACTCTCGAAGACGGCGGCGCAGGCAGCATCGCCGAACAAACAAGCGCTCACGACCACACCCGGATCATCGTCGATGTAAAAAGCAGCACTGCACACCTCGACCGCGACCACCGCAACTTTAGCACCGGGTTCGGCCGCCAGTTGGCCGCGCGCCGCGCGCAAGGTCGGAATAGCTGCACCGCAGCCAAGGCCGACGATATCCTGAAGATAGGCATTACTACGCATCCCCAGACTCTCGGCCACGTAGCTACTTAGGCCGGGGCAAAGGTAGCCGGTGCAGGTGCAAATAAGTAAGGCATCCAGGTCAGAGGCAGCGATGTTGGCACGCGAGAGAGCCTTGCTAAGTGCATCGCCGCTCAGCTTCGGCGCTTCGCGCTCGAAACTGTGGTTCAGCTCGGAGGCCGTCGCGCCAAACAGCCCAGCACCCGGCGGCAGCGCAAAATAACGTCCGGCGATGCCGCTGTTGCCCAGCATGATGCGCTCAGCGAGCTTAAGCGCCCCGGGCCGCAGCTGCGAAGCTACGTCGGAGTTTTTTAATATTTCCCAACATTCTTCCTGCGTAAAATAATGTTCGGGCACCGCACTGGCTATAGATCGTAAATACATGGTGTTACTTCTCGTTAATTTGTTCCGCCCGCAGCCGATAGCTGCCCAGCCACGTCTCACTATAAGTGAAGCGCCACTGAGCGGCATTCAACCCGAGCATTTTTGTTAATTCTTCGCCACGAAAGCCAGCGTGGATACTAGTCAAACCGTCGCCGATGCCAACTTTGCTGAAGCCAATCAGGCGACTGGCTTTGCAGAGCCCGACGGCCAGCGGATGCCGGCGGGGCTCCGCCGCGAGGATCAAGCGAGCATGCCTGAATTGCTCACCGAGTTCCCGCAAAACTTCGGCGGGCAACTGGTGTAGAAAGTGGCAGACCAGGATAACATCGTAGTTCCTGTAATCCGTAAATTCCTCTGCGCGGCACACCGTCCACTCAACCCCTTCCGGACAATTCACCGGTCGTGGACAGATCGCATCAAATGCAGCGACGTGCTTGGCCTCATTGATAACTCCACGCTTCGCCAGTGCGCTCAATAAATGGCCCTGACCCGCCGCGATTTCAAGCACGCGGTCCCCCGGCCGCAGGCACTGGCTGAGCTCACGGCCAATCCAGCGAAAGTTACCCATCAGGTAATTGAAGCGCAAAATATCGCGGTGGATTTTCACTGCAACCGGATCATCGGACGGCAGCTGGTCAAGCAGTTCTGGTTCTACTTCGCGGGACGACATAGGCTCAACGTGTTAACCGGAAAAAGGTTTGAAAAGGAAATAAAGGCGAACGTGCCGCACCGGCGACTGCTTTGAATAAGGTTTCAGAGGTCAGCAGGCTGTGCAACCCGCGCGCCACGCGCAGACGCCCCGCAAAGCGCATACGGCTCTGCTCGGTGATATCGTGCCGACACTGCTCCCAGGAAGATTCAGATCTGGCATATCGCACGAGGGGGCCCACCGCCAGTGCCGCATGCTCGAAAGCCATCGACATTCCGTTACCGGTGAAGGGTGGAATCAAACCACCCGCATCGCCCAAGCTGGTAAAATCTCCTTGAACCGGCTGCGGTCGATAAGACATTCCAGCGACAGAGCAGGCACTGCCTGCGACAAAGCTGTCTGCATCGATGCGCTCAAGCAGCGCGTCTAAGCCGCAGTGCTTTAGATAATCAAGGACCAGGGGTCGATCCGCATTCGGCTTCAACCCAGCCTTTCGAAACAGACCGCAAAGATTGTATCGACCGCCCTCCACCCGGCAAATCCCCACGTAGCCCATCGGGCTCATATGCATCTCCAAGTCCGCAGATTGACTAAAAGATTCAAAGTGGCACTTCAACCCCAGCCATTCGCTCTTCGGCTCCGGGCGCCGCCCAGCGCAGTCGACCCAGCCCGGCGCCGGATCTTTGCGACTCTCCCGCACGCCAGTCTCCAATATGCCGCCTGCCTGAGTAAACTTCTCTGCAATACTTTGATCCAACGTCCACCGGGAAAGCCCTTTTGCTGCCATGGGCAGCGGATCTTTACGCAACTCGCGGCTTGCATCATACCAAGCCACATCGTGCAAGAGCTCTGCTTTGGAAAAGCAATCACTCAAACCGAGCACATCAATTGCTTCCACCGAAAGGCCGGAAATAAACTCACCACATACCCGGTGACGGGGATAATCGCCCGCCTCTTTGATCACTGCCGGCACATCGCGCTGGCGCAACGCCAGACCAAGCGAGAGTCCCGCCAGCCCACCTCCGATGATTGTTACAGACTTCACACAGCGAAACTGATCAGAATTTCAGAAATGCCAAACGAATAGACGAAAGAAGGCTGGATTCCAGAGTGAGAAAACACTATACTCCCGCCAAAATAAGAAATCATGAGCCAACATCTAAGTCGTCGTAAATTTGTTCAACTCGCCGCTGGCGGCATCGCTGCCACAGCATCTTCCTCCGCCTTCGGCATGGCAGGCGTGAGGCCTACCGGAATGATTAAGCGAATCGACCTTTACCCGTCGCGTTACCCGATGACGGGCTACTTTAAATTTTTCTCCGGGCCGGATGGCTCAACAGGCCGAGCCTGTGTGACGATCAAAATCACCACCGATCAGGGGGTTGGCTGGGGGCAGTCCATCCCCATTGCAAAATGGAGCGACGAGACTTTGGAAACTGCGGTTGCCGCCCTGCGACACTATTTCGCCCCTGCGCTGATTGGCCACGATGCGGCTGACATCAATGGTGCGCACAAGCTTATGGATGCCGCTATCGCGCCGGGATTCACCACGAGTATGCCGATCACCCGCGCAGGTCTGGACATTGCCCTATGGGACTTGAAGGGCCGTGTGGAAAATAAGCCTGTCTGCGAACTATGGGGCATGAAACCGCAGGGTCCCATTGATCTCAGCTGGACGCTGAACGTGAAAAAGATCGAAGATGTCGAGGCCGTCGCCGCCCAGGGCAAGGCCCGCGGCTACCACAACTTCAATATCAAGGTCGCACCGAACCCGGACTTCGATGTTGAGCTGGCGAAGGCGGCCCGCGCCGCTGCACCCGATGGCTTCCTCTGGTCTGATGCGAACGGCGGCTACGACCCAGCAACCGCGCTAAAGGCAGCGCCGCGATTAGCCGACGCCGGTGTTGACGTGCTCGAAGCCCCGCTTCGTCCCAATCAAATCACCGGCTACCAGGCCCTTAAAAAACAGGGCGCTCTCCCAATCCTGATGGACGAAGGCGTCATCTCGCCCAACGACCTCGAGCAATTCATCGCACTCGGTATGATCGACGGCATCGCCTGCAAGCCATCACGCTGCGGCGGACTAACAAGTAATAAGCGCCAGATCGAAATCATCAATTCACACAAGATGATGTGGGTCGGCAGCGGCCTGACCGACCCCGACCTCTCACTCGCAGCCACGCTGCATCTTTACACCGCATTCGGCCTGAAGAAACCAGCAGCCCTCAACGGCCCGCAATTCCTCACTGCGAGCATTTTAAAGAACCCGATTTCCGACAAAGGCGGCCAAATGTCATGCCCGACCGGCCCGGGCCTTGGAGTCGAAGTCGACGAGGGTCTGCTCAAATCACTCGTGAAGCAGAGTGGCTACGGCGTCGTAACCATTACATAGCAATAATAGCATCGAGCCGCATGTAGGCCCGAGGATGGCAGAGGACTGCCATTGCTACAACTTAAGATCTTATACCGACGTTGTAATCCAGTAGCCTGCTTTACTGCCCTTGATAGCTCAGCACGATGCGTCGACTATGGCTGCGCGCGCGGTGCTCCCAGAGGAAGACTCCCTGCCATGTGCCTAAGCAAAGGCGACCGTTCGCAAACGGAATAACTTCAGTCGTGCGGGTCAGCGCCATCTTGATGTGACTGGGCATATCGTCCGGCCCTTCGTAAGTATGGGTAAAGTGCGGGTCGTCCTCCGGCACAAGCCGGTCGATAAAGCCCTCAAGATCGCGCCGGGCCGAAGGATCCGCGTTTTCCATAATAACTAGGCTACAACTCGTATGACAGCAGAAGACAGATACGCTGCCTTCTCGCAGACCTGACGCTTGCAGGCCACGCTCTATTTCGTCGGTAAACTCAGTGGTGGATTTACCCGGCGCGGAAACTTGGATCTCTTTCGTGAATACTGACATCGTTTCTATACACTCAGACTAACCCCGCAGCAGGGAAGTCAAACTTTCTAAGTTCTGATTAATCGACTTCGGAAAAGGTTTGAGCTGACTTATCCGTCCGTAGATTCCAGTGATTCAGAAACTGTCTCGACCTTGCTAGCGCAAGTTCGCTACAATAAAATGCATTTAATCGCTTATCATGTCCAACCGCGTCATCACCATATTCAACATCGCACTCAGTGCCGTCATCTATGCCGGACTGATGTGGCTGATTTACGCCTTCGAACTGAAGGAACGATGGAGCGATGGCTTACCCTGGCTGCCGCATTTCAACGCAGCTTGTAATGCAAGCAGCGCAACCGCAGTGGTGTTCGGAATCTTTCTGATCCGCAGCGGCAAAAAGCAGGCGCACGCCATCGCGATGATCATCGCCACCCTAGCCTCGGCCGCTTTCCTTGTGGGCTATCTCACCCACCACACCCTGCACGGGGATACACCGTTCAGCGGCAGCGGCCCGATCCGGATTGCGTATTTCGCCATCCTCATTTCGCACATCATACTCTCCG
>Ga0307981_1000337_pt1 | contig 48104 bp, 54 predicted proteins | sample OrgLakmetagen987_FD_201849 | JGI IMG/M metagenome (GOLD analysis project Ga0307981, IMG submission 201849) | Saline water microbial communities from Organic Lake, Antarctica - #987 | ecosystem: Environmental > Aquatic > Non-marine Saline and Alkaline > Saline | place: Antarctica: Organic Lake... | reverse complement strand
GTCTTGACGAAATGACCGGCGCCATCGGGACCAAGATGTGCAACGCAGGGATCGCCCTCGTATTTGGCGGCGATAGCAGTGAAGATGGGCTGCAGCTGTTGCCAGCTATGGCCCGAGCCGCCGACCATCATCGACGGGCCATGCCTCGCGCCCGCCTCGCCACCCGAGACGCCCATGCCCACGAAATGGATGTTGCGACTGGCCAAGTCGTCACTGCGGCGACGGGTGTCGTGAAAATCGGCGTTACCGCCATCGATCAGCGTATCTCCCGGCGCCAGCAACGGCAGGACTGCCGCAATCATCGCGTCCATCGGTGCGCCCGAGGGGATCATAAAAAGGATCACGCGCGGTAGTTTGATGCTGGCGACGAAATCTTCCAGCGTCTTGCAAGGCTCCAGCACAGCGGCCAGCGGCCCAGCCTCGGCCATGAAGCCCGCCAGCCACTCGACCTCGCGATTGGCGACGGCGACTCGCGTGCCTTGCTCGGCCAAGTTCAGCGCCAGCGCGCTGCCCATCGTGCCCAATCCATAAACGCCAATCTGTGCTGTCGCCAACTACCTGCCCTCCAAATGCTAAGCTTAGACTAGGCGCCCAGCGCGCAGCTTTGCAAGGCCCCGCGCCTCACAGGCCGAGACACCAGCGCATGACAGCTTTCTGGGCGTGTAGCCGGTTTTCAGCCTCATCGAATACAACTGAATTGACGCCGTCCATGACGGCGCTTGTCGCCTCCTCCTCGCGGTGCGCGGGCAGGCAATGCATGAAGAGCGCGTCCGGCTTGGCCGAAGCCATCAGCGCCTCGTTCACTTGATAGGCGCGCAGCATGTTGTGACGCCGTTCCTTGGCCGATTGACTGTCATGCATCGACACCCATGTGTCGGTCACAACCAGATCGGCATTCTCGACCGCCTTGTGTGGATCACGCTCAATATTGATCGACACACCTGCCTTGCGGGCGAGGCCGACGAAGGCCTCCTCGGGGTCGAGTTGCGCGGGGCCAGTAAAAGTCATGTCGAATCCGAACTGACCTGCCGCGTGCAGGAAGGACGCACAGACATTGTTTCCGTCGCCGGACCAGACCACCTTCTTGCCGCGGATTGGCCCGCGATGCTCCTCATAGGTCAGGATATCGGCCATGATCTGGCAGGGATGCGTGCGGTCGGTTAGGCCGTTGATGACGGGCACATCGGCGTATTCGGCCATCTCGATCAGGACCGACTCGTCAAATGTGCGGATCATGATGAGGTCCACATAACGGCTGAGGACACGGGCTGTGTCGGCGATTGTCTCGCCGTGGCCCAACTGCAACTCGGTGCCCGACAGCAGCATCGTCTGGCCCCCCATCTGTCGCACGCCGACGTCGAAGCTGACCCGCGTGCGCGTCGAAGGTTTTTCGAAGATGAGCGCGACTATCTGGCCTGCGAGAGCCTGGTCATCGTCGGGCGCGCCGTGACTGCGACCCTGCCGCGCCAATTTCATCGCGGCGGCACTGTCGATGATGCTGCGCAGGGCGGCGGGGTCTGTTTTGTGGATGTCGAGGAAATGGTTCATGAGGTCGGTTCCGTTTTGCAGGCGGCGCACGGGGGTTACCCACCCCCGAACCCCCCGGAGGATATTTTTAGCCAGAAGATGCGAGGGTGGTCACCGCGGCCTCGAGGCGATTCAGGGCCTCAGCAATTTCAAGTTCGGTGATGTTGAGGGGGGGCAAGAGGCGCAGGACATTATCGGCGGCGGGAACAGTGCAGAGGAGCTGTGCGTAGCAAGCGTTCAGCACGTCTGTGTTGGCGACCTTGCATTTGAGGCCAAGCATCAGGCCAGCGCCGCGAACGCCCTCGAATATATCCGGGTGCGCGGCAACCAGCCCTTCCAGCCGTTGGCGCATGTAGCCAGCCCGGGCGCGCACATCTTGCAGAAAATCTTCGGTCGCGATCTGCTCCATCACCGCATTGCCGACGGCGCAAGCCAGCGGGTTACCGCCATAGGTAGAGCCGTGCGTGCCGGCCACCATCGCAGATGCGGCGTGCTCGGTGGCGAGGACGGCACCAAGAGGAAAGCCGCCACCGATACCCTTGGCGACCATCATGATGTCAGGCTCCACTCCTGCCCACTCGTGCGCAAAGAGGCGACCCGTGCGGCCCATGCCGCATTGCACCTCGTCGAGGATCAGCAGGATGCCGTGTTCATCGCACAGATCACGCAGCCCCTTGAGGCACGGATCGGGTAACAGGCGGATGCCGCCCTCGCCCTGCACAGGCTCGATCAAGATGGCAGCCGTAGTGCCGTCGATGGCGGCGGTCAGCGCATCGTGATCGCCCCATGGCAGATGGGTGAAGCCGGGCAGCAGCGGGCCGAAGCCATGTGTCATTTTCTCGGAGCCTGCGGCCGCGATACCGGCGGCGGATCGGCCATGGAAAGAGCCCTCAAACGCGATGATCTGCGTCCGCTGAGGCTGGCCTGCGTCATGGAAATGGCGGCGCGCCATCTTGACCGCCAGCTCGCACGCCTCGGTCCCGGAATTGGTGAAAAACACCGTGTCGGCAAAGGTTGCGGCGACGAGGCGGTCTGCCAACTCCTGCTGGGCGGGGATGTTGTAGAGGTTCGAGGTGTGCCACAGGCGTTGCGCCTGGGCCGTCAGGGCCGCGACCAGCGCAGGGTGCGCGTGACCCAGTGCATTGACCGCGATACCTGCGCCGAGATCCAGAAAACGGCGACCATCGGCCTCAATCAGCCACGCTCCTTCTCCACGGACGAAACTGAGGGGAGCGCGGTTATAGGTAGGCAGGATGGACGGTATCATGGCAGCGCCTCCTTTGGGTCAAGGCGTCAGGAGTGGCCTAGCGCGCCGCGCCTGTCAATCAGGCTGGACCTCGAGCTACGCTTTCAGGCGGTACCCCCGCGTAAACATGACCAGAGCAACGGCCGAGACCGCGAGCGTCGCGCCAAGCGCAACCACAGCACCGAGCGCCGGAGAACTGTCAGAGACACCAAGGACGGAGTAGCGCAGCCCATCGATCAGATAAAATATTGGGTTGAAATGCGTGATCTCGTTCAGGATAGGCGGCAGAGCATCAACCGAATAGAACGTGCCAGACAGAAACGCGAGGGGCGTGACGATGAAATTGGTGATCGCGGCCATCTGGTCGAACTTGTTAGCAAAGATACCCGCGACGATACCCACCGCCCCCATGAAGGCCGATCCCAGGATAACGTAGCCAACTAGCATCAAAGGATGCTGAGGGAGAATTCCGAGGAAAATGGCGAGGCCCGCCGAAATAGCGACGGCGACGAAGAGGCCCCGTCCGATACCGCCTACGAGGTAGCCAACGACCAACTCAGCCGGGCTGAGCGGGGGCATGAGTGTATCGACGATATTCCCCTGTACCTTGCCGATGACTATGGACGACGAGGTGTTGGCAAACGCGTTCTGGATCACAGTCATCATCAGTATGCCCGGCGCGATGAAATGCGTAAAGGGCACGCCCATGACGTCGCCGCGCGTGGGGCCGATCGCGATGGTAAAGATCATCAAGAAGAGCGCAGCGGTGGCCAGCGGCGCCAGTAGCGTCTGCGTCCAGACCGCCATGAATCGCTGCATCTCGCGAGAGCAAAGTGTGGCAAGCCCCAGCCAATTGACCCGCCCAAAGCGGCGCGTGCCCATATTCGCGAAATCATGCATCGCCTGTCTCCTTGAAATTGCCCGGCCTGAGATTGCCGACCTGAGATTGCCCAGCCCAGTTGTTGCCGGTTGGACCGGTCCAAGCGCACCAAAGCTGCGAATGGACAGGCCGATTCGACGTCTTGTAACTCAGGCGTGAGTGATTAGAATAGGTATCTCAAGAAATTTGCGGGATGCCGCGCCAGTTGGCGGGCGTTCCAAGTAGTTAGGAACGGGCCATGTCCTGGAGCGATGAACGCGTCGAGACGCTAAAGAGAATGTGGGGCGAAGGTCAATCGGCCAGCCAGATCGCCAAGGAACTAGGCGGCGTCACCCGCAACGCGGTCATAGGCAAGGTGCATCGCCTAGGCTTGTCGAACCGCAATGGCGGTGCAGGTGCGGCGGCGACAGCAGCCGTTGGCGCGGATGCCGCCCTGGGGGCTGCCACCGCAAAGCCAGCCGCCAAAAGCCCGTCAAAACCCGCTCCCAAGCCCGCAGTGCCCAAGCCGGCCGCGAAGGTGGAGCCTGCACCCGAGCCCGAAAAGGATGACGAAGAAGAGGCGCCAACGCCCGTCGTCACGCGGATCAAGCCGATCATTCCAGCAGGGCAGCCCCTGCCCCCGCAACGATCGTCGAACGAGATCGACCCCAAGGCGCTGGCCAAGGTCAGCGAAGTCGAAAAGAAGGCCAAGAGGCTGACGCTGATGGAGCTGACGTCGCGTACGTGCAAATGGCCTGTGGGCGATCCGGCGACGGATGATTTCTGGTTCTGCGGCCTGACGGTTCAGGCGGGCAAGCCCTATTGCGAAGCGCATGTTGGCGTAGCGTTCCAACCGATGAGTTCGCGGCGCGACCGGCGGCGCTGAACGGGATAGACCGTGACGTAAGCAAAAGCCCCGCCCACATCAGGCGGGGCTTTTGCTTGACCGGTGGTGGATGCCTGCGGCGCGAGTATTTTGACAAAGATGAAAGGCTGAGGTGGGCGGCCGGTAATCTGCATATTCCCGTTCAGGTCCCCATCATTCAAAGAGTTTGAACAGCTCCTCGACGGCCTTTTCCTTGAGGTCGTTTTTCAGTGCGTCCTCAACGGACTGCCCTTCTACGACGGTCACGCCCAGTTCTTTTTCGACAAACTTGTCGATCTCCTTTTCGACTTCCTCGCGGGCCTTCTTCTCCAGCTGCTCGCGCTCTTCTTTGAAGTTCAGATCAATGGCCTTTTCCAGATCAGGGCGGATGCTGGGTCCGGACCAAGGGCCACCGATACGTACAGGAATGGCGAGGCCGCGACTGTTTTCGCCCTGTAGCACTACCGGCGTGAAGAGATAGTCAATATCGCGTGCCCCCAGCCCGATACGGCCTTCGCCGGTGGCGGTGGCCAGCGGCATCGACATTTTCAGATCATCACCGCGCATATTACCATCCTTGATCGCAAAGCTGGCGCCAACCTGGTCGAAGACGGTGGTACCGCCTGATCCGTCACCCGAGCGCATCAGCCGGTCCAGATCGAAGCCGCTGATAACGCCGCGCCCGGTGGCGAGCTTTAGGCTTCCACTCAGGCTGTTTATGATGGCATCGACGGACTGGCCCACGCCAAGGAAATCGAGGCTTGCGGTGCCGGTGGTGGCAAAGCGCGTGATTCCAGCAGCATCAGTCAGCAAACGCTCCATATCGATCCCGCGGGCGCCCAGATCGCCGCCCACCGACAAGCCCGAACGATTATTGGCCACAACCTGCCCCGAAAGAGTGCCACCGTAGCCATCCAGCCGCTTAAACTGGGCCACCGCGCGGGCGGCGTCGATGGTCAGCAGGATGCTGGCCTCACCAAATTTGAACTGGCCCAGATCGAGGCTGGTGGCGGCAAGCGATACGTTCGCGTCGACCGCGCCCAGCACGCTGGCGTCGATAGGCGCCTTGGACCAGCCATCCACTGCGGGCGCTGAGGTGCCACCATTGCCGCTTGCCTCGTCGCCGGTAAGACCCTTGAGATCCAGCGCGCCGGCGTTCAGCTGGGCAGTGATGCGGGGGCGCGCGCCGCTGGTGGCGATATCGGCAGCACCGGTAAGGGTATTAGCGCCCAGTCCCAGCGTCATGTCGCGCAAAGATACGCGAATATCCTCGGTCAGGTTTAGCTGCGCCTTGGCGGTAATCTCGCGGCCAAAGCCCTGCGGCAGGTCTGCTGCCGGCAGGCCCAGCGCGGCAAGAAAGCGCGACGTGCTACCGATATCGGCGGTCAGCCTGCCATCCAGCTGTGGTGCGGCGCTGGCCCGGCCATCAAGGCTAAGCGAGCCACCGCCTGTGGAGACTGTCACCTTGAGCGGTGATACCGCGCCTTCGATGAAGGGGCCAAACTTGTCGATGCGGCCCGTGATGCGCACGTCCTGACCCGCTGGGCGCAGCACCGCATCGAACGTCGCCTCGCCGCCATAGCTGGGCCAGCGCAGATCCAGATCGACGCCAGTCATTTCCTGCCGTGTGCCGGTCTGCGCGTCGATGTACGTCACCGATGCGCCCGTAATCAGCGCACGGTCCAGCGTCAGCGCGAGCGCGTTGCCGCTATCGCTGCCCGGTGCCTCCTCTTGCCCAGAGGAGGCGACACCGTCGACGCCGATTTCCCAGTTGCCACGCCCGTCTGCCGCACGCTCGATCACGATATGGGGGTTGGCAACCTCAAGCCCTGTGATACGCACCTCGCCGCCGATAAGCGCGATGGGATCAACGCCCACCTTCAGGCTATCGGCGGTCAGCATCGGGCCACCCTGCGCCCAATCGGCCGTTGCGATCGTGGTCTTGCCGGTACTGATACCGAGGACGGGATAAAAACTGATCGAAGTGTCACCGGTCATTGTGACCTGGCGTCCGGTCATGGTGCTGATCCGCTCAGTAGCGATACGCGCGATCCGCTCACCCGGCAGGAAAAACAACGCGCCCACGGCAAGAATGAGTGCGATCAGGACAAAGCCAAGGATTTTCAGTAGAAATTTCATGTGCTGCCCTATTGTCTGCGGCGTGCCGATACCACCTTTTGAGGTTAGCTTAGGCGCCCGCCAACGGCCCCGCAACAAGGCGTTTCGCGAAAATCAGCACGCGCGGCTAACGGTGATCCGGGCGGCACCATCATGCGCTGCGCTGTGTTTCGGACTAGCTCGTCACAGCTATGGCACGAACTGATTGAGTTTGCCCCTTTTGTGCAGCGCGCGCAGCGGTTATATCGCACGGATGAGTATCAATCCCCCAGAACTGCGCCCCGACCTCGCGCGCGCGCTCCTGACGCCCAGCCCGAAACGCGACGGCCAGCCCCATATCGGCATGGTATCGCTTGGTTGCCCCAAAGCGCTTGTGGACAGCGAACGTATCCTGACCCGCCTGCGCGCCGAGGGTTATGGCATATCGCCCGATTACGCCGGCGCCGATGCGGTCATCGTCAACACCTGCGGATTTCTAGACAGCGCCAAGGCCGAGAGCCTTGCCGCCATTGGCGAAGCGCTGGCCGAAAATGGCCGCGTAATCGTCACGGGCTGTCTTGGCGCCGAGCCAGAATACATCACCGGCACGCATCCCAGCGTCATGGCCGTCACCGGCCCGCACCAGTATGAGCAGGTGCTAGATGCTGTGCATGCCGCCGTGCCACCCCGGCCCGATCCCTACATTGATCTCCTACCCGCAACTGGCGTTAGCCTGACACCACGGCACTATTCTTATCTAAAGATTTCAGAGGGGTGCAATCACAAATGCAAGTTCTGCATCATCCCCGATATGCGCGGGCGGCTGGCATCGCGCCCCGCCCATGCCGTGCTGCGCGAAGCTGAGAAGCTCGTCGACAATGGCGTGCGCGAACTGCTGGTGATTTCTCAGGACACCTCTGCCTATGGCGTCGATATCAAGCACGCCGAGGAGCGCGGCCACCGCGCACATATCACCGATCTTGCGCGCGATCTGGGATCGCTGGGCGCTTGGGTGCGCCTGCATTACGTCTATCCCTATCCGCATGTGCGCCAGTTGATCCCACTGATGGCGGACGGACTGGTGCTGCCCTATCTGGATATCCCGTTTCAGCATGCAAATACCGACGTTTTACGCCGCATGGCGCGCCCTGCGGCAGCAGCAAAAACACTAGACGAGATCGCGGCATGGCGCGACATCTGCCCTGATATCACCCTGCGCAGCACTTTCATCGTCGGCTATCCCGGCGAGACAGAGGCCGAGTTTCAAACCCTGTTGGACTGGATGGACGAGGCGCAGCTGGACCGTGTTGGTTGCTTCAAGTACGAAAATGTCGCTGGTGCGCGATCGAACAGTTTGCCAGATCATGTGCCAGAGGCGGTCAAACAGGAACGCTGGGACCGCTTCATGGAAAAAGCGCAAGCCATCTCAGTGGAGAAGCTCACGGCGAAGGTGGGCACGTTTCAGGATGTGCTGATCGACGATATCGACGAGGACGGCATCGCCACTTGCCGCACCAAGGCTGACGCCCCCGAAATCGACGGAAACCTCTTTATCGATGAGGGCACCGATGGGCTGGCCGTCGGCGAAATCGTGCGCGTCGAAGTTGATGAGGCGGGCGAGTATGACCTATGGGGCGCAGTCGTGCGCTAAACCTGCGAACGGCGCCTTGATTTTCGTATCGATCGGGGCGTCGTTGTCGATGTAAGTGCGGTGGTTGCCCCCGGCAGAAAAGCCTTCACGTTTGCACCCTACCAGCAGAAGCATGTGCCCACTTTCTTATCCTGCCTGATCGCGCGGCGAGTGAATCGTCAATGATACATTACATATTTTGGCCACCCTGCTGGCTGTGGAGGGGGCCGCACGGCTGTTCAAGCGGATGCCTGCGAGAGTCTGGCGCTGGGACATGGGCGGTGCTCGCGGCCTTATCTGGCGCTGGGGTGGCTGGGCCTCGCCCTATTCATGCCATTGATCGCGCTGCTGCCTTGGCTCAGCCTCGGTCGACTGCTTGCGGGCTGATCTGTCGTGCCTAGATCTTGTTTTACTCACGGAAAAAAACCGCTTTTTTTTCAAAGCAATACGGCATAAATTCGCGCTGGTCGCGTCAGGGTGCTGCTTTGGCGGTATAACCACAGCTGCCGAGAGCCTGTCTTAGAGCACAATATCGGCTGATGTAGCCCCGCTGCAAAGTGGTGGCCTAGCGGCGTTCTAGACAGCAGGTTTATCTTGCGAATTCATCCAGCCACGCATCTACGCAGGTCTGGACATGGCGGAAACGGTCGCCGCCCAGATGCTTGCCACCGTACCAGCGCGTCACCACGACGATACGGCCCGCCACCGCGGCGCGCTCCAGCATTCGCACGATCACCATGCCCGCACCCGCCTCGCCATCGTCGCCCTTGAGGGGCATGCCGCCCGGCAGCAAAACAGCCCACGTATTATGCGTGGCCTTGGCGAACTTCTTGCTTTGTTTCAGTTCTTTGAGAAACGCGTTCACCTCTTCCCGCGAGGTCGCAGGGCCGCCAGAGACCGCATATTTCGATCCCCGGTCACTAACGACCCCGGTCAATTGCTGCATCACGGACGGCGCCTAAAGGCTGTCGTTGACTCGCTTGACCGTCTCGATCCGCTGAGCATTGGGCGGGTGCGTCCCAAGGAAACGGTCGCCCGGATCGGCGATCTGGGTAAAGAACGCGGCGCCACGCACCGGATCATAGCCTGCGCGCTTGGTGATGACGGTGCCGAGGGCGTCCGCCTCAAGCTCGTAATCCTTGGAATAGGTGCGCGCACCCAAGCCAGCGCCCAGATCGGTCGCGTTCTGTACAGCACCCTGCCCGGCGCCCGTGATTGCCGCCAACCCACCCAGCAGAATCGCGCCGGCCATCGCATTACTCCGTTGGCGGTCAAGGTGGCCGCTTATGTGATGCGCCGCCTCATGCCCCATGACAAAGGCAAGCTCGTCGCGGTTGCGCACTTCGGCGATCAGCGCGAGGTTGAAGGCAAGTATGGGCCTGCCCTGTTTGTCCACTGTCTGGAATGCGTTGGCTGGCTGGCCGGGACGGTCGTCCACGACAATGCGGAAATCACAATTGATGTTTGACGTGCGCGCTTTGCACTCACGCTCGGCCACCGGCTCGACCGAGGCGACGACCGAATTGAACTGCGCCATGGCGGAGGATGTCGGCACGGACGGCGCTCTGGACGGTTGGGCTACAGTCTGGCCAGAAGGCGCCCCGGTGGATTGCGGCGACGCGTCGCAGGCCCCGAGGGCCAGAACGCATAGAAAGGTGAGCTTTCGCATGAAATACCTCCGGGTAGTGCGGCTATTCCAAGCTTATCCATGCCAGCTACTAAGGGCCAGAGCGATTGCACGGCCTGCGCGCCGCGCTTGCAAGACATCGCCGATCACGCGAAACTGCTTCTCAATGCCGCACATATCGGAGCCAGTCCCATGTTCTCGATCGAGCACGAATTCGACGCGACCGTTGTCACCTTGGTCGATGAAGGCCCGGCCCCCTTGCAGGAAGATGTGGTGATCGAGGCGTTCGAGGAGTGCGTTGCCATCCGGCAGTTCGACGCACGCGTGGGCGAGATGCGCAGCGTAACGCTCTCGATGACGCAGCTGCGCGATCTGGGGGCGGCGCTGAACCTGCTCGAGGGCGTTTATACCCGCGCTCCGGGCACGCCGCGCCCTTGACCCCATTGCACGGTGCCCCGACATAAGACAGCATATTCCAGATCCCCGGAGCCCTATCATGCCGACCCCCACATCCTTGGCCCCTCGATTGCTGGCCTCTCGCCCCGACGTGCTGGATTTTCTGGCCACCCGCCGGTCACGCCCGGCCAAGACGCTGGGCCTGCCGGTGCCGGACAGCACCGCGCTGACGCCCCTGTTGGAAATGGCCGCGCGCAGCCCCGATCATGGCAAGCTGAAGCCTTGGCGCTTTGTTGTGCTAGAGCGAGGCGCCCTGTTGCGGCTGGCTGATGCGATCCCCGCCTATGCCGGTGATCGCGACGCCGAAACCGTGGCAAAGGCGCAACAGCAGTTCTCAGAAGCTCATCTGGCCGCCGCCGTGATCGAAGTGCAACGCCCCTCGCCCAAGATCCCAGCCATCGAGCAAACGTATTCCGCCGGGGCCGTCTGCCTTGCCATGCTGAACGCCGCACTTGCGGCGGGCTGGGGCGCGAACTGGCTGAGCGGTTGGGCAAGCCATGATCCGGCCTTTGCAAGCGGCGCGCTGGGACTGGCCTCAAACGAGCGGATCGCAGGCTTCATTCATATCGGCACCGAAACGAGCGTGCCACCCGAGCGGCCGCGCCCAGATATCACCGCGATCACCACCTGGATGGACACGTGATCCTCAGCGCCTTTGCCAAGGCGCTGGCGCAGGTGGGCGATCCGCGCTTTCGGCGGGTGGTAATCTTGGGCATCGCCCTGACGCTGGCGCTGCTCTTTGCGGTCTACGCGGTGGTCCTGCTGGCGGTATCGTGGCTGACCGGCGATGTCGTGACTCTGCCGCTGGTGGGCGAGGTGCGCTGGCTGGACGATTTGCTGAGCTGGTCCAGCCTGATCGCGATGATGGTCATGTCGATCTTTCTCATGGTGCCGGTCGCGTCCGCCATTACCGGACTATTCCTCGACGATGTCGCGGCGGCGGTCGAGGCGCGGCATTACCCAGACTTGCCCCCCATCCCCCGGATGCCCTGGATGGAGACGATCCGCGACACCCTCAGGTTCCTGGGTGTGCTGATCGGGGCGAACCTCTTGGCGATGATCCTCTATATCGCGCTGCCCTTCGGGTCGTTCGCGATCTTCTGGGGCCTCAACGGCTACCTGCTGGGGCGCGAGTATTTTCAGATGGCGGCGATGCGGCGTCTGGGCCGGGCCGGTGCGCAGGAGTTGCGGCGCCGGCACTGGCTGCGCGTCTGGGGGGCGGGTGTGCTGATGACGGTACCGCTTTCGGTGCCACTGCTCAATCTGATGATCCCAGTGTTAGGCGCCGCGACCTTTACCCACCTAGTCCACGCTCTTCGACGGGACCGGGGCCGAACCGGCTAAAGAGGTCGATATCTTCCATCGAAATCACGCCGCTCAGAATCACCCATGCCAAGAGCGCCCAGATAACAAAAGCGACGGCAGTTGTGATCCACGCCTTTTTCTTGAGGTCATGCCGCTCGGGCGAACCATGATGCGTGCCGGGCACGGTGCTGCCCGCCTCGCCTTGGGTTTGCAGGCGAATCGGAATGGCGACGAAGAACGTCATGAACCAGATGACCGCATAGAGAACCAAACCAGAGACAGGGCCCATCAGACTTCCTCCAGCTCAATAAGGCATCCGTTGAAATCCTTGGGATGCAGGAAAATGACCGGCTTGCCATGCGCGCCGATTTTCGGCGTGCCGTTGCCCAACACGCGAGCGCCGGACGCGGTCAGTTTTTCCGCAGCCGCCGCAATGTCATCGACCTCATAGCAGATGTGATGAATGCCGCCTGACGGATTCTTGTCCAGAAAGCCGCGAATCGGACTGTCCGCACCCAGCGGGTGCAAAAGCTCGATCTTGGTGTTCGGCAATTCGATAAAGACAACAGTTACGCCGTGATCCGGCTCATCCTGAGGCGCGCCGACATTGGCGCCCAGCGCGCCTGAATATTGCGTGATGGCGGCAGGTAAATCCGGCACGGCGATGGCGACGTGATTGAGGCGTCCGATCATGGCTAGTCCCTTCGTGCTATGGCCAGTATGGCCGGTTGCAACCTTATGCGGCGCACGGCGCGCCAAGGCAAGCGAACGCGGCGCCGCACGGACCCGGCGCTGGGTGCTGGCCAGGCAGGCACCCAGCGCGCGCTGCCGACATTTCGCCTCAGGCGTTAACCCTGCGTTAGCCAACTCTGCGTAACGCTGGTGCAACGGATGCTGCCAACAGGAGAGATGATCATGGACGATCTGCCCGGACTGCCCCCCATCGCCAGCCCCACCGCCGCACGCCCACTACTGGGCATGACCGTGCTGGTCGTCGAAGACAGCCTTTATGCCTGCGACGCGATGCGGCTGATGTGCCTGCATTCAGGCGCGCGGATCCGGCGCGCTGATTGTCTGCGCTCTGCCCGGCGGCACCTGCAAGTTTATCGCCCATCTGTAGTTATCATCGATCTGGGTCTGCCGGATGGGTCCGGACTGGACCTGATCGAGGAGTTGTGCAGCACGGCTCCGCGCGTGACCAGCATTCTCGGTGCCAGTGGCATGGACGGCAGCGAAGCGGGTGCGATGGCCGCAGGGGCCGACGGCTTTATCGCCAAGCCGCTGACAAACCTAGGTGTTTTTCAGCAAACCATCCTCGCCACCCTGCCCGGAGACCGCCAGCCCAACGGCCCCCGCGTGCTACGCAACGAAAATGTGCGCCCCGACCCATTGGCCTACCGCGACGACATGGTGCATGTGTCGAACTTGCTGGACGAACATTCGGACGGCCCAGCCTTGGATTATATCGCGCAGTTTCTGGGCGACGTGGCCCGCTCTGCCGATGATGCTCAGCTTGCACAGGCGGCCGATGGCCTGTATGCGCGGCGGCGCGGCGGCGCGGCGGCGCGGCCCTCAACTCGCATCTGGCACTAGTCGCCGGGCTGGTGCAGGAGCGGCTGACCAGCCGGTTGGCGATGTGACGCCGAGCCTGCACGCGACCTGATGTAATAGGCCGCGCGGCGCACTATATTTGACCCAAATAGGTACTGAACATCGCGATTCCTGAGTGGGCCGGGAGATCGCGCCATGCCATTCAACACTTGGCAGGCCGAGGTCCGCTTCGGCTGCGGGCTAGCGCCCGGCATTGCGCCGCCCACCTCAGCAAAGGCCATGATAGATCGCCTTTCCGGACCTGAAGCCACAGCCGCGGCCTTTCCCATCGCGCAGACGGCAGACTATCTGGCCGTAATGCAAGACGGGCAATCGGCCCGCAAGGCACGGCGCAAAGCCCGCGACAATGCCGCCGCAAAAACCGCGCGCACAGCATACTGCAGATTGGTACGCAACACGCGCGCCGACGCTGCAGGCTGGGCCGGCCAGATGCTGCTGCGGCGCGCCACGACGCAAGATGCGATGCGCGAACGGCTGACCGCCTTCTGGGCCGATCATTTCACGGCGCGGGACAGTAGCTTTGTCTGGCCAGCCGCGCATCTGCCCTATGTCGAGACTGCGATTCGCCCACATGTTGCGGGCCGGTTCACGGATATGCTACGCGCCGCCGCGACACAGCCTTTGATGCTGCATTATCTGGACCAGTCCACCTCGGTCGGCCCGAACCGCGCGCGCGCTCAAGAACGGACGCGGCGGCATCAACGAGAATTTCGCAAGAGAGATGCTGGAGTTGCACACGCTGGGCGCGGGCGGACCCTATACCCAAAACGACGTGCAGGCGCTGGCCCGTTTGCTGACCGGGCTGAGCTACGACCTGAAAAAGGGCTTCACCTACCGCCACCCAATGGCCGAGCCAGGGCCACATGTCCTGCTGGGCCGCACCTTGGGCGGTGGCAAGCCAAAGCTAGGCCATATTCACACCACTCTGAACATGCTGGCCGCGCAACCGGCGACGGCCATGCATCTGGCGCAAAAGATGGCAGTGCATTTTGTAAGCGACACGCCGGATGAGGGGCTGACTTCCGCGATGCGCGACGCCTATCTAAGTAGCGATGGCGATCTGGCCGCCATGACGCGCGCGATGCTGGACCATCCCGCCGCATGGGCCGCGCCCCGCCGCAACGTCCAACCACCGCTGGATTTCATTGGCTCCGCCCTGCGCGCGTTGGGTTTGGTCTCACAGCACGTACCAACCGCCGATGCCAAGCAGATGGTCCGGCTCTTCTTCGCGCCGCTGGAGCTGATGGGCCAACCGCCCGGCGCGCCCCCCGGCACCGATGGCTGGCCTGAGGCGGATGAGGATTGGATCACGCCCCAACGCCGTGCCGTGCGGCTGGGATGGGCGATGACTGTGCCATTTCAGCTGCGCCGGACTTTGCCCGATCCTCAAGATTTTAAGCGCGCCGCGCTTGGCGCGTCCCTCCCGAGCAGGTACTGAGTGCAGCCGCCCGCGCCGAGACACGCGCCGAGGGAATTGGACTAGTCCTTGCCTCCCCTACTTTTCAAAGGGTCTGACGCTATGTCCAGCCTGACACGCCGCCACTTTCTGATACGATCCGCTGCACTGGGTTGCTCTCTCGCCGCCTCGCCATTGGTCACGCTACTCACGCTGGCCGCCGCGCCCGGGGATGCGCGGCTGGTCGTAATCGTCCTGCGCGGCGCAATGGACGGGCTGGATACCGTGGCGCCGCTGGGCGACCCCCATTTCGCCGCGCTAAGGCCGGATACGCTGGCCAACCCACTTGAAAGTTTTTACTGCCTGCACCCCGCGCGGGCGCCACTCAGGCCACTCTGGGCCAAGGGAGAGCTGGGCTTTGCCCATGCCGTATCCACCCCCTACCGCGACAAGCGCAGCCATTTCGACGGGCAGGATCTACTTAAGGCCGGGACAAGCGTGAACGCGATGGGCCAGCTACGGGATGGCTGGTTGAACCGCCTGCTGGCCCAGATGCATGGCGCCACGGCGCAAACGGGCTGTGCGGTGGGGCGCGGTGACATACTGCTGATGTAGGGGACGGACCCCGTGGCCAACTGGTCGCCCGATGCAGCCCTTTTACTGAGCCCGCAGGCCGAGCGACTGCTAGAAGAGATCATGCACGACGATCTGCTGCTACGCGACGCGGCGGCAGAGGCGCTGGAGCTGTCACACGGCGGCGCGGCTGAGGAAGAGGCGGGGGGCTGAACGGATCAGGCGGGACAGATCATGGCACGGCTGGCGCGATGGTGTTCGCGGGCGGTGCGCTGCACGGTGGGCGCGTGATCGCCGACTGGCCCGGGCTGGCCGAGGCAGACCTCTACCAGCGGCGAGACCTGCGGCCAACGCGCGATCTACGGGCGCATCTGGCCTCGATCCTGCGCGGGCTTTACGGCACCGATATCACCACGTTGGAACGAGACGTGTTTCCAGGCCACGACATGGGGCCTGATCCGCGTCTGACGCTTTAGAAATCGCTTTCACCCTCCGCTGTGCCGCCTATGGTGGGCAAAAATAACGAGGCCCATCAGAATATGACCGATCCACGCCTGCGCGGCCCCATCGTAGAGGGCTGGGCGCCGCCGCCTGTGCCTGCCGCCATGACACTGCAGGGCCGCCACGTCCGGTTGGAGCCACTGAACGCCGAACTTCATGCCGCGCTGCTTTATGTTGCGTTCGACGGCCATGATGCCGTGTGGGATTACATGCCAGCCGGGCCTTTTGCCTCCTCGGCGCAGTTTCACCGCTGGATGCGCGAGATGACGGCCGCGCCCGATTTCGTCTTTCTCGCCATCTACGACGTCGCGCGCGAGGCATATGGCGGCTTTGCGTCGTTCTCGCGCATTCAACCTGCGGCTGGCTCGATCGAAGTTGGCTATATCGCGATGGCCCCGCAGTTGCAGCGCACCATTGCTGCAACCGAGGCGATGTACCTGATGATGAAGTGGGCGTTTCAGGCCAGGTATCGCCGTTATGAGTGGAAATGCGACGCGCTAAACCTGCCCTCCCGCCGCGCGGCGCAGCGGCTGGGACTGAGCTATGAGGGTATTTTCCGACAGGCCACCGTGGTCAAGGGACGCAACCGCGACACCGCATGGCTAGCCGCAATCGACACCGAATGGCCCGCGCTAGACGAGGCGTTCAGGCTGTGGCTGGACCCATCAAATTTCGACAAGGACGGCCATCAGGCCTCATCACTTAGTGATCTGACACGGCTGGTGCGGGCGGCAAACGATCCGGCGCTGGAGCGTTGATGCAGAAAGGGCTGGGGATTTGCCCCCCGCCCGTTAACTTTTACAGATATTGACGGGTCATTCCTGCGGGATAATCCGCAAGCCAAGCTCCATTAGCTGATCGGACGCGGGCGCACTGGGGGCGTTCATCATCAGATCCTCGGCGCGCTGGTTCATCGGGAACATGATAACTTCGCGGATATTCGCCTCATCCGCCAGCAGCATCACGATGCGGTCGATGCCCGCCGCGCAGCCACCGTGGGGCGGCGCGCCGTATTGGAATGCCTGCACCAGCCCGCCGAAGCGGCTGTGCACCTCGGCTTCGTCATAGCCTGCCAGTTCGAACGCGGCGATCATGATCTCAAGACGGTGATTCCTAATCGCGCCCGAGATCAGCTCGTAGCCGTTACACGCCAGGTCATACTGATATCCCAAAACTTTCAGCGGATCGCCTTGCAGCGCCTCAAGCCCCCCTTGCGGCATCGAAAAGGGATTGTGGGAGAAGTCGATCTTGCCCGTCTCCTCGTCAGCCTCATACATCGGAAAGTCGACAATCCACGCAAAGGCGAAGCGGTTTTGGTCCGTCAGCTTTAGCTCATTACCGATCTCGACACGCGCCTTGCCTGCGACACGCTCAAACGCGGAGGGCTTGCCACCGAGGAAGAACGCGGCGTCGCCGACGCCCAGATCCAGCTGCTGGCGGATCGCTTCGGTGCGCTCAGGGCCGATATTCTTGGCGAGGGGGCCCGCGGCCTCCATCCCATCGTCACCGTTGCGCCAGAAGATGTACCCCATCCCAGGCAAGCCTTCCTTCTGGGCAAATGCATTCATCCGGTCGCAGAACTTGCGGCTGCCGCCACTAGGCGCGGGGATGGCGCGGATTTGCACGCCCTCCTGCTCCAATAGCTTGGAAAATATTGCGAAACCGGAGCCGGCGAAATGCTCGGACACCACCTGCATCCTGATTGGATTGCGCAGGTCGGGCTTGTCGGTGCCATACCAAAGCGCGGAATCAGCATAGCTGATTTGCTCCCACTCGGTGTCAACCACACGGCCGCCGCCGAACTCCTCAAAAATGCCCTGAACGACGGGCTGGATCGTGTCAAAGACGTCCTGCTGCTCAACAAAGCTCATTTCGAGGTCGAGCTGATAGAAATCAGTGGGCGAGCGGTCGGCGCGGGGATCCTCGTCGCGGAAACACGGTGCAATCTGGAAGTATTTGTCGAAGCCCGATACCATAATCAGCTGTTTGAACAACTGCGGCGCTTGGGGAAGCGCATAAAATCTTCCGGGGTGCAGACGAGAGGGCACCAGAAAATCGCGCGCGCCCTCAGGCGACGACGCGGTGATGATAGGTGTTTGATATTCGCGGAATTTGCGGTCCCACATGCGGCGGCGCATGGAGGCAACAACGTCGCTGCGCAGGATCATATTGCGCTGCATCACATCACGACGCAGGTCCAGATAGCGGTGCTTGAGCCGGGTTTCCTCAGGATATTCCTGATCGCCGAATACCAACAGCGGCAGTTCCTTGGACGCGCCCAGCACCTCGATATCACGGATGAACACCTCGACCTCGCCGGTCGGCAGCTTGTGGTTTACCAAGGACGCATCGCGTGCCTTGACCTCGCCATCGATGCGGATGCACCACTCGCTGCGCACAGCGTCAACGGCGGCAAAAGCAGCGCTGTCCGGATCGCAGATCAACTGAGTCATGCCGTAGTGATCACGCAGATCGACGAACAAAATACCGCCGTGATCGCGGATGCGGTGAACCCAGCCTGAGAGGCGCACAGTGTCGCCCACGTCTGATTTGGTCAGGTCTGCGCATGTGTGGCTGCGATAGGCGTGCATTGGAAAAATCCCCTCTGGCGGCCCGTGGGCGGGCTTATCTTGCTTGGCGTCGATACACATGGCCGGGGCGGCAAAGTCAAGGGGCGCGCCCGCGTGTCAGGGCGCGGAAATGCTCAGGCACACGCAGCAGCGCAAATATGGGATGACGCTGCCGAAACCCAGCTAAGTACTAGCGCGCTCAGGCATGCGCGCTCAGGCATGCGCGCTCCAAGGTAAGTGCAGCGCGCGGCGCCAACAGCGCATCGAAGCTGCTATATAAGAAGCGAGACCCTACCAACGTTTTTCAACACATCTGGTCTGTCACGGCCGCCTGAACGTGATTTATTCGGACAGTGCGGACCACCACTACGGCGACATCTGTCTCGGCCCGCTACATCGTCATCACGCTGCGCTATCAGGGCCGCTGCACCACACAGTTCAATCCCACGCGCCAGTCACAGTCCAATGTGGCACATCATTATGACCTGTCGGGCGCGCGCTATGATCTCTTTCTGGGTGAGGATCAGAACACTCCTGCGCCACTTTTTCGCGCCCAGAATGACGCCCGAGTCTGCCAGGAAGGCACAAATCATACGCAAGCTGTGGCGGGGCGGGATGCTGGGCAGGAGTGATGCGCAGACTTTTGGCTGACAGATTACCACGATGTGACCGGACTGTTCGACCAGATCGCGTCGGCCAGCATGCGGGCCTCCCCAATTATGGGCAATACTGCGCCAAGGTACACGACCTGCTGACCGACGACGGCGTCGTGTTGGCTCATATGATCGGCCGGGCTAAGCAGCTGCGTCACTGGGGTGACCGAATTCATCCACAATGCCGATAGGGTGCGCACGCAGTATGATGCGCGGTTCTACAGGATGCGCGGTTCTACTGGGTGTGGCGGTATTATCTGCTGGGCAGCAAGATGACCTTTCGCCTCGACTGGCAGGTGATGTTCCAGATGCAGTTAGCGAAATCCCTAGGTTCAGCGCTGTTGGCGCGCGACTAATTCTAATATAAAAAATTGAGACTTCAGCGATTTTTCTTGCCTTCGACCACAGTGCTTTCAATCAGACGGCAGCGGGAGGTCTGCCGGAATGAGCCCGCGCAAGGCGTTGCCGACATAAACCACCTTGGCGCTTGCAAGATCCTCCGGCGTCAGGCGGGCAACGCGGACGCGCCGCGCGGCGATCAGCACCTCGCGGCCGATGCCCGGCAGCAGGCCGCAGGCCCGCGGCGGAGTGATGAGGATGCCGTCACCGGGATCAACGTAGATATTGGTGATTGTCCCCTCGCAGAGCGCGCCGCCGATATTGAGAAAGATATACTCGTCGATACCCTGAGGCAGGGACGCGCGGGCGGCGTCGTAGAGCGCGCGGCGCGTCGTCTTGTGGACAAGCCAAGCGTCCGCAGGACTAAGCCGCTGGGGGTGGATGGCAGCGCGCCAGCGGGTGTCCGCCGGCAGAGGCTGAAAAGGCGCGCACGCAAGAGATGAGCGCCCCGCCGCGTCCACAGTCAGGCGCACACGTTGGGCCGCGTCCGAGCCGATACCCGCGAGGGCGACGTCCACACCGCAGGGCGTAATGCCGAAATGGCGGGCAGAGCGCGCAAGGCGCGAAAGGTGCCGCTCGCGGTGGGCGATGCCGCCCACGGGCATCCACAGCATCGTCTCGATCAGGGCGAAGTCCGGCCCCAGATCAGGTGCTAAAGTCGGGCGAAGCGGGTTTTCCACAGCGCCTCCTCATACTCGGCCTCGGCGGTACTATCATAAACGACACCGCCACCCACATTAAGCATGGCACGCCCCTCATTGTTCACCTGCAGTGTCCGGATGGCGACGTTGAATTCGGACTGCCCGTCCGGTGCAGCCCAGCCGATGGTGCCGCAATAAATCTCGCGCGGGGCCTGCTCCAGCGCTGCGAGGATCTGCATCGCGCGAAGTTTCGGCGCGCCAGTGATCGATCCGCAAGGGAAAAGTGCCGCGAAGATATCAGCCAGCCTAGTGCCTGCCACCATCTGGCCCGCGATCAGCGAGGTCATCTGGTGGACGGTGCTATAACTTTCGACCGTGAACAGCTCCGGCACGGTGACGGAACCGGGAATGCAAACGCGGCTGAGGTCATTGCGGAGCAGGTCCACGATCATAAGGTTTTCAGCACGGTTTTTGTCATCGCTGGCCAAAAACAGGCGGCGGCGGGCATCCTCGGCCGCATCGGCGCTGCGCGGCTGTGTGCCTTTCATCGGGCGCGTCTCGATCCGGCCATCTGCACTGGTGCGAAAGAACAGCTCAGGGGAGCGCGAGAGGATCGATAGACCATCCTTCTGCCGCACCAAAGCGCCAAAGCGGACTGGTTGAAGCGCCGCCAGTGCTCCATATAGCGCCGCGGGATCGCCAGCGGCCGTCGCGGTTAGCGGAAAAGTAAGGTTTGCCTGATAGACGTCGCCCTTACCGATGTAGTCGTGAACCGTCTGGAACGCCTCAGCATAGCGGGCAGCATCCCAGCCAGGGATCAGGTCCGACAGCGTAGCGGGATCGCTCGGCAGATCTGGCGCGGCGACGGGCGCATCATAGACGCCAAAGCACATCAATGGCAGGCGGCGACGCGGCGGCATCAGCGGCGCGAGGCACGGCTCCAGCGCATAGCCAAGCTCATAGCTGGCGTATCCGGCGAGCCATGCACCCTCGGCCCGCGCTGTATCCAATGCCGCGAGTGCGGCCGACACGCCGTTTGCGTCATTCGCCACGATCATCCGGCGCGGCTCCGCAAAGAGGCACGCATCCGTGCCGCCCGGCCCATGATCAAAGCGAATCTCCACCGGCATCTCCCGACACTTGTGTCCCCTAGCGTGCTACTTAGAGCGGAGGGCGTGCGAAAAACAGGAGAAATTGCCCCCCCGGCGGCGCTGCGCCACCGCTAGCCCTTGCGCCGGGGCGCGGCATAGATATAACCCCCAACACTTTGCGCGCCCGCCACATGCGCGCCGCGGCACAGTATCCCGGCGGGCCTCGCGCGATCACAGCTTCCAAACGGGGACCGCCATGCCAAAGCGCGACGATATCAAATCCATAATGATCATCGGGGCCGGGCCCATCATCATAGGGCAGGCGTGCGAGTTCGACTATTCTGGCGCACAAGCCTGTAAGGCGCTGCGAGAGGAAGGGTATCGCGTCATCCTGGTTAATTCCAACCCCGCGACGATCATGACCGATCCCGGGCTGGCCGACGCCACCTATATCGAGCCGATCACCCCCGAAATCGTTGCAAAGATCATCGAAAAAGAGCGCCCCGATGCGCTGCTGCCCACGATGGGCGGGCAGACCGGACTCAACACCGCACTGGCGGTGGCCGATATGGGCGTGCTCGAGAAATTTGGCGTCGAGCTGATCGGCGCCAACCGCGAAGCCATCGAGATGGCCGAAGACCGCAAGCTGTTTCGCGAGGCGATGGACCGCTTGGGCATCGAAAACCCCAAGGCGACCATCGCCAACACAATGCAGGAATGCATGGATGCCATTGATTACGTTGGTCTTCCTGCAATCATTCGCCCTGCCTATACCCTTGGTGGCACTGGGGGGGGCGTGGCCTACAACCGAGACGATTACGAACATTATTGCAAGACTGGCCTTGATGCGTCGCCTGTCAGCCAGATCTTGATCGACGAGTCACTACTGGGCTGGAAAGAGTTCGAGATGGAGGTCGTGCGCGACCGCGCCGACAACGCCATCATTGTCTGCGCCATTGAAAACGTTGATCCTATGGGCGTGCATACGGGCGATTCGATCACCGTGGCCCCCGCCCTGACCCTGACAGACAAAGAATATCAGGTGATGCGTAACCAGAGTATCGCCGTCCTGCGCGAGATCGGCGTCGAGACGGGCGGATCGAACGTACAATGGGCCATCAATCCCGCCGATGGCCGTATGGTGGTGATCGAGATGAACCCCCGCGTTAGCCGCTCGTCGGCGCTAGCGTCAAAGGCGACGGGCTTCCCCATCGCCAAAATCGCGGCCAAGCTGGCCGTCGGTTATACGCTCGACGAGCTGGATAACGACATCACGCGCGTGACGCCCGCCAGCTTTGAGCCAGCGATCGACTATGTCGTGACCAAGATACCGCACTTTGCCTTTGAGAAATTCCAAGGCAGCGAGCCACATCTGACCACCTCAATGAAGTCGGTCGGCGAGGTTATGGCAATTGGCCGTACGATCCACGAGTCGCTGCAAAAGGCGCTGGCCTCAATGGAGACTGGACTGACCGGGTTTGACGAGATCGAGATCGAGGGCGCACCCGATCCCGCCGCCGTCACCCGCGCGCTAGCCAAGCAGACGCCGGACCGCATCCGCGTGATTGCGCAGGCGATGCGCCACGGCCTGAACGATGACGCGATCCACGCCGTCACGATGTATGATCCATGGTTTCTTGCCCGCATTCGGGAAATCGTGGAAACAGAGAACAGCGTGCGCGAGGGCGGCCTGCCCAGCGATAAGGTCGAATTACGCCATCTGAAGATGATGGGCTTCACCGATGCACGTCTCGCCATCCTGACAGGTAAAACCGAGGCTGCCGTGCGCGCCGCACGCCGCGCCGCCGGGGTCACTGCCGTATTCAAGCGGATCGACACCTGCGCGGCGGAGTTCGAGGCGCAGACACCCTATATGTATTCCACCTACGAAGCACCGATGATGGGCGATGTGGAGTGCGAAGCGCGGCCTACGGACGCGAAAAAGGTCGTCATCCTTGGCGGCGGGCCAAACCGGATCGGCCAAGGGATCGAATTCGATTATTGCTGCTGCCATGCCTGCTACGCACTGTCGGATGCAGGCTACGAAACGATAATGATCAACTGCAACCCCGAAACGGTCAGTACCGATTACGATACATCCGACCGCCTATATTTCGAGCCGCTGACGTTTGAACATGTGATGGAAATCCTATCAGTCGAGCAGCAGAACGGCACGCTGCACGGCGTGATCGTGCAGTTTGGTGGGCAGACACCCTTGAAGCTGGCCAATGCGCTGGAGGAGGAGGGAATACCGATCCTTGGCACTTCGCCCGACGCCATCGATCTAGCCGAGGATCGCGAGCGTTTTCTGGATTTGGTAAACCGTCTGGGCCTCAAGCAGCCCGTCAATGGCATCGCCTCGACCGACGAGCAGGCCTTTAAGATCGCAGAGAGAATTGGCTTTCCACTGGTCATCCGGCCGTCTTATGTGCTGGGAGGACGCGCGATGGAAATCGTGCGCGACATGCCCCATTTGGAGCGCTACATTGCCGAGGCAGTCGTCGTATCTGGCAAAAGCCCGGTACTGCTAGATAGCTACCTGTCGGGCGCCATCGAATGCGATGTTGACGCGCTCTGCGACGGGGAAAACGTCCACGTCGCAGGCATCATGCAGCATATCGAAGAGGCGGGCGTCCATTCGGGCGACAGTGCCTGCTCAATCCCGCCCTACACCCTCAGCGCAGACATCATCGAGGAGATCGAGCGTCAAACCGTCGCGCTAGCACTTGCGCTGAAAGTCATCGGCCTGATGAACGTGCAATTCGCGGTCAAGGACGGCGACATCTATCTGATCGAGGTCAATCCCCGCGCCAGCCGCACCGTACCCTTCGTGGCCAAGGCGACTGATAGCGCCATCGCCTCTATCGCCGCGCGCCTGATGGCAGGCGAACCGCTGAGCAACTTCCCGCATCGCGGCGCCTACCCCACCGGCGCGACGCCCGGCAGCCTGCCGATGGCTGACCAAATGACGCTAGCCGACTACCGGATGCCTTGGTTTTCGGTCAAGGAAGCGGTCATGCCCTTCGCGCGCTTCCCCGGTGTCGACACAATCCTCGGGCCAGAAATGCGCTCCACTGGTGAGGTGATGGGCTGGGACGTCAGCTTTGCCCGTGCCTTTCTCAAGGCGCAGATGGGCGCAGGAGTGGTCCTGCCCGAAAGTGGCGCAGTCTTCTTCTCAATCAAAGATTCCGACAAGACTGCGCAGATCATCGAGGCGGCGCAGATTATGATCAGCATGGGATTCACCATCGTCGCCACACGCGGCACGGCGGCATTTCTGGCCGAACAGGACATAAAATGCAGCACCGTCAACAAGGTCTATGAGGGCCGTCCCAATATCGTCGACCTGCTGAAGAACGGCGAGATCGCGGTAGTGATGAACACGACTGAGGGGGCGCTGTCGGTCGAGGACAGCCGCGAAATCCGGTCTGTCGCGCTCTACGACAAGATCCCCTACTTCACCACGGCCGCTGCGTCGCTGGCCGTCGCGCAAGCGATGCAGGCTCGCGCCGAAGGCGACCTGACGGTGATGCCACTACAGGGCCCGCAGACGACCTGAGAGAGAGGCTGCTGCCCGCGCACCGCCTCGTAGGCGGCACGCGGGCAGTGTGATTGGTAGGTCAAATCGACGTGACAGCCTAAATCCGGATGGGCTTTCAATCGACCGAAAATCATTTTTTTATACATTATTTCAATATTTTATGGTGACCACCCGGACCCATGCAAGGCGAGGTTATCTGCTATGCATGAAGCGCATGAAAAATTTACACTCCACCTATTGCATTATCCGAGAAAATAGGTATGTGCGGATCAGGGTTATTGAGATGCCCCGGAGACGGAAACGCAACATGTAGGAGGCACCCATGACTCGGGATCAACTGAACCGCGAACTTCGGATGCATAGTGCCACATGGCCTGCTGTTCTTTTCGTCTATGGCCTCATCGTCGGGACAATGGTTCTGTCCGCGATGTCGATGACCTGATCTTCTATGTCGGTGGCGCAGTCACTGACATGAATGTCCGGCTCACTGGTCTTGGCCACCACCAGAGGGCGGCCTTCAAGAGAAATTCAGTATATGCAGCGGCATATGGGTCGAACCATGTGCAAACCCCATTTTGGATCGGGACAACGGAGATCCCCGATCCGCTATAAAAGCGATCAAGCCCATGACACGAGACCAATTGAACCGAGAGCTGCGCGCGCACAGCGCAACATTTCCTGCCGTCGTAATCGTATACGCCGTTATTTTTGTGACGATGGTCCTGACGGGGATGTCGATGGTCTGACGGCCCTAAGACCGACGAAAACATGCACATCAAATAATGGCCTATTGATCAAATACCAAAAGAAAGCGGCGGATGGTGCTCCATCCGCCGCTTTTTCGTTTGTCATATTCCGTCTCACATCACAGGAAGCAATCAAGCATCCTGTGGCATGATTTTTTTATCCCCGGGGTTGATCTTATTCGACGCAGCCTCGCCCAGGTTTTCCAGTCCGCGCTCTTCCAACAGCGTCGTCAGCCAATCGGGGTCCATCTCGGGGACCGAGCTAAGCAGCAGGTCGGTATAGGGATGGTGCGGAGGCGTGAACATTTCGCCCTTCGGCCCCTGTTCGACCACCCTACCATTCTGCATCACCACAACCTCATCAGCGATGGAGCGAACCGTGGCCAGATCATGCGTGATGAACATATAGGCAAGGTTTAACTCGTTCTGAAGCCGGTCAAGCAGGCGCAAAATACCCTCGGCCACAAGCTGATCCAGCGCTGACGTCACCTCGTCGCAGACGATAAAGCTGGGCTCGGCCGCCAGCGCGCGGGCGATGCCAATACGCTGCTTCTGGCCCCCCGACAACTCGGACGGATAGCGGTTGTAGTATTGCGACGGCTCCAGCTCAATCAGGTCCAGCAACTGATCCACACGGTTTTTCAGAGCGACACCCGATAGACCCGAATAGAATTTTGCGGGCCGGCCAATGATCTCGCTGATCTTCACCTTAGGATTCAGCGCCGTGTCAGCAGACTGATAGATCATCTGGCATTGGCGCAACTGTTCCTTGTTGCGGTCCTTGTAATCCGCTGGAAACGGCTCGCCTTTGAATAAAACCTCGCCCTTTTGCGGAGGAAGAAGACCGGTGATCACGCGCGCGGTCGTAGACTTGCCCGAACCGGATTCGCCCACGACAGCCACTGTCATGCCCTCATAGATGTCAAAGCTGACATCATCTAGGATCTTGGGACCGGCAGAATAGGCAGCATCAACGTTCTTGACCTGGATCAGGGGCTGGCGCCCCTCCCGCTTGCGCTGCGGGCTCTCAAAGCTGCGCACGGCCCAGAGGGATTTTGTGTATTCCTCTTTGGGATTGCTCAGCATCTCCTTGGTCGACGCCTCTTCGACCTCCTCGCCTTTCAGCAGCACCTTGATCGTGTCGGCCATCTGCGCAACGACAGCAAGATCGTGCGTGATATAGAGCGCAGCAGTGTTGAACTGATCGACGATATCACGGATTGCGGCCAGAACCTCGATCTGAGTGGTCACGTCGAGCGCTGTCGTCGGCTCATCAAAGATGATGAGGTCGGGACGGCACGACATGGCCATTGCGGTCATCGCGCGCTGCAATTGCCCACCCGAAACCTGATGCGGATAGCGAAATCCGATCTCTTCCGGATTCGGCAGGCGGAGGCGGTTATAGAGGTCGATCGCATCCTCTTGTGCTTCCATCCGTTTTTTCAAGCGGTAATGCAGCGGGCCTTCGGTGTGCTGATCAATGATCTTGTGCGCCGGATTGAACGATGCCGCCGCAGATTGCGCGACATAGGCAATGCGCTTGCCGCGCAGAGCGCGCCGCTCGCCCTCGGTGGCAGTGGTCAGTTCCATGCCGTCAAACTCGATCGACGACTCTTCGGTGATGCGTGTGCCGTCACGGGCGTAGCCCATAGCGGCGGCGCCGATGGTGGACTTGCCTGCGCCAGATTCCCCGATCAGGCCCATCACTTCACCGCGGTGGAGGGTCAGATCAACACCCTTGATGATGTCGATCCAATTCTCTTCTGTGTAGCCCTGAATTTTCAGGTTCCTGATTTTCAGCAGGATGTCTTTTTTAGTTTTATCAGTCATTGCCTGTTACTCCTTAAGACCGGAGGACCGGTGCAGCATCCAGTCCACCACGAAGTTGACCCCGACGGTCAGCAGCGCGATGGCGGCAGCCGGGATAAGCGGTGTGATTTCACCGAACGAGATCAGCGTCGCGTTCTCACGCACCATTGAGCCCCAATCAGCAGTAGGCGGCTGAATACCAAGACCTAAGAACGACAGGCCCGCAACCAGCAGGAACACAAAGCAGAACTCAAGGCCAAATTCGGCGATCAGCGGTGCCGTCGAGTTTGGCAGGATCTCGCGCCGGATAAGGTACCACATTCCCTCGCCGCGCAGTTTCGCGGCCTCGATGTAATCCATCACCACAACGTCGCCCGCGACAGCCCGTGTCAGGCGGAAGACGCGCGGCGCATAGATGATCGACACGGCGATGATGATGACCGGCATAGACGGACCAAAGATCGACAGCATCAGCAGGGCGAAGATCAGTGATGGGATCGACATGATCACATCGGCGATCCGCCCAAGCAGGTTGTCGATCCAGCCACCCTTTGCCGCCGCCAGAAGCCCCAGAAAGGACCCCATGAGGAAGGCAAGCGTCGTCGCCGTCAGCGCGAGACCAACAGAGTTACGCGTGCCATAAACCAGCCGGCTGAACATGTCGCGCCCCAGCTGATCTGCGCCAAGCAGCATATTGGCATCCGCGGGTGCAAAGGCCGAGGAGATTATCTCAGCCTCGCCATGTGGTGCGATCCAAGGCGCGAAAATACCCGCGACCGCATAGGTGAAGATTACGAACATCCCGAAAGCCGCGGTAAGCGGCGCAGTGCGCAACTCCTTGGCCATTTCAGTCGAGGCGATCAGGATCAGGAACTCTCGGAAGGCGTAGGATACCATTGCCGCCAATGCGATAACCCCCGTCAGCACCGCGATGAACTGGAGCCAATAGGTGCCCCCAACGATGCCCACGATGAACGACACCAGCGTCAGCGAAAAGATCATCAGAAAGGCTGACCGCTGGTTATAGAACGCCGCGAGGCACGAGGCGATCAGAAGAAGTGAATAGTAGCCGATTACGAAAATACTCATTTTTTCTACTCCTTTACTTCGGGTGCCGTAGGCGCGGGTTGGTCAGGATCGCGCCGACATCTGCTGCAAGGTTTAGCAGGATGAAGGTCGCGGCGAAGATCAGGCAACAGGCCTGCACAACTGGGAAGTCACGTTTGGAAACCGCGTCGACCAGCGCCTGTCCGATACCGGGGTAAACGAAGACCACCTCGACCAGCACGACGCCAGTGATGAGGTATGCGAGGTTCAGCGCGACCACGTTGATGATGGGCGCCCAGGCATTGGGCAACGCGTGACGCACGATGACCTTCCAAGGCGGCGTGCCTTTCAACTTGGCCATTTCGATATAGGGGGAGGCCAGCAAGTTGATGATCGCTGCGCGCGTCATACGCATCATATGCGCAGTAACGACCAGAACCAGTGTCAGCGCGGGCAGGAACGTCCTATTCAGCAGTTCAAAGAACGACATGCTGTCATTGAGGCTAGCGATGGCAGGGAACATGCCCCACTTGATCGAGAAGAAGAGGATCAGGATGTAGCCGAGAAAGAATTCTGGGCTGGAGATCGACGTCAGCGTCAGCACGTTTGCCACCCGATCAAAGATCGAGTTGCGCAGCAGTGCGACTATCACGCCGAGAATTATAGCGAAGGGAACGGCGATGACTGCGGCGTAGGTGGCAAGGAACAGGGTGTTGCGGAAGCGTTCGCCGATCACGCTCATCACAGGTTCCTGTGTCACAATGGAACGGCCAAAGTCGAACATCACGACTCCTTTCAGCCATTCGAAATACCGAAAGAGTGCTGGATCATTCAGGCCCATCTGCTCACGCAGGTTCCTGACGTTTTCCTCGGTGGCTCCCTGGCCCAGAACTGCCTCAGCGATGTCGCCTGGCAGCAGTTCGACCATGAAGAAGATGATGATTGAAATGATAAGTAGTATCACCAGCCCCATACCGAGCCGTTTTCCAACGAGCCCAAGAATGTCTCCCATTTATCCCTCCTGCTTTTTATAAGATCCGTCAAATCTTGCACTATTTGGTGCATTTTAACAGATACTTGCCCGCATGGCCCCTGAACGGGATCCTGCATGACCTTAATTTTGGCCCTTCATCCCGCGTAATACGGATGGGCGAACAAAGAATGACCCGGCGCTGTAGGCGCCGGGCCGGGTTAGCATCCTTAGCTGTTGAACCACCAGCGACTGGCGGCGCGGTAGCCGTCCATATGCCAACTGGCCGCATACTCGCCGGTCGTGCCGACATTATTGCGAATGCCGTAGACGAAGTTCGGGAAGAACGGGATGATCGTGCCCCCATCGTCCTTGGCCAGGATCGCCATGTCGCGGTACATTTCCGCGCGCAGCGTGTCGTCCAGCTCGGCCTTGGCTTGCAGCAGAAGCTTGTTGAACTCTGCGTTCTGCCAGCGCGATTCGTTCCAGGCCGCGTCGTCCTTGTAGGCCAGCGAATACATGACGTCGGGCGTAGGACGTGCACCCCAAACGACCATGCACCAAGGCTTCTTGAGCCATACGTCCGAATAATAACCATCGCTCGGCTCGCGCAGCACCTTGATGTCGATGCCAGACGCCTTGGCCTGCTCAGAGTAAAGAATCGCAAGATCGACCGCGCCTGCGGTGATCGAATCCGCAACACTGAAGCTGACCGACAGATCTTCCATACCGGCCTTTTTCAGCAAGGACTTAGCCTTCTCGGGGTCGTAGGGCGTCTGCTCGATGCCTTCGGGATAGTAGGGCATCGCGGGAGAGTGGTGGAAGTCGTTGCCGACAGTCGCTGCGCCAAACGAGATCTTCTCGACCAGTTCGTCGCGATTCATCGACAGCTTAAGCGCCGTGCGCACATCGACGTTGTCGAAGGGCGCAGTGTCACAGAACATCGGCATGGTGATCGCCTGCGCCGACGGAATATTGATGACGGTGACGTCAGGCTGGCGCGCAAGCAGACCCATCGTCTTGTTTTCCAGCAAGCTAGTCGCATCGGCATCGCCGGTCACAAGGGCAGTCTGGCGTGCGTTCGGGTCATTGATGAACGTGACCTGAATCGCGTCGAAATATGCGCCTTCGCCATGCCAGCCGTCGAAACGGGTCAGCGAGGCATTCACACCTGGCTCCCAGCTGTTCAGCACATAGGGGCCGCAGCCGTCGCCGGACTGCCAGTTGGCCGTACCGTCCTCATTGCGGGGCAGAACAACCAAGTGGTAGTCGGTCATCAGCCACGGTAGGTCGGCATTGCCTGCGTCCAGCTTGAACGTGACGGTGCTCTCATCATTCGCGACGATCTCGATAACCGAACCCAGCAGCGATTTAGCCGCCGATGTCGACGCCTCACCGCGGTGGAAGTTCATAGATGCGACGACGTCTTCTGCCGTCACCTTGCCGCCCGAGTGGAACATCGCTTTCGGGTTAAGCTTGAACGTCCATTCGGATGCATCGGGGGTCGCCGACCATTCAGTCGCGACATCCGCGCCGAGCGTGCCGTCAGTGTTGATTTGCGTCAGGAATGCGCGGAACGTGTGCGCCAGCAGGATCTCGGCGTTGGATTCGTAGATGCCGGGATCGTGCGTATCACCCGAATTTCCGTCATGCTGTGCGATGCGGAACGTGCCGCCCCGCTTTGGCTCTGCCTTGGCGGCAGTACCCCAGAGGCTGGTAGCAGCGCTGGCGGTGACGCCTGCGGCCATCGAATAATTCATAAAGGAGCGGCGCGAAACGCTGCCCTTGCGTGCGGCGTCGGCTAATCGGTCCAGCATCCGCTGGTCTTTTGAATTCGTCATGTCTTCTCCCTAAGTGTCGATCTATTGTCGATTTACTATCTGTTATGATGCGTTCGCATATATGGATGCGTCGCCTTGACAGTGTTGGCGGCACTCCAGAGCCCCGTGAGCCTGAAAGCAGCGCATCTACAGCAAAACACGAATGAAACTCTGCATCCACACAATTATGCGGCACATCTGTTTTTTGTCGACGGGGACGGCGAAGTGTAGGCCTCCACCGACGCGGCGTCATGCACACGCCGATACTGTCTAACAAAACAAGGCCCGGCGCGATGCCGGGCCCTGCCCATCAACAGGTTGCGGCGCCTTAGCTGGCGAACCACCAGCGACTGGGGCCGCGTGCGCCGTCCAGTTCCCAACTGGGTGCTAGGTTTTCGCCAGTCTGCACGTTGTTGCGCACAGCATAGACGAAGTTGTTGAAGAACGGGATAATAGTACCGCCATCGTTGCGCGCAAGCAGCGCCATGTCGCGATACATCTCACTACGGCGCTCGTCGTTCAACTCGGCCTTGGCCATCACCAGCAATTCGTTGAACTCCTCGTTCTGCCAACGCGACTCGTTCCAAGCGGCATCAGCCGCATAGGCGAGGCTGTACATCACGTCGGGCGTGGGGCGTGCGCCCCAACTGACGGCGGTAAAGGGCTTCTTTAACCACACGTCCGAGTAATAGCCGTCGTTTGGCTCACGCACGACGTTTATATCAATGCCTGCCGCCTTGGCCTGTTCGGCATAGAGGACGCACATGTCGACAGCGCCTGAAAACACCGAGTCTGCAGTGCTGAGGCTAATGCTCAGCCCTTCGGCGCCTGCCTTCTTGAGCAGTGATTTTGCTTGGTCGGGGTCATAGCTGCGCTGCTCAATCCCTTCGGGAAAGTAAGGCATCGCAGGGCTGTGGTGGAAGTCGTTGCCCATGGTCGCCTCGCCAAACGCGATCTTCTGAATGATCTCGTCGCGGTCCATCGACAGCTTGAGCGCGTTGCGCACATCGACGTTGTCGAAAGGCGCTGTGTCGCAAAACATCGGCATCGTGATCGCCGCTGCCGACGGCACCGACAGGATCTCGACACTGGGATCACGCGCCAGCAGGGCTTTGGTCTTGAGATCGACCAGCGACACAGCGTCGACATCGCCCGTCACCAGCGCGGTCTGACGCGCATTCGGATCGTTGAGAACCAGCATCACCAATTCGTCGAAATAGGCGCCTTCCAAATGCCAAGCGTCGTGGCGCGCCATCCGAAATTGTACGCCCCATTCGCCATTAACTATCTTGTACGGCCCCGAGCCGTCGCCAGACTGCCAGTCGATCGTGCCATCGCCATTACTGGGGCAGACGGCAAAGTGATAATCAGTCATTAGCCATGGCACGTCGGCGTTACCGCCCGACAACTCGATCACGATTGTGTGGTCGCCATCGGCGCGGATGTCAGTCACCGACAACAGCAGCGATTTCGCAGCGGATGTCGATTTTTCGCCGCGGTGGAAATTCAACGAGTCGACCACGTCCTGCGCCATCACCGGCTTGCCGGAGTGAAAGTTGGCGTCCGGGTTTATCTCAAACGTCCAGACGGATGCGTCCTCGTTCGGCTCCCACCCGGTGGCCAGATCGTTGCCGAGGCTACCATCGGGATTAATCATCGTCAGAAAGCTACGATACTGGTGCGCCAAGTAGATCTGCTGGCGGCTCACATATGTTCCGGGATCATGCGTATCGGACGAGTTACCGTCGTGAATGCCGAACCGAAAGGTGCCACCCTTTTTCGGGGCGGCGTTCGCCGTGGTCGTCCAGAGGCCGCTGGCCGCGACGGTCCCTGCGCCCGCCGCCATCGAGTAATTCATGAACGAGCGGCGCGAGATCGTGCCACCCTTGGCGGCATCACCCAGCCGCGTCATCAATTCGTCGTTTTCTAGCTTGGTCATAGAGAGAACCTCCGAAATTTTAAATTTAACTAGGCCGCGATCACACCACATACAGTAAGAGGACCGCCAAAGATGTCCTGGCCGCGCAACTGAATGCACGGCGGCGGCTCTTGGGACGGTCTGCAAAATGATAGACTAATTGCGACATGATGAGATCAAAACACGTATCGCCAGGCTTCACCAGCAAGAATATGCCAAGGTCCCTTGTTTTTATGGACTGGCACCGCCCTTAGACGCCAAAATCCCCTTAAAAATAACCTTCTGACGCTCAATATTAACGTAGTATTAATGGCTTAGGTGAACGCCGCATGTCGCAAAAAGGCGACTTTTCCCAGTAAATTGTGACAAGTTTAGTCACCCACGCCGAGCGCGCAACTTGACAAAGTAGTCAAGGCGCTTCTTCAACTCGCGTTCAAAACCGCGCTCGACGGGTTGGTATAAGACGGGGCGCTTCATCGTTTCGGGAAAGTAGTTCTGCCCAGAAAATCCGTCTTCGGCGTCGTGATCATAAGCATAATCGGCGCCGTAGCCCTCATCCTTCATCAGTTTGGTTGGCGCATTCAGGATATGTTTTGGCGGGGGCTCGGACCCCGTTTTTTTCGCCTCACGCATGGCAGCCTTGAACGCGGCGTAGCTGGCGTTCGATTTTGGCGCCAGCGCAAGATACATCACCGCCTGCCCCAATGCCAACTCGCCCTCCGGGCTGCCTAGCCTCTCATACGTCTCCCACGCGTCCAAGCAGACGCGATGCGCGTGCGTATCGGCAAGCCCGATGTCCTCGACCGCCATGCGCGTGATGCGCCGCGCCAGATAGCGCGGATCCTCGCCCCCAGTCAGCATCCTCGCCAGCCAGTACAGCGCTGCATCGGGATCGGACCCGCGCACCGATTTGTGCAACGCAGAGATCAGGTTGTAATGCTCATCCCCCGATTTGTCATATTTCGCGGCGCGGCGCATGAGACGGGTAGACAGACCATCGACACCCAGCTTGCCCTCCACCTTCCACGCCGCGATCTGCTCGATCAGGTTCAACAGCGCGCGCCCATCGCCATCGGCCATTTCCAGCAACGCCTCGCGCGCGGGACCATCCAACGGCAGGCCGCGGTCAATTTCGCGCTCGGCCCGCTGGGCGAGGCGCTCCAGGTCCGACAGCGCCAGCTGCGTCAGCACCAACACTTGGCTGCGAGACAGCAGGGCCGCGTTCAACTCGAAACTGGGGTTTTCGGTAGTGGCACCGACCAACAAGATCGTGCCATCCTCCATGAACGGCAGAAACCCGTCCTGTTGCGCCTTGTTGAAGCGGTGGATCTCATCGACGAACAGAAGCGTCCCCTGCCCGTTCTGACGGCGATGGCGGGCCTCCTGAAACACCTTCTTCAGATCGGCCACACCAGAAAAAATTGCACTGATCTGGATGAAATGCAGATCTGTCTCATCCGCCAGAAGGCGCGCAATCGTCGTCTTGCCCACCCCCGGAGGGCCCCAGAAAATCAGGCTGCCAAGGCTGCCCGCCGCCAGCATCACGCCCAAGGGCGACTCGTCGCCCAACACTTGGCGCTGTCCAATCACATCACCCAACGCCTTTGGCCGCAGGCGATCTGCCAGCGGGCGGTGGTCCTGCGATTGCGTCTGGGGCGGGATATCATCACTGTGGAACAGATCCGCCATTGCTAAATCCATACCCGCAAAGTCAGCCGTCGCTGACCGCGCTGGATACCCAAGCTAAGGCGCCACGCCAGCGCCGCGCTGGCACTGGTGCTGTCGGTGGCGCCCGCGCGGGCCTGCAACACAAACTGGCCCACGAAAGTGGCAGGATTGGCAAAGCCGATGCTATTCCTGCCACCCGACCGACACAAAATCGACGTCTTGATCCCGATCAAGCGGCCAGCGTTATCTACCAATGCGCCGTCTGAGTTGCCCAGATTGATCCGCGCGTCCGTCTGAACAAGGTGGCTGCGCGCATTGCCCACGACCACGCCCGATCGCGCAAGGCCCGACACAATGCCACTGCTAGCAGTCTGGCCCACCCCAAATCGGTTGCCGACGGCCAGCACCAACTCGCCCACTTCGACGGTGTCGCTACTAGGTAGGTCCAGCGCGACCAGATCCGCCGCATTCTCAAGCTGGAAAATGGTAGGATTTCTCTTTTCATCCGCCAGCAGCACGGCAGCGTCATATTCGGGTTGGTCAATCAGCGCGACGCGGATATCGGTCGGCTGCCCAACCACATGATAGTTCGACACACTGATGGCATCCGCGCCGAAAATTCCCCCAACCCCCAAAGAGCTTTCGGCGCGCGGGCGCTGCGCGCTAAAGCCCTCGAAATGTTGAACAAAGAACAGATCATCGACAAAGGGACGAACGCGCGCCTCGATCACACAGCGGGCGTAGATGTCGACCACAGCAGGCGTCACCGCCTTGACCACTGGCACGAAACCCAACTCAATCTGGGCGCTGTCCTGCGGCACCTGCATCGGGGCCAGCGCCGGCGGCGCAAGCACCATCATAGCGATGGCAAGGGTTTTCAGCATTTACGCCTCCAGCTTTGCACACCAAGCCGATATGCGCCCCGCCACGCCTGAATGCAAGTTTACGAGTCGGACTGGCCCTAGAACGCAAAAACCCACGCCCGGATAGGCGAGGGTTTCAAACTCCATCTCTTTCGAGCGGCGTTTATTAGGCGTCAATATCCGCCATCTCGGCAGCAACGCGTGCCTTGTCGGCCTTACCCTTGGCAGCAGGATCGCGGTCGACAAACTCGATAATCGCCATCGGCGCCATGTCGCCATAACGGAAACCGGCCTTCAGAACGCGAACGTAACCACCCTGGCGGTCCTTGTAACGCGGGCCGAGGATGTCGAACAACTTAGTGACATATTGGTCCTGCTTCAGCTGCGCCGCAGCTTGGCGGCGGGCGTGAAGATCACCGCGCTTCGCCAACGTGATCATCTTTTCGATGACGCTGCGCAGCTCCTTAGCTTTGGGCAGTGTTGTTTTGATTTGCTCATGTTCGATGAGCGAGCCAGCCATGTTCGCCCACAGCGCCTTGCGGTGCTCGTGGGTGCGGTTCAGGCGACGGTAACCTCTTGCGTGACGCATTTTCGTATCTCCTTAACGTGTTTTGCTTTGTCCGGCGGCGTGATGCGTGTCAGGCCACTCTCCTTGGGGGCTAATGCCCCGGGTCGTCTCAACAGGCCGGGCTGTAACACCCGGCCTACTGATCTTAAAAGGCGTCTTCGAACTTCTTCGCCAGATCTTCGATGTTGTCGGGCGGCCAGTCCTCGACGTCCATACCCAGATGTAGGCCCATGCCGCTCAACACTTCCTTGATCTCGTTCAAGGACTTGCGACCGAAGTTCGGCGTGCGCAGCATTTCGGCTTCGGTCTTCTGGATCAGATCACCAATATAGACAATATTGTCGTTCTTCAGGCAGTTTGCAGACCGCACCGACAATTCCAGCTCATCGACTTTCTTGAGCAGGAGCGGATTAAACTCAAGCCCATCATCATCGTCCTGACGGCCAGCAGACTCCGGCTCTTCGAAGTTGACGAAAATACTCAGCTGGTCCTGCAGAATACGCGCGGCGTAGGCCACGGCATCGTCAGGTGTGATCGAACCATCGGTTTCGATCTTCAACGTCAGCCGATCGTAGTCCAGCACCTGGCCCTCACGGGTGGGCTGCACATCGTAGCTGACGCGGCGGATCGGGCCATAGATCGCATCAATGGGAATCATTCCGATTGGAGCGTCCTCAGGCTTGTTCTGCTCAGCGGCAACATAGCCTTTGCCGGTGCCCACTGTCAGTTCCATGAACAGGTCCGCGCCCTCATCGAGGTGGCAGATCACATGCTCACGATTCAAAACCTCGATGCCCGAGCTGTCCGAGATATCACCAGCGGTGACGATTCCGGGACCTTTGGCACTGATCGAAAGACGCTTCGGTCCTTCGACTTCCATACGGATGGCAACGCCTTTGAGGTTCAAAATGATGTCTGTTACATCCTCGCGAACGCCCGCGACGCTGGAGAATTCGTGAAGCACGTTATCAATCTGTACCGACGTGATCGCAGCGCCCTGAAGCGACGACATCAGTACGCGGCGCAGCGCGTTGCCCAACGTCAAGCCAAAGCCACGCTCTAACGGTTCGGCAATCACAGTTGCCTGACGTGCCGGATCATTGCCCGGCTTAACGTCAAGCTGGGTCGGCTTGATCAATTCAGCCCAATTTTTGTGGATCATGTGTCCCTCCATACCAGCTCTGTCCGCATGTCCGACGGCCAGAACGCCCGAGGTTTCAAAATGGCATAAGCAGGGCTACGCGGACATGCGTAGCCCCACTAGGATAAAAGGTATTAGACGCGGCGGCGCTTGGGAGGGCGGCAGCCATTATGTGCCATCGGCGTCACGTCGCGGATGGACGTGATGTTAAAGCCTACAGCAGCAAGAGCACGCAGCGCGCTCTCGCGACCCGAACCGGGGCCCTGCACTTCGACTTCGAGCGTCCGCATGCCATGATCCTGAGCTTTCTTGCCCGCATCTTCTGCAGCCAGCTGAGCGGCGTAAGGCGTCGACTTGCGCGATCCCTTGAAGCCGCAGCTACCGGCCGAAGACCATGCAATCGCATTGCCCTGAACGTCAGAGATCAGGATTTTTGTGTTGTTGAAGGAGGAGTTTACGTGCGCAACGCCTGTGGCGATGTTCTTGGAAACCTTCTTCTTCGTGCGTTTGGTATCACGTGCCATATCAAATGCCCTCCCTTATTTCTTCTTGCCGGCAATGGCCTTTGCAGGGCCTTTGCGGGTACGGGCGTTAGTATGGGTGCGCTGGCCACGAACTGGCAGGCCCCGGCGGTGACGTAGGCCGCGATAGCAGCCAAGATCCATCAGACGCTTGATGTTCATCTGCGTCTCACGGCGCAGATCGCCCTCGACGGTCAGGTTGGCGTCGATATACTCGCGGAGCGAGACCGCTTCGGTATCACTCAGCTCATTCACGCGGCGTGTCACATCAATACCGACAGCCTCGCAAATGGTTTTTGCGGTCGAATGACCGATTCCGGTGACGTAGGTAAGAGCAATGGGGACCCGTTTATGAGTCGGGATATTGACGCCGGCGATGCGTGCCACGTGCGTATTCCTTTCGTTGCGGGTCCGTAATGCCGGGCCCTTTTTTCACAACGCAGGCCGCATGCGTATGGCAGGCGACCGCAGCTGAATTCAGGTAGTCGATTCGGTATGGGCGAACCCATGAAAACCAAAGTCCCTTACGGGATGGTGCTGGTTAGGTGGAAATGTAGGGGGCGTCAAGGGCAGCTGCGTAACTTTGCCGCAAAGCCCGCCCTACACTTCATCCAGCAGCATCTCAGGCGTCCAGAACACCCGAGATGCTGCCTCGCACATCCTCAACAGACCCCAGGCCGTCGATACTGTTAAGCATTTCCTTGGCGTAATAATATCCGATCAGGGGCGATGTCTTCTTGTAGTATTCCATCAAGCGGTTGCGCAGCGCCTTCTCATTATCGTCGGCGCGGCGGGTGAACTCATAGCTCTCGCCACACGAAGTACAGACACCATCTGGCGGGGTCGGTTTGGTGACGTCGTTATAAACTGCACCGCAACCAGCGCAGGTTGAACGTGCCGTAATGCGGCCGACCAGCGCATCGTCGTCGACCTGCATTTCAAACACGGCATCAAGCGTCTCACCGCAATCGGCCAACAGCTTACTCAGCGCATCAGCTTGCGGCAAAGTGCGCGGAAAGCCGTCAAAGATAAAACCACCGCCCTTGTCACCCTCAAGCTTCTCACGGATCAACCCAATCACGATCTCGTCCGTTACCAGATCGCCGCGTGCCATTACGTCCGCCACACGCTTACCCATCTCGGTGCCAGAGGCTTTAGCCTCACGTAGCATGTCGCCGGTGCTCAGCTGAATCATGTCGCGCGTGGCGACGAGATGATGTGCTTGCGTCCCTTTGCCCGCCCCCGGTGGTCCGAGAAGAATGATGTTCATTTATTTTCGTCCTGTCCCTTTGCGGCGCGCACGACGCTTCCCTTTGCCGCCCAACTGCGACTTTTCTATCAGACCCTCATATTGATGCGCCAGAAGATGCGATTGCACCTGCTGAATCGTATCCATCGTGACCGACACAACGATAAGAACCGAAGTGCCACCAAAATAAAAGGGAATCGCGAACTGTGCGCGCAAAATTTCAGGGAGCAGGCAAACCAATGCCAAATAACCAGAGCCGAGGACAAGAATACGGCTTACAACGTATTCCAGATATTCAGCCGTGCGCTTGCCCGGACGGATACCAGGAACGAAGCCATTCTGGTTCTTCAGATTCTCAGCAACCTCATCGGGTTTGAACGAGACATTGTAAGTATAAAAATAGGCAAAGAAGACGATCATACCGGTGAAAAACAGCAGGTACAGTGGCTGACCCGGACCGAAATAAGCAAGCACCGTCGACATAACGGCACCGGACCCCTGCCCGCCCGAAAATGTGGCTATCGTACTCGGCAGCAGCAGAAGCGACGAGGCAAAGATCGCCGGGATTACACCCGCTGGGTTCACTTTGATCGGCAGGTGCGATGAACCGCCGTCATAGACTTTCATCCCAACTTGGCGACGCGGATACTGGATATGGACCTTGCGTAAGGACCTCTCCATGAACACAACAAAAGCGATTACGACGATGACCATCACAATCACGCCAATGATGACTGCTGGGCTGATCGCGCCCGAACGGCCACTGGCAAAGAACTGCGCCAGCGCAGCAGGAACTTCGGCGATAATACCAACAAAAATGATAAGCGAGATGCCGTTGCCGATGCCGCGTGCGGTGATCTGCTCACCCAGCCACATCAGGAACATCGTACCGCCGACAAGCGTAATCATGCACGAGACGATAAAGAATGCGCCAGGATTTGTAACCAACTCACCCGATTGGAGGCTAACGGCAAGACCGTAGGATTGAAGCGTCGCCAGAAACACCGTGCCATAGCGCGTGTACTGGTTGATCTTCTTGCGGCCAGACTCGCCCTCTTTCTTTAACTGTTCCAGTGCGGGGACCATTGCGGTCATCAGCTGGACGATAATCGAGGCACTAATGTAGGGCATGATGCCGAGGGCAAAGATGCCCATCCGACCCAATGCGCCGCCGGTAAACATGCTAAGCATGCCGCCAATACTGGCGCCTGCGTTCGACATGAACTCGCGCAACTCGACGCCGTCGATACCGGGCACCGGGATCCATGTGCCGAGGCGGTAAACCACCAGCAGCATCAACGTATAGAGGATGCGCTTACGAAGATCGGTGGCCTTGCCGAGCGCCGCCCAGCTGGTGTTGGCCGCCATTTGTTCTGCTGCAGATACCATTCGGCTCACTTTCGGAATGACAACGCCGCCGGGTTGCTGTTTTCCAGCGGCCCGGCGGCGCAGTTTTGAAAACTACAAAGTATGTAAGCGGCGAGATGGCCGCTCACAACCTCTTAATCGACCACCAGATTATTTGGACGCTGTCGCGCTTGCGACTTTCAACGAACCACCTGCTTTCTCGACCGCCTCAACCGCCGACTTCGACGCGCCAGTAACTTCCAACATCAGCTTGATGGACACAACGCCCTTGCTGAGGACGCGCACGCCATCCAGCTTGCGGCGCACGAGGCCCGACGCGACCAGCACATCCTCGGTGATGATGGCATTGCTGTCCAGCTTGCCCGCGTCGATGAACTTCTGGATCAGGCCCAGATTGACGACGGCGAATTCCTTGCGGTTCGGCTTCGTAAAGCCGCGCTTGGGCAGACGCTGGTAGAGCGGCATCTGGCCACCCTCGAAGCCCTTGATCGCCACACCCGAACGGGATTTCTGGCCCTTGATACCACGGCCAGCGGTTTTGCCCATGCCAGAACCGGGGCCACGGCCAACGCGCTTGCGCTTTTTTGTTGCGCCATCGTTATCGCGCAGTTCATGCAGTTTCATGTCGCTTCTCCTTATGCCGGATGCGACCCCCAGCGACGGGAGTGGCCGAACGCGGCTTGCGTGAATTATTGAGTCGTGAGGCCACCGGCCACCGGGCGCGTATAGACCTTGCCGCCCCGCGTATCAAGTGGGTTGCGCTAACTGGCCAGAGCACCCCAACGCTTGCGTCAACTACAGCTGCCGACTGGGTAACTAAACTACGCATTGATATCGTGTTAGCGCCTCACCAAAGCCTACAGGCTAAATTCCAGAATAGACCATATAAAAGCGTTGATGGGATCATGGCCGTCTGCACGCCACAGCTATATCGCCTGAGGATGCGAACCAAACCATCATTAACCGTCAAGCTGAAATGCAAAGCGCCCCGGCCTTTGCAGACCGAGGCGCTTTCTGATCAAGACTGAGTGTGACCTCAGCCTTTCTCTTCGATAATTTGCACCATGTGCGAGATCTTGTTGATCATCCCGCGAACACTGGGCGTGTCCTCCAGCTCACGGACGCGATGCATCTTGTTGAGGCCGAGGCCAATAAGCGTAGCACGCTGTTCAGCTGGGCGACGGATGGGGCTTCCCACCTGCTTGATCACGATTGTCTTAGACATGTCTTAACCCTCCTGGGGGACGGGCGCTTGGTCGCCCTTCATCTTGGGCGCGTGCTCGGTCGACATGATATCGGCGACCTTCTTGCCACGTCGCTGCGCAACCATGCGGGGACTCGACTCTTTGGTCAGGCCGTTCATGGTAGCGCGGATCATGTTGTAGGGGTTCTGGCTGCCGTTCGACTTGGCGACGACGTCCTGAATACCCAGCATTTCAAACACAGCGCGCATCGGGCCACCAGCGATAATACCAGTACCTTGTGGTGCGGTCCGCATAATGACTTTGCCGGCGCCGTGGCGCCCTTCCATGTCGTGATGCAAGGTGCGCCCCTCGCGCAGCGGCACGCGGATCATGGCCCGTTTGGCGGCTTCTGTGGCCTTGCGGATCGCCTCAGGAACTTCCTTGGCCTTACCCTTGCCAAAGCCGACACGGCCCTTTTGATCGCCAACAACGACCAGAGCGGCAAAGCCGAAGCGCTTACCACCCTTGACTGTTTTAGAAACGCGATTGATCGCGACTAAGCGATCGGCGAATTCAGGGGTCTCGTCCCGCTGGTTACGGCGACCGCCGCCTCGGTTGTCATCTCTTGCCATGCGGCATTTCCTCTCAGGTGCGGCACACTTTGCGCCATCAAATATCAATCCAAGTGAGCAAAAGTGCCCCCGGATCATCGAGACGGCCCCAGTTGAGAGGCCGCCTACGCTGTCTTTAGATCTTCAGGCCGCCTTCGCGCGCAGCGTCTGCCAAGGCCTTCACCTTGCCGTGATACAGAAAGCCACCACGGTCGAAATAAGCGGTTTCGACACCAGCCTTCTTGGCACGTTCAGCAATAGTCGCTCCCACTTTCGTGGCTGCTTCCATGTTGCACTTGCCGATCATGCCCAAATCCTTTTCCAAGGTCGAGGCCGATGCGAGTGTCAAACCATTCACATCGTCGATCAGCTGAACGCTGATGTTCTTGTTGCTGCGGTGAACGCTCAGGCGCATGCGCCCCACGTTGACCTTGCGAAGTTTGTTCCGAACGCGCAGGCGGCGTTTCTGAAACAGTTGTCTCTTGCTGTTTGCCATCTACCCGTTCCCTACTTCTTCTTGCCTTCTTTCTGGAAGATATACTCGTCTTTGTAGCGAATGCCCTTGCCCTTATAGGGCTCTGGCGGACGCCAGTCGCGGATATTAGCCGCGACCTGACCGACGAGCTGCTTATCCGTACCTTCAACCATGATCTCTGTTGGCTTGGGGACGGTAACAGTCACACCTTCCGGAATATGAAAATTGACGTCATGCGACAGGCCGAGGTTCAATTTCAGGACATCGCCCTGAAGCTGAGCCCGGTAACCAACGCCGCGAATTTCAAGGTCTTTCTTGAACGTTGCGTTGGTGCCGTGGACGACGTTCGCGACGACGGTGCGGGTCATACCCCACTGCTGGCGTGCGCGCTTAGACTTGCCGCGGGGAGTGATTGTGATCTTACCATCGTCGATGGTAAGTGTCACGTCATCCGTCGCAGTGAAGCTTTTCGTTGCTTTGGGGCCCTTAACTTCGAGCGTCTGGCCGCTGAGCGACGCAGTGACACCGTCAGGCAGGGTCACGGGCATTTTACCGATACGAGACATTGAAAGGCCTCCTTAGAATATCGTGCAGAGTACTTCGCCGCCAATATTCTGGCTGCGTGCACTTGCATCCGACATCACACCCCTGGAGGTGGAGACAATCGACACACCCAGGCCCTGACGGACCGATGGGATGTCCTTGACGCCCAGATAGACGCGACGGCCAGGTTTGGAAACCCGCTTCATTTCGCGAATGACAGGGGTGCCATCGAAGTATTTCAGGCTGATCTCAATAGCCGGATGGCCATCTTTACCAGTCGCGGGTTCAAAACCGCGAATATAGCCCTCGTCCGCCAGAACACCGAGCACACGCTCGCGCATTTTTGAGGCGGGGGTGCTCACGGTAGACTTGCCACGCATGGACGCGTTGCGGATCCGCGTGAGCATGTCGCCGATAGGATCATTCATATCAAATCTCCCTTACCAGCTGGATTTCACGAGGCCGGGTGCCAGGCCAGCTTGGCCCAGTTCCCGCAACGCGATACGCGACACTTTGAGCTTGCGGTAGTACGCATGTGGACGGCCCGTTAGTTGGCAGCGGTTGTGCAAACGTGTTGCACTGCTGTTGCGAGGCAGATCCGCCAGCTTCAGGGTCGCGCGAAAGCGCTCTTCCATCGGCTTGCTCTGGTCATTGATGATCACTTTGAGCGCTGCACGTTTTGCAGCGAACTGGTCGACCAATTTCTGGCGCTTTTTCTCGCGCTCGATCATTGCTTTCTTAGCCATAACTCTCTCTCCCGCTGCTTCAGCTGTTGAAGGGCATGTTGAAAAGCTTCAACAGCGCCTTGGCTTCAGCGTCGGTTTTCGCCGTGGTTGCGATTATGACATCCATGCCCCAAGGCTCATCGATCTTATCGTACTCAATCTCGGGGAAGACGATGTGCTCTTTGATGCCGAAGGCGTAGTTACCGTTGCCATCAAAGGATTTGCCCGAAACGCCGCGAAAGTCGCGGATCCGAGGCATCGCGACCGTAACCAGACGGTCGAGGAAGTCATACATGCGGGCACCGCGAAGGGTCACTTTGGTCCCCAACGGCATATCTTCGCGAACGCGAAAACCGGCGATGGAAACCTTGGCCTTCGTCACGACGGCGCGCTGGCCAGCGATCTTGGTCAGATCATCCTGGGCCGACTTGGCCTTCTTGGAATCACGAACAGCCTCGGCACCGCAGCCAATGTTCAGGACAATCTTGTCCAGACGCGGGATCTGCATATCGTTGGTGTAACCGAATTCTTCTTTCAGCTTGGCCTTGAACTCAGCGTCAAACTGAGTGCGCAAGCGCGGGGTATAGTTTACGGTATCAAGCATCGATGACATCCCCCGTGGTTTTGGCGAACCTGACTTTTTTACCGTCGCGGGTATCAAAGCCGACGCGCGTGGGCTTGCCGTTAGCATCCAGCAGCGCAATATTGCTGAGGTCAATCGGCATTGCTTTGGGAAGGCGACCGCCCTGAGCCGTCTGGCTCTGGCGAGTGTGGCGAATGGCCATGTTCACGCCATCAACAATGGCCTTACCGGCCTTCGGGTTAACGGAGGAAATCGTGCCCTCTTTACCCTTGTCCTTGCCAGCCAGCATGACGACCTTGTCGCCTTTTTTCAATTTGGCAGCCATGTCACAGCACCTCCGGCGCGAGCGAGATGATCTTCATGAACTTCTTAGCGCGCAATTCGCGGACCACCGGACCGAAGATACGCGTGCCAACCGGCTCGCCTGCGTTGTTCAGAATAACGGCTGCGTTACTGTCAAAGCGGATTGCGGTACCATCTTCACGGCGCACTTCCTTGGCAGTGCGAACGACGACGGCCTTACGGACGTCACCTTTCTTCACACGGCCACGCGGGATGGCTTCCTTGACCGAGACAACAATAATGTCGCCAACGGATGCGTATCTACGCTTGGAACCACCCAGAACCTTGATGCACTGAACACGGCGAGCGCCGCTGTTGTCAGCAACATCTAGGTTTGTCTGCATCTGGATCATTTGATTACTCCCGACCTACCGGGGGGCGATGCGGCCCGAGCCCCGGGGTTTCGATTAAACTGAAAGAACTACGAGCCTCAGGCAGGCAGCACTTCCCAGCGTTTCGTCTTGGAACGCGGTGGGCATTCAATGATGCGCACCTTATCGCCGACCTTGAAGGTTTCGGTCTCGTCGTGAGCGCGATACTTCTTGGACTTACGAATGGTTTTCTGCATAACGGGGTGCTTGAAGCGCCGCTCGACCGAGACTGTTATAGTCTGTGTGTTGGCATCGCTCGTCACGGTGCCGGAGAGGATACGTTTGGGCATCTTGCGGGCTCCTTATTCTGCTGCCGCGGCTGCGGCTTTCTCATTGAGAATGGTCAACACGCGGGCGGCGCTGCGACGTGCAACACGCATCTGCGAGGCATTCTCAAGCTGGCCAGTCGCGGCCTGAAAGCGCAAGTTGAATTGTGCCTTTTTCAGGTTCGACAATTCTTCGCGCAGCTGATCCGGCGTTTTTTCACGTAGTTCTTTGGCGTCCATCGCCTTTATCCTTTCAACATCACTGGAGGGCCCTCCTGCACACCGCGACGCGGATACATTCGGTCACCCTGATTCCGGTGGAGATCATTGTGATCTGGCGCGTATAGATGTGCGCAGCGGTGGGCGCAACCCCCAAGCGGGGCGTGCCGCCATCAAACGGGCGCAGGACGGCCCCGGCGGCATCCGGGCGCCCTTCCCTGCCCGCAGCGCCGTGGCGGGCGCGGCCTGATGCTGGGATCCGAGGCCAAGTTGGACACAGTGATCACGAAAACGAAACCCCTAAGCGTTGTCTTTGTGGGGGGGGCACCTGCTGTAAAGTATGTATCTGATTGGAGACGTTTCAGCATGATGGCCATCGCCTTTCTCGCCCTCCTAGGTATCGGCCTGACGGCCTTTGCCATCGACGAGTTCAAAAGTGACGACAATGATGTCGCGCTAGAGGACGAGGACGGCATCCAAAAGCCAGACGTTGGGCCGGACCTGACCAACGAGCCGGATGAGCTGGATCAGGAAGAAGAGCCACGGGTCGTGGACGGCACGTTCTTCGGCACCGCTGGATACGACACGCTAACCCCCGAAACCGTGACGGACCTGCCGGACCGAACGGGCATCTTCGAAAAGAGAGGCGGCGATGACAGCGTGACATACGGCTTCGGCGTGGGGATCACCCCGAACGGCAGCGAAGGGGATGACACGCTGTCGATCCAGAACGGGGAAAACCTGATCGACGGCGGCCCCGGCGACGATGTTCTGTCGGCCGGCCTCGGATCTACCATCATGGGCGGCGACGGCGACGACGACGTGATCTGCTATGATCAGCAGGACGACCAAGTGGACGGGTGGGGCGAAGTGCAGGGTGGAAACTTCGACAACACGATCAGCTTGACGACCGACATCGGACCCATCTTGGCCGTTAACGCCCCGGTCGCCATGTCCAGCAACGCCGGGGCCTACACTTTCGAAGTGACGATAAACCAGATGGACAACAAGAATTTCTCCGATCCATGGGATCTCGGAGAGGACTCATCGCTCATCACAATTGAGGATTTCAACCCCGGCGAGAACATCCTGACCCTCGACATCACGCCGCTAATCGAAACCAGTGGGCGCGACCTGACGGGAACCGAATTCACCGAACTGGCGGATGGCGGATGGCGGATGGCGGATATCAGCTGGGCCTGACATTCTCTGCAATCGGCGATCTGGGGCCATTGTCCACGACGATAGGCATCAACGGGCCTGCGGGAATAACGCTCGATGATATCGGCCTGCGACCGGTCTGGTTTCTGATTTCGGCACCTTGGACGGCGGCAGTGGCGATGACACCTTCACCGTGACCAGCACCATGGGCGATGATGGATACCCCAATTTCTTTACCGTGGGCCTGTCAGGCGGCGAAGGCGCGGACGTGTTCGACCTGACCCTCGAACTGGTAGACTACGAATACGGTGACACGCTGCCCGATAGGGCGGTCAACGGTCGTCCCGGGATCGTGATTCAAGATTTCACCCACGGCGAAGACCTCCTGACCATCCAAATTGATCGCAGCGAGGACGGCGAGGATCGCGACATGACCGCCGCCGAGATCATGCGCGATACCCAAGGGTGCGCGACACTGGTGATGAGCTTTGCCGCGACCGCGACCCAGCCCGCCGTCGAGGCGACGAAGCGGCTGGGCACCAACCCAGTAATCGCGCTGGATGATATCGCCTTCATCCAAAACTGATCGTGCCAAGTCCCCTCTCGCCACGGTCCCCTCTCGTACCGTTCGCCTCTCGCCACGCGCGCCAGGCTACGGTACAACCGCGCACATGTCAGATATATCATCACTTTTCGTCACTCGCCTCTACCGCGCACATCTGCACGAGTTGGGCAAACCCCTCGACGCATCCGAGCTAGAAGCGTCCTGCTGGTCCATCGCCGATGACGACGAGGCCGGACAGGTATGGTGCGAGGAAAATAACTATGCCGGCTATACCAGCTACGCGTCGCTAGATGACCTGCCCTACCGCTTTCCGATTTTTCGCGATCTGGTAAAGGTGTTGGACAAGCATGTCGCAGCATTTGCCGCGGATCTAGAATTTGATCTGGGCGGCAAGAAGCTCAAACTCGACAGCATGTGGATCAATATCTTGCCAGAAGGCGGCACGCATTCATCGCACATCCATCCGCACTCGGTGGTGTCCGGCACGACCTACGTCACGATGCCCGAAGGCACCAGCGCGCTGAAGCTGGAAGATCCCCGCCTGCCGATGATGATGGCCGCCCCTGCCCGGACGAGGGACGCGCGCAAAGAGTTGCGCACGTTTACCTATGTGTCGCCAGAAGTCGGTGAAGTGCTGCTATGGGAGTCGTGGCTCCGACATGAGGTACCGGTGAATATGTCAGAGGATGATCGGATTAGCGTGAGCTTTAACTACGCTTGGGGGTAAATTTTCGTCTCCAGTTTAATACATTTATTTGAAATTGAGATTTTTATTAACTTATA
>Ga0307981_1000335_pt1 | contig 48255 bp, 37 predicted proteins | sample OrgLakmetagen987_FD_201849 | JGI IMG/M metagenome (GOLD analysis project Ga0307981, IMG submission 201849) | Saline water microbial communities from Organic Lake, Antarctica - #987 | ecosystem: Environmental > Aquatic > Non-marine Saline and Alkaline > Saline | place: Antarctica: Organic Lake... | reverse complement strand
AATTTATGGGTATCAGTTTGAGCTTTCATAGCCCATCTACATGAATAGATCTTATCTCTAAAGTCTAGCTATTTTTAGAAAAAAATCTCTCAATTAAGCCTTTAGCGGAGCAGGTGAAATGCCCCTGCGCGATGCGATGACAAGGCCCTCAAGTCTGAGGCGGGTTTGCTCCAATAGTCAGCGATAGGTGTCGGTCCTGGATCGATATCGAGCGGAACGTGCCGATCCACGATCTAGGTGGAGGTCGTAATCCAGAGGCGTTGGCACCGCCAGCCAGGTAGCTCGGCGCTTGATTCGTTCACGGATGCTAGGATCAATTACCGCCTAGCTCAAAACAAAATTGTGATTGAATTCAATTCTTAGAAAAGAAGGATGAACTGGTAATAAAAAAATACCAGAAAGCTCTTACTGACTTTAGCAATTCAGCTTCCTAAAAGTAACAATGCGGGCGATAGTCTGCCCATACAAGACCTATGCCGCGTCTTTTCAAAAAATTTATGAACGATACGAATCAGCCTGCCAAACTCGACGACCTAATCGGCCCAACTTGGGAGAATCCGGAACTCACCTCACTCAATAAAATTCCCTCCCGCAGCCAGTTGCTCCCTTATTCGAGTCTCGCCAAGGCGATCGAAAGTCGTTACGAGGACAACCCATGGATTCTTTCGCTCGATGGGGATTGGTCATTCGAGCTTTATGAAAGCCCCTCGAAGCTGCCTACGGAGGCACTATCTAACTGCCGGGCTCAGGTGCCTTCCCAGACTCTCAAAGTCCCGGGAAATTGGGAATTCCAAGGCATTACCCCGCCTCATTACACGAATCTTGAAATCCCTTTCACCGAAGAACCCCCTTTTGTTCAGGCCGAGAATCCGACTGGATTGTATCAAAAATCCTTTAAGCTGCCGCAAAAATGGGGGGATCGCCGTGTCATCATCGAATTCGAGGGGGTTCAAGGCGTCCTACAGGTTTATTTAAATGGACGATTTATTGGACTCTCAAAGGATGCCATGACCACCGCTTCATTTGAACTCTCCGAACACCTTCAGGAAGGACATAATTTGCTCGCTCTTGTCGTGATTAAGTGGTCCGACGCGACTTTTATTGAAGATCAAGATCAGTGGTGGACGACCGGAATTTTCCGTTCCGTCCGCCTCGTAACGACTGCAACCGAGTACATCCGTGATATTAAAGCAGTGCCACGATACGATGTAGGGCAAGCAAGTGGAAGCTTAGAGGTTGAAATACCGGTCTTCCTCGGCAGAAGAGCCAAGGACGGTTATACAGTAAACGCCATGCTGATCGACCCTAAAGGGATGAAGGTTTCTCCAGAGGATTGGCTCGCACCGGTAGGGGCTAATTTGGGCGCTTTAGCCAAATGGCCGCGCATCGGAGCACGTCTTGAACTCGAAATCCCAAATGTGGACGCCTGGACCGCGGAAACACCAAATCTCTACACTCTAGCTGTCGAACTCAAGAGCGAAGATAAATCTACCGTTGAGGCGTTAGCCTTTAAGGTCGGCTTCCGTGAAATCTTGGTAAAAGACCGGAACTTTTTGGTCAATGGTCGGCGAGTTTTGATCCGCGGCATCAATCGCCACGAGTTTGATCCGGTTCTAGGTAAAGTGCAGACCGAAGAACGCATTCGGGAAGACCTTCACCTACTCAAGCGTCATCATTTTAACGCAATCAGAACCGCTCACTATCCGAACACGCCGCTATTCTACGAAATCTGCGACGAGCTCGGGTTCTACGTATGGGATGAGGCAAATGTCGAGGCGCACGCTTTTCACAATCATCTTTGTCATGAACCACGTTACACAAGAGCTTTCTTCGAACGCGTAGAGAACATGGTTCGTCGCGACAAAAACCATGCTTGCGTTGTCGTCTGGTCACTCGGGAACGAATCCGGCTACGGGCCCGCGCATGATGCTTCTGCTGGATGGATTCGCGGATATGATTCAGCGCGCCCCGTTCACTGCGAGGGAGCCATTTCTCAGGTTCAAAGCCAGCGTCAATGGACTGACGGACACCGCGTCACTGACGTCATCGGCCCGATGTATGCCCGAATCCATCGACTGAAAGAATGGGCGACAGATAGCACTGACCCGCGTCCAATGGTGCTCTCCGAATACGCTCATTCAATGGGTAATTCCAATGGTTCGCTTTCCGACTACTGGCACGTATTTCGCACATGCCCCGGCATTCAGGGCGGTTTCATATGGGAGTTCTGCGATCACGGGATTCTCCAAAAGACAGAATCAGGCGAGTCCTACTTTGCCTACGGCGGCGATTTCGGAGACCACCCGAACGATGGGAATTTCGCTTGCTCGGGGATCGTCAATTCTGACCGCCTTCCCCAACCCGCTTGGCAGGAAGCGAAGTATTGCCAGCAACCTGTGCAAGTCGATTTTTCAGAATGGGCAAAAGGCAAAATTCGCATTCGCTCTCTTCAGTACTTCACGAACCTCGATTGGTTGAAAGCCAAATGGACTCTGCTAGAGGACGGACATTCCATCGCAACCGAATTCCTCTCAGAACTAACGATTGCACCGGAAAGCGAGCAAAGTTTCTCGTTGAATCTACCCCCGATCGATGAACTTTACGGAGAACTCATCCTACAGGTCGACTTTCTTGCTGCCGCAGAAGACACATTTTTCAGCGAAGGCGATGAGGTGGCGCAGACGGAACATCTCCTCCGTGATTGCATACCTTCAGTGCCTACGCGGTCAAGTATCTGTCGCATCAAAAAAGAGAATGCCGTGATTCGGCTGGAGCTCGGGGAACTGGTCGCCGAATACTCGCAAGAGAGCGGTGCCCTCTGCGCGCTTAATGTCGGAATCCACTCATTACTCAAACGCCCCGTCGAGCCTCTGGCCTGGCGAGCGCCGACCGATAACGATGGAATCAAGTTGTGGAGCGGACAGGAGAAAAAAGATCTGGGTCGGTGGCGCGCCGCCGGACTTGACCAATTAAAGTGGGCGCTCAAGTCCTTAGAGATCCATGAAGGCAATGAAGGCTGCTATCTTGTGATCGACCGTATTGGTGGCTCCGCAAAATTGGAAAATGCCTTCGAGTGGAAGCAAACGGTCGTTCCTTCAGAAAACAACGCCCTACTGATTCAAAACGACGTTCATTGCCACGCCGATTTGCCCAATCTCCCCCGATTGGGTGAGCGAATTGTATTCGAATCAAGTTTTGAGTCGCTTCGTTATTACGGGCGCGGGCCATTCGAAAATTACCCCGACCGCAAATCAGCGGCTAGACTTGGCATTTATTCAGGCGATGTGGCAGGTGAATATTTCCCATACGCCATGCCACAAGAACACGGCAACCACTGCGATACGCGCTGGCTAACCCTAAGCGACAAATCGATACAAATAAAAGTTCAAGCAATCGATCAACACTTTGCCTTCTCTGCCTCCCATTATGATCTCTATGAATTGACCAGAGCGACCCACACCCACGAAATAAAGCCACAAAAATATACCTTTCTCCATATCGACCGTGCAAACGCACCCATAGGCTCTGCATCTGTCGGCCCCGGACCGCTAGATCAATACTGCATCCACCCAAAAGAATACAGTTGGTCCTATCTTCTAAGTCATGCCCACATCCCGCATTGATTCCGCTGTCGAGTATGCCTCGTACATTTTTGATCAATAAATAACGTTGTGTTAACTAATAACTTTTCTGGTTTACGTCCAAATTGATGACTATGCACTGAAAATTGAACATAGATTAAAATGGTAACAGCAAATTACCACTTTAAAGAAGCTGACTTATTGCCCCCCCTTTTCAGGTATTAATCTAATAAGCTAATTCATTATCGTGAAAGAAAAACTCAAAATCATGGCTGTAATGTGCCACCCTGCCGATGCCATAGACGGCGCTGGCGGAACCCTCGCCCAACACGCCGACCGGGGCGACGAAGTCACTATGGTCGTAACTACCCACGGATTGGATACACACGACTGGAAGAACCTAGACAAGCAAATCCTCGGACAGGCTGGTGAACCCGACAAGCAGACGGTGGCCCTCGGTAAAAAAGAGCAGGAAGTCATCGATGGAATGGCAATGCTCGGGGTGAAGGATGTCCGCTTCCTTCGCTTCTCGGACGAACTCCATATGTGCACGACCGAACTCATCAAGGCCATCGCAAAAATCATGGGGGAAGTCAGGCCGCACCTGCTCATCACACACAACCCGACCGAAGAACTTGGCCTAGCCGACACAGGCCATTCGGGATCCGCCATTGCGGCCCTCCGCGCACGCACCCTCTCCAATAGCCCCAGCTTTAATAGCGAGTTCGGAGGGCGGCGCTTCCCTAGCCAAATCTACTTCATGACGATGAACGGCGAGACCACGCGACTCACCAACGAGGGCACTCGTCACCCCGACGTCATTATCGACATCAGCGATAGCATCGAACGCAAGGTGAAGGCGATGGATTGTCTGGCTTCACAATTCTACCCCGGCAAGCTCGCCCGTAAGTGCATGGAAAACGTCAATGGCAGACAGGGACTCCATTTCTGCCTTTCTTATGCGGAGGGCTTTCAAATGTGGAAACCCCATATTTACAGGCATCTTCCTCTCAACGAGCATCTCCACTGGATGCAAAGCACGCCGATCGGCCAAACCAAGGAAAATCTCCTCAAAGTCGACGTTCATGATCTTTGATTATTTAAGGCTTAAGTGGGTCTTTCACCATCTTCCATCTGATCGAACCAAGTAGCCGCCAAGAACTGCCATATTCCAACTCGCACCTAGTATTTTCATTCTAGCTTGGAGGACGTGCTTGTTGCCGCTTTCGATTAGACCGATTCCAAGTGGCAATTTTCTGTCAATAGCTTTGTCGTAGGCGAGGTAGTCATTTCGGTTTTAGTATCAGTAGTGGATACGATTCGTACGAACGAGCCGTTCGCCTCGGCTATCAGTTGGGGAGTTCCCAGAACTGGCAAAAAAATTGCATTCACGCTGGCAGCTTGTCGGCGTAGAGCAATCTGTTCGGCGTGTTGACGAGAGATTGAACCGACTGCGCTCAGCGGCAGCTAAAAGCCGTGACGCTCTATGATCAATTTGGCTGATTTCTAAAAAAAATCTCAAAACCAAAGTCTGAAACAGATCGTTGAAGGGGAAGTGGACAGCGATGAGATTGGACGCCGATCGGTTTTTTTAGAAGGCGTATATAACTACAATCATGTTTGCACCAATACGTTTCCGAGACACTGACCAAACCAAAATGACTCCACCACGCTGGAGTTTTTCTCGCGTATTTGCAAGGTAGGCTCTGACCCTTTGAGCTCCTCACCGAGCCGATGATCGACACCTTCACCCCAGCCAACTAAGCCCTCGTTTCCTAATTTACGTGGCACTTCAATTGGCATGGATTTTACTTGGTCCGCACTCCGAATTTCCCCGTCTTCGCAAGGTCCATTAGCTATTTTAAGAATCGAATTAAAGCGTTCTGCTAATTCAGGATGGTTGATTAGGCCATCGTGAATTGAACGCATGAGAGAGCTGTCTGTTCTCTGTCAGACATGCGTGGCGGGAAGAAATACAGAATGAGATTTTGCTGTGGGCTTTTGCGAAACAGACCACATTTCGTCTGGACTGATCCAACGTTGGAGTTTTGATAACAGGATGTGTTAAGTGATACTAGCAATCGCCACCCATCAGGTCCGGCATGATTATAAGTATAGTAGGTTGGTTCACAACTGAAAGGCAGATAGTGACTACTGGGGGAGCTGAGCAGAGAACACGCTCAGCAAGAATTTTGCGACATTGCATTATACTGCCAGTCCAAACAAATTTATAAAAAGAGCACTTAGTCCCCAAAGTGATCTAACTGGAAACTCGCCTTCCCCCATTTTTCGCGAAGCTCTTTTTTCCATTTTTCAACTGAAGAAATCGCCCTCGGCTTGCTATTGTCTGGCCTAAACTCCCAGTAGCATTGCCCTTGGTGATTGTGGGTGTGATCCACTTTGAACCCAGCCTCACGCATCATCGGCCCGATCCATCCCATGCAATGGTCGCAATAGTCTTTAGAAAACTCGACCTGGTTACGGAGTAAGAATCCACGCGATGGGCAGTCTGTCATTTCAATAAGAAAACGACCGTCCTCGATGCGAGTTTCATAACCTCCATCCGGCGCTTCTTCGCTTAGCGTTTGTCCCCAATACTTCGACATTCCATCAATACCTTTCGCGGCGATCAACTGAGCGGCGTGTTGCTGCGAATCTCGATAAATCGCAGCGTCCCAAAATTCAATTAAATCTGGGGAGCCGCCCTCACGCTCAATCCAGTCGAAAGTCCAGTCATAGTGCGCGCAAAAATCATAACAACCTAACATCACTCAACCTCCTTAATATCCGACATTTCCTGCTTCAAAGCGTTAGCGGGTCCGTAGCGATGGGTACAGCTACCTGCACCCCCTTCAACCATCATGCTCAGCCCTGCCTCTTCGGCACGGGCGTTATTGAGGTAATAGCAGTGCTGACAAAAACTATTGATAATTTTTCGATCTCCGCTGCGTAAATGGGCAATTGCCGGGCACTGATGCACTTCAACAATGACCTCGTTTTCGGACTCTATCACTGAAACATTCGCCCCCGGCTCTGCGTCAAAAAATTCTTTCCAATAGGCTGCCACACCAGGCAGCCCTTCCCGTGCCCACTGCTCGTTAACAGGAGCAAAATATCCACGCCCCATCTCACGAAGGTATCGTATCCAGGCGCTTCGCCCATACTTATTAATGATGAACCTGAATGTTGCGTTGATTCCGAAATAGAAATCAGCCGCTCCTTCTGGTTTAGTATCCGAATAAGGTAGCCGTGATTTCATCGTATTCCGTAATAAAAGAGATTTGGGTCAAAAGGCACTTCAACCGCCGCAACGTGACCATCTAAGAATAAAGCTAACTGTTTGTCCTCTCCAAAAGTCCTTACATACGGAAGGGAATCGATTTGCCTATCCAAATCATCCCACCAGATTTCAGTATGCTGCGCTTCGAAAGGTATGGCTGTTGATCCGACATAAGAGATATCCAGCAGTAGAAAAGTCGAAGCCGGATATAAAATTTGAGAAAGATATTTATTATAAAGACTCCGTCCGTCCGCTCCCCCGTAACCACCAGTACCGCCGCTTATGTTCATACGATAGGTTCTTTCCACCCGTTCGGGATCGCTGGGATCTCCTGGAGAACGAAAAACCGCTTTGTCGCCATCGACATAAGGGAGCAAATACAAGTGCCAAGCCAAGGCATCTGCTTCTTGGCCTCGCATAGGAAAAACACGTCCTCCATGCTCGTTGGTATACAGTGAGAATGCTTGCCCTAAGCCTTTCAGATTGGCGACTGAACCTGCGACTTGGGCATTCTTTCGCACCGATCCAATGACTGGGATAAGGATACCCGCCAATACCGCGATAATTGCGATGACGGTCAGTAACTCAATTAGTGTAAAGCCAAGCTTCGACTCCTCGTTGCGTTTATTGTGTTCGATCATTATTTTGTAGCCTGTATGTTAAATGAAGGAGTTGCAATTTGATCAGACTGGTTAATTAAGTTAACCAGCTATCTTTCCTGATGTTAGAACTGCAATCATTAGGTTTACTCCCAACGCCAGACGACGCGCCAAAACGACTTGTCGAGCGGCGGCTCTTCAACCTCAAAGGTCCAGGCTTCTTCTTTTCCAAAACCACGCATTTCGGAGCTCCATTCTACAAGATCATGACTCCATTCCAAATCGGCGCGAACCCCCTTGTTTAAGTTAAATGAATTAAGGTGCAAGGTAGCCCAACCCGATTCGTCAAGCTGAACTGTCAGTGGATTCAGAGCAAACCCATCTGTGACGGCTACATCGTACAAGTAATGTAACAACAACGGCTTTCCGCTAGGCTCAACAGTCATGCCCTCACCCCAGCTAAGCGCCCCATCCATCTGAGATGCTGTGAATTGCTGCGCCGCCCAATCCCACCATGAATCAGGATACGGTTTTAAGTAATTACGAACGAAGCGCGCAATCGGCTCTAGGCGGCTTAAACGTTTGCTGCCCAGCAGGTTCACGTCTTGGTGTAACACGGTGCCCCTCACAGGGTGTACGCGCATCGCATTGAATTGCGCTAGTAAGGCTTCCAATGAAAGCAACTGGTTAGCACCAAAATCGTAGACTTGCATCCAGTAATAGACCGCAGCTTCCTCACCATGGTTTTGCTCGATAAAAGCTGTAGAATACGCAGCGACACGCGCTACGTCGCCAAGACCATGCTCCGTTACGATCCCGTCCACCCAACCCTGCTCAAAATAACTATGCCAGGGCAGAATTGCATTGCCGTAGGGCCAGCCGAAGCGCTCAAAACGAGGATCTTTCACTCCCAGTAAGAAATCGACTCCGTGCGCCTCACAGCGTGCAGAAGCAGCCTCAATGAGCTTAGTTAAACCTTCAGCTCGAAGTGCTCGCCAGGCGTCCTTGTTAAACGGAGGATACCAACCGAAAAAGTTCTGGCGCAAATCCACACCGTAACGCGCTTGGTAGGCATCGACCACGGGTTGTTCGAAACCAAACTCGTCGCCTGCATCCGTCCTCAGGTTGAATGCATGCGTTCGTGTGCTGTAATAAATACCGTCAGGCTCATAAGCCAAAAGTTCGTCCAACTCAGCCAGTCGGTAGGCACGCACCGCTTCAAAGTTATAACTGAGCATCCCTTTGAATCGCTCTAGACCGTCTCGGGTCGTCGTTTGAAAATCAGGATTATCAAGAAGAAACTGACTAGCGAAACTGTCTTCTTCGGTCGCCCCCCACTCGTCATAAATATCTTTCCAAATAAATAGCTCAATCCCATGCCGTTTCGCCTCCCTGATGGCCACACGTAGAGGGTCAAATTGCTGCAGCATCGTCGCAAGTCGCTGGCGGCCGGCGTCCACCGACGGATCATAGCGACTGCCAGGAAATACCTCTGCCAGCTCACTCCAGTAGTAGGGCAGACCAAAGAGCGTGACCCGCCAATGTATACGATCCACCCCAGCTTTCGCAAAGTCGTCTATCATGCGTATGATCGCCTGCTCGGTAAAGCCCTCTGGATAGCCGAGGCCGGGGCTGTAATAGCAGAGATCCGCGTAATCGACATTAACGGTGAGCGTGAAGTCCTTCAACCTTGGGAGTAAGGCAAGCTCCGGTTCAGTAAAGGAAATGATTCCCTCGTGAATACGTAAAGCGAAATTGCCAAAGACAGCTGCATCCGGCACTTTTACGACGAGCCGTAATTCCTGGGTCACATTATCAATGACGGTCGGTTCCATTTCAACTTGCTGAAGAAACGCGTTTTCTGCGTTTCTAAATGTCATAAAAATGGAACCCTTCGCAGAACCGATCGCTTTAGCCTGAACGGTGAAGATTAACTTCCTTGTCTCATCCAGCACAGGCATCTCATTTGTGTTGAAACCTCCATAGATAAAGAAGGCCGGCGCGCCGTTCGAATGAGAAAGACGAACGCCCGGCTTCCCCTCCTCTTCAATCTGTGACCAGTTTGCGTTCGACCCGTTCGTAAAAAAATACCACCTTGCAGGCTGCCCTCTCGACTCATCCATCTGACGAAAGTCAGAGTTCTCGAGAGCGTTGGGCACAAGCTGAGCCCAGTCCCTCTCGGGCGGATAGGTCGCCATGGCTAAAACAGGCAGACAAATCAATGCCATTAAATGGAAAAATAATCTGAATACTGCGTTGAACTCGGGCTGCATAATAATGCGAATCGTAGTATAAAAAATGAGCTCAGTGCCGAGCGCACTGGGCTCATAATTAATAATGAATGTCGGAACGATTTAAGACCTGCGGCGGCGTATAAAGAGCACGGAGCCAAGCGCAATAACACCCAGTAGCGAAGCGGCGGCAGCCGGTTCAGGTATAGGGGCAAAGGTGCCCGCATTCGTCCAACGAACATACTCCCACTCAGTCGCGCCGCCCACACTGTTACTACTAGAAATATCACCAATTCGGAGGGCGTTGACTCCAAAATTAGAACCTCCTGGCTGACCACCGATGGTCGCCACTGAGTTATCATTTATGTATAAAGACGCTGCATTATCCAAGATAGTAATCCGATAAGTGTTGAGTACTGTAGTGTCGAGTGCGAAAGATGCACCTAAAGTACCAAACTGCACTTTGTCGGATGCGATGTTGAACTCAAAACGACCCGCAGCGCTCGTTTCGAATGAAGTAAAAATATCTGCCGTTCCCGCGTAATCCTTGCCCGATTCTTGCGAGTTTACCTTCATGCGAAACTCAATCGTCGAACCAGTCGGCGTCGATCCATCAAACCCTGTAGTTGGCGTTGCCCAAGCAAACTGCGTCCCAGTCGAAGTGACAGTTGTCGGATTCGGCGTTTCGAGAATTGAACCTCCACCAGAGGCGTTTAGGTCCCACGCTGGTGTTGCACCAGTTAAGGTAGTAGCATCTGTCCACTCACCCTGCCATGGTTGAGCAGATGAGATGGAGATGGAGGCGAGAAGTGCCGAAGCACTGAGAACTACAGTTGGGAGTATTTTCATAATGTATCTTTGGTTTTGTTTAGTTAATATTGATGTGATAGAAGTAAAGTAATGATTTTTTCGGGTAGTATTTGTATAAGAATGCACTCAATGATGCGTAAGTCATGTGAATTAGTCAGGTAACATCCAGTTACCAGACATTCAAATTATCGCCTATTTAGTACTTTGCCAAATTAGTTTACGCCAAGTAGAAGTGCCCGCCAGCGAGTCATTCGCGGAGATATCGCCGATTCTCAACTCATTCAAACTAGGGACTAGGTTACCACCAAAAGTACTAGTCCACACGACGGGTGCATCTTGCCCTTCAACAAATAGTTCAGCCTTATCCGGCTGGATTCGTAAGCGGTAGGTTCTCTGGTAGCTGGCGTCGTTTGCTTTCGGCTGGCTAGAGAAAAAACGCACATTATCAATATCGAAGATGAGATCAATTCGACGAGGCACTCCCGCCACTGGATAGCCAAATACCTGCACAAGGACTGCGCCATCGCGCCCCTGCACGACAGAGTCTACGCGCATCTCGAATTCAACTTCAAGAATACCCCCGGCACTGGCGTCAAAGTCTGTGGACGAATCGAAGCTGACAAACGCAAATTGATTGGCCTGCGCGGTTTTGATGACGACCGAACCATCTCTGGACTGTAGAATTTGTCCGCCCCCGGAAGCTCTCGTGTTCACTCCCTTGACTTGATTGATATCGTCAGGGGCCAGCCAACCGTCGTAATTGACCCGAGCTTGGCTTTCCGTTTCAATTGCCGCAGTAATAGATGATCCCCAGAGAATGGCAGACATCATAGAAACAATGAGTAGGAGCCGCCTTGCCGCTAAGACTGCAAAACGAGTATTTAATAAAGCGGTCGCTATGCGAACACGCCCAGGACTAGAAAAAGAATGGTTGATCATGCCAGTAGCCTTCACCGAGGTGTTGCAATGACAAGAATGCCGATCTGGTCTTATCTAGTTACCAGCTAGTGGGCGTTTACTTGCGGTCTCGCGATCTCTTTTCTAAACCACTAATACGAAATCGCTAATACACTCTAAAATACAACAATCATGCAAGTAATCGAATCCTTTAAATTATCGGGAAAAGTCGCGGTGGTGACTGGTGGGGCAGGACTTTTCGGTCAGCAGATCGTGCTAGCTCTGGCCGAAGCCGGAGCGCGCACCGTGATGGCGAGCCGGAATATTGAGTCACTTCGGGAATATGCAGATGAGTTGGCTCGCGAGGGGCTCGAGGTCGACTGCGCGAAACTGGATCTCAGTGACTCCAGCTCGATCGACAGCTTTGCCAAGCACATTCAGGACACATACGGGGGAGCCGACATTTTGGTGAACAACGCCGTTTTGCGATGCTTTAAAGGTTGGGACGACTCCAGCGAGAACTTTTCCCAGAGTATGCGGGTCAATGTGACAGGGCAATTTGAAATGACTCGGCACTTTGGTGAGCAGATGGCGAGTAGGGGTGCTGGAAGCATCATCAATATAGGTTCGATCCAGGCGATGGTTGGCCCCGACCTCACGCTCTACGAAGGCACCAACATCAACGCCCGCCCCGACTATTTTGTCCACAAGGGAGCCTTGCTTCAAATGACGAAAACAGCGGCGGCATTTCTCGGGCCGAAAGGGGTGCGAGTTAATATGCTCAGTCCGGGGGGATTCAGTAACGCAGAATCTCCCGGAACCTTCGAGCAGCGCTACTCCCAGAGAACAATGCTCCGACGCATGGCTGGCAATAGCGACATCAAGGGGGCCATCGTGTTTCTGGCCTCCGATGCCTCACGCTATGTAACTGCAGCAAACCTCCCGGTGGACGCAGGCTACACTGCCATTTAATTCATTCGTTTGAATTGAAAGACTCTATGAAAGACAAATTTACCATTGGTATTTGCGGATTGGGCTCGATCGGCCTCCAGCATGCCCGAGCAGTCGTGAATCTAAAAGGATTTGACATCGTCGGCTATGACACCGTTCCCGAGACGGCTTTATCCGAAGATCTGCCCTTGAGTGCTTTTTACAATGACTGGGATTCATTTTTAAATCACCCCATGGATGGTGTCATTTTAGCCAGTCCTACGGAATATCATGCAGCACAAGCAAAAGCATTCTTGAAACGTCGCATTGCCCTGTTAATCGAAAAGCCGATGGCACAAGATCGAGCCAGTGCATTAGAGATAAGGGATCTCGCGCTTAAAAACGAAGTCCCGGTTTTAGTAGGTTACTCCCTGCGCCACTCCTCGCTCTTCATGCGGGCCAAAGAATTATTAGACCAAGGCTCCATCGGCGAGTTGGTTTCCTTCCACCTGCATCTCGGCGCCTACGAGACCCTTACGCTAGCCGCAAATCGCTTCAACCAGAAGGTGTATGGCAGGCTCTTCGGCGACTACAGCCACGAGTGGGACTATCTTCGATGGTTCAGCGAGCAGGCTGTCAAACGAGTAAATGCCCTCGCCTCTACGGTGGAATCGATTGATCGCGTTGAAGCACCCAATTGCATCAATGCTTTACTGCAGTTGGACAACGGTGTCAGCGGCACCTTACACCTCGATTACATCCAAAAACCGGGTGGCCGATCTTGCTTCCTTTCCGGCACAGAAGGAACTTTAAAATTGGATACAGCTACGGCGCAAATCGATTTGATAGATCGAGAAGGCGAACACGAAACCTTCGCGCTCACAGAGGAACGCAATGTAATTTACCAGCGGCAACTCAAACATTTCACCCAAGTCATCGTAGGCGAAGTGCCTCCAACCTGCAACGTCCACGATGGTTTGGCCGCCGTGCAAATCGCCGATGCGCTGCTCGACTCCTCCAGAGAGAATGGCTGGATCGAAGTCAATGCCCCTCCCTCCAAATAAATCGTTTGAAAACCTAATTCGCTAGATCGTGTCGCTTGCAAGGCAGAATATGCTGGCGAGATTTAAAACTGACTAATTAACTTTAAAATAGGTCTACTCGAAAGCTGCTTCAACCCGCGCGCCGATTGAGCATACCGAGACTTTCCCCGTGACGTTGCGAGGACAGCAAGTCCTATCTGGTCTTAACTAGTTACCAGTCAGCATGCGTTTACTTTATCCTTGTGGATCTCTTTTTCTATACACCACAGAGAAGTCACGACCATACTATGCAGAACACCAAAAAACAAAAGTTGCCAGTATCTAGATTCCATGAATTCACGGAAGAGGGCGCCTGTTTAACAATTCAACGACCAGATACCCCGCGCCCTTGGCCAAACTTCATTTACGGCTCGGAGGGCAGCCTTCAGGTCGTTGTGGATCAGAGAGGGCGTGGACGTAGCTTTTTCAAGAGCGAAGCAGCGCATACATATTCATTAGGGCGTAACTATGTACTGCGCGCCGAATCAAGTAAGCAAACTTGGTCGCTCAACGGTGGCGATGCGCCAACTCAAACCGATCACTACAGCTGTGAACACCGTCCCGGGCACACTATTTTTAAAACGCGTCACTTAGGCATCGAATCGAAGCTCACAATAAGCGTTGCCGGAAACGAGCACTGCGAGATCAACCGCCTCAGTCTGCGAAATACTGGAACAGAGGAATTAGTGCTTTCGCTCATCGGCATTCAACACTGCGTATTGGACGGTCTGAAAAACGATCAGCAATTGGAAACGACTCGATTCGATCCAACGAGTGGGGCAATGCTCGCACAGAAGCGCCATTACAATACAGCCGACTACAAATATGCAGCCTATTACCTGAGTGACCGTAAGCCGGACGCTCACACAGGATCACTCGAATCGATTTTTGACCGCGATGTTCCACGTTCCGAAGCTGACATTTGGAAACACGGCAGCTTACCTGGCATTGATGCACATGCGACCCAGATCGCCCTCGCCCTTCAACATAACCTAAGCCTTAAGCCAGGCGAGGTCATCGACATAGACTTTGTACTTGGCCTGACCGACGACTTGGATTCGGCCGAGCAAGCGGCACGGACATTTTTCACATCGCATTCAGTCGCGGCACTTCACGAGGAAACACAAACCTACTTCCAGCAGCTAACCGACCAAAAAAAGCTCTCGACCGACGAACCGATTTTCGATCTATTCCTCAACCGTTGGTCACGAATTCAGCTGGATCGGCAACTACTGACCAGCCGAGCCGGACCGACGCACAATTGGCGAAACAATTTACAAGATGCTTGGGGTTGGATGTTATTCGACCCAAATAGAGCGCGCAGTTGCTTGCGAAACATGCTTACTTTGGCCAATGAAGAAGGTTTCCTACGCCGCACCTCTCTTCGTATTCCTGAAGCGGGCGGCTTTAGTCACTACCTAAGCCAGCGCCACGGCGACATCGGCACCTGGACGGCACTACTGGCAGGACGCTATGCCTGTGAAACCGCAGATTTTGACTTTTTCCGAGAAATGATCCAGTACGCAGACGGCCAGAAGCAAGCCACGGTCGCAGAGTGCGTGATAAATGCTGTTCAGTGGCTCTTAGATCACAAAGGACAACACGGTATGATTCTAATGCTCGACGGAGACTGGAGCGATCCACTCGAAGAAGCAGGCCGAAAAGGGATCGGCGAATCCCCTTGGACCTCGGTCGCCTTGGTCAATGCAATCCACGCGATCAACCCTCTACTTCGCACCCTGAATTTCACTGAGAAGGCGGAGGCATTCGAGCAAGAGGCGACCGCGCTGGCCGACGCGGTGAATCGCCACGCCTGGGACGGTGGCTGGTATATCCGGGGAATTACAGACGAAGGTCTACGCTTCTGCACAAAAGATGATCCTGACGCTAAGGTCAGCCTCATGATGCAAGCATGGCCACTCATCGCAGATGTTGTGCCAGAGGAACGCAAGCAGGCCGTACTCAAAGCGATCGATGAATACATCGAAACAGACTTCGGCCCGATCCTTTACGGTCCGCCATTCTTAAAGTGGCGACCCGCGATCGGTCGGGAAACGGTCAAGCGGCCAGGCACGGGCGAAAACGGCTCAGTCTACGTACATGCTACCATGATGTTGGCCTATGCCGAGATAGTGGCTGGCAGGGCGGACAAAGCGCTCGTCATGATGCGCCATGTGTTACCAGCTCGCGATCCCGACCAAGTCGAAACCACCTGTGACGTGCCACTCTGGATGCCAAATTTTTACCACGGCCCCCACTCCGCCGTGCCTGAACAATCCAGTGGTATATTTGGAACCGGCGCGCTGGCATGGTTCTTCCTAGTCGTCTACGAAGGCTTTCTAGGTATCCGCGCACAGCTTGACTGTCTAGAGATTCAACCAGTCTTTCCGACGACGTGGGCACAAGCGAAAGTATCCCGCCATTGGCGCGGGGCAGACTATCACATTGAATACCTGCGTTGCGAAGGAACCCAAAGTATCGAAGTAAGATTGAACGGCAAACTGATGCTCAATGGCAAACTTCCAATACCCGAAACAAAGACACAACATAAAGTCGAAGTTCGCCTTCCTATGATTCAACCCACCACCTAGAAATGATCGATCTGTCCCTACCTCTCACACTCGCCACTTCTACTGTGGGCCTTGATCCGATGGATTATGGCGTCATGCTGATCTACCTTCTTATCGTATTTGCGATCGGATGGTTCTACTCCCGCAGTAGCGGAAATACCGAAGACTATCTCCTCGGCGGGCGAAGCATGGGCTGGCTGGTCATAGGCATCTCCTACTCCGTTTCACTGCTGAGCACATTGAGTTTAGTCATGGTTCCAGGAGAGGCTTACAACAACGGTGTGATTCTCATGCTAAAGAGCTTCATCGCACCGTTTTTTGCCGCAGCCACCTTTTTTCTCTTTATACGGTTCTATTTTAAAACCAAAATGTTCACTCCCTTTCAATATCTGGAGAGCCGTTTTGATTCAAAGATTCGCGGAGTAGCCGCCATTCTGTACTGCAGCACCCGCATATTCTATCTTGCCCTAGTTCTCTACGCGTCCTCCAAGGTCTTCGAAGGTGCCAGCGGTTGGCCACCACAGATCACCATCATCGTCGTCGGCATTGTGGGTATCGCCTATACAGCGATGGGAGGTATCCGAGCCGTGGTCTGGACCGACTTAGCCCAGTTCATCGTTCTGGCCGTCGGTTTAACGCTGGTTCTCTTTATGGCAGCCGCTCAAGTTCCGGGCGGTCTAATCGGCGCGATTCAGTTCGGCTTCGAAAACGGACGGGGCATGGAAGAATTAGCTGAGAGTTCGTTCTACACCTTCGACCCTCATGAGCGAATCACCCTCTGGATTTTATTGATCTCGGTCTTCGCCGAATTTCTTTTTTACAATAGCTCAGACCAAATTACAATTCAGCGCCTTTTAAGCACTAAGGGCTACCACGAAGCCAAACGCTCAATGCTCACATTCGTCATCATCAGTGTGCCGGTGAGCCTCGTACTATGGGCGCTTGGGCTCGTCATTTTTGCCTTCTATAGCCATCAGACGGATGCTCCAATGCCAGCAAGCGGAGACCTCGCTTTGTTTGAATTCATCGGCACGCAAATGCCGAGCCCATTGCCCGGCATCGTAATCGCGGCGATGCTCGCCGCCGTCATGAGCACACTTGACTCCGGAATCAACTCGCTTGCGACAGTCGCCACCAAGGACTTTTACTTAAGGATGTTCCGCCCCAAGGCCGACGAATCGGCTCAAGTGAACTTTTCCCGTTTAATGACAATCGCCACCGGTGTCTTTGCGATTATCTCAGGGCTACTCATTTCACAAATTTCAAGTTCCATTGGCGAAAGCATTATGGAAGCAGCGACCGTTTGGATGTCTTTCGCCAGCGTGTTGGCTCCAGTTTTTCTGCTTGGAGTGACCACCCGCAGCCTCACATCTAAGGACGTAATAATCACTTTGGTAGCAGGCTGGATGGCTCTCATCCCTATGATCGCATGGTATCTCTACTCAAAAAGCCACGAAGGCGTCGAGGATATCAGCTTCATGTATGTCGGTATTCCAGGGCTCGTCGTGCCACTTGCGGTGGGATATACTATCGCACTCTTTAAATCTCCGCAACCAGGCGACAAAATTAAAGATCTTACCCTCTGGACACTTTCAAAAAAATCAAAAGAGCGTTTGGACGATTAATTCTACATTTCCAACAACTCCATCGCGATTTTCACCACGACTTTCTTCACTACAACACTCGAATCAGCAACTGATAAGCCTGGCATGTGCGCGTCCTGAGGAAGCAAGAGCACAAAGCTGCCCGCTCGCATTGTAAGCTGCACATCCGCGCGCTGCTCAAACTGATATAACCCCACGTCGCTGTCTGAATCATAGGCTGCCTGCACCACAAGCGAATCATTCGGATACACCGCAATCCTTTCGGCTCCGACTAGGGTCATGTGCACATCCGCGTAGCTTCGATGCGCCTCGAGGATCGCATCCTCTGCGCTATCCTCCTTCGTTTCATAAGAAAGCACCCGAGCAAAGACCTTGTCTTCAAGTATTGGATACTCCTTCACCTCTGCATCCACATCCAATCCCTCTAAAAACTTAAAGACCGCCTCCCAGGCACTCCCCAATTGATAGGTCTGCGAATTAATAATAGCATCAATGATCATAAACCTAAAAAGAGTAGTTAGAAGTTAGCCAATTTGGCGAAGAGTAAATGTAATGTAAGTCACTGATGGGTATTATCTAACTCCCGAATCCAGGATAATGAGCTATCTTAAATCTTAATTCACAGCTATCCGAGTGGGCTGAGTGACTGAGTTAGAAAAGGTATGATGCCATTCAAGAGCCCACTACTGAGCGAAAAAAGGAGCAATTCCCGTCTCCAACTTTTTCAGATCTTTGGCATCAATGAGATGATCTACTTGATGGAATGTGCCACCATCGAAGTCATTAACCTCTAGTGCTTCCAAGAGAAGCCTGAGGCTCTCTGGCGAAACTAAAGCATTCTTTTGGTAATTATATAATTGAATCCATAAAAGCTTATCCACACCTGCAGATCCTGATACCGCATTGAATTCCTGGGCAATTTCAGGTAACTTGTTCGGAGAGGTCAAATAATGACCGAAAACAATACCGTCGACCAAGCCTTCGCTGACAAATTGTTTCCATGGAGATTTGGCATTACCGTAGGGCCAACCCATGTTATCCAGATTCGCTGATTTGACGCCAAAAACCAATTCGGCAGAACTCGCCTTGGCTGCAGCAGATGCCTCACGCATAAAACTCAAAATGCCTTCTGTCCGTAAAACACGCCAAAGCTCAAGATCAAACTCTTCTTTAGTAATATCTACACCGAAACGTTCGAGGTAAGCTTCGCGGACGGGTGCTTCATAACCGAAATCATCGCCCGAATCCTCGTTTAGATAAAATGCGTGTGTGCGCGTACAGAGATACACACCGTCCGGACCAAAGCTAAGTATTTCGCGCAACTCGTCCATGCGATGCGCTCGTACTTCGGGAAAGTTATAGCTAAGCACGCCTTTAAAATAACGCTCACCGTCCCGAGACGTCCATTGATACTGAGGATTTTTGAGGACAAATTGGCTAGCGAAGTTGCCATTTTCCACATGCCCGTATTCGTCATAAAGCGTTGCCCAGGCATAGACTCCAATCCCGGTGCGCTTGCCATGCTCAATCGCAGCTTCGAGAGGATTGAAGCCTTCCGCTAGAAGATCGGCCAGCTTCTGTTGCCCCTCAAGTAAAAACAGCGGCTCGACCCCGCCCCCAGGGCCAGGGAAGGTCGTTCGCACTTTGCTAGGATATGCCTCCAACCCCATGATCGAGACCCGCCAAAAGACCCGGTTGATCCCCAAGTCCTTCAACTGATCAAATAAATGTCCAATCGCAGGAGAATCCCATTTTTCGACTCCATGCTTTCTCGCGAAATAATTGAGGTCGTAAAAATCGACATTGACCGACCGAATTTTCTCCTCAGTCGCAGCGTCCACCTTTTCATCAGAGCCAACCTCGTGCTCGGCAATGGAAGCAGAAACGCTGCAACCGCTGGACAGAATGACCAAAGCTGCGCTCGCAAGTAATAGCCGACTCGAAGAACCAATTGAGCGAATGTGCCAATCGAACATTGAGGGGATTTTGGTTTGAATATAAGACATATGAATCTATTTTTATTTTTGAGGTGTCAGGAGATTACTGCCTGTAGAGAGCCATTCGCGCTCCAAATTCAAGACCTCGTTCATGGCCTCCTGGCATTCTACAGTGAGAGGGTAATCAAGAAAGCTACGGTTAGTTTGGAATACGCCAAGTTTGACAAGACACTCTTTGAGACCAGTGAGCCAACAACTAATACTTTCTCCGCCATAAACACTATACAGAACATGCTGCATCTTTCGCTCAATTTCAATCGCCTCTTCCAATCTATTTCCAAGGCAGGCTTCGTAGATTTTTGCAGCATATCGGGCAATTAAAATAGAGCCTCCAAACATCGCAGCGTCATAGCCCGCTTGGAAATACTCAACCGCCTTAAACTCGTCGCCATTTGCGAGGACGAGCTCAGGTCGTTCGCGACGTGCTTTCAACGCAAGTTCGCGTCGATTGACGTCGCCAGAGCTGTCCTTCACAAAAATGACATTTTCCATCCCATAGATCTCTTCAAGGATTTCGTTAGAAACACTGATCGCAGCATGATGCCCCCGGTCGTAAAATACAATGGGAAGGCAGCTTTTCTCGATCGTCTCTTGGTAGAGTGCGAGCAACCGCACATCCGTTTCATTCATAAAGACGTAGGGCGACGCAACAACCGCAAGGTCGGCACCACACTCGGCCGCTGAATCAATGTTACGCAGCATCCGAAGCGCCGAATTGTCGGAGACCTGTGCTGCAATTACCATGCGTTTGTCCGCCTCGCTAACCACGATTTGAACAAACTCGTTGAAGTCGTCAGGATGCAACCACGGCCCCTCGCCGCAAGTGCCGCCGAGGAAGAGACCACAGCAATCCAGATCAATGTGGTGCTCTACCATGCGAGTAGTCGATCGTCGATCCAAGCGTCGCCCCTCGTCAAGAGGTGTCGGCGTCGCCGACCAAATGGGTCCGCGCTTAATACGTTCACTAATACTGGAGAGTGATGTCTGTCTTTTCATACGAATAACATGCCCGAGTCCCAGCCATTGAAAAGAAGGATGGACTGGTAACAAAATAATACCAGAAACTGGCAGCTCACTTTCGCTTGCTTACATTAATAAGTCCACGCTCCACCAACCTATTAATCGGTCAGGGACCCTGGCATAGTATCTGGCTCTGCTTCAATATATATAAAAGCTTCAACTCCCTCGGGTAGATGGCCAGTTGCGATTTCAGGGTTGGGGTTTTTAAGCGCGGCCTGGATGATCTGTATATTTTCTGATATGAGGGTCGGAGACATACCGCTTAATCCTAACTCAGGATCTTCCAGATCTCGAAAAAAGAGCATGTAGCGATTACCTTCACGTACCCTGAGTTCTGTACTAAATTCTGCTTCCCATGAGTTTTTCCGAAAGGCTGCCAATTGTATATAGACGTGCCGACTTGCTTCACCCCGAACTACTTTACTGGTCGTTGGCTTCAAGCCAAACCGCTCTGATTTCCCAACTTGAAAGGCGAGTGGCACAAGGGAAAAATTCGCAATCAAGACGTCTTTGTTGCCTATATTGGAAATAGAGTCGTCATAGCCGATCGCTCGAAATAGTTCTGGGTTTTCAGCTGAGCCAAAAAAAACGACAAGTGACTGATCAGCTTCGGCTGGCAATAATACCTCTCTAATCTGCTCGTATATTGGCTGCTTTGTTTCTGCATCATAGGACTTACTGAACAGTGTTAAGTTCTGACTATCATGTAATTCATAAAAACCAGATATAGTCGACTCCTCAACCTTCACTGGCTCATACGCTCCTTGCTTATAATAATACAGTTCACCAAGTTCGAAACCCCATCCCATCGTCCTAAAGGCAATAACGGAAGGATCACTTTGTGCATTTGCTGTGGAGAAGAGCACCACTAGTAGGAATAATGTCCGAAAGAATGTAACCATATGAGTCTGTGATATCTGTTTAAACCTCACCATCGTCGAGCCATCGCAATGATACGATCTTGATGCGTCGACCAAATCGAGCATTGAGTGGAGTGAGTGAAGAACCTCTGTCGTCGGCATCGTTTGCCGTAGAATCGACATATTCGGGCACGCGCTGGAGAGTCATTTCCAACCAAGCACGTCCGAGAATGTCACCGGATACAGGATCTCTTGCTTCACCATAGCTCCGTACTTTAAATGTGTCTGAACGTACTTTCAAACTAGGCCCAAGTGCGGTCAAAATATCCATTTGCGAAAGAAATCCCGGAGCGTCCGCGGTCGTCAAACCGTAGCCGGCCACCCATGGGTTTTGTGTTATATCCTCAGAATTGCTGTTGAAACCTGAAAAGCTATCTCGCGGGCGATTCAACTTTTCATCGAACGGATAATTTGCACTGATGCCATTTTGTTGCGGTGCAGCACCCAATGAGTCACGAGCAACGATTCCCTGAGCGAGCGGCAGGCCACTTAGGGCACTATAGCTACTCCCATATTGTGTATTCGTGGCGGCTTCTCGGGTGATCTCGTTAATGTCTGGTAGCGTATCTTCATTGAGATCCGCACCATCAATCGCCGCCTGAAGCGTGCCCTTTAATCGGGTATCTCTCTGGTCGACCAAGAAGCGCCCGTGATTGAGCCCTGTATTATCCAGCTCGCGTGCACGCGTGTCTCGATCTCCTGAAGGAGTCCGATTAATAAATTCAGCGAGTGAAAGAAATGGCCCACGAACCTTTACCTCTTCAACGATACGAGTCGCCAAAACTTCCAGCTCAGCCTCAGTGAGTCCACGGAAGCCCTTAAATATACGTTGATAATTCGCAAGCCCGAAGGAATTACTCTCAAGGCCATCCAATAAAGCTGTATTTTCGAAGCCCGGGAAAGTAGCAATAAAATCAGTGGCCGTATCCGGATTCTCAAGCAAACCACCCAAACTACTGAGAGCAGCCTTCCACGCTTCCACTGAAGTCGAATTGACATTGAACGGTCCAGTCACAGCGAGCTTCGAGGCAGCGGTAGCGCGACTGCGCATGACCGAAAGATCGTGGCTTTCATCGAAACCGATTAGAGTCATTCGCTTATTCAAAAACGGATCTGACCAGTTACTCACATTGCTAGGAATGGATGAAAAGAAATAGTCATCCCACAGTGCTTCATTGACACGATATACAAAGTCTTTCCGGTCAACTTCTGTCCACATGTTAACCCTTGAATTACCTACTTGATACGTCGGCACTTGCGAGTCAGTTCGGTCATATTTTTCACTCGTGAGTGTTTCAATCGAAGATAGAGGAATTTGATAAGAATTCGGACGCAGATTGAGGTGCTGAAATTGCCCAATCGAAACCAAGGGCTCACGGGGAGCGTCAAACAAAACGACTGCATCCTGACCACCAAACGATTCTGCATCGGACATGCCCCAAAAACTATTCGTGGCTCCTGCGCCAGTAGGCACCCATGAGAGCACTCCGGCTGTAGCAGGACTACTATTCCAACTAACTCCACCGATAAAGCGAAACGGGTGTCCATCCTCTCGGCGACCTACCATACTTGCAGGGCCGTTCATGCGAATGTTCGTATCGGCAAGAATCCGCGCAGTATTGTTGCGCTTGGGATTGTTGGGAGTGGAGAAACTCCCATAAATGCCCATATAACCTCCAGGAACGATCGAAACTGGGTTCTGACTCCAAGAACCACCATAAGCACCGGAAACCGAATGTAGTTTTCGGCCGGAGGCATTCGAAACCATCATGCCAGGATTACCTGATTGCAGAAAATAGAGAGGTTTATAAGTGCCTTCGTAAGCGCCTAACGCACCGTTCTCGATCAGAGCCTGCGTTAAAACGCCATCCCATCGATCTTCATCGATCTCCTTTGTTCCTGAGGGCCCCTCAATCGTGACAACATCTCCAAAATCTCCATCCCCATTTGCATCGATACTCCCCCCACTTCTTTGTGCAACACTCTCCACGCCTAGTAAGATGTAATCCTCTTCACGGTATCCAAGATCGATACACTTGGCCGCATCGGGAAGACTCGCTAAAGTATCTGCGCTATTTGGACCAATCTTGTAATCGCCAATTGGCTGAGAAGATAAAATCTTTATTTCTCCTGGATCAAAGGATATGGGAGTTCTCGTCGCCACACGTATACGTTCCGAAGCCCGCTCTAACTCAGGATTTGTATAACCTAGACCCTGCCCTGTAGCCAATACTACATTATTTTTAAAGTTCAGCTGGAACTCGATTCCTGAGCCCCCATCAGCGACGGGCAATCCGTCGATGCTATAGCGCGCTGAATAGGCAACTGGATTTACATCAAAAACATAAGTTTCATCGCGTAAAGGCACGTTATAGGGGTTCCACATAGCGAAACCTAGCCAAACAGTAAAGTAGACTTGCCATTCATCTTCTCCAGTAGAGGCGTTCACACCCAGCGGTTCTAAATGAAGGCCGTTTAATATATTAAAACCCAAGATGATTGGACTGTACCCATTCTGCACATTGCTGCCAGGGCGCACCTCGACACCGAAGCCACTTTGACCTTGGTAGCTATTGTAGTAACTTGCAAAGAGTTCCCACTGAGGAATGGGCTTGTCGTCCCAAATTGGGCTAAAATCATCGCGCAAGTTACCGCTTAAGGCATCATCGTCCAAGCCTCGGCTTAAATCGGTCTGTAAACCCCCACGCCATGGATTAGCCATTAGCCCCATGGATTGTGCACTAATATCGTGTATGTGTTGTCGTATATACGTCTCCATTGCAGACGGGTCCGGCGCGATGACAGCGAGGCCCTCTATATCAATCAGCCGCGCGAGCTCACTCTTCCCGACAATACTTTGATAGTTTGTACCAAAGCTTGCCTGATTACCTTGGTTTAAAGAGCTCACGCCAATTCTCTCAGCCCCGAAGCGCTGAGCAGCGTTTAGACGCAGGCGCCCAGCCGAAGAAGATTCCGCTGCATCCGCGTATGGATCAGATAATGCGACGTTCGCTTTAAGACTCTCATCGGCAATCCAATATGCATAAGCACCATCTTCAAAAAGGACTTTAGGCGCTACGACGCCACCGTCCATAGTTGAATCATTAGGCCTGACAAGCTGAGCCAGACCGTTCGCGTCTAATAATCCCAAATCGGCGCCATTCGACTGAAGGCCCTCCGTCACTTTCGAGGCAAGATCTGCAGAGGCGACATTATCCATTCCACTGACGAGCCAAGTCATCAGTTCTGGAGCGGGTCTAGGATGTGGATTAGTAGAACTTGGAACTCCACTTGTTTCCTGACGCCAAACACCAGTCCAATAAGGGTTGCGCACCTCAGGCTGAGCACCAATCCAATCATCTGGCTTTTCTAAAATGTCTGCCCGAGCCGTAACCCGTTGATCGGGGCCGGTTAACTTCTGACTATGCCCCAAGGCCATATACGCGCCCAAGAGCGCATTCTGCCTAGCCTCCATACTTACTAGATGAACAGCTGCAGAACGGCTCTCAACCCTTACTAAAGTTGAGATTGTGAGTAAGAGCAGCAGGACAAATGCCATTAAACTCAGAGCAATTACGAGCGCAAAACCCCTGTCTCTCTTTAAACTAAAACTGTCTTTTCGGGAACTATACATATCGATGAATCGTCTTAAAAATTAGCACGTTTATACCTTGCATCCAGTATAAACACCGCTGGATCAAACATGCCGAGGCCACCACGAAGGAAAAGGAAGTTTAACTGGTGATAGAATTTTACCAGAAACAACTTGCTGACTTTCTAATTCTTGATGTGATTGCTTAATCAGGATGAAACAAACCATTAACAAGAGCTCCCCTAGCACACTCAGTCGCACATCACTCGTCACAGAGACAGCACAAATCATCCGTCTAGGCATCAGCGAAGGACGATGGAGCGGCTTCCTTCCAGGAGAGCGGGATCTCGGCCAGCAATTTCAAATAAGTCGCCCAACAGTACGAAGCGCACTAAAAACCTTAGACAAAGAGGGGCTCATAGAAATTCGCCATGGGCATCATACTAAGATAGTAAAAAGCAATAGTCTCAAAGCCCCAGAACCAATTCGTAAAATCGCGGCACTAACAAGTCTTCCTGGGGGGGACAAACACTCCCCCAGGCTGGCCTACTTCATGGGCGAAATCGCCCGCTATGTGGCTGCTGCAGGTCTGGATTTTGTCGCAATAAGCGACAAGAGGACTGGTAGCCAAAAGCCGCAAAAAACACTGGCAGCCCTCGTCGCGCAAAACCCGAATTGTTGCTGGATTCTATTCAGAAGTAATGCACCGACTCAAAAATGGTTCTCAGACAAAAAAATACCCGCGCTGCTGCTGGGCACATGTTTCTCCAAAGGAATTCTAGACTCGATCGACCAAAACATGCGGGCAACCTGCCGCCACGCTGCGGGTCGGCTTCTTGGCCTAGGCCATCAGCATTTGGGTCTATTCCTACCTAAAGGGAAATTGGCTGGCGACATTACCAGTATCGAAGGAGTTCAAGAAGCGATCGCACTTCACAGAGGCAGCGCACAACTCAGTATGATCGAGCACGACCGCACGTTCGAAGGAAAAAAGCGGGCGATTCAGGCAATGCTTCGGATGAAACGAAGACCAACGGGAATGATCGTTTGTGGGCCAAATTCGATTCTGACCTCTGTCCCAACAATTCTGGGCGCCGGTGTCAAGATACCGCAAGACCTGTCTATCATCTGTCGCGATTCTGAAAATTATTTGGAATTTCTCGGCATCGACATCACACGCTACAAAATTAATGATCAAAGCCTTGCTCAAAAATTATCGCAACTTGCAGTGGATCTAGCAGCAGGCTCAAAAAGCAAACCATACGCACGGTCTGTCGAACCGAATTTCCATCTAGGCGAGTCGATTGGTCCAGCGAAACAAGGGTGATGGGAATGCTACAGGCTGCCCCACAGGATTGGAGAGTAAACCCTGGTAAATATGCGGTCTGCGGCTGGATACACATTCACCTCTTGTCACCAACTGCCCCATAGAATTGAAGCGTATCGCTTAAATTGAATCGATCCCAGGCGACGCTTCGGATCATGGTAAACAAGCGTGCAAAACTGTGCGGACAGCCCGAGCACCATGCTTGAAAACGCAGCAGCTCATACAATAGCAAGGTTGACCAGAGTTGCCAACGAATGGCTTGTTTTGAGTGCCCCAGGAGATCACAAATTTGAAGCGTCTGCTTGATTTGCTTGAAGAACACTTCGATTGCCCCCAAGTGGCCATCGGGATGGCTTTTGATGAGCATGGATTGGCCGCTGGCGCATGAAGTTTTTGAGGGCACTCGGCTACTCCTACTTGATTAACATCACCCACATAACGGGCCCCCAAGACATATTAAAGAAGATCACGTACAGATTCGCGGCCACCAAAGCAATCGGCCCCGTATGCCCCGTGAGTTCAAGGCTGCCCCCATCCTGCACCACTGCGCGCATGAAGACGATTGAAACAACCGAGAGAGTGATCGCCATACCAATCGAGCCAACCATGAGCAATGGCTTACGCCCGATGCGGTCGATCAAGAAAGTCGCCACGAGGCAGGCCGCAATACTGACACCGCCGGTGACGACGTTGATTAACAAGGCATCGCTCTCGGAAAAGCCAGCCGATTGCCAAAGCACAGATCCGTAATAGAACACCACGTTGATACCGACCAGCTGCTGGAAACTAGCCAAACCGATACCGACCCATACGATGGGGCGCACACCATGTTTCTTATCCGCGATATCGCGTAAGCGTGGCCGATGATCACCTGCGATTGATGCATCGATCTCGTTGTATTTTTCCAGAGCATCCTCTCCGCTCAATTTAGTCAAAACTGCTAAGGCCTTTTCCTTCTTTCTGCTAGCAACGAGGAAGCGCGGACTTTCGGGGATAAATAACAGGGCTATGAAGAAAATGGAGGCAGGGACCAACTCGATCCAAAACATCCAACGCCAAGCTTCAAAGCCCCAAGCAAACTCGACCGTTGAGCCACCGGCACTACCAGCGATAAAATAGTTACTCAAAAACGCGCAAAACAAACCCGAGATGATCGCGATCTGCTGGATTGAAGAGAGTGTTCCGCGATAACGAGCGGGCGTGACCTCGCTAATATAGGCGGGCGCCAAAACACTCGCCGCGCCGACAGCTAATCCACCGAGAATCCGGTAAAAGATAAACTCAGTAGACCCACCCGCGATGCCTGAACCCCAAGCACTGATGGCAAAAAACAGAGCAGCCACAATGAGAAGACTGCGTCGGCCCAGCTTATCGGCGAGCGTACCCGCAAAGAACGCACCGACCGCACAACCAAGTAACATCGAGGCGACATTAAAGCCTGTGACGACACTGTCGGAATTAAAGGCCAACTTTAAGCCATCGACTGTGCCATTGATGACACCGCTATCGAAGCCAAACAGAAAGCCACCAATCGTGGCTACGATACTAATGAGGACGACAAATCCTGTATTACCTGAATCTTTGCTATTCATAATGATTACACTTTAACCATCTTAGATACCCAAAATGACTTAAACCTCACATTGATTCACATCGTTGAATCCATCTCAGTGCACCGTACGAACCAACACCACCCAGTCCGATTGCGAATCTGCGGGTGCCGCGCCGATCGAGACAGTCGTGCCAGCTTCGACGGTGACAACTGATCCGAATTGTAAATCCCCACCCGTGCGCGGGTTAAACCAGTGCAAATCAAACTCGCCAGCAGCTCCGCTCAAATCCAGCGCCACGTCGTCATCCGCTTGTCTCATGTAAATCAAATAAAGCTCTCCAGATTGCGCCAAACAATAGCGCTCATTCCAGCATACTCTGGATCGGGCGGAGTGCCCGTCTGTGCATTGCCCGCCTCATCCATTGCTACGACCCAAGCATGACCGGAGGCGGCGGACTGCGTGACCCAGTTCAGAATATCTCGATGGGAATTGGCCACATCACTATTTTGAATGGATACACCCGTGAGCAAATCCTGCTTGCCGAGATATGACTCGTAGCGTTGGGCTTGTTGCCCAGGGTAAGAATGTAGCACAATCAAATGGCTGTAAGGATCTGTCTCACGAATATAACGAACCATAGCAGAGCTTTGCTCAAACGTCTGTGTATTCTCTTCTCCTACGTTCCAGTTCAGCGCCAAGTTATAGGCGTAACGTGCGATCATCTCGCGCAGGTAGGCCTTGCGCTCCACACCGAGCTCACCGTCATCCAGAGCTTGATCGCTCCCTGGGCCATTCAAATCATCATTCTCCGTTTCCTGTAGTTTGAAGTGCAAGAACATGCCCTGTGCGGTGGCGTGACTGAAGACTTTCGCCCACTGATCGAGCTTAGAACAGTCGAAGTGTAACTTATCCTCACGACTGAGATGCGGCCAAACGTTATCACCATCGCCACCCGCATTGTAGGTTAAAAAGGAAAAGGCGTTGCCCCCTTGTGCCGACAAATAATTAATCGCGCCCAGACTTGTCGGAGTCTACCACGGTGAACTCCCCGAGCAAACCATCATAGTCGGTATCAGCAAACTCGATACGGTAAGTCCATTGTCCCGTCTTATCCGGGGAAAGGTGCGCCCGCCATTTGCAGCCCGATTCTGCGGAACTCTCGCCCGCATGACCATCGGCAGCAAAATAGGCGGGCACTCGATAGTGTGGTGACCCCGACTCGTGGGTAAAAATCACGTCCATTTGGCGATGAATAAATGGATTTGGATCTTCGTCTCGCTCATGCGCGAATGGGCCATCAAGCGTAAGTATGACATTGTGCCAATGTTTCAACTCGCCGCTAATTACAACCGAACCATCGCCGTCAGGCTGGCGTTCTCCGTAGGTAATGGTGGAACCAAAACACTTAGAAATAACCAAAAAGGCACAAATTAGGAATGAAAACTGTTTCATGATTTCTTTCGATGAACTAGGTATCACTGCTATAGGACTGCAGCGACGCGTAGATCCTCAGGAAAGTCTGAGATCGGGCGAATACGAATGTCCTTGAAAGCACAGTCTGCGCCCTCCGATTGTATTTGAATCTGCCCCGCAACTAAGGGGCGGCCTTGGTGGTTTTTGGCATCCTTCAGCGCTAGGACGACCTCTCCGTTGACAACATGAATGGCGCGATCTCCGAGCACATATAGATCGACCCGCGTCCACTCACCGTGGGGGCTTTCGTGGTTGGCTGAGCGAATGACCCGCTTACGGTATGCACTGGCAGGTGCCGCCGGATCCCAAACATCCTCAGCGGTGCGATTCGTTACTGAGGATGGTCCAGATAAATGATAGAGGTCGCCCGTGTCCGTCTCTTGAATTTGCAATTCTAGAGAGCGCTTCCACACATCCCAAAAAGCACCGTGCTCACCATAAGCATGGTAGATGATGCCACTATCGCGCTTCTTATTCAAACGAGGCGCCCATTTGGCCTCTTTCCATTTTACTTGCAGACTTAAGTGATAGTTTGAGAAAGACTCTAGTGTCGTCAGTCCAGCATAGACCCGGCCGTTAACATCCAGAATCACCTCCCCAGAGCCATCGGCGCTGGTCGTAAAGAGCTTAAACGGATCCCCGAGGCCTCCAGCTTGACCAGGCTCCCAATCGGCCCCGAGTAATTTTCTAGCCTCAGCATTACGTGAGGCATGCGGTTTGCCCGTAAACACTTCCCACTGCGAGAGTTCAGCGTCTAAGAGGGAGACCCCATCTCTGGGTGCATCAACCGGGGCCACCGCGGGTGCGGGTGCTTCCGCTCGAACCGCCGTAAAGGCGGGTGTCTTCGCCCTCGCCCCCACCTGTGCTGGCGCTTCCACGCTGGCGACTATGGGTGCTTCTGTAGTAGTCGCCGTTGGCGTATCGTGAGCACAGGCAGAAAAGAAAACTATGGCGGACAATGCCAAAAAGGGAGTGGATAGATGATTCATAGCAGAAACAGGAGAGCGGTTCATAAGACAGAGGTAAGACCGTAGCATCCTCAGGCGCACACCAATGAAAACGTCTGACAATTTTACATTGTTGAATAAGATCGTATGGAGGTGTAAGCGGCTTACCCCCCCCTCTTCAACGATGTAAAGTGTTACGGGATTTAAAATATGGCTTTAATCGAAAAGCATGTAGGATCGAGCAGGCTATCACTCAGATCGTTCGCTCGACCGCTTCTTTATGGTTTGTATCAAACGATCGTTCATCTCACTCTTAACTGCCATAGGCTTGCTCACGCCCTTGAGCGGCGCGGAGGCAGATCTGGCGCCGAGGCCAAACATTATCTTTCTCCTCGCCGATGATCAACGCCACGATGTGCTTGGCTGCTACGGCAACGAGTTGATCGAGACTCCCTGCATTGATGCCTTGGCCGCCGAGGGCATTCGCTTTGACAATGTCTTCACGCAGGTGCCGATTTGCGCGGCCAGTCGTGCCTCCCTCTTTAGCGGTCTATCACAGCGCACGCATGGCTACAACTTTGGCGAGCTGCCAATCCCTCGGCAGTATATTGCGAGCAGTTACCCGATGCGGCTAAAAGCCGCTGGATACCGTATCGGATTTGCCGGCAAATATGGCATGGCCTTTGAGGAGCCGGGCCTCAAGAAGGAATTTGATTTCTTTAGGCGAATAGGCCGCAACCCTTACTTGCATACCATGGCCGACGGCAGCTTACGCCACGAGACTGATCTGTGTGCGGATGCCGCAATTGAATTCATCCAATCTACTCCCAAGGGGCAACCTTTCTGCATGTCAGTCAGCTTCAACGCTTCGCATGCAGAAGATTCCGACCTCCGCCCAGGCTACCATTTTCAATGGCCCGAGTCCGCTGACGGCATGTATGAAGCGATCACGATGCCCCCACCAAGCCTAGCAGACCACAAATACTTTGCCGCGCTCCCCTCTTTTCTGAAGACTCCATCCAACCTCAATCGCTATCGCTTCGGATGGCGTTGGGATACTCCAGAAAAGTATCAAACCAACATGCGCGCCTACTACCGCATGATCACGGGCATCGATCATGCGATTGAGCGGGTGTTAGAAACCTTGAAAGCCGAGGGCCTCGACCAAAATACCATTATCATCTACTCTGCCGACAATGGCTTTATGATGGGGGATCGTTCGATCGCTGGTAAATGGAACCACTACGATCAATCGCTCCGTATTCCCCTGATCTTATTCGATCCACGTTTAGCGCCCGATCAACGCGGCCGCGTTGTTAGCGAATTAGTCAGCAATATCGACGTGGCTCCGACATTCGTCGATCTTGCAGGGCTGGAGCCATCTCCAGCTCATCAAGGACAATCGCTCCTCCCGCTCATCATGGGCGACCGAGATCAAGTCTGGCGAGAGGACATCTTTGTCGAACACAGCTTCAAACGATTTAATAACTGGAATGGTGTGCGCGGCGCGCGTTACAAATACGCAGTTTATCCAGACGAGCCAGAGGGGCCTTACGAATGCCTCTACGATTTAGAAAAAGATCCCAACGAATTAATCAATCTGGTCGATAATCCAGAGTACGCAACGATCCGAAACCGAATGGCCACACGCTTAGAGTTTTACGAAAATGAATTGGAATAAATTGAGGACGACTCATATCATCCAACCAATTATGAAATACAAAACACATCTTCTTCTAAACTGCTTGCTACTCTTAATCGCTTCTTCCCTGAAATCGGTCGCTTGGACTACCGTGGAAGCCGAGGGTCAATGTGCGGTGCATCCGGAATGTGGAGTCGCCGCATTTGAGGAGCAGGTTTATGTGCTTGGCGGTCGAGGTAAACCCCCAGTAAATGCATACGATCCAGCAATGGCTAGCTGGTCCACACTGGCGGCTCCCCCCTTTACGATGCATCACTTTCAAGCGGTCGTACTAGGTGATCGAATTGCGGTCATCGCCGGTTTCACTGGCGGCTACCCTAAAGAAGATCCACTAACACATATCTGGTATTACCTACCATCTGAAGATCGATGGGAAGAAGGCCCCGAGATTCCCGAAGCACGTCGCCGTGGTGCAGCCGGAGCAGTCGTTGACGGAGACTTTGTCTACATCGTATCGGGAATCACTAATGGCCACTGGGATGGGCACGTGCCCTGGCTCGACCGCTGGAACTGGAAAACCGGTGAATGGACAGTCCTCGAGGATGCACCGCGCGCACGCGACCACTTCCACGCGGTCATAGTCGACGGCCATCTACTAGCGGTCGGCGGACGGCGATCCAGCGCTTCGGTAGCTAAAACATTTGATATTACGGTGCCTGAGGTCGATGCTTACGAGCTCGAGACAGGCATATGGACCACCCTCGATGCCGAGCTACCGACTCCTCGCGCGGGCGGTATGACGATCAGTTATCAAGGCTACGCCATTATGATAGGCGGTGAAAGCATGAGCCAACGTGAGGCGCACGCAGAGGTCGATATATTTTCCTTCGAAAGCAACCAATGGCAAAGTGCGAAACCTCTGCAGCAAGGTCGGCACGGAAGCGGAATTTGCCGCATTGGAGCGTCTTTCTACGTTGCCGCTGGCAATGGAAATCGAGGTGGCAGTCATGACCTGCAGGACATCGAAACTATCGACTGGGAGGAACTCATTGGAAGCTTAGAAAACACCGCCGATCATTCAGAATAGCGCTACTTCAGAATAGAAGTTTGAAGCGAGTCCCGAGAAAGGTCGCGTTCGCGATCTTATATTCAACGATGTAAATCCTATTGAAGTTCACAAGGTATCTTTCATCCGCACCTTAGGAGGCCACCAACAACGACCACTTGTCGTTGGTAAGCATGCGGCTCCAGTGAAGAACAAAGTCCGCATAGTCCTCGAATTTATCTATGTGCAACATGAAAAAAATGCCTCTTCCGCAGAATCAGTGGGCGTTTGAGGGGAGTTAAATAGCGATTTTGTTGAAAACAAAACGATAAAAGCTCTGCATCGTGGCGAATTGCGGAGATCAAGCAGAAAGTCATATAAGTGCCCGCAGGGCCGGAGCATCGGCTTGCCCGATGCGCAGTTATGCTGACTTTGTGCTTGAGCGGAGCAGGCCGCTACGGTTTCTGGGATGCAGTGGAAAAGAGTTGTTGATCAGCGGCTCCGCGTTAGCGCTTAGGTGTGATAAAAACAACCAACCACGGAGGTCGCTGATCAACATCAAGACCCTACTCAACCAAGTTCATAAATTCAAGAGTTTCGTTTACACGAGCATCCGATTTATCGAGCACCGCACACATCCTCGGATCATCGCTCAGATTCGAGCGCGTAAGGGAAGCAAACCGATATGCTCTGGCTGTGGCCGGCGTTGCACTGGATACGACCATATGGCTGCGCCAAGAGAGTTCGGATTCATTCCGATTTGGAACATCCCAGTGTCTTTATCATACACGATGCGCCGAGTTAATTGTCCGGACTGCGGCGTCAGGGTCGAGCGGGTTCCTTGGGCTGACGGTAAGCATACTCAGTGCAATGTGTTCCGTCATTTTTTGGCCACTTGGGGCAAGCGATTGAGCTGGAAGGAAACCGCCGAATGCTTCGGCGTGAAGTGGGATACGGTGTGTCGCTCGGTTCAGTGGGTCGTCGCGTATGGCCTGGAGAACCGCAGCTTGGATGGGATCGAAGCGCTTGGGGTGGATGAAGTCGCTTACAGTCGTGGCCATCAATATATGACCTTGGTTTACCAAATCGACGCGGGGCGTAAGCGTCTGATCGGCGTCCTGAAAGAACGCACCACAAAAACATTGGAGCACTTCTTCAAAGAAGAACTCGGGGCAGAGCGTTGCGCTAAGGTCAAGGTAGTGTGTTCGGATATGTGGCGGCCTTACCTCAAAGTCATCGCTGAGTTATTGCCGAAGGCGTTGAACGTTCTCGATCGTTTTCATATCGCCAAAAAGCTGGGCGAAGCAGTCGATCAAGTCAGGCGCGAAGAAACCAAAGAACTCCACGCCAAAGGCTACGAGCCAGTTCTGGGTAACTCGCGCTATTGCTTCCTCAAGCGAACCGAGAACCTGAGCGAGAAACAAAGCCTCAAGCTCGACGAGCTGCTCCAATACGATTTGAAAAGCGTGCGGGCCTATCACTTGAAAGAATCTTTCGATGCCTTTTGGCATTATGACTCGCCGAGGTGGGCGCGGTGGTACCTGAAGAAATGGTGTGCCGGGACGATGCGCAGTCGACTGGAACCGATGAAGAAGTTTGTCCGCACCTTGCGTAAGCACGAAGAGCTTTTGATGAACTATTTCAAAGCTGGAAAAGGGTATTCCAGCGGTATCGTCGAGGGGCTTAACTTGAAGATAAATATGGGCATCAGAAAAGCATACGGATATCGAAGCTTCGAGATCATGAAAGTCGCTCTTCTACATCAACTTGGAGACTTGCCTGAACCGAAGTTCACCCACAGATTTTGCTGAAGAGCCAAAAAAATAGCCTCCTTCACCGTCCTGCTGGCGCTCTGCTCAACTTGGGTCACACCCGCGATAGCCGCAGACTATACCGAGCCTGAGAACAACCGAGTTAAATATAACTTCAATTACGATTGGAAGTTCTTAAAAGACAATCCCAGTGGAGCCGAAGCGGTCGCTTACGATGACGCAGAATGGAGCACTGTCAGTTGCCCACACACCTTCAATGACTCCGACACTTTCGATGATTACATCGAAGGAAATCACTACGGCGAGAGTGAGCAGTGGCGGGGCACAGCATGGTACCGTAAGCAGTTTAAATTGCCCGCGACCGACGCCGACAAAAAAATCTTTATCGAGTTCGAATCGGTGCGCCAGATCGCTGATGTTTACGTCAACGGTGTCCACTTGGGCACCAACAAGACTGGATTCATCCCCTTCGGCTACGACATCACAGAGCACGTCACCTTTGGTTCGGGTGAAAATACGATCGCAGTGCGAGTTAATAACGACCGCGACGACGACTTTCAAAACAACACCCTCCCTTGGAATCACGAGCATTGGCACCCTGTGCACGGCGGTATCTATCGCAACGTTTTCTTGCACGCAGTGGATAAGCTGCACGTCACTCTGCCGCTATATGACAATCTAAAAACCGTCGGCACGTATGTCTACGCCTCCAATGTGAGTGCGTCCAGTGCCGACGTAACGACCGAAGCCGAAGTCCAGAACGACTACGCTCGCCAGCTAACTGTTTCCTATGAAGCAAAGATTGTCGATAACGATGGCAAGGTCATGGAGACGATCACAGACAGCGCAAGCCTGCAACCCGGCGCCAAGCATACCTTTTCGGGTACTGCCACGCTCACCAATCCGAACCTCTGGTTCACCCGTCACCCTTACCTCTACACTGTCCATACTATTATTCGAAACGGAAACGAAGTAACCGACGTTTATGAAACGCCACTCGGCATTCGTGACTTTCGCTTCGACAAAGACAGCGGCTTCTGGCTAAACGGCGAGCATGTCAAACTTCACGGCTGGGGCCAAAAACCAACGAATGCATGGCCCGGCATTGGGGCCGCCCTACCCGATTGGTTACGCGATTTCACCTACAAGCTGATGGATGAAGCAGGTGGTAATTTTATCCGTTGGGGCCACAGTGCGGGTGCACCCGCCGAGATCGCAATGGGCGATAAATATGGCTTTGTGACCCTGATGCCAGGCGTCTGCGGCGAATCGGATAATACAGGAGAGGCTTGGGACATTCGCATCAATGCCTTCCGCGATACGGTTGTTTATTACCGCAACCACCCCTCTATCTTTATTTGGGAGGGTGGCAACTGGGCCATCAGCAAAGAGCATTTCCAGCAAGTGACTGACATTATCAACACCTACGACCCCAACGGCAAAAGGCTCCTCGGTAATCGACGGGCAGAAGTGAAAGCCCATGCCGACAAATTCGTGACGATCGAGGTTGGCACGGAAGGGTGGGAACGTAAATTCCCACAACTACCGATCGTCGAGAGTGAATATTTCCGTGATGAATCGCCACGACGCGTCTGGGACAATGACTCGCTCCCTAGCTACGGCGACTATCCGCGCAAGCACATGAACCAGTATAAATGGACTTCAGAAGAATTCGCCGTGCTACAAGCCGATCACTGGTGGAATAAAATGGGTAAAAAAGCTTACCATAGCGGCGGTGCCAACTGGATTTTCTCCGACGGCCCGCACGGTGGACGCAATCCGAGTGAAGTCGTTCGCGCGAGTGGCGAGGTCGATGCAGTGCGCCTCCAGAAAGAGGGATTCTATGCGCTTAAATCCATGTGGCGCCCTGAACCGCAAGTGCATATTGTCGGACACTGGACCTATGAAAATCAGGTTAAAAAAGACATCTATGTCATCTCAAACTGCTCGCCCGTTAAGCTATACGTCAATGGCGAGTTGATCGGCACTGACAATACTCCAGACAATGGCTACGTTTACAAATTCTCCAACGTTGCTTTCAAACCTGGCACCATCAGGGCGGAGGGTTTTATCGACGACTCCTTAAGCGTGAGCCAGGAGAAGCAAACCGTTGGACCGAAAAGCCACATCAAGCTCACTCCCATAACTGGCCCCGATGGCTGGCGTGCGGATGGATCCGACATCGTCTTGCTTGATTTTGAGGTGGTGGATCGTGATGGCAACCGCGTCCCAACGAATCAACAAGACATCACATTTACGATCTCAGGCGCTGGAGAATGGCGGGGCGGCTACAATAGCAACACTCCCGAAAACTCCCGGGCACTCACTCTTTACACCGAAGCTGGGATCAATCGCGTCGCGATTCGTTCCACGCTCGCGGCAGGCACAGTTGTTCTCACCGCGAAGGGCGAAGGTGTGCAAACCGCACGCGTTGAAATCAGTTCTGAACCTGTCGAGATTACAAACGGCCTCACCCGAGAGTTGCCGCAGGTTTACAACGATCCTCTCGGCGCGCCGGAACCTCAACCCGTGCCTTTGCCAGAGATTCCTGAATCCAATGCCCTCAGCGCTAAGGTGATCGCATTCTCGTCAGAGCAATCCAAGCATCCGGCCTCCAAGATAGTCGACGGCGATCGCGCGACTCGTTGGGGAGCAGAAAAGCCAGGCTTTCCACATATGGTCGAGTTGGATCTCGGGGGTATTTATTCGATCGATAAGGCCAATTTGGTGGCCTATCAAAGCCGATTGTTTAAATACACCATCGAAGTAAAGACGACTTCGGATGGGGACTACGCGCTGGCACTGGATCAAACATCAGGAGACGTATCGAACACCAACTCCTTCCCAGCAGTGCCCGCTCGTTACGTGAAACTCACTTTCATCGGTGGCTTTAAGGCGAATTGGGTCAGCTTGAGGGAGATCGAACTGTTTGCACAGAAAGGGAGCCAAGCTCAAGTAAGTGCACCAGCCAACGCTCTGTTTGCTAACTTCAGTTATACCGGTGACGGCAAAGCCGCACTACGTCAGAACCTAAAAACTGGCGACAAAGTTTACACGGATCGCCCATTTACTTACGGTGAACTGCCCGCGTATCTCATCGGAGCTGATTACATACTGACGCCCAACCAAGACAAAACCTACTGGGCACGCGATCAGCTACAATTCCTTTCCGGAAAAGACATGGAAGTCTACGTCGCGCACGATGACCGCTACTCGCCTCCAGAGTTCATCACCTCCGACTACACCGATACGGGAGACGATATTGTGATTAATCAAACGCGACATTCCCTATACAAAAGGGTTGTCGCGAAAGATACGGGCGTGATCATGGCAGGCAACTTTGACAATAATCCATCTGCGAATTCGAACATGTATGTCGTCTTTGCTAGAGCAGTGCCTAACGCATCAAAATGAAAATAAGCAGTCTCACTTTCCCATCATTAAAATCATCCCTCTGCCTGAGTCTGCTAGGGGCGACTACGGCCTTTGCGCAGGCTCCTTTACACCTAGATCCACTCGCCCCCAATGTTGGGGTTGAGGCAAGTGACGTCGCTTATGTTCCTGCCAAACCAGGTGAGATACCCAACATACCCCTACTCGATGAGAATGGCCGACAGCTCATACCAGGTGGATTCGTTGTGCTTGAAAAGGTCCCTTACACCACTGAAGACTATAAACGCATGGTCCGAATGGGAGCGAATTTCCAAGTGATCCGTATGCCTGTCGGTATGATCGGTGGATGGCCGGGCACTGAAGAAGATCCAGCCATACTCAAACAGTTCGATGACTATGTCCGCATGGGAAAAGAGGCGGGGCTTCAGACCATTTTCAAAATGGTCTTCTATGGTATCCAACCACACGTCGAGAATAAAAAATGGGAAATGATTTGGAGCAATACCGAGGGCACCCAAGACAAAATACTGGCCGGATGGACACGTATCTGGGAACGCTACAAAGACGAACCCACCGTCTTTGGCTACGACTTACTCAATGAACCGGCGCGTGGAATGACTAATGACTACGAGCGCATACAGGCCGAGCAAAACTTCCCCTTTCAGCGTCGGATGACAGATGCAATGCACGCGATCAGCCCTGAGAAATGGGCGCTCTTCCAACCGCTTCTGCGTAAGCCAGAAGACCAACCCACGAGACACCGCGACCCGGTCTTACCGCCGACCGAATCGTTTGATCGCGATCGGGTTATCTACGCACCACACATCTATCAAATGGATACTTCAGTGATTGCGATGCAGCTCGACAATCTGCAACGCCAAGCTGCGCTCTCAAATGCGCCCCTACTCCTCGGCGAATGGGGCTCGCCGACGCTCAACAACACAGACGGAAACTCTAAGCAGGAAGCACGCTTCACCCGCGTCTATGAATTTACAGTCAATGAAATCGACAAGCGCGGCGTCGGCGGCATCAAGCCGTGGTTCAGCGGCGGACCACGCCATATTCCACTCGGCAACGATAAGTGGATGACTTGGGCGATTTTCTCAGATGAATCACCCGCCGGCCAGGTGGAGCGCGCTTATATCACCGATGTCATCGCACGCCCTCGTCCTCTCGTCGTGGCCGGTCGTATACAAGATTTTGGCAACCATTTCGGCACAAACACGTTCGAAATGACACTTCAAATTGACCCCGCATTAGGAGCCACCGAGATTTTCATACCGATGGAGCGGCACTACCCCGATGGCTTTCGTCTAGAGATCGGCCCTGGGCTCATCCTTAAAAAAGTCCCAGGAAGCAGCCGTTTTCTAGGAATGCATGCAGCAAGCAAGGCAGATAGCAAACAAGCCAAACAAATTCAATGGGACGATTCCGCACAGCGTTTGACCATCCAGAAATGGATCGGCGAAGCTCGGACACTGACTGTTAAGATTCGGCCTTAAAAAGAAAGACCATCCCTAAATCCATCATCCCCTTAAACCATTAAAAAAAATATTCCTACCTCCATCCGCAAAGCACTCACTCGACCCCTGCTCACCCTCACTTTTGCCATCGGGCTATCAGCGAATGTGGCGCTCGGGGCCGTATCAGCAACCGACTTGACCATAGGCGAAAATTTCACGAACCCCATCGGCTTCTACGATGCTGAGCCGGTCTTCTCGTGGAAATTGCCGATCGGAACGAAGAAGCAATCTGCGTATCAAGTCATCGTGCAAGACGCCACGACGGGAAAGGAGCAATGGAACTCGGGAAAGACCGTATCCGATCAATCGGCTTGGGTGCCTTTCGCCGGTGTGCCGTTCTCCTCTCGTCAGCAAGTGTCATGGAAGATTAAGTTTTGGGACGGCGATGGCGTCGAATCCGATTGGAGCGACAGAGCTCAGATAGAAATGGGCCTCCTCTCAAATAACGATTGGTCGGCCGCATGGATTGAAGCATCAAAAACAGAAAGTAACTTTGTCGCCCATCCGGGCTACTATTTTCGCAAGGACTTCAAAGCTGAAAAGACCGTCGTCCAAGCGCGACTCTATGTGTCTGCGCTCGGAATTTGCGAATTTGAAATCAATGGCGAGCGCGTGGGCGATCATTTCCTCACGCCCGGTTGGACATCTTACGAAAATCGCATTGAGACGTTGACTTACGATGTTACCGCAATGCTACGAGAGGGTGACAATACCATCGGCGCATTGCTAGGCGAAGGTTGGTATGCGGGCACTTTAGTCACTCGCCATATTTCAAAGCTTAACGGCCTGAAGCCGAAACTACTCGGCCAACTGGAGCTCACCTACTCCGACGGCAGCACCGCACGAGTCGTCACCGATGGCACTTGGAAGGTCACCGAAGAGGGCCCCATTACGGCTGCAGGACTTTACTACGGAGTCGACTATGACGCGCGCTTGGAATTAGGAAAATGGAGCCAGCCCGCTTACAATGATTCAAAGTGGTCGTCCGCCGTCGCTACGGAGATCGCACCCAAACCGCGCCTCGAACCGAAGCCTATGCGTCCCGTGCGAGTCATGCAGGTATTGCAGGCACAATCCGTCAAAGCGTTGAAGCCGGGCGTGTTTCTTTTCGACTTCGGCCAGAATCTCGTCGGCTTCCCCGAGCTCAATATTCCAGTCACACAAGGTGCAGAAATTAAAGTGCGTGTCGCCGAAATGCTGAACCAGGATGGCACTCCCTACACCGAGAATTACCGTGCAGCTCGGTCGAACGCTTTCTACATCGCAGCGAAAGACGGCACCGTGAACTGGGCACCTGACCTGACATTCTTTGGGTTTCGCTATCTTGAACTGAGCGGATTCCCTGCCGACGTGAAGTTGAATAGTGATGCCGCAGTCGCCAAAGTTATTCACTCAGCCTTTGAATCCTCTGGCATATTTACCTCTTCGCACACCAAGCTGAACCAACTGCAAAGCAACATTCGCTGGGGGCAGATTGGTAATTTTGTCGATATCCCGACCGATTGCCCGCAGCGCAACGAGCGCCTCGGTTGGACCGGCGACGCACAGGTCATCCTAGAGTCCTCATTTTTCAACTATGACCTTTATGCCTTCTGGTCACGTTGGTTACAAACAGTGCGCGATGATCAAGGAGCCGATGGCAAGGTCCCTCATGTCGTCCCAAGTATTTTGGGAAAAGGCAGCCCAGGCTGGGCAGATGTGATCGTCACCGCTCCTTGGCAACTCTACGTGAGAACAGGGGACATCCGGATTTTAGAGGACAACTACGAGGCGATGAAAAAATGGGTCGGCGTCTATGAACGCGATGCCGAGAATTTCATCACGGACCTGAAAGGCTTTGGCGACTGGCTCCAGCCCTATGCCAAGGATGGCAATCGTGGCGAAACTCCAATGAATTTGATTGCGACTGCCTACTTCGGTCGCGTTACACAAATAATGGCACAGGCAGCCGAAGCGCTCGGCAAACCAGACGATGCCCTGCGCTACCGTCAAATACACGCCAACATCCGCACTGCATTTTCCAAACAATTCTTTGACGCCGAAGGCAAGCTGAGCGTGGTGGACACACAAACGGGCTATCTCATGGCACTGAGCTACGGTCTGCTGGAACCAGAGTTAATTGAGCGGGCCCAAGCCAATCTCATCGTCGCTTTTAAAAATGCCGACCGCCACCTCCGCACGGGGTTCCTCGGCACCCCACTCATTGCGCCCACCTTCGACGCCATCGGACATCCAGAAATCGCCTACGAACTGCTATTAAAGGAAACCTATCCCGGATGGTTGAACAAAGCCGCTACGCGGCGGTTTTTAAAATTAGTGTTTTGAGCGTATGGGTAAAAAGTGAAGGTTCCGGGCGAGGCTGGCGTGTGCCAACCTGCCCGGATGTCTAAAACTAAAACATCAAAAACGTATGCGCAGTTCTACGCGCATGTCCACAGTAAAGCTCACTCTCCACGCAGCCGCGAGGTCTACCTTCGCTGGGTAGAACGTCTTGGTGAGTATTACCAACCGGATGGTCCGGGTCTGCGCCGCTTGAGCGAGCGTCAGGTTCTGGACTTTCTGATCTATCTTCGTGACGACCAGAAGCTGGCCGGCTCGACAGTCAATCAGGCTCTGGTGCCGATCCGTATTCTCTACCGCGACGTGCTGGAGCGTGATTGGCGCTTGTGGTATGAGTTTACACTACAACGCCGTGAGCCGCTGCCGAGCGTGCTGACGCGCGATGAGGTGCATCGTGTGCTATCCAATGTGCACGAGGGGCGTTTCCGTGCGGTGCTTTCGTTGATCTATCACTGCGGTCTTCGACTGAGCGAAGCGCTCCAACTCAAGCCCACCGATATCGACAGTCAGCGTGGGGTGATTCGCATACGTCATGGCAAGGGCGATAAGGCTCGGGAGGTGCCGATCTGCATGAGTATGGTGCAGCGGCTGCGTGATTTTTGGAAGCATCACCAGAACCCGGACTGGCTGTTCCCCGGCGTAGGGCGCGGCTGGAAGCAAAGCGGGATCAGTCAGGGTGAGGCCATGGGGCGTTCGAAAAAGCCGATGAGCAGTTCCGCCGTGCAGATGGCGATGCGGACGATCCGTGGGAACAGTGGCGTCAAAAAACCGTATACGGTGCATACGCTCCGGCACAGCTTTGCGACGCACCTGCTTGAGGATGGCGTGTCCATTCGTCAGGTGAGCCGCTACCTCGGACACACGGATCTGAAGAGCACGCTGGTTTACCTGCACGTGACAGAGCTGAGTGAAGAGGGTGGTCGCCAGGCTCAGGCCAAGCTTTACAAGCAGGTCATCGAGCAGGCTCTGAGACGTCGTCGTCGGCGCTAGGTGACCTTAGCTGATCTACTTCGGCAGCACTGGCCGGAATACGTGGCCCGCGCCGGTGGGGCTGGGAAGATACCCTCCCCGCACTGGCGCGCGGTCGAGGCCGTGCTGTCTTGTCGCACGCCCCGTCTGGGCGGGCACATTCACCGCTGTACGGATTGCGGCACCGACCACTACGCCTACCACAGTTGCAACCACCGCTCGTGTCCGCGTTGTGGCGGACGCGAGCAACAGGAATGGTCGGCCCGGCAGCAGGCACGCCTGCTGCCGGTGCCTTATTTCATGCTTACCTTCACGGTGCCCGAGCCGATGCGCGAGTTCTTCCGTCGCTACGAACGTATCGCATATGGCACACTCTTCGCCGCTGCCTCAGGGGCGGTCAAAGACCTATTCGCTGACCCGAAGCACTTCGGAGGCGATTGCGGCTTTGTCGCCGTGCTACATACCTGGACGCGGCAGATGGCTTACCATCCGCACCTGCATCTGGTCGTGCCTGCTGTCGCACTGGAGCCGGGGGGCTGCGAGGTGATCCGTGCGAAAAATCCGGACTACCTGCTGCCTTACGCGGCTCTGGCGAAGCTTTACCGGGATCGGTTTCTCGCTCATCTGCGCGACAAGCACCCGGTGCTGGCAGCCGAACTCGATTCGCAGCTCAGCGACATAAAGTGGAACGTGAACCTTCAGGCGGTCGGGCGGGGCAAAAGCGCCCTGCGTTATCTTGCCGCCTACGTGGCCAAAAGCGCGTTCACTGAACGTCGCCTCGCAGGCTACGACGCGCAAGGCCGGGTTCGCCTGTGGTGGACTGATTCGGACACCGGCAGGCGTAAGCTCATGACGCTGAGCCCGTGCGAGTTCATCCGCCGCTGGCTCCAGCACGTTCTGCCCAAAGGCTTTACCCGGGTGCGTCACTACGGCTTCCTCTCGGGAGCTGCCCGCAAGGCCTACCGCAGATTGCGCTTCCTGCTCGGCTGCTCCCGCGTGCATGTGATCGCGCCAGAGGAAACTCCAATGAGCTGTCCGCACTGCGACGGGCCGATGCGGCTCATGCACAAAATCCTTCCTGCCCGCGGGCCGCCTTTGAGCTACGCTTTGCTCCACTCGCGATGAGACGAGCTTCGAAAACATCCATTAAACAATTTGAAACGGCACTTATCCCAGTGCTTATAGCGACTGCTTTGATCTCATGCCCAAGCGTAACCGGTAGTTTGATACGAATCAGAGACCAATCCGGCGATCAAAGCCTTTCGAACAACGCGAATGTTTGTTTTTGTCGTTCCGCCAAAAACAAACATGTCTTCCGCATCGTAACCACACAGGTCTGTCCTAGACCATTGCGCCGCGAGCCCCGCCAGCACTGCGACGAAAGCTTTCCGCATAAGCGATAAATCGACCACGTTCGACAGGCGGGCTTGTTCAACAATCAGTTATCACTCCGGCTGCGCGGAGATGATAACTTCAGGGTTCTATTCGATTAATCAAGGCGCGACCACCATGTGGGAGCGTTGGAATAGCTATAGTCACGAGGACGGCTTCGGCAACGCCCAGATGAATTCCTTCAACCACTATGCGTACGGTGCCATAGGGACGTGGATGTATGAGCGCGTCGCAGGCCTCGCGGCCGACCCCGCACACCCAGGATACAAACACATTATCATCAATCCGCTGGTAGATGGCCCGCTAGACTCTGCCTCCGCCGAGTATGAAACACCGTATGGTCTAGCGAAGAGCGCGTGGGCAAAGTCAGCGACCACGCTAACGATGGATGTTATCATTCCAGCAAACACCACAGCCACCGTCACTTTTCCGGCTAATGATGGGAATGCCATTCAAGTGAATGGCACCGCGCTGAAAGAGAGCGAGTGGGCCCCCGCCACTCAGGTCAACGCGCGAGGAAACATCACAGCTAAACTGACCGCCGGCACCTTTCGGTTCGAACTGCCACGTCCGTAAGCGGTCATTTCTGCATTAATCGGAACTGGCCGGCGCGTAATCAATCCAGTCGAAGTCAGCATAATTCTGGCTGACACTCCCACGCGCCGAGGCATACATACCGAAATAGAGTCCAGTGAAACCGCCAGCGATTTCAGTCGAAAGCAGGCGCGTTTCCATCGCACCCAAGAAGATCGAACCCTCCGCATCGCAACCCGCATAAAAATGCAGCTCGGCTGCTTCAAATTGGCACCGCAAATAGACAGAGCCATGGTGCGACCACTCAGTCACCGTCTCTACTACTAACGAGCCACACCGCTTTCTAAGAACGATGACTCGACGCCCCTCGCGCAGCGTTAGTACCGCCTCGCAGTGAAAACGCTCGTTCATGACAAAAGCCAAACCTGCTTCTTCGCACTCAGAGCTTAGATTAAAATCAAGCTTGGTCTCCACTCGCCCGTTAAAATGCTGCAAGCGTCGCCCAACAAATGCTGTTTCGCCTACATCGTCGATGCTAGCTGGCAGGCACTGCAAACGCAAGTGCCCGGGGCGCGCCCGAAGACTCCACGATGCAGCACTCAAGTTACGCCGAAAGTTCCAGCAGAAGGCCAAGGCACACTGATCAAAATCGTCGCGTATCGGCTGCGTAACCTTCAGCCCGAGCTGACGGTCGCGGTGGACTTCCATCTGTAAGTCCACCTGCTCGCCGCCGTTGACTAACGGCCAGCCGTCATCCGACCAATCGATCGGCGTTAAATAGGTTTCACGCCCAAGGTGATGCGCCAATGGATAGCCAACATGTCGCACGCCGAGAAAGCACATCCACCATTCGCCCTGAGCATCCTCAAAGAAGTCACCATGCCCCGTAGATTGAATGGGGTTGCTCGAACTACGATGCGAAAGAATCGGATTCTGCGGGCAGGACTCATACGGCCCACGAACTGAACGCGAACGAGCGACGGATATCATGTGCCCGAGCTCCGTGCCACCCTCGGCAATCAATAAATAATACCAACCATCACGCTTATATAAATGCGATGCCTCAGGGTGTTTACCTCCTGTTCCTGCCCAGAGCATAGTGTTCACCTTATCCAATACTTCTCCAGTCTCTAAATCGATCTCCCACAAATACAACCCACGCGGCATCGCCTCGGAGACCAAGGCATTTGCTGTGAAATAAACCTTTCCGTCTTCATCAAAGTAGAGCGAAGGATCGATTCCACCCGCGTTGACTGCCACAGGCTCTGACCATTCCCCATAGGGGTCGTCCGTGTGCACAATGAAATTAAGGATCCCCGTCGTGTCCGTCGTCACCATATAGAAGCGACCATTATGGTGCCGTATCGTGGGCGCGAATATTCCGCCGGAGCTTCTCACGCTATCCAAACTCAACTGACTCTGACGATTGAGACAGTGGCCGATTTGCTGCCAATTCACCAAATCGCGACTATGAAAAATAGGTACTGCCGGAAACCACTCAAAAGAGCTTGTCACCATATAGAAATCGGCACCGACGCGGCAGACACTCGGATCCGGATAAAATCCCGGTAAAATAGGATTGGCGTAAGTTAGCATTGGGTCACAGCAAGAAGATGCCTCCATAGACTTGAACCTAAAATCATTTCATATCGTTGAATCAGGTCTTTTGCTTATTTATAATCCAAGTTGCCACTGTTCTAATAAAAAGACTGTGTTGCTAGGTTCTCTAGCTCAGACGGTCCACGTGATGGCTATAAAACAGAAAACCCAACCTTAATTCTATTATTATGAAATGCCTCTTCAGTCAGTTAATGCTCTTGCTCGCAATTGTACCCTTAGCGGCAGAACCTTTCAATATTGAGGTGGCCAAAGCAAACGAGCGAGCTGGCTGGGAAATGGTTCCAAGCATCTTAGGACGTATCAACCCACCAACGATCCCTTCGCAGACTTTTAATATCATCGATTATGGTGGCAAGGGCGACGGGACGATGGATCACCGCCAGATCATCGCAGAGATGATCGATCAAGCAGCACAGCGCGGTGGTGGACAAATCGTATTCCCCGAAGGAGACTATCTGGTTGACGGCCCGATTCATTTAAAAAGTAACATCGAGCTACACCTAGAAAAAGGATCACGGATCTTCTTCAGCGACCACGCAGAGAGCTATCTTCCGGCAGTAAAAGTGCGCTGGGAAGGCACGGTTTGTTATAATTACTCTCCTTTGATTTATGGTATTGGGTTGAAGAATATTGCGATCACTGGCGAAGGGATCATCGATGGCAACGCAGTTAATTGGTCGAAGACTTGGCGTAAGAAGCAGAAGCCCGACAAAGCGGTGCTACGCCAAATGGGCAATGACCGTATCCCTGAAGAACAGCGCGTCTTTGCCAATGGCTTTTTAGATTTGAATGGCGATGGGCAAGACGATGGTTATGGCGACGGGCAGGCCCACTACTTGCGCCCCACGTTGCTACAGCTCTATGAATGCGAGAATATCTTGATCGAAGGAGTCACTTTCAGGGATAGTCCCTTTTGGACGGTTCACCCTGTCTTTTCAAAGAATATCACGATTCGAAATCTCACTGTATTAGGCTCAGTCCTCAACGATGACGGTATCGACCCCGACAGTTGCGAAGATGTGCTCATAGAAGGCTGCACGATTCAGACTCGCGATGACGCGATCTCGATAAAGGCCGGACGCGACCAAGACGCTTGGGATCGCTTGCCCAGTCGCTACATTATCGTGCGCAATAATCGACTGCTCAGTGGCGTGAATGCGTTTTGTATCGGCTCAGAGATGTCGGGCGGTGTGGAGTATGTATTTGCCGAAAAGAACACCATCGCCAATGGCAAGCATGCCCTAAACTTCAAGTGCAACCTCGACCGCGGAGGCCAGGTGCAACACGTCTATTTGCGCGACTTCGAGATCGAGTCCTGTAAGGACGCAATGTTCATCTTTCGCATGGATTATCATGGGTATCGCGGCAACCACTACCCGACAAAATTCAACGATTTTTATATCTCTAACATTCGCTGTGCTTCGGTCAAAAAGACCGCAATCGAGATCGTCGGTGTTGCGGACGAGCCGATTAGCCGCGTTTTCTTTTATACCGATCATGATAGAGTTTGGCGAAACTCCAATTAACTCCGACCGCATTTCCGATTTCGAACATCGGCTCGTCCTCATATTCGTCCGGCAATTCATCGCCTGAAAACAGCAAGCTAAGGTCT
>Ga0307981_1000331_pt1 | contig 48776 bp, 40 predicted proteins | sample OrgLakmetagen987_FD_201849 | JGI IMG/M metagenome (GOLD analysis project Ga0307981, IMG submission 201849) | Saline water microbial communities from Organic Lake, Antarctica - #987 | ecosystem: Environmental > Aquatic > Non-marine Saline and Alkaline > Saline | place: Antarctica: Organic Lake... | reverse complement strand
GCGGCTTCTTCGCTGTTCAGATTACCCGCGACGCGGCGCTCGGGCTTGTTGCCGTTGATGGGGAGGAAGGCGATGTCGGGTGCGAATGCCTTAAGCGATTCCTCCAGACCCTCATGCAAAAGCGTGTCGCCGCTGTGATAGAGCGAGAGTTCGCCAATTTCGGCGACAAAGCCCATGAACTTGCAGTTGCCGACCTCGTCGCGATCCACCTTGTTGTGAGCCGCTGTGATGCCGTGGAAGGTGGTGCCGGAAAGCTCGATAGCTTCGCCGGCGTTGAGTTCTACTAGTCGCTCGGCATGTTCGGCACCGAGTCGGTCCAGAATAAAGTCGCGATTGGCGCGGGGGCAGAGGAGCTTTGCCTGAGGGTTCGCCTCGAAGAGCGGGTGTAGGGTCTCGGCGTCGAGATGATCGGTGTGATTGTGGGAACTGGTGATGATGTCGATCCCTGTTAGCTTCGCCGGATCGATGACCTGTTCAGTCACGCGTACGTGCGGCTTGTCGGTGCTGGCATACTTGTTCGTGAGCGAACCCGAAAGGTAGGGGTCGAATAGAATGCTGACGGCTGGCGTGACGACTAGAAAGCCGCTTTGCCCCAGCCACCAAATTCCCGAATCCCCGGACTCGCGGGCCTGTTTAATATCAGCGAGCAGGTCATCGTCTTTTTGGTAGGACGCCTTCATTGAATTACTGAATGCCGAGTTCTTTTTTCACTAGATCTACGCCGGCGACCATATTGCCCAGTTTACGTTTTGCAGCCCAGCGGGCGGTCTGGCTCAACCCACAATCCGGAGCAAAGACCAGTTTTTCAGCCGGAGCAAATTCGAGGCATTGCTTCACGCGCGCAGCAATGTCTTCAGGGGTCTCGATGTAGTAGCTCTTCACGTCGACGATGCCGACGGCGACATCAGTGCGCTTGGCGATTTCTGAGATTAATTCGATTTCGGCAAATTCGCGGCTCGCCATCTCGACGTGCATTTCATCGCACTTGAAATCGAGGAAGTCGGGGAACATTGGTTTTATCTTACGCAGGCCCACCGCACGTGCCTTAAAGTTGCCGAAGCAGAGATGGGTGCAGACACGGGCTTTGCCGATGATTGACTCGACTGTGCGGTTGTAGATATCGACGAAACGCTTTGCGTCTTCCTTGTAAGCGTAGCAGCTCATGGACGGCTCATCAACGCTGATCTCTGTGCAGCCGGCTGCGACCAGATCTTCGAGCTCCTTGCGGACGATGGGCAGAAGCGCCTCGGTCAATGCCCAGCGGTCCGGGTATTGAGCGTTCGGCAGTAGGCGGCCTGTCATGGTATAAGGGCCGGGCACGCTGGCTTTGAGAGTGACTTCGCGGTCATGGCCCGTTGCCTGGTAGATGCGCTTCAGCCGCTTGTATTCTTCAACTGCACCCAAGCCATTGGGGGCATGAAGGTCGCCGGTCACGGCGTGCTTGCCGCGTTGGTCGTGAGCGGGTGGGCCGAAGAGGCGGGGGGAGGCTGATTCGAGCTCGATGCCATTGATGAAACCATAGAAGGAGAGATTGAAGTCCAGCCTTGTCTGTTCACCGTCGGTCACCACGTCGAGTCCGGCTGCGAGTTGGTCGTGGAGGGCGGTGACGACCGCGTCATCCTGCGCCTCCGCGATATCACTGACCCCGAAGCGATCCAGGTTCTGAGAGGTAAATTCCAGCCAGCCGGGAAAAGGGTAGCTGCCGATGACGGAGTTGCGCAGTGGGTTGGAGTCCATAAGTTTTGCGGTGTTTGTATTGGGCTTTAATTTGTGGCAGCGGCAACCCCCGGAAGCAAGTATTGATGAATCTGGTTCTGCATAATCTATGAGCCCTCAGTGTAGAAAGGAAAGTTCCCTGACTTGAATTAGTGTGGAATAGGTGTAGGTTAGATAACTCATAATTACATGAAGTTATTATCCTCAAAATCTATTACACTGTCCGCGACCCTTCTGGGTGGCGCGCTTTTTTTATTTGCTATGCCCGAAAAACCTAAAGCTACAATGTCCGGCGAAGAAAATGTCAGCCAATGCGCTTCGGCCTGCGGACTCCCCTCACATGTCGATCTTAGCAGCGGCGAGTTCCCTGTGCAGCGCACGGATGCAGAGTGGCGCGAGCGCTTAACCGATCTGCAATACCAAGTCGCCCGTAAGCAGGGCACAGAACGGGCTTTCAATAATCCTTACCACGACAACAAAGACACAGGTCTGTACCGATGCATTGGTTGCGATGTGCCATTGTTCAGTAGCACAGATAAATTTGATTCCGGCACCGGTTGGCCTAGCTTTAGCCGGCCAATTGATGAACGGACACTCGGCGAGCACCGTGATACGAGTTATGGAATGGTGAGGGTCGAAGTGCACTGTGCAATTTGCGGTTCGCATCAAGGCCACGTCTTTCCTGATGGACCTAAGCCCACGGGCCAGCGCTTCTGCATCAATTCTGCTTCAATAAAGTTCGAGAAAGCAGATTCCGTCGAAACGATTAAGGAAATGGTGAAGGCTTGGTATGAACAAGGGCCTGCAGGGGTAGAATAAGCAAAGTTAGAGCCCCCTCGACAAGCTCAGGCTTTGAAGCAAGCGAAGGCTCTACATATAATCGCCCCAAACGTCTTCAGCTTCAAGAGGCTGTTCCTCTACCTCTGCTCCGGTTTGCGTGCCTAGGGGCATTTTGTTTTGATAAATATCTGCCAGCTGTTCTTTAGCCTTGGCGAGCAGTTCTTTAGCTTTCTCCGGGTGCTTCGAAGCAAGATTATTTTGCTCAAGAGGGTCGGTCTTCAGGTTGTAGAGAGCAGGCCCGTCCGTCAGTTCCGGGTCTTCCGGTGGCTTCTTGCCGTAATTAAAGTGCAGTTTCCAATCGCCGGCGCGGATGGCGGTGGCCTGACCCTTGCCGTGCCAAAAAAGAAGTTCGTCCCGTGCGGGTCTAGCTCTCGTGTCTCTGAGGTTTGCCCAAGCACTGACGCCGTCCATCTTTTGGGCATCCTTCGGTAGATTTATTTCTATGCCGCAGGCTTTCGCCAGTGTTGGATAAAGATCGATCATAGCCACGATTTCATTGATTTCCACGCCGGCGCTCAGCGCATCCGGGTAGCGCACAATGAAAGGCACACGCGTGCCGCCTTCGAGGGACTGCCATTTGTGCCCGCTAAAGAGTGGTTCGCCATTCGGGTCCTGTTGCCCGGGCTGCCGACCATTGTCGGAGGTGAAAATGACGATGGTGTTCTCCGCCTTTCCGGATGCCTCAAGCGCGGCCATGATTTCGCCGACTCGATAGTCGAGCTCTTCCACCACATCGGTGTATCTGCCGGATTTATCGTCGCCGGACCTGCCCTGCCAGTCCGGGTGCGGATCAGCCGGGAAGTGGGGTGCCGTCCAGGGCACATACAGAAAGAATGGTTTCTCGCTTGGCTCCTGAATCACCCGCACCACTTCCTTGGTGAAAGTTTCTGAGAGCAGGCGATTGTCCCATTTCTTATGGATCAGTTCGCCGTCGCGATACATGTCGCGGTTCTGGTTGTTCGACATGTAAATGTAATAGCTTGAATCGAAACCCTGATGGTCGGGACCAAGGTTCTCCCATCCGATGTGCCACTTGCCGCTCATCGCAGTGCGGTAGCCTGAGTCGCGGAAGGCTTCTGCCATGGTGTAGACCTTGGTTGACATACCCGTCTTCGGCGGGAAGCCATAACCCAAAACGCCCCAGCGCCAACCCAACCTGGCGGGATAGGTGCCCGAGAGCAGCGCCATGCGTGATGGCGAGCAGACAGGGTTCCCCGAGTAGAAGCTAGTGAGCTTCAGTCCATCTGCCGCGAGCTGGTCAAGGTGCGGCGTCTTGATGCGTGTGCTCCCGTAACAGGAGAGGTCCACATTGGCGAGGTCGTCGGCCATCATGAGGATGACGTTCGGCCGTGCCTGAGCCGTAGATGGCTTCGGAGTGTGCGTGCAAGCCGTAAAAATCAGGCTGGCTGTGGCTAGTAGGCTTAGGATCAAAATTTTCATATCGAAGTCGACTGATGTGCGTTCTATCCGAAATTAAGCGGGAATATCGCTTAAAAAGGAACAATTGCTTGCCAAATTGAAACATAACAAGCGTAAATATACACTGTGAAAATATTCTTCTTTTTCTCTCTCTTTGTGGCCACCGCAGTTTCCGCTGCCGATCGCCCAAACATCCTCTTCATCTTTTCAGATGATCATGCGCTGAATGCGATTTCGGCTTACAACGGCCCGCTTAAAGATATCGCGCCGACGCCAAATCTCGACCGCATCGCTGATCAGGGTGCAATCTTTACCCGCTCCTACTGCACGAACTCTATCTGCGGTCCCTCCCGTGCTGCCATCCAAACCGGCAAGCATAGCCACATTAACGGCTACTTGGATAATAACAGCGGCACCCATTTCGATGGGAGTCAGACGACCTTTCCAAAACTGCTGCAAAAGGCTGGCTACCAGACCGCACTGGTTGGCAAGTGGCACCTCATCTCGACACCCGAGGGTTACGATTACTGGGAGATTCTTCCTGGGCAGGGGAAATACTATAATCCCGACTTTATTCAACAGGATGGCAGCCGTAAGCACTACACTGGGTATGTGACAGATATCGTGACCGACCGAACGCTCGACTGGTTGAAGAACAATCGTGATTCGGATAAACCCTTCCTCCTGATGGCCCAGCATAAGGCGCCTCATCGTAACTGGTCACCGGCACTACGCCACGCTGATCTCTGGGACGATGTTGACATTCCAGAGCCTGCGACGCTTTTCGACGATTACGCCAACCGCCATCCTTCGCTGAAGGAACAGGAGATGACTATCGCCGACCATTTCTTTTACGGTTGGGATATGCGCTTTCAAGGAGAGCAGCGATTCCCTGAGCACTTCCGGCCCCGCCGCCTCCCTGACCGTGAATATTCACGGATGACTGAGGAGCAAAAGAAAGCTTGGGATGCTAGCTACGAAGATGAAAACCAGGCCTTCCTCGCCGCCCTCGAAAAGGGGGAATTATCAGACGACGATGTGACCCGTTGGAAATATCAGCGCTACGTGAAAAACTACCTGCGCTGCATCCGTTCGGTGGATGAGGGGGTGGGCGAGATACTCGACTATCTGGATGAAAGCGGCCTGGCCGAAAATACCATCGTGATTTACTCCTCCGACCAGGGCTTCTACTTGGGCGAGCATGGCTGGTATGACAAACGCTGGATGTTTGAGGAAAGCTTTGCCATGCCGTTTCTCATTAAATGGCCCGGCATGATCGAGCCCGGTACGCGTGCCGAGGCTCTGATTCAGAATATAGACTACGCGCCGACCTTTCTTGAAGCCGCCGGTATCGAGATACCCGAGACGGTGCAGGGACGGAGTTTACTGCCTTTACTGAAGAATGGCGGCAAGGCTCCAGCCGACTGGCGCGAAGGGCTCTACTACTTTTACACGGGTGAGTTTGATCATAAGGTGGCTGCCCATGACGGAGTAACGACAGACCGCTATAAACTCATGTATTTCTGGAGCACGAAGTCCTGGAACATGTTTGACCTGAAGAAGGATCCGCAGGAGCTCGTCTCCGTGCACAACGATCCGAGCTACACTGATATTTTTGTAGAAATGAAGGCGCTTTACCAGGAACTGCGGGATGAGTATCGAGTAAGTTCGTCCACCGTGCCGATGAGTCGTCGCTCTACCGGTTGGTGGAACAAGCGCTACGGCAAGGAGCTGTATTATTTTTATAACCGTCAAGGGAATGGCAAGTTTGCCGCCCACGATGGTGTGGCGAATAAGCGTCACAAACTGTTGTATTTTCCTATTGATGAATCTTGGAAACTCTTCGATCTGGAAAAGGATCCTCGGGCGAGGAACTCTGTTTATGACGACGTGGCTTACGCCGATGTCTTAGTTGAAATGAAGAATCTCTATCAGGAACTTAGGGCCGGGTGGCATGAAGGTGCCTTGCCCGATCCGATGAGGCCTATGCCCGTCAACTGGTGGGGCAAACGTCACAAAAAGACATTAGAAGAGGTTGCCGAAGGCGGCCACGAACTCGTCTTCATTGGCGACTCCATCACTCAAGGCTGGGAAGGTGCTGGCAAGGAGACTTGGCAGGAATTTTATGGCGACCGCAAGGCCCTTAACCTGGGCTACTCCGGCGACCGCACCGAGCACGTCCTCTGGCGCTTGCTCAACGGTGAGCTTGAGGATGTCGATCCCAAGGCCTATGTCATCATGATCGGCACCAACAATACCGGCCATGGACTCCGCGCGCCCGAAGAAACTGCCGACGGCATCAAACTGATCGTTGAGCTGCTGCAGGACCGTTCTCCTGAATCTGAAATTCTGCTGCTCTCCGTCTTCCCGCGTGGACAACAACCGGATGATCCGAAACGCCAGGTCAACGTGACGATTAACGAGATTATTCAAAACTACGCCGACGACGAACAAGTCCACTGGCTCGACCTCACAGACACCTTCCTAAACAACGAACGCATCCTGACAAAAGACGTCATGCCCGACGCGCTACACCCCAAGGCCAAAGGCTACCGTATGTGGGCTGAAGCGATGGAGCCGACCTTAGTGAAGTTGTTGAAATAGTTATAATCGTCCCTAGGCTTTACGGCGCGGAGTTTAAGGAGAGCTTCTCTGTGTCCTCAGCGCTCTCTGCCCTTGGAATGGATCAGGGCCTCGAGCTTGTCGAAATGGTGGCTATGTTGCCCCACAAAAATCTACTAAGAACCTAAATTCTTTCTTCGGCCTTCAGCGAAGTTGTTCTCGCACCGCTTTAGCAACCTGCTCAGCAAGTTGTCGATTGGCCTTACCGGTATGATGCACATCAGCGGGAGCGACATACATCTTCAAGTTGAAGTTGCTGCTTAGCTCATAGAGATCATTCACTGCGATGTCGTGCTGCTTCATGATGTCCAGCGCGGCCGTGTTGTATTTCACCTCGTCGCCCACGAAGCGTCCGGCTTCGTTCTCAGGGATTTTCGTGGTGGTTGCAAAGATAAGCTTGGCTCCGGTCTCTTTCAGGCGCTTGACCAACGCTTTGAGATTCTTCTCATATTCCTCCAGCGGCACGGAGAGGGTGCCACGGATTTTATCACGATTTCCGTAGACCTTTGAATCCGGGTGCCGGTAACAAAGATCGTGCAGGCCCCAGTTGAAGTGAATGACATCCCACTTGGTATCACCCAGCCACTGATCGATTTTCTTCAGGCCGTTGCGGGTCTCTCCCGCGTTGCCGGGGTGGCGGAAGACCTGCGCTACGCCCTCAAGCTGCTGTTTGGTTTGCTTGAAGTAGCCGCTCATAATAGAGTCCCCTATGAGTAAGACCTTCGGCAAAGTCTCGGCCGTTTGCGCGTCCAGCTTATCGATAGTATACTTGTCCCGCGCCGGGGTGTAAAAAGAGTCCGCACCCGCAAGCCCGCAGGTGACAAAGAGCGCATAGAGAACTATCGGTTGGGCAAAAATTTGAAGGGGCTGAAACATGAGTTGTATTATGAATAAAACTGCCAAGTTATGACCAGATCTTTTATGGACCAGACGCTTTAATAGAGCGCAAAAAAAACCGGGCCCCAGTTGGAGCCCGGTTGACAGAGATAGTTCCGGCCTTCGGGGGATCGGCCGAAGTTACTTCTGCAGTTCGACCATGGCTTTCCCCATACCTTCGCCGACCAGCATGTAGGTCTCCGCGTTACCGTGGTAGTGAAAGCCCTGATTGCGCGGAGAAACTTCCGGTGGGCGATAGAAGGGACGAGTGTCGACGGATGCGACATTGCCCGCAAAACTAGGGTGCTTGGCGGGATCGCTCACATTGAGCTGGGCGTTGAAGATAGTGTCCGCACTGCTTCCTGGCAGCCATTCTTGATCAACCTCAGAGCCGCGCGCACGGAATTTGCCGCCGCCGAAGCCGCAGGTGGCCACGACAAAGGGTGCATCGGGCGCTTTAAATTCTTTGCGGAGGGTGTTGATGAGGGTGGCTAGATTGTGCTCGTAGCGTATGGCACTGGCGCCAGCTGTGCCTTCGCCTTGTTCGCCGCCGTCTTTGTGGCCCTGCCACCAGCCGAAGCCGGCGATTTCATAGCCGCGGCCTGCCCAGTGGGGGAATTCCTTATCGAAGTTAGCCAGCACATCTTTAGCCGCATCGAAGCATTCGTCGTATTGCTTGCCGGCATACCAGTTGTGCTCGGGCTTTACGGGCTCGGTGCCTTTTTCCCAGCGTGACGGGGTTTCCTTGTAGGCGGCATAGACCCATGTTGTGCCTTCCGCATCAGTATGCTCGAAGCGCTCAGATCCGGGTGGTAGAAAGTCCCAGCTCAGGGAGCGGTTGCCCTGGCTGGTTTTCAAAATTAGTACCGGTTCATCGTGCAGGTTGCCCACCATGTGCCCGAAACCTAGCTCGGGGCCGATGTTGCCATCGATCACACCTAGCCAGGCGCTACCCGTGTCGGTGACCACTCCCCGGTAGTAAACATCATCGCGGGGGACGAAGTTACCTTCGTCATCGACGAGGTATTGGAATTTGCCCTCGTGGCGAACCACGGTCTTGAGGGTGCCGGGAATATCTAAACGCGCATACCAGCCCAGACCGTTCGCTTTATCATTAAGATAAGTGATTGTGAAAGGGACCTTCTTTCCGCTTTCGAGTTTAATTGGAGTGTGCTTTGCCTCGCCGCCCGGTGCTTTGCGGTAAACTTCCTGGCCATCAATAACCATGATGTTTTCCTGTGAGCTACCGTAGCCGGGGCGCATTTCGTAAACTCCGGTTTCACCCATTTGTATTTCGCCCCGGACGATTTGGACGCCGTTATTCGGGTATGGAGTGGGTTTGACGCCGCCAAAACTCTCTAGCTTCAGAGTCTGGCTTGCCTCCATCTTGTCATAATCGGCGGAGGCGTCGTATGGTCCGGGGTAAACCGAGAGCACCGGATCGATAAATTCCTTGCCCCAACGACTTCCGCCGCCATCCACTTGGCCGATGCCGACCATGTTCGACTGGCCGGATAGAATGTAAACTTTGACGGGGGCCTTTTCCGCACTCGCGAAGTGGCCTATGAATGAGGCCGTGATAATGGAGAGAGAAAGCAGGAGCTGCTGTCCGATGAGTTTAGGGCGTTTTTTCATAATTTAGTAAGTGTTTACGGAGTCTATTATCTGTATCCCAGCGTAAGCTTTAGCGACAAGGAGAAAAGGGCGGAGTTCCTACTAAAGCGAGGGTCGGTAGGGCAAATAAGAGAGATATTAACCGTAGAGTGCGCTGAGGCAAATGAGTGGGCGTGAAGTCGGACGGGCAGTCTGGAGCTTTTAGCCTGTGCGGGACCACCCCTGCCGGATGCGCCTGGACGGCGATCCGGCTGTCCCCTCCTCGATCCCTTCGACAAGCTCAGGACAGGTGAGGAGGGGAGCTTTGAGAGAACTCTCCTCCTGCCCCCGCCTGGGCGGGGGATAGGAGGAGACAGCTTGTGCTTCGTTTAGAAGCGCAAGCAGAGGTGGTTGCGGCGGGACGGCTTACCATTTCCCGAAGTCCTTCTTCGGGTCGGGGTTCACGATCGGCATAATTGCATCGGTTTCCTTTAGTATGTCCTCGAGCTTGGCTGAGAGTTCTTTCACTTTAGCCGGGTTCTGTTTGGCCAGATTGAAGTGTTCCTTCGGGTCGCGATCGAGGTTGTAGAGTTCCACGCCCTTCTTGTAGTAAAACTTGATCAACTTCCAGTCACCGTCGCGGATGGCACTAAAAGGAATGCCGCCCTGATTGCCCCAGTGGGGGTAGTGCCAGAATAGGGGCTCACGTTCAAAGTCCGCTTCAGGCTCTTTCAAAATTTTAGCGAAGCTGGTGCCGTCGACGTGCTGCCAGGGGAGGAGGTCGAGGCCGCAGAGTTCCAACAGCGTCGGGTAGAAGTCGGTCGAGATGATCGGTGTGCTGTTCTGCCCGGCTTTAATTTTACCCGGCCAACTGACCAGTGTCGGTTCGCGCACGCCGCCTTCGTAAGCCCAGCCTTTGCCGGCACGGTAGGGCAGATTACTTGTGGGTGAGCCTTCGGAGGTGGAGAGGCCGCCGTTGTCGGAGAAGAAGATCACGATGGTGTTTTCTTTCAGCCCATTATTCTCCACTGCTTGCATAACTTTACCGACGGCGGAGTCCATCGCCTCGACCATGCCGGCGTAAATAGCGTGCTCTTGGATTGTGCGATTCTCACGTGGGAACTCCGGCTCGAAGACAGGTTCTAGTCCTAGCTTCTTGCGCTTGGCTTCGTATTTCGCGACCAGTTCCTCGGGAGCCATCAAGGGGGTGTGAACCGAGTAGAAGGGTAGGTAGACAAAGAAGGGCTCGTCCTTATTTTTAGTAATAAACTTGGCGACTTCGCTGGCCAGGCGGTCCGGCAGGTGTTCGCCCTTCGGGCCGTTCGGCAGGTTTGGGTTTTCGTAGGGTGAGAAATATTTATCCCCGCTGTAGGGGCCGCCACCGCGGACGCCGCCCATGTTGATGTCAAAGCCGTGATCCTTCGGCCAGGAGCCTTTATCGCCGAGGTGCCACTTGCCGGCATGCATGGTGGCATAGCCGCGGGCTTTGAAATATTCGGCCAGCGTGATATGCTCATGGGCGAGTGTTTCAATGTAGGGGGCAGGGAGCAACGGGCGTTTGCCCATCCACTTGAAGTTCATCTGGCTGAGGTCTGTCAGGTCGTCCGGTAATTTATTGAATCCATTTGGCCCGCCGAAGTAGTCCGTGTTTCGGGTGCGGGCCGGGTATTGCCCGGTCAGGATTGAGGAGCGGGTGGGCGAGCAAACCGGGCTGGCGGCATAGCCGTCCGTCATGACCATAGACTCCGTCGCTAGGCTGTTGAGCGAGGGCGTGTCGTAAAAGGTATCGGGATTATTAAAACCCACGTCCATGTAGCCCAAGTCGTCTGCGACGATGAATATGACGTTGGTTGCCGATGCGGTCGTGGCCGCAAGGACTAATAGTGAAAGGGAGGTTGTGATCTTCATAAGTAGATTGTGTCTTAGTGAATTTTGAGCGCAAGTTATTGAGAGTATGTTTTGAGGCTTACAGGCTAAGCTACTGTCTCAGCACGACGTGCCGGAATCATTGCTACATCGACTCCCCGTATTCCCAGCCTTTGCGCACGGGCTCTTTGATCCAGCTATCCAACTCGGGCTGACCTTTGACCCGCATATTCTCGTTATCCCATTCGATAGTCTTGCCACTGCGCTGAGCCAGTGCCCCTAGCAGCACCATCTCGGTCAGTGGGGCTGCGTAGTCGAAGGGTGAACCGGGAGCGGGGCCACCTTTGATGGCGGTGAACCATTCTTCGACCGGACCGCGGCCACCTTTGGGTAAACGCTCGATGTTGTTTAACTCGTCACGTAATTCGCGGCGACGGTCTTCGGGAATAATGCGAGGGCTCTGTGGGCGCATACCTGGGTGCATCAAAGTATCCTTGGAGCCAACCATATACATGCCGCCTTCTTCAGGTAGCGGTTTATCCACAGGCCAACCTTCCGGCTTCGGCACATCAAAGCCTCGTTCATACCACTTAAGGACGACCGGCGGCTTCTTGCCCCGGGCCGGAAAGTGGTATGTGACCAGCGAGCTCATGGTAATGTAGTCGGGGTGTGGTGGCGCCTCCCTTTCGATTTCAACCTTGGTCGGCATCCCGAGGTCGAGCGCCCAGAAAGGTGCGTCGAACGTATGGCAGCCGATGTCCCCGAGCGAGCCCACCCCGTAGTCCCACCAGCCGCGCCAGCGGACAGGCACGTAGGCCCGGCTGAAGTCACGTCTTGTAGTGAGAGGACCTTGCCACAAGTCCCAGTCCAGCGTGTCTGGAATTTCGTCGGTGGATGGCGGGAAAGAAGCCGGTGGCACAAACCACGGTCCTTTCGGGCGATTGGTCCACGTTACCACCTCTTTGACCTCACCGAGAATGTCGGCGTCATACCATTCCTTGATGCGACGCATGCCCTCCATGCAGTGGCCCTGGTTACCCATTTGGGTGACGACCCCGGCCTCGGCCGCAGCCTTTTGCAGCATACGGCACTGCCAGATGTTGTGGGCCAGCGGCTTTTGCACGAAGACGTGTTTGCCGCGTTCAATCGCAGCCATGGCGATGGGGAAGTGAGTGTGATCCGGTGTCGAAATGGCGACGGCGTCGATCTGATCGCCCATCTTGTCGAACATGACCCGAAAGTCCTTAAAGCGGGGGAGGCCGGGGTGGTTGCCCAACGCGCGACCCGCACGGGAAAAATCCACATCGCAGAGCGCGACCAGATTCTCCATGTCGCGGGCGCGACGGTAGGCGTAGCCTCCCATGCCACCCGCTCCAACGACCGCGACGTTGATTTTGTTATTGGCCGACTCTCCGGCGCGGGCGATGGAGAAGAGCGGAAGTGAGGCTCCAACTGCGGCGGAGGTCTTTAGGAAGGTTCGGCGGGAGTGAGCTTTCATAATATTATTCGGTGAACTGAACTAAACTGGCAGTATGTTGCCAATATTTATGTCAGCCATCAATGAAGTAAGTTGCGAAAATTACTTTAGGGCACTTCTGAAAACTCCCCTCCTTAGAAAAGGAGGGGTGCCCGATAGGGCGGGGTGGTTGGATAGATACTGGCGGAAGTCTTTGGCGGACGGGACCACCTCTGCTTGCACGCCTGAACGGCGCGCAAGCTGTCTCCTCCTATCCCTGCGGGCAGGAGGAGAGTTCGTAAGTCGTGGACTCGAACACGTAGGTTTTCAGAAGTGCCCTTTAGACATGTTCAAAAGAAATAGAGCTTTGTGGATGGCAGAGGACTGCCATAACTACATAAAATAGGATAGCAGTGTAGCCGAGCCAGTCTCTGGCTCCTCGTGACGGATCCTGAGGCTCAAGATTCGTTCTCCTAGTTTGCGCTGCCTGCGTGGTTAGGGACCACCCCTGCTGAATGCGCCTCAGCGGCGATTCAGCTGTCCCCTCCTCATTTGAGGAGGGGAGCTTGCAGGGAAAAGCGCTCCACCTTTCTTACGGTCGGCCTTACTTTGCACTCAATTTTTCCAGAATTTCATAGTTGCGCTGAAGCATGGCGCTGGGGTCTTCGAGGAGACCGGCGGCCACGCGGGCGTTGTCGAGAATCTGTCGGCTGATGAGGGTGGCGAGTTCGCCGTCGGACTCGCGGAGGCCGACGAGGTTTTTGACGAGCGGGTGGCGCGGGTTGACCTGTAGCTTGACGGGAGGCTCGCCGCCCATGTCAGGGCCGCCGGCTTTTTGCTGCATAGCCTTCATCATCTTGCGCATTTGCGCCGTCATCGCCTTGTCGGCGTTGACGATCATGGCCGGACTACCGACGAGGCGTTCGCTGGTCGACACTTCGCTGACTTCATCGCCGAGCTTTTCCTTGATGAATGCGCAGAGCGCTTCGGAGGCGTCCGCTTCAAGAGCGTCTTCTTTCTCAGTGTCGGTGTCCGGTGCGATGGCATCGAGATCAATGTCGTCGCTGTCGGCGGAGGTGAAGTTCTTCTCCTCAAAGGCACGAGCGTGGTTCATGACGAACTCGTCGATCGGCTCATAGAGATAGAGCACTTCGATTTTACGCGCCTTAAAGGCTTCGTAGTATGGGCCGGACTCGATCGCGCTACGGCTGGCGCCGGAGAGATAGTAAATCTCTTTTTGGCCTTCCGGTGCGCGACTCAGGTAATCAGAGAGACTGGTGGTCTTGCCTTCCTCAGTGTAGGAGGACTCGAAGCGGAGCAGCTTCAAAAGGTGGTCGCGGTGGGTGAAATCGGTGGTCACACCCTCCTTGAGGAAGAGACCGAAGTTCTGCCAGAAGTCGTCGTAGACTTCCGGCTCTTTCTTGGCCTTTTCCTCAAGTGTCTTGAGGAAGCGCTTGGTCAGCACCTTGTTCAGCTTTTGGATAAGCGAGCTGTCCTGCATGGACTCGCGGGAGATATTGAGCGGCAGGTCGGCGCTATCGACAACGCCGCGCACAAAGCGCAGCCAGTCGGGGAGCAGGTTTTTCGGATCGCTGTCGATCAGGACCTTGCGGCAGTAGAGAGAGACGCCCGGCTCCATGCGGCCGAAGCCGAAGCCTTCCATGTTCTCCGTCGGTGCGAAAAGAATGCTGTTGATCTCCAGCGGCGCATCGGCGTTGAAGTGTAGCCAGAAGCGCGGCTCGTCGAAGGCATTGGCCTGGAACTTATAGAACTCCTTGTATTCGTCCTCTGATATGTCGCTCTTATTCTTGAGCCAGAGCGCGCCAACTGTGTTGAGCTCTTCACCTGCCACCTTGACGGGGAACTGCACGAAGGCGGAATACTTTTTGATGATCTCTTCGATACGATCTTTCTTTGCGAACTCCTTATACTCCTCCTTCAGCTTCAAAACGATACGGGTGCCGCGGCGCTCGCCTTCGACCTGCTCGATCTCGTAGGCGCCGGAGCCGTCGCTGGACCAGCAGAGGCAATCGCCCTCCGGGCGCCAGCTGCGGGTGAAGACTTTGACGGAATCCGCGACCATGAAGACCGAGTAGAAACCGACTCCAAACTGACCGATCAGATTGTCGTTGCGCTCGCCGGATTCCTTGAGGGCGTTGAGGAAGGCCTTCGAGCCTGAGTGGGCGATGGTGCCAAGATTCTCAATTAGCTCATCGTGCGTCATGCCGATACCGAAGTCCTGGATGGTGATCTCACCAGCTTCTTCATCAGAGTTGACCTGGATCTCCAGATCAAGGTCGGCATCAAAGATTTCCTTTTCCGTCAGCTGGGTGTGGCGCAGCTTCTCAGTGGCGTCGGACGCGTTGGAGACGAGCTCGCGGACAAAGATTTCTTTGTCCGTGTAGAGCGAGTGGACAACGATATCGAGGACTTGCTTGACCTCGGCTTGGAATTCGTGGCGTTCAGGTGCTTTTGTAGTCATAATTAGAAAAATTTGTGAATAATTGAGTGCTGGAAATTAGAGAAATTTGGATAGAAATCAAGAGTTGGTGTGTTGAGCAAATCGGGAGATTTGCGTTCCCGGGTGGGCAGATCTTTCGATCTGCTGGGATCTGATCAACGGAACTGATTTTGTTCCGCTTGAAAGTGGTAATCTGCGTTCTTGAGGTGGGCGCAAAGTTTACAGCGGTCGATGTCGTGGGTGAGACAAAGGTCGTCGAGCGAGTCCGAATGGTTACGTAGCTCGGTATTCACGAGGCCGACAAGGAGATGCGGATCTATGGATTCAAACTGCGTCCAATCCATGGCTAGCTAAGACTTATTCGCTTGTTTCTTCCGCAGCACCCTCAGGAAGGCCGCGCATGATGAGCTCGTTCGTCAAATCACTACGGGTCGTGAAACTGGCCCAGCGCTCCAACATGCTCTTCGTTTGTGCGAGATCAGGGTCTTCTTCGTCGAGTTCCGGGACGTCTTTCGACTGGACGTAGACGAAGGTGCCAACGCCCTCCAAGGTCAGCATCGGCGAAATTTCGCCGGCATCCAGCGTCTGAGCTTGGCGTAGCGCGGAGCGGTTGAGGTCAGCCGGCGCATCGTTTCCTTCAAAGCTTTCGAAGGAGTTGACTTTGAGGCCGAGCGACTCGGCGGTTTCAGCAAATGCTTTGTCTTCTGCCAGCGCAGCTTCCAGTTCAGCCTTCAGGCTTTCTCCTTTCTCGTTAAAGAGGCGTCGTTTTTCGTCCGTCTTGTAGTCGGAGGCCACTTCCGCTGCAACGTCTTCGAAGGGAGGGATCACCGGGGCGATGCGATCCTGCAGGATGAGGATGCCGTAGCCATCATCGAGTTCGTAGGCATCGGAGTAGTAGCGATTGCCGACCAGAGTAAAGGCGGATTCGAGCATGGCCGGCGACAGTGCACGCTGGCGAGCGCCGGATTGCGTGTAGGGCTCGATCTCTATCAGACTCAATTCTGAGTCGTTGAGGAGTTGGTTGAAGGTTGCCGAATCGAGTGTGATTTGCTTCAGGTAGAGTTTTTCAATAAAAGCTTGGGCTGCCCGGTGCGCGGCATCGCTCGCTTGTTCATCAGCCAGGCTTTTGGCAACGGCATCGCGAACCTTCTCAAAGCTGACGACTTCAGGAGCAGGAGCTTCTTCACCTTCGGCTGGCTTTGGAGTCGGGTTCGCAGCTTTGTATTCTGTAACAAATGCGGCGCGGTTTGCCGCAAAGTGGTCGCGCAATTCAGCTTCACTCACTTCAACTGCATTGTCGCCAAAGCGCTTGCTTTCGAAGAGCACGTAGCTGGCCTGCACACGCTCGGGTATTTCGTAGCCCTGCTTGTTTGCATCGTAGTATGCTTTGAGCGTGGCTTCATCCGGTTCCAATTCCGGTTCGAAGTTCGCATAGGCCAGTCCAGCCGTTACGAGGGTGAAGGTGGTGCGGCTTTGCTGCGCTTGAGCTGAAGCTTCGGATGGCAGGAGATAGCCGGGGCCGGAGAGCGCCTTGGCAACCTGATCGATGCGGTAGTCTTCCTCCAGCACGCTGACTAAGTTTTGCTTTGAGCGCGGATTGGTCTCCAGTTGGTCGAGGAAGCGGGTGTAAGCGTCGGCGCTGAACTCCCCATCGGGCCCGAGAAAGGCATTTTTGCTCCTGACGTATTCTGCCAGAGTGGCTTCGTCGGGCGCAGGAACTCCGACCTCATCAGCCAAATGCAGCATGGCGATACGGGTCTCGACTTCTCCGCCCCGCATCTGTTGCTGGCCGTTAAGAAAGGCGCTCAGGGAGGCCTTTTCAATATAGGCGTCCCGCTGCAAGGGGGAATTCAGGTCGATACCGTAGAAGAGGTTCTCTTCGTAGCGCGTCCTGTCCGTCGTGCATCCCGGTGTATTACCAATCGTAAAGACGAATGCGACAATGATGACCGTGAGCAGCGTGAGAAATATCCAGCGCCCGTGGCGAATGAGGTGATGTTGAATCCAAGAAATCATGACTAGAGAAAATTAGAATCGGCGAAGGTTAGATGCCCCGTTCGCCCTGTCAACTCATTGGTTTCGGGTGATGCGAGATACGGGTTGCGGGATGTGGGATCCGTGAGGCGAGATGGGAGTCGGGACATTTCTGTCCCGTTTTATCGATTCGGAAGGTATTTTATAAATTCGGAATACGTGTTGACCTGCCGTGCGTCAGATGGACAGGAATGTCCATGCTCCGTTTTTAATGGCGCATCACTGCTATTGATTTTCATCCCGTATCCCGCATCTCTAAACCAACTCGCTCAGCTTCGTCTGGGCTTTCGGGCAGTCTTTGAGGGAGGCGACTTCATCGATGTAGGTTCTGATTGCCGGATCGACTGACGTGACGATGTCGATCCCTTCGTTATTACCGTAAGATTCGAAGCTTTGTTTGAAACTGCCCAAAGTGATGCTCTCTGCGGGACGTCCGGGTTGGTAAGCTCGGTTGCGCTCCTTTCCCGCCGTGCTGCCTTCGATCGGGTTGAGGTAGCCGAGCTCGCAGAGGCGCGAAATGCTGGAATTCAAAATGTGGCTGGGCACACGCAGTTTTTCCAATAGGTCGCTCGACTGCATGGGCATCTCTCCGGACTGGAAGCGCTTGGTCACCAGAATTAAAATGCTTAGCGAGATCAATTCACGCGCGCGTTCACTGACTTTTTGCCAGGCATTCTCGTTGGTCAGGAAGTCTGCATTCTGAACCGCGTAGGTGATTTGTCCGCCCAGGAGAATAAGTAACCAAAAGATATAAAGCCCCAGCATGAGAATAACGATAATGCCAACTGAGCCGTAGAGGCTGTTCGTCTGCACCACTCGATCCACATAGAGAAAGGACAGCATATTGTAGAGATGCAGCATGAGAACGACGATCAGGCTGCCGCAAAAGGCCGGGCGCCATTGAACTTGCGTATTGGGTATGAAGCGGAAGAAGACAGCCAGCAGCGATACGATCATTAGGAAGCTGATGATCGGTGAGAAAAAGAGAAAGAGCTGAGCCAGCACCTCTCCCATCGGGAGCGTCTCCATTCTGGATACAATCGCATTTAAAGTCAGCAGCGTGACTGATAGGGTGCCGAGCACGGCACCGAGGCTGATAAAGGTCCAGTATGTGACGATTCTTTCGCCGAGTTTTCTACCCTGCCGCACGCCCCACACCGTGTTGAAAGAGCCCTCAATTGAGCTAAGGACTTGGATGCCGATGACGAAAAGCATGACCACTCCGACCGCTCCGACTGTCCCGGAGGAGGCGGCCTGGCTGAACTGTTCGATCATGCCCAGCATTTGTTTTTCCATCTCGCTGCCTTCGCCTGGTTCGGCTTCCAGTGCAATTTGAGGAGCCGCCCATGAGATGGCATCGTAGATTTTTTCCAGCACCAATTCTTCGCTGCCTTTCTCCAGGGCGAAGCCGGAGATCATGATGCCCAGGGCAATGAGGGGGCCGATGCCGATCAAGGAATAGAAGGTCAGTGCCGCCGCTTGCACCGGAATTTTGTTTCGTCGCAGCCCCTGCCAGGTGAGTGTTAAGATACGAAGTATATGGTAAACTCTGGCACGAAGCGTTTTGTGCCCGAGGTATTGCAACTCCCAGATGTCCTGACTCATGAGGTCGCTTGCACGATCTGCATAGGCTTTCAGGCCTTGGATCAGCTTGGGTCTTTTATCTGATGTATTATCCTGCAAAGTCTAGATCAGGTTCGAGTTACTTCGAGAAAAGGTTAAACTGAATCGTGCTGTAGAAATCGATGAAGCGGTCGTTAATTGCGAGATAGGCCAATATGCCATTGCCTCCGATACCCATGGCTACTGCGAGAATCATTAAGGAGAACTTCTGCGCTATGGTGGCGAGAAAAATGCCGGCCCCTCCAATACCGAAGGCCAACATAATCAAAGGATCGCCGATGGCCCACCCCACGTAAAGGCCAAACCCAAGCCCCAGCATACTGCGCCCGCGAACCAGCGGGTAAATCTCGGTGACTGAGAGTAACAGCAGTATCGCCATGGTCAAATCAAAGACCCCAAGCAGTAGAAACGGGTAATTGAGTATGCCCGCGTAGAATTGCTCACTGAATGCGCCCTGAATGGCGCCTAGGTGAGGGACAATAAATGAGATCGCCGCGAGCAGCATCATTACGCCGAGGGTCATGGAGGCGAGCGCGACGGCTTTCTCGAAGCTCTCCTGGCTGCGTTTAAGGTGGCGGGTTTCTTCTGTGTCACCTTCAGCAGCCTTCAGCATGTCGTGAATATTAATGGGCTCCTCCTCCTCTTCACCGGCGCGTGCTTCGTCGTCCTGCTTAAGCCCGACATTAAGTTTGAGCTTTTCTGACTTTGGGAACACCTGGGCTTTCAACACTTCGTTGAGTGCGATGGGTATCCACTCCTCTTTATCCTCGTCGTAGTATAAGGTGTTCTCTTTGACCTGTCCGGCCTCAGCTAGCGTGTTCAGCTTGCTGACTGTAAATGGCCCACGGGACTCGTCTTGCTCAGGAGTGCGTATGTAATACTCTGACATTGTTTAAATTCGCTGATACTTGGAAATAGGTCGATGTGCGGTCTTGGAATGATGATTCTTATGTCCAGAATATGAAGCGTTAAAGTTCATGAAGCAGCAACTAAATCGTGGTTTTAACCGAGAAAAATGCTCTGTGTGTAATTTAATCCCTGATGTAGAAGAAAAGCCCGGCATTGGACACCCAAGGTAGCGGCAGCGCGAGAGCGATGCCGACACGCCTCACGAGGGAGAACTCGGAACGGCTCTCGCCGCTCCGCTACAGCGCATTGATTAAAGCAGCCTGAGTTCATCCGGAGATGCTTTTGAACTCCGCCACGGGGGAATGCTGAGATTTCCGCCGTAGGGAAATAAGCAGAACGAATCGGGGGCGAAGCAATAATCCTGCTCCATGTCTTCCCTTTAATGGGCAGGCACGATATTGCGGGCCTGCCCCGGTAATCGACGATGAACCAAAAAAAGCCCCTCCGTTTCGGGAGGGGCTTTGGGAAGAACTTTTAGTTCGGTCGTTCGCTCTAGCTGAGCGCGGCTTGCGCGGCGGCCAGGCGTGCAACTGGGACGCGCGGTGGCGAGCAGGAGACGTAGTTCAGACCCACACTGTGGAAGAACTTGATGGAGGCCGGATCGCCGCCGTGTTCACCACAGATGCCGAGCTTGATATTCTTGTTGGTCTGGCGACCCTTCTGGGCACCGATTTCAACAAGTTGGCCAACACCCTTCACATCGATGGACGCGAATGGATTCTGCGGCATGATGTCGAGATCCTTGTATTTACCAAGGAAGGAACCTGCGTCGTCACGGCTCATGCCGAGACCTGTTTGTGTCAGGTCATTGGTGCCGAAGCTGAAGAACTCAGCAGTTTCGGCAATCTCGTCAGCAGTCAGTGCGCCACGGGGAACTTCGATCATGGTGCCGACAAGGTATTTGAACTTAACCTTCTTCTTTTCCATGACTTCGGCTGCCACGCGGTGGATGACCTCGACTTGATTCTTGAGCTCATCAGCGAAGCCAACGAGTGGAACCATGACCTCAGGGATGACCTTGATCGGCTTCTTCAACTTGTAGCAAGCTGCAGCAGCCTCGAAGATCGCTTGAGCCTGCATTTCGGTGATTTCCGGGTAGGAGATACCCAGGCGGCAACCACGGTGGCCAAGCATTGGGTTGGACTCGTGGAGTGCATGGACACGCTCGGTGATCACTTCGATCTTCATGTTGAGTGAGTTCGCAAGCTCGCGCTTGGAAGACTCGTCGTGAGGGAGAAACTCGTGGAGAGGTGGATCGAGGAGGCGCACGGTCACAGGACGGCCACCCATTGCCTTAAATAGGCCGGTGAAGTCCTTGCGCTGGAATGGCAGAAGCTTACGGAGGGCCTTGCGGCGCTCCTTCTCGTCTGTTGCCAGAATCATTTGGCGCATGTAGGTGATGCGATCACCTTCGAAGAACATGTGCTCAGTGCGGCAGAGGCCGATACCTTCAGCACCGTAAGCCACCGCAGCTGCGGATTGGTCAGGTGTGTCAGCATTCGTGCGGACGCCCATCTTACGATACTTGTCAGCCCACTTCATGACTTGGTCATACATCTTGTAGGTGTAGCTTTCTGATGCCTTGAGCTGTCCGTTGAGAACTTGGTTCACTTCGGACGGCGCAGTTTCAACAGAGCCAGCATAGATGTCGCCAGTTGTGCCGTTGATGGAGATGTCATCACCTTCCTTCAGTGTCTTACCAGCAACTTTCAATGTGCCAGCACCGTAGTTGATGACGACGCCGGATGCGCCACAGACGCAGACTTTGTTCATCTGACGAGCGACGAGCGCTGCGTGAGAGGAAACACCACCACGTGAAGTGAGGATGCCGTCCGCCGCGATCATACCGCGAAGGTCTTCCGGAGTTGTTTCAACTCGGCAGAGAACGGCGCGGCCGCCCTTGTTAGCGACGGCTTCTGCCTTTTCTGCAGTGAAGCAAATTTTACCGGAGGCTGCACCTGGACCAGCTGGAAGGCCAGTTGCGAGTGTCTTAGCCTTCTTCTCGGCAGCTGGATCGAAGACCGCTACGAGGAGGGAGGAGATGGAGTCGGCCGGGATCTTTTTCAGCGCGGTCTTTTGGTCGATGAACTTTTCCTTGTTCATCTCGACTGCGATGCGGACCGCTGCCAAGCCAGTGCGCTTACCGTTACGGGTTTGCAGCATGTAGAGCTTGTTGTCCTCGATAGTGAACTCGAAGTCCTGCATGTCCTTGAAGTGCTTCTCAAGCTTCTTGCAGACTTGAACGAGCTCTGCGTGAGCATGTGGCATTTCGTCAGCAAGCTTAGCGATAGGGTTCGCGTTGCGGATACCAGCAACAACGTCTTCGCCCTGGGCATTGATGAGATACTCACCGTAGAAGACTTTTTCGCCGTTGGCAGGGTCACGAGTGAAGGCCACGCCAGTTGCGCAGGTGTCACCCATGTTACCAAAGACCATGGCTTGAACGTTCACAGCGGTGCCCCATTCAGCAGGGATGCTATATTTCTGGCGGTAGAGCGTCGCACGCTCATTTTGCCAAGAGGTGAAGACCGCGCCAACAGAGCCCCAGAGTTGCTCGTAAGCGTCTTGTGGGAAGGAGTCGCCAGTGCGCTTCTTGATCAAGGCCTTGTAGCGCTTGATCAGCTCCTTGAGGTTTGCTGCGGTGAGCTCGTTGTCGAGCTTTACGCCGGCTTCGTGGCGAAGTTTTTCAAGTGTTTCCTCAAAAGGGCACTCCTCATTTTCGCTGCGGGCCTGCACACCCATCACAACGTCACCATACATTTGGATGAAACGGCGGTAGCAGTCGTAAGCGAATGCTTCGTTGCCTGACTCATTGGCGAGGGCCTTGACGGTCTTGTCATTGAGGCCGAGGTTAAGAATGGTGTCCATCATGCCCGGCATGGACTCGCGGGCACCGGAGCGGACTGAAAGCAGTAGTGGGTTTTTTTCCGCACCGAGCTTCTTGCCGAGTTGCTTCTCGATGACAGCGACGGAAGTTTTAACTTCCTTCGCAAGTGTCGCAGGATATTTACGGCCGTTTGCGTAGAAGTAGGTGCATACGTCTGTTGTTATAGTGAAGCCCGGAGGAACGGGTAGGCCGATGCGGGCCATTTCCGCGAGGTTGGCACCTTTGCCTCCCAGGAGTTCACGTAGTTTAACGCTACCATCGGTTTTATTACCGAAATCGTAACTATATTTCACTGCTTTTGTAGCAGTCTTCTTTTTGGCTTTTTTAGCTGGCATAAGTAAACGACCTTTTTCTGGATCGAGTTTGAGTTTGAAAGTGCTCCGTCGTGAAGGACCTTCAGTTGAAAGGTGGGTAGCAAAAGCATTTCGCTATGCCTGTCAACGGATTAGAGTCTAGAGCATTCTTACGGGTGTGTTTTGAAAAAGCGTGTTAAACGGAGCGCGGACATTTCTGTCCGCCTGCAGCGGTGCATGTAGTGAATCTGTGTGCCAGCACGGCAGGACAGAAATGTCCTGACTCCTCAGAAGCGATAGACCTCGTTTGCTCTGCAGTAATCATTCTTTCTGCTCGAAGCATGCCTATAAAAAAAATGGCCTAGTCTTTAAGTATTGGAGTTGCCAGCCGCCAACTCGCTTGCATAGCTGAGATTTAAATGAGCGACGACCGACCCGACAAAAAAGATAAAAGCTCTGAGGAATCAGAGCCTACAGAAGGAACTCCTGAAGAGAATCAGCCAAAGAAGCCTGGCTCTGAAGGTGAGTCTGCGTCTGAAGGCGAGGGTGGTTCTGCATCTGAAAAGAATGCGGATGCCGGCGATGGATCAGAGGACAGCGCTGCTGAGGGCGAAGAGTTTAGTGACTATTTCGATGAGGATGGTGACCCCTATATGTCGGACGATTATGGCTACGACGACGAAATTGAAGATTATGCTCTGGACGGCACCGGAGCTCCCAGGAAACCGAGGTCAGCTGCCGGGCGCTTGTTGAGCCGTCAGCGTAGTCGTGATGAAGACGATGATAACGATGACGATGATGATACGGATGGTGAAGAAGAAGGCGGGATGTCCTTTCTTGATCACTTGGAGGAATTCCGGTGGACGATCGCGCGCTGCGTTTTGGCCTTCTTTATCGGGTTGTTTGTTGTCGCAATCTTTATTCAGGATATTGCAGAAATGTTAAAGTATCCGATTCTGTCGGCCTATGGTTCTGTCGAGTTGGTCAAACAGAACTTGATCACCTATCGCCCGATGGGTGTTATTTCAGTCTTTTTTCAGATCGCCCTGTTAGGTGGTTTTACGCTTTCGATGCCATTTGTGCTTTTCTTTATGGCCGCATTCGTGGCGCCTGGCCTCAACGAAAAGGAGCGCAAGGTTCTGCGCCCCGCCAGTCTAGCCGCTTTTGTCTTGTTTTTGACGGGTGTCGCTTTCGCGTTCTATGTGATCCTACCGCTGACCTTAGCCTTCAGCGTCCGCCTGAATCAATATTTCGGGTTTGAGCTCTTTTGGGCGGCGTCTGATTACTATAGCATGGTCGTCTGGTTCTCTATGGCGACTGGGGCATTCTTCCAATTCCCGCTACTCATTGTGATACTCGTCTACCTGCAAATCCTGCCGGTCTCGAAACTTAAGACGATTCGAAAGGGTGTGTTTGTCGGGTTGATGGTCTTCTCTGCTCTGATGTCTCCCGGGGGTGATTTCATCTCTCTCCCAATTACGACAGCATTTATGTATGGGCTCTATGAACTCGCTATCTGGGCAGGCTCGCGCATCGAAAAAAAGAAAAGAGAAGCGGATGAAGCGGAGCTGAAGGATGAATCTTAAACGTAGCGGCGAGCTTCCAGCTTGCCTGCATGAAGGGAATCCAGTTGCGTGGTTAGCGGTAGCCGACCTGTCCGCCGTCCTGTCCGCCGTCCTGTCCCCCGTAGCCTCGGCGTAGGAGGAAGCCTCGGCGAAGGAGGAAGCGCTTCCGCTTTGGGTGGTAGGTTGTCGCGGGTAACGATCGAACCAAACGCGAAGGCGTTCGGCTACAAAATTAGGTTTTAAAGGATCTCTCGAAAGCTCTCTTGGCTGATCCAGCCTAGGGCGCCGCCTTCAGTTTCAATTTTAATATAGACGCCGTATCGATCAGTGATCTGTCCTCGTTCTCCGGGGCGGGCGAGGCCGACATCTGGCGCGGCGTTTGCCGGTGCCGCGTGTAGCGTAGCCGGTGCATTGCTGAGCACGATACCCATCGTTGTAAGATCGCGGTTTAGGTAGAGAGCAGAGGCACTCATGGCTATCACGATCAGGCCTGACACGCGCACCGCTTTGGTCGGGAGACTGACCCGGTGGCCGCTGATCTTAGGTAAAATAAGGGCGGCAAGGGTGATCCAGAAAGCGATACTGAGTAAGATGATCCACCCCTGCTGACTGAGTGCCCGACTGGCGGTCATATGCCATTTCGGAGTGCCGATGGTTAAGCCCAGTTGCTGGCGTAGGGCGCCGAGCTTGTAGTGATATTGCTCGTTCCGTGGCGTGAGTAGAAGCGCGCGCTCCAAGTGCCAGACCGACTCGCCGACCTTGCCTTCCTGGTAGAGCGCGAGCGCGAGGTTGTGGTGGGCGGTGGCGCTTTCGCTTTCCTTGACCGCAGTTTGAAATGCGGTGGTGGCAGTCGTGTATTCGGAGTCGTGATACGCATCGATGCCTTGCTGGAAGGCATCGTCTGCGAATGCGGCTGTGCCGATCAGAACCGAGAGGAAAATATGTCTAATCTTCATAGGGCCTTGAGGATCCTTTCAATTTGTTGCCGGGCGTCGGAGATGTTTTTTGCGGTGTTGCCGCTGAATCGTTGCGCGTTGGCGGCGGCGAAGAAATCGCGGCAGTCTTTGGCTGCTTGGCCGTCAAGGAGCATTTCGATGTCGGCGCTATTCGCGCTTTGCATGGAGCGGCCTGTCCGCATAGTGGCGGCGTGCCGTATCGCGAATTGTCCGTTCCGATAGAAATCCTCTGCGTCGCCTGCTTGTGCGGCTTTGTGGTAGGACAGTTTCGCCTCCCGGAGCGATTGCCTGGCGCCGCTGCGGATCGGATAGGCCGGGTCATCGCGGTTTCGCTTCCTGATCCTTAGCGCGACTGAACTGCCGACGAGAAGAAGACCAACGAGCACGTTCACTCCAATAAATGTCCGACTGCTTAAAATGTCATAGCCAACGGGTCGTGCTGGCTTCGGGCGATACTCAAGCGTAAGGAGGGCTTTTTCAGGGGTGAGTTTTTTGGAGAGTGCCAAGTCATTTTTCGCTGCCGCGGGCTGCGCCTGTATGGGTGCAGGCCCGAAACTCTGCTGGCCCGGGGTTACTTTCACTGTGATCGCCGGAGCTGTCAGTTCGACGTATTCCTCTTTTTTAGGATCAAAATAACTGAAGCGCGTCTCCGGTAGTTCCAAGTCGCCGGCGCGCTGGGGGATGAAGACGTAATCAAAGCGTTGGCTGCCTTTCAAGCCCAGCGCGTCGCTGGCCTCGAATTTGATCTCAGGGGCATAGTGCTTCCAGTCCGGCGAGTCTGCAAACTCCGGCCCAGTGATGCGCTCGAAGTTGGCTTGGCCCTTCAGCACGACCGAGAGCATGATAGGCTCGTTTTCGACTGCTTGCTCCGCATCCGCGCCGACTTCAAGGGCAAGATCCCCGATCGCACCTGAAAAACTCTCGGGTTGTCCGTTTTCGGGAAGAGGGCGGACGTTAATCGAAATATTATCCGTGTATACATTGAGGCGCTCTGAGCGCCCGAGTAGATCATCCAACAAACTGCCGCCAAATGGACTGCGTCCTCCGAAAGGGTCGCGGCTTTTGCCGTCGCTGGGTAGCCGTGCAGTGAGAGTGAATTGAAAGCTGATCTGTTGCTCCCCGGTCTGGATCGGTGTCAGCGTGAGCGGCCAGGTCAGGGTGCGGTATCGCCATTCATTGAGGAGTTCGATTCCTTCGCTGGTGTCCTCAGGTAGTTCGCTGATAGTGAAGCCGTCGGCGCTCCGGTCGAAGGAGTTCAAGTTGCGTAATTGCACATCCTCCTCAACGTAGAGCTTTATGTTGAACGCGATGGTCTGCCCCACGTAAAGTGTGTCGGGTAACTCGGCTTTTAGGAAGATAAGCTCGTCTTGAGTGGGGGCGGCGTCAGCCGAGCGCTCGACGACCTGCAAAGTGGCAGCGGGCACTTCAATCGTGCTGCCTTTGTATTTAAAAGTGTATGCAGGTATCGTCGCTCCGCCGATTTTTGTCGGTGAAGCGTCGATGATGAAACTTTGAGTGACACTAAATTCAGCGGCTCCATTGATGAGCCTGCTCTGGCTACTGTTAGAGATACGACCATTACTGAGGCGGACTGCTGAAGTCTGTGGAATGGGTAACTGGCTGACCCGCTCGACCTCCGGTTGACGGCTGCTATCCGTTTCGGACAGCTCAACAATATATTGCGCCCGGTCGCCCATCGCGATGCGCGGTGGGTTGAAGCGTGCAGTCACAGTGGTCTCAGCCAGCAGCGGCTGGATGGTGAGTGTTAATAAGAGGACAGTTGTCAACGTGCGCCCGGCAAGTTTAGCGAACGACACGGAGTTCGTCCCTCCGGTTACTTTATGTCGAATAAGTTGCATCATATTTTCTACCAATCTTTAAGAGGTCGGCCTTTGCCGGGGGCTGGTTTGGCAAAGGGTAAAATTTCTTCTTTTCCGCGCAAGCTGTCGAGCAGGTCTTGTGCTTCTTGCAGGCTCATGCCTTCGACTTGGAGGGATTGGGCAGATCCGGTGCCTTGTTCCTCGCCGGTGCTGCCTTCGTCAATTTCTTCGACTTCGGGGACGGGAGTTTGTTCGCCGTCTTCGCCGTCTTGCTCTTCCCCGCTTGGGGCGGGGGTGTCCTGTTCAGATTCTTCGCTGGATTCCTCTTCGCCGGATTGGTTTTGGCTGGACTGCGCTTTTTCCGAGGCTTCGCTCTCTGAAGGCTCGGACTCGGAGGCGTCTTCCCCAGGCTCAGTCTCGCTTTGTTCCTGCTCGCCGGATTGTGAGTCTTGTTGCTCGGATTCCTCGCCTTGCTCGCCGGATTCCTGCGATTCGGATTGCTCGGAGTCGCTGTTCTGCTCTTCCGAATTCGGCTGTTCACTTTGCTCGCCGGACTGCGATTGGTTGTCCTGCTGCTCGTCGCCTGGCTCGCCGTCCTGAGCATCGGAGTCTTGTGATTTTTGATCCTGATCTTGCTGCTGTTCGAGGAGCTTTTCAATGGCTTCGCGCACTTGCCTGGTTCGCTCAAGGTCTTCGCTGATTGCATTGTCATCCGGGTCGAGTTCCAAGGCAGACTTGAAGAGTTCTTCGGCGGATCGGATGTCTTCGAGCGCGGCTTTTGCGTCGCCCTGGTCGTAGGCTGCGCGGCCGATTTGATAGGTGGCATGGCCCATGTTGTAGAGCGCATCGCGTTGCTGGTTGCGGTCACTTGTTTCCTGCATGGCCTCAGTGTAGAGGACGTTGGCCTCGGCGAACTTGCCTGCGCTGAGTGCGTGGTGGGCTTCGTTGTAGGTGCTGGCCTCGCTGTAGTTCGGTGGAAAGGTCAGGAGCCCAAGTAGTAGCAAGGAGACTTGCCCCCCGCCTGGTCTGCGGCTGCGTATCAATATTTCCAATACGAGAAAGAGGGATGCGGCTGCGAGTAGCCACTGAAAGCGTTCGATGGGCACTTCCAGTAGCTCGGATTCGCGCTCTTCGCGGGGGAGAGTCGCGAGCACGGATTCGTAAAGCGTTTCAAGCGAGCCGCCACTGAGGCGACTGTAGCTGCCGCCGGTGAATTGCGCGATCTGCTGGAGGGTCGATTCGTCCAGCTGGCTGCGCACAGGTTGGCCGTCGTTGTCGCGGACAAATTCTTCGATGCCTGCTTCATTGCGGACTCGGAGGTATTCGCCCTCAGGTGTGCCGATACCAATCGTGAAGATTTGGATACTTTCCTCGGCTGCGGTGCGTGCGGCTGCAAGTGCTTGTCCGCCGAGGTCTTCACCGTCGGTGAGGAGCACGACGACTTTGACATTATTCTCCGAGGGGAAGGCGTTGGATGCTTCTTCGATGGCCCGACCGAGGTCACTGCCCCCGCGGGATAGCACCGAAGGATCAGTGGCATTAAGGCTCTCCCGAAATGCGGAATAGTCGAGAGTCGGGGGTGTTTGGAGGAAGGCCTGACCGGCGAAGGCGACCAGGCCAACGCGGTCACTTTCCAAGCGGTCGATCAGGTCGAAAATAGCGAGTTTCGCACGTTCCAGCCGGGTGGGACGCAGATCAGTGGCGAGCATGCTTTTTGAGCTGTCGAGTACAAAGACAATATCCAGGCCGCGGGCCTTACGCTCGGAAAGCTCAAGGCCAAATTGCGGACGGGCCAAGGCGATACCCACGGCGCCAATCGCAGCCACGATGAACGCTGACTTGAGCAATTTTCTCTGTAGGCTGGCTTTTTCAGTCAGTCGATCCAGTAGCCGTGCGGCAGCGAACTGGCTGAGTAATTGCCCGCGTTTACGGAAGCCCAGCGCGATCAGGCTGATACTGATAAGTGCCAGCAGCGGGGCGAGTGCCAGCCATATGGGTGCTTCGAAAGTCATGGCAGGCGACGATAGCGGGTGTTGCTGAGAAGTTGTTCGAGGCCAAGCAGGGCGAGCCCGATCAGTGCAGGCCAAAAGAAGAGCTCGGTGAAACTGGCGTAAGAGCGTAGCTCGATCTCGGTGGTCTCAAGTTCATCGATTTCATCGTAGATGCGCTCAAGGTCACCCTCTTCGGTCGCTTTGAAAAAACGACCGCCGGTCATCGTCGCAATCTCGCGGAGTTCGGTCTCGTCGTAATTGGAAATATCGCTACCACCTCTGTAAATCGGTTGCCCTTCATCATTGCGCACGACGCGGCCGAAGCGATCGGTTTGCGGTATGGGGACACGCCCTTTTTTACCCGTAGCGATGGTGTAGATTTTTACGCCAAGGGTCTTGGCCGCTTCGGCGGCACCGATCGGTGATAGGGTGCCGGAGTTATTCTCGCCGTCGGTCAGTAGGATGACGATGCGACTACGCGCTTGATGGTCGCGCAGCCGATTGACGCTGGCGCCGATGGCGGTGCCAATGGCGGTGCCTTTTCCGTCTATTTCGCCAAGTTCGAGTCGCTGGAGATTTCGCTTCAACCAGTCGTGATTGAGTGTGAGCGGGCTCACCACGAAGGCGTCTGCCGCGAATGCGACCAGCCCGATGCGATCGTATTCTCGTTTCCCGATGAAGTCTTCCACCACGCGCTTGGCAGCATCCAACCGGGTGACAACGTCTTCTTGAGTTGAAAGGTCGAGCGCGCGCATGGAGCCTGATAGATCGAGGGTGACGACGATATCAATGCCGTCGGCCTCACTGCTTTCATTCATCTTGCCAAACTGGGGTCTTGCTAGAGCCGTGATTAATGCAGCGAGCGCAAGTAGTCTTAGACCGAAGAGAAGCTTCCCTGGTCGGCTCCGGCGCTCACGGCTGACGGCGCTGGCTAGCGCAGTGCTGGAGAAACGAACCGCCGCCTCAGGCCCCATGCGGCCCGCCCACCATGCGAGGATCGGTAGAAGTAGGAGAAGTGCAAAGTAAGAAGGGTCCTGGAATTGGAAGAAAGTCATGCCGTTTTGAAGTCCTCCTTTTTTTGCGTCTCTTCAATGAGTGAATTCGCGGTATCCAGGATCTCGCTACGCTGTGCCTTGCTGAGCGTTTGCCCTGCGAATTTCACGCCGTCACAGGCGTTCAGAAAGTCGACTAGCCGGGCTTTCGCTTTGTCCTCAAGCGGGATGCTGGCGGAAAATTCCGCACTGGTCTTAGAGCCGGCGGGCAGCTTGAACTCCGTAGCTAGAAAACGGCGCACTGCATTAGCACAAAGCAGGGCGAAGCGTTCGTCGCCAGTCGCTTGTGTGGCAGCGTTGAGTTCGGCCCGTGCGACTTCAATCGGTGGGATGGCCGCTGGGGGCCTGCTGCGCGATCGGAGGTAGAGCCAGATCGCGCCAGCCGCGATGAGTAATATCGTCAGCACGGCGAGAGCGATCTGCCAGCTTTCGTAGCTGCCATTCAGCTCAACGGGGCCACGCACGTTCTTGAGCGCCGGGCCTTCGGGCAGCGGCGGAAGTTGAACAGGCATCTGGGCGAGTAGGGACATACTAAAAACGGCCAGCGCGGCGGGCGAAGAGTTGACGTAGGGCGGGCAGGTAAGGGCCTTCGGTGCTGGCCTGGATCCAGTCCAGGCCTTTTCTACGCATGCCGGTCTGAAACGAGGCCTGCCGCTTGGCGGCGAGTTTGTTGTATCGCTCACGAATGCTGCGACTGCCGGTGTCGAGCTCGACCATTTCGCCGGTCTCGGCGTCTTCGAGAGTGATGAGCCCGACATTGGGTAGCACACTCTCCCGCGGATCGGTCAGCGCGATACTAATGAGGTCGTGGCGCTGGTTGGTGAGCGCCAGTGTGCTAAAGAGTGGCGCGTCATCGCCGGCGTTCAGTGGCCTGCTGTCGATGAAGTCTGAGATGAGAAAGACGACGGACTTACGACCTTGCACACGGTTGAGATAGTCGAGCGCGGTCTTGTGGTCGGTGCCGCGGCCTTTCGGCTCAAAGAAAAGTATGTCGCGTATCACCCGAAGAATGTGACGGCGTCCTTTTTTCGGCGGGATGTAGTGCTCGACATCGTCGGTGTAGAGCAGGAGGCCGACTTTGTCATTGTTTCGAGTCGCGGAAAAGGCGAGCACGCTGGCGATCTCGGCGGCCCGCTCGCGCTTACTTTGCTCAACGGAACCGAAGATGCCGGAGGCGCTAAGGTCGATCAGCAGCATGAGAGTGAGTTCCCGCTCCTCGCGGTAGACCTTGATGAATGGTTTATCCATCTTGGCTGAGACATTCCAATCGATGCTGCGCACATCATCGCCGATCGCGTATTCCCGCACCTCCTCAAAATCCATGCCCCTGCCCTTAAAGGAACTGTGGTAGGCTCCGCTCAATGCATCCGTCACCAATTGGCGGGTGCGGATTTCGACGTGGCGGACTTTTTTTAGAATGTCGGAGGGTTTCACTTTTTAAATGAGTGATGACTAATGAGTGATGACTAATGAGTGATGACTAATGAGTGATGACTAATGAGTGATGACTAATGAGTGATCATGTCGCAGGCTTTGTATGCATCATTAGTAATCAGTCATTAATCATTAGCCATGAGTTATCAGGCGCACAGCGCCTACGGCACCGGCACTGCATCGAAGATCTTAGTGACGAGTTCTTCGCTGCTAATCTCTTCAGCTTCTGCTTCGTAGCTGGGAATCAGGCGGTGGCGAAGCACGTCCATGCCGATGTCTTTAATGTCCTGCGGGATGACATAAGCCCTGCCTTGTATGAGGGCCCAGGCTTTGGCAGCCAGCGTTAGGCTAATTGTCGCTCGGGGGCTGGCGCCGAACTGGATGTATTGATCGAGATCCAGTTTGAATTGTGCGGGTTCGCGGGTGGCGAGAACGAGATCGACGATGTAGTCGCGGATTTTTGGATCAACGTAGACGTCGTTCACCAGCTTACGTGCTTCGCCGATCTCAGCGAGTGAAGTGACGGCGCTCACGTCGAGCTTCGGCGCGGTTGACGCCATGCGGTCGAGGATCTCGCGCTCTTCGGATTTGCTTGGGTAGCCGACCTTGAGCTTGAGCATAAAGCGGTCGACCTGCGCCTCCGGCAGGGGATAGGTGCCTTCCTGATCAATGGGGTTTTCCGTCGCGAGCACCAAAAAGGGCTCGGGGAGCTTATAGGTCTCATCACCCAGGGTGACCTGTCGCTCCTGCATCGCCTCGAGGAGGGCACTTTGCACCTTGGCAGGCGCGCGGTTGATCTCGTCGGCTAGGATGAGGTTGGCAAAAATGGGGCCCTTTCGGGTGTGGAAGCTTTCATCTTTCGGGCTGTAGATCAGCGTGCCAATGATGTCGGCAGGTAGTAGATCCGGCGTGAATTGTATGCGCTTGAATTCCGCATCGGTCGCCGCAGCGAGGGTGCGAATACTCAGGGTTTTAGCTAGACCTGGCACGCCTTCAAGGAGCACGTGGCCGTTGGCCAGCAGGCCGACGAGTAGCCGATCCACTAAATAGTGCTGGCCGACGATAACCCTTGCGATCTCCTCACGTAGAGCGGGAATCCAGCGGGTCGCTTCCTTGAGTTTAGCTTCAGATTCGGGGGACGTTAAGTCTTCGTTCATAGAGGTGTTTTATTGCGGTTAGCTAGGCAAAGCTTTATAGAATGACAGGCGGAAATGTTTTCAGTTTCATGTCAATCCGAGGATTGATCTTTAAAGTTAAATGTGCCTTAATGGCACACATGCCTGCAACAGTTTTAATCGTAGATGATGAAAAAAATACGCGCGACGGACTCAGTCTAGCGCTGGAAGACGACTACGACGTCTATAAAGCCTCCAGTGCAGAGGAAGCATTTAACCTGATGGAAGCTGAGACCTTCGACGTTGTCCTCACCGACTTGCGCATGGCGGGCAAGTCCGGTCTCACAGTTATCGACAAGGCGATTAAGCTCCCCAACCACCCGGTCTGTATAATGATGACTGCCTACGGTAATGTAGAAACAGCCGTTGAAGCCATGCGGCGAGGCGCCTTTGATTTTCTGACGAAGCCGGTCAGCCTGCAAAAGCTGGATATTTTGATTAAGCGAGCGCTGAAATCCCGCACCATCGAAAAAGAAAATGTGGTGCTGCATGAGCGCCTGGATAAGAAATATAGTTTTGACGGGATCGTGGGGAACTCCCCCAGCTTGACCGAAGTATTGGATAAAGTCCGCTTAGTAGCGCCCTCAAAGGCGACCGTGCTGCTGGAGGGGGAGACCGGCACCGGTAAGGAGCTGATTGCCCAGTCTATCCACCAGAATAGCGAACGCTCGCGGCAAGCCTTCGTGCCGGTGCACTGTGCGGCCCTGGCGGCCAATTTACTGGAGAGTGAACTCTTCGGGCATGAGAAGGGGGCCTTCACCGGTGCCGCTGAAAGGCGGATCGGCCGCTTCGAGGCGGCGGATAGTGGCACTCTGTTTCTCGATGAAATCGGCGAAATTGATGCATCGACTCAAGTTAAGCTTTTACGATTTCTGGAAACACGGAGCTTTGAACGCTTGGGAAGTTCCAAGCCGCTCAAGGTGGATGTGAGACTCGTCTGCGCAACCAACCGTAATTTAGCTGAAATGGCGCAGCACGGGGAGTTCCGCGAGGATTTGCTCTACCGGCTTAATGTGATCACCATTAATCTGCCCCCGCTTCGCGAGCGTAAGGAAGATCTACCGGTGTTGCTGAACCATTACATGAATTACTTCAGCGCGGAAAACGGACTCGAACCTATTCTGCTCAATGATGGCGCACTCAAAGTGCTGAGCGCGTATCGCTGGCCGGGTAACATTCGCGAGCTCCGTAATTTCTGTGAAAATACCGTGGTTCTTAAGCGCGGTAAGGAGCTATCCGAATATGATTTAGACCTTAAGTATAGTGCAAAGGTGGACGATTCGACTTCGAGAGAGACCGAGAGGCTCTCCAGTAGTCCAACACTCAGCCGCGAAGATAACGAGAAACGCTTGCTACGCAGCGCGCTTATCAAGGCCAGTGGCAATCGAACACGTGCCGCCGAACTTATGGGTATCAGCCGCCGGACCTTGCATCGTAAATTGGTTCAGTGGCCGGAACTTGATCTCTAAGTTATGCCGTATTCCCTATGCTTACCTTATTATTTGACTATGCTTGGGCTTTAAACAATTTTCAGTAGTACGTATTCGACGAATACCCTTACCTCAAAGATAATTCCACAAGTATGAATCACCGTTTTTGTCTTCTTCTCTTAGCGCTGTTGAGCGTAACTATAGGCCATGCTGATGAAATTCGTATGGTCGCCTCAGATCTGTTAGCCGAGATCATTTCTCCGCCTTTAAAGAAGGCTGCCGTGGAAAAGGAGCTTGATTTTAAAATAAAACCTCTGGGTACCCTGCCGGCTTTGGATCGCTTGAGAGCGGGCGAAATCGATCTCGCAGTGATCGCCATCCCCGATGGAGAGGAAATTCCACGCGATGAGTTTCGCATACGTCCTTTCGCTTACGATGTCGCAGTCATTGCGGTGAATGCGAGCAATCCTATAAACGAAATCAGTAAGCCCGACTTGGCTGGAATTTTTGGCAGTGGTGAGCAGCTTAATTTTAAGTCCTGGGGTGAACTCGGCCTTGCGGGATGGGGGACTCGAACCATTAAACCACTACTCGGAGTCGCCGAGCAAAGTATTGCCCTTGAACTTTTCAGACACGAGGTGCTTTTGGGAGGCTCGATGAAGCCGAGTGTATCGAGTGTTCGTGAAGCTGAGATCGAAGAGACGCTATCCCGAAATATTTCCTCAGTTGGTATTTTGTCCCGTGTGCCTGAGAACAAAAAGTTGAAGATATTAATGATATCCGAAACGGGTGAGAACGATAGCCCGGCTTACGGGCCGACTGTCGAAAATATCCACGTTGGAGACTACCCTCTGCGCCTGCCCTTTTACCTAGCTTACAAGGTGCGCGATGAGCAAAAACTTGAACCTATCGTGCGCGCATTACTGGGGAGCGATGTGGCTGCCGCACTCAATAAAAACAACTTTTTTGCCCTGCCCGAGAATGTGCGAAATCAACTCCCGATGAGTTTTGACTTCCAGCAAAAGTAAAAAGTGCCTCTTATTCTCAAAAATCGCATTGACAACTGACGCCAGCCATAGATTTTAGCCTACTTTTTTAAGCGAGCGTAGCTCAGTTGGTAGAGCACTACCTTGCCAAGGTAGATGTCGAGAGTTCGAACCTCTTCGCTCGCTCCATTTTAAGCCCCCTTCCAAACGGAAGGGGGCTTTTTTGTGTCTTCGGGTTACGAGCGAAGAGGTGAGAACTCGACGTAGTGACAAGCTTCCAGCTTGTCAGCGCGATTCGCAAAAGGTTCTCCTCTCCAGCCGCCGATGTGACCGTTTAATAGGTCATCCTTTTCCTGATTTGGTGTCAGCCGCTGATAGGCGGCAAGCTGGAAGCTCGCCACTACGCACAAAAAAGCCGCTCGATTGCTCGAGCGGCTTTTGAAATGTAGTTTAAGCGGTTTCGTTTATGCCTTGGCAGCTTTATAGTTTTCTTCGGCTGCATTCCAGTCGACGACGTTCCAGAATGCTTCGATGAATTTAGGGCGAAGGTTCTGATACTTCAGGTAGTAAGCGTGCTCCCAGACATCGAGGCCGATGACCGGTTTGCCCTCGACTTCAGCGACGCCGCTCATGCAGGGGTTGTCTTGGTTGGGTGTCGAGGTGACGGCGAGTGAACCATCTGCCTTGACGACGAGCCACGCCCAGCCGGAGCCGAAGCGAGTGGCACCTGCATTGGCAAAAGCTTCCTTGAAAGCGTCAAAGCCGCCGAGTTCTGCATTAATTGCTGCTGCCAGCTCACCAGTCGGTGCGCCGCCGCCATTCGGGCTGAGTATCTTCCAGAAGAAGCTGTGGTTGGCATGTCCGCCACCGTTGTTGCGTACGGCACCCTGTTTGTCAGCAGGGAGTGCTGCTATGTCGCCAACCAGTTCGCAAATGGTTTTACCTTCAAGGTCGGTGCCAGCGATGGCGTCATTCAATTTAGAGATGTAAGCGTTGTGGTGCTTGCTGTGATGGATTTCCATCGTTTGTGCGTCGAAGTGTGGTTCGAGCGCATCATAAGCATAGGGAAGTTGTGGTAATTCGTGAGCCATTGTTATTGTTTGTTAGTTATTATTTAGTGAAGTTGCAAGTGTGGGTGGTTATCGCTCAGCTGTCAAATGACAGCTGAGAAATTATTAGGTCTCGGTGGGAGTATTGGCTTTTTTTTCAGCGTTGAGTTGTCGTTTTTCTTCAAAAAAAGCTTTGAGCAGGGCGTAGTTGAGTTCCTGGAGCACGCCGCCAGTGGATTCGAAGTGGTGGTTGCTGCGCGGCAGGGCGCCGAGGTCGACGGCTCCGCCGACACAACCCATTTTCTCGTCCGGAAGGCCATAGTAGACTTTTCCGATCCTCGAGATGACGAGGGCACCGGAGCACATCGGGCAGGGTTCTTTTGTTACGTAGAGCGTGCATTCATTCAGCCGCCAATCGCCCAAGCTATTGGCGGCTTGGGAGATGGCGAGGATTTCGGCATGAGCCGTCGGGTCGTTGGTCGAACGCGATAGATTGTGTGCGCCGGCGATAATTTGCCCCTGATGCTCGATGACCGCTCCGATAGGCACTTCGTCTTTTCTCCACGCTTCGATGGCCTCATTATAGGCGTGGGTCATGTAATAGTCGGCGTCCCTATTCAGTTCTGAAGGGTAAATTTTCTCAAACGGACAATTTCTGCGGGCTATTTCGGACATGGTTTAGTCGGTTGGGCGAGGGGAGTGCGACCTTGACATTTATCATCAATCCGCTTCTCTCGCCGATTCTTAATTCATATATGGCAAAAGCACAAAGCGAAGAATACGTCGAAGTCGAAGGCAAAATTGTAGCAGTTCTCCCCGGAACCATGTTTCGAGTTGAATTGGCGAATGGTCACAGGGTGCTTGCCCACATCTCAGGCAAGCTCCGCAAGCACTTCATTAAGATTACTGTTGGAGACACAGTTAAGATGGAGATGAGCCCCTATGATCTGGAGAAGGCCCGCATCGTCTATCGCTTACGCAACGCCGCTGTGCAGCGTAATGCTCCGATCCGAAGCTTTGGCCCCAAAAGGCGCTAGGTGTCGACCAGCAAATTCTTTATTTAAGCACTCTTTAAGCGCTACTAAGCACCTTCGGGTGCTTTTTTTTTTGGCTGCCGGTCAGCATAAATGTCGACGAATGCTTGCACCGATTGGAATTACGGTTGTTGTAGAAGGCCAAACCATTAAATAAATATTATGAGTAAAAAATTCTCCACAATCATAGACACCGTGGGCAACACCCCATTGGTAAAGATAAACAACACCACTGCAGGCCTGGCTGCCGACATCTACCTAAAGTGTGAATTTTTCAATCCCCTTGCCAGCGTGAAGGATCGGATCGGCAAGGCCATGATCGAAGCGGCAGAGCGCGACGGTAAGATCGGTGAAGGCAGCATCATCATCGAGCCGACTTCGGGTAATACCGGCATTGCATTGGCATTTGTTTGTGCGGCCAAAGGTTACAAGTTGATCCTTACCATGCCGGAGACCATGTCGGTCGAGCGCCGTGTCTTGCTGCGCATGCTAGGCGCTGAGATTGTTCTGACGCCTGGTCCGAAGGGCATGCCTGGTGCGATTGCACGCGCCAGTGAACTGGTCGAAGAATACGGCGAGAAAGCTTACATGCCGCAACAGTTTGAGAACCCTGCAAATCCGGAGGTTCACCGTAAGACCACTGCTGAGGAAATTTGGGCAGCAACGGACGGTCAGATCGACGCATTCGTGGCAGGTGTTGGCACGGGTGGCACGATCACCGGTGTTTCCGAAGTTATCAAATCCCGCAAGGAGCTGTACAGCGTAGCAGTCGAGCCGGAGGCCAGCCCTGTCCTCTCAGGTGGTGAGCCCGGCCCGCATAAGATTCAAGGTATTGGAGCCGGTTTCATCCCCGGTAACTGTAACACAAAAATCATCGACGAGGTGATCAAAGTTTCCAACGAAGACGCCTTCGCTACCGCCCGGGCGTTGTCTGAGAAGGATGGCATCCTGGGTGGTATCTCGACGGGAGCCAATGTCTGGGCCGCCATGCAGCTGGCCAAGAGACCCGAGATGGCAGGCAAAACGATTGTCACGATCGGGTGCAGCTTTGGAGAACGCTACCTCAGCACGCCTCTGGCTGAAAAAGCCCGCGAGGAAATGATGGCAGCGACCGCCAGCTAGACCTTCTTTACGGCGTGACTGTTCAGTGCGGTCACGCCGTTTTTTTTGCGCTTATTACAATCTACACCGCTCATCATTATGCCTCAGCCGGCTCATAAATTCCTACTCCTCATAATTTTAGCAGGAGCGACGTGTTTTACCGCATGTGGCGACCAGTCCGATGAAGCTCAGGGCCCAGCTGCCGGATCCGTTAAAACGGACAGCTTTCCTGACGCTCCAGACGCGGCCATGCAGTATGTATTGGGCGGGCTTGCCGACGCGAATGGCGCTGTGCTTTGGGAAGCGATGCCGCAAAGTTACCGAGCCGATGTAAATGCCATCGCTCAATTGGCTGGCAGTAAAATCGATCCGGATATTTACGATAAGGTTTTTGCCACGATCAGCCGTATTGCCACGGTGTTCGATAAGCAAAAGGAATTTATCTACAGCAGTGTCTTGGTCGATGGGAAATACGATCAAGCGCAGGTGGCTCAAATGCGGGCGGCCTGGCCCTCTGTGATGAACATCGTGCAGGCGCTAACAAACAGCTCACTCTCTTCGGCGGCTAAACTACAGGATTTCAAAGGAGAGACCTTTTTTGCAAATACCATGTCTACGATGTTGGCGCAGATGGATGCTCTTTCGAAGCTCCAGCCAGATAACGAAGGGCAATCATTGGCCGATTTTAAGAAGGTTGAGATTGAATACCTCGAGGGCACCGATACGGAGGCTATCCTGAAAATGTCGATTCCCGGGCAGGTCGCAGAGACTGAAAATTTCATTAAAGTTGAAGGCCGTTGGGTGCCTCAGGAAATGGCCGACACCTGGGCAAGTCAGATTGTGGAAACACGAACCAAGCTTGAGGCAATCGATCCTAATCAGATGTTGAAACAGAAACCTCAGATTTTAAGTGTCTTTGTTATGGTCGACGGCGTCCTGACCCAGATTGAGGCTGCCGAAACTCAAGAGCAGTTCGATCAAGCGCTGCAGAGTGCCATGATGCCTATCATGGGGCTACTGATGATGGGCCAGAGCATGAAAGGCGGTATGATGAACTCTGCTCCACAAACGAGGCCTGCAATGCCTGTGGCGCCGTAGGTTTATACCAAATCCAACAGTTGAAACTGTTGCGTAGTGACAAGCTTCCAGCTTGTCAGCTTCAACACTTCAACGCTCTAAAGGAGTGGGCAAGCTGGAAGCTCGCCACTACGTTTTAGCCTTTGCGCTGCTTGATTTGGTCCATCAGCACAACAAGAAACATGTAGGTGGCAAACCAGAAGGTGGCTGCAACCGGCACTGCGGCGAAGCAGGCCTGTAGCTGGGCAATCATCGGCTCAGGCGAGAAGGTGAACGGGCGAAGCATAAACGCCATGAAGACATAGAACCCGAGCGTGAGCGTATTAGCGATCACGTGGTGCACTGGGTTGAGGAGTTTTTGATAGGATTTTTCCATCTAGCGCAAAGAGAAACCGGCATTTGCCGTCTGTCAAAACGAAATTGCAGGCGATTCAGCCGGATTTTGTGAGACCAATCAGAAACTCACGGTTCCCGTCAGTGCCTTTGATCGGGGAATCCATAGAGCCCACAAGCCTAGCTCCTGGTAGCTGGGACAAGGCGAACTCGCATATTTCCGCAAGTACACGCTCATGAATGGCTTCATCTCGGATTATGCCACGCCCGGCATCCACCTCGGCCTTGCGAGCTTCAAATTGTGGCTTCACGAGTGCAATTAAATACCCATCCTGCTCGATGAACTGCCAAACGGCCGGCAGGACTTTGGTCAGGGAAATAAAAGAGAGATCCATGACAATACGTGGGTAGCTCTCGCGGGGGAGGTCGCCGGCTTGCAGGTGGCGAGCGTTGGTCTTTTCCAGATTGGTGACGCGCGCATCCTGAAGCAGTTTATTATGCATCTGCGCACGGCCGACATCGACGCAAGTCGCGCTAATCGCGCCTCTTTGCAGGCTGCAATCGGTAAATCCGCCGGTGGATGCGCCTACGTCCAGCAAGTGATGGCCCTCCATCGATATATCGAATCGGTCGAGAAAGCCTTCCAGCTTTTCGCCACCACGGCTGACGAAGCGTGGGGGTTGCTCGACCCGCAGTTCGCAGTCCGTTGGTAGAGAGCGCCCCGGCTTGTCAAGGCGCTCTGTGCCCATGAGCACTTTGCCCGCCAGAATCAGGGCTTTGGCCCGCGAGCGTGATTCGGCCAATCCTTTTGCAACGAGCAGCTCGTCGAGTCGCGTTTTTTTAGCTGCCGGCATCTTCGCTACTCTGCGTCCGGTTGTTCGCGCTTGACCAGTTCGACATCACTAGAGCGTAAATGCAGATCACGCTGCGGAAAGGGAATTTCAATGCCGTGCTCTTTGAAGCTGTCCCACACCTTGAGCAGGACTTCACTCTTCACGTTGGCCAATCCATTGGCCGGGTCTGCGATCCAAAGACGCAGTTCGAGGTCAACTGAACTATCGCCGAAACCTTTAAGCAAACATTTCGGCCCCGGATCCTTCAACACACGATCATTGGAAAGGGCGGCTTCCAGCACAATTTCGATGCACTTGTGGGGGTTGGCACCATAGGATACTCCAATCGGGATACGTTGACGGACCAGATTGTCCGTGAATGACCAGTTTGTGACCTTTTGCGTGATGAGATCTTCGTTGGGGATGAGGTGCTCTGTGCCATCCCTCGTGATGACCGATGCATAGCGTGCACGCAGATTATTGATCCAACCGTACGTGCCGTCGATTTCGATGACGTCGCCCGGTTTGATCGAATTGTCGGTCAGTAGGATGATGCCGCTAATGAAATTCGACACTACTTTCTGTAGACCAAACCCGAGACCTAGGCCGATCGCGCCACTCATGACCGTAAGTGCAGCAAGATCAATCCCCATCGTATCGAGCGCGACCATCCCGGCCACGACCAGAATAAGAATCCTCGCGACCTTCGAGATGAGGACTTTCAGCGAGCCAGTCATGCGCGGCACGCGGTGCACTTGTTTCTCGACCAGCCGTGCCAGGGCCAGACTTACCCACAGTGCCAAAAAGATCGTGGTGAGTCCTGCCAGCACCTCCCATGCGGAGACACTGAACGAGCCGATCCCAAATCGGAACTCATCGAGGAACTCGACTGCTGGACTAGCCAGAGCCAGAATGCTGTAAGCCGTCAACAGATAGAAGACCGCCGCCCAGGACTCAGCCCAGAAGCGATCCTTGATGAAGCTGGTCGCAAGTCCGATGAAGAACCATGCGGCGCCGAGTAAATTGAAGAGTTGAAAAACCGGTGTCCCTGACGAAGTGAAGAGCGCGAAGCCGAGGTGCAGCACTAAAACAATGACCCAGAAAACAATAAACCCACGCTGCTCCCGAAACCAGATGCCTGTACTATAAATTCGGTTGCCGGGGTTCTTCGCCGTAGGCACGTAGCGGACGCAGAGCAGTAGGACCAGCAGCACAATCAGCACCTGCCAAAGATCGCCCAGTTGGTAGCCCGCGTCGGGGATGAGTAGTTTGCTCCACGCTTCCAGCATTATTCTGCTATATTAGTAGGATAGATAATTCATTCGCAATCTTTTTGATTTTATGGGTCTTCGTGTCTACATCTATTAACATGTCAAAAATCTATCTCACCATAGCTACTGTGTTTTCGCTCACATTACCCCTTGCGGCTCAGCTCCGTATCGGCACCGGCAATGTCAAGGAACTGTACTCCCAGCACTGTAAGGTATGCCACGGCGAAGATCTCAAAGATGGTCTGGGTGGCTCTTTGATTGATAAGGAAAGCTGGAAAATCGTTGGCAAGGAACAGACCTTCCTTGATTACGTCCTCGAGGGCAATGCTGCGACGGGTATGCCGCCCTTTAAAGATCAGTTGTCGCCCGCAGAAATACGTGCACTGGAAATCTACATCGATGAGCAGCGTCAGATAGCTGAGGCCAATCCGCCAAAGGCCGACGGGGCAGGGGTGTATACGGCTGATGGATATAAGTTTCGCCTTGAGACAGTGGTTGAGAGTTTGGATATTCCATGGTCAGTCGATTTTCTGCCCAACGGTGGTATGTTAATTGCCGAACGCCCGGGTCCAATCCGCCGCTTTGAAGACGGCAAGTTGCATCCTCCGGTTGAGGGCACGCCGGATGTTTGGGCGAAGGGGCAGGGCGGCATGTTGGAAGTCGCGCTCCATCCGGACTATACAGATAACGGATGGGTTTATCTGGCTTATTCTGCTGCCGCCGAGAGGAAAGGTGGCAAAGCCATGGCAATGACCAAGATCGTAAGAGGCCGAATCATTGACAACGCTTGGAGGGATGAAGCGCTCATTTTCGAAGCACCAGAGGAGACGTATATTGCCACGAGCAGGCACTTTGGTACGAGACTGGTTTTCAAAGACGGCGACCTCTACTTCGCGATTGGTGACCGTGGTCGTCAGGATGATGCGCAAAATCTCAAACTACCGAACGGGAAAATCCACCGTATCTACGACGACGGACGTGTGCCTAAGGATAACCCTTTTGTCGATCAGAAAGGTGCCTTTCCTACCATTTGGACGTATGGAAATCGTAACGCCCAGGGCCTTGATCTCCACCCACTGACGGGAGAGATATGGGAGTCCGAGCACGGGCCGCGTGGTGGCGACGAGATCAACTTGATCGAGCGAGGTGTGAACTACGGCTGGCCCGTCATCACCCACGGTATGAATTACGGCGGCACGCCGATCACTGAAAAAACAGCCATGGAGGGGATGGCTCAACCGAAGCTATACTGGACCCCGTCGATCGCGGTTTGCGGGATCGATTTCTACGAGGGCGATGTCTTTCCGGAATGGAAGCATGATCTATTTGCGGGAGGTCTCGCCTCGCAGGAGCTTCATCGCCTGCAGATCGAAAAGGGTGTGGTCGTCGAGTCGAGTATCGTCCTACAGGGTGCAGGGCGTGTCCGCGACGTGGCCAGTGGGCCTGATGGCTACCTCTACCTGGTGCTAAACGGGCCAAATCGAATTGTGCGGCTGGTCCCCGCGGAATAATGAACCCTTCCGCCGTCTTTAGCTTAGATCCTTTGAGTGCGTCGAAGGCCGCCACCTTGGCCAGCGATTTCGCTCTGCCAGTCATCGATGCCAGTTCCATCGCTTCGGGATCAAGTAAGGAACAGCTTCGTTTTTACCAGAGCCACCTGAGCGGGCCGTCCTCGCTTGTCTTTCTTTTGAATTCAGAGGCCCTGCAACTGGCTCTCGTCGACGATGGAGGCGTGTTGGCTATCCGCGCAAACTTTCACGACGCGGGTTTGAGCTATCGCAGAGAAAAGGGCGGTGGCCGCTCGGAGATGATCGCTAAGGCAGTCGGGCTAAAGGGTAACAAGACTCCTGCCGTGATCGATGCCACGGCTGGCCTTGGCGTTGATGCCTTTGTGCTCGCGAGCATGGATTGCCGAGTCACGATGCTGGAGCGCGTGCCTGCGGTTTATGCACTCTTGCAAGACGGGCTTGAGCGTTCACGAGCCTATGCTTCGCAGAATGACCCTAAGCTGGAGTCCATCTTGAAACGGATGCTCCTCCTGCACAACGATGCCGGCCAGTATTTAATCCAGCTCAAAGAAGCAGATTATCCTGACGTGGTCTTTCTCGATCCTATGTTTCCTGAGCGCAGGAAGTCGGCCGCAGTTAAGAAGGAGATGCAGATCTTTCATAAGTTGATCGGCCCAGACGGCGATGCGGATCAAATCCTCGGTGCTGCTCTAGCTGTGGCAATGGATCGAGTCGTGGTCAAACGGCCACGCATCGCGCCGCAGCTCTCAGGCCGAGAGCCCAGCCATGTCATCGAAGGGAAGCGCAACCGCTACGATGTCTATTTGACGAGGTAGTTATCCAAACGCGAAGGCGTTCGGCTACAGATTCACTTGGTAGCCGAAGCCAGATGAATTTAGTAGCCGAAGCCCTTCGGCTTTGGTGTGCAGAGGGATATGGTAGCCGAAGCCCTTAGGCTTTGGTGTGCTCGGCCTGCTTGGCCTGCTTATTCAAACGCAAAGGCGTTCGGCTACAGATTAATATGGTAGCCGACCTGTCCGCCGTAGCTTTGCGTAGGAGGAAGCCCTTAGGCTTTGGTGTGCGCATCAGACTTCTGTCCTCTGAATAGTTGACCTGCCGATACATTATGTTGGTTTAAGCTGCATGGATCCAAACTACGATAAACTGGCTGCCGTTTTAACAGGCCACTCCACAAAACTTCTTAAAGGCGAGCGCGTGCTTATTGACGCGTTCGATATACCGGATGCGATGGTTGTTGCCCTGGTCCGCTCGGCTCGCGAGCGAGGCGCGGTCCCCTTTGTAAACATCCAAAGCGCGCGTGTCAGCCGCGAGCTGGCCAACGGCGTGGTGCCTGATCAGTATGAGGCGAAGGCAACTTGGGAGCTGGCCCAAATGGAAACAATGGATGCCTACATCGCTGTGCGCGGCGCGGATAATATCTTCGAGATGTCAGATTTGGATCCGGATAAAATGAAACAGATCATGCGCGCGATGAAGCCCGTGCTCGATCACCGCGTGAACAAGACCAAGTGGGTCGTTCTCCGCTGGCCGACTCCGGCTATGGCGCAGCAAGCCATGATGAGCACCGAAAGCTTCGAGCATTTTTTCTTTCGCGTCTGCACGATGGACTACTCGCGCATGACGGCAGGCATGGATGCACTCGTCGAACTCATGAATAAGACCGACCGCGTCGAACTCAAGGGGCCGAATACAGACCTGCGTTTTTCGATTAAAGGCATCGGTGCAAACGCATCAGGCGGTGGCCACAATATCCCGGACGGTGAGGTCTTCTCTTGTCCGGTTATCGATTCCGTGGAAGGTTCGATCACTTATAATACGCCCACCGTGTATCAAGGGGTCTCCTTCGACAATATCCACCTCAAGTTCGAGAAGGGTAAGATCGTTCACGCTGAGTCTAACAATACCAAGCGCCTCAACGAAATTCTTGATTCCGACGAAGGCTCCCGCTTTATCGGGGAGTTCGCCATCGGCTTCAACCCGCATATTCTTGAGCCCATGCGCGACATCCTCTTCGATGAGAAGATGGCCGGCTCCTTCCACTTTACGCCCGGGCAAGCCTACGAGGTTGCCGATAATGGCAATCGGTCGCAAGTCCACTGGGACCTGGTGCAGATCCAGCGTCCCGAATACGGTGGTGGTGAGATCTGGTTTGACGGTGAGCTCGTCCGTAAGGACGGCCTCTTTATCAAGCCGGGCCTCGACAAGCTGAACCCGGAGTATCTGATGGCTGACTCGTAGGGGCTTTGGGAGACAGGACATTTCTGTCCTGAAATACACTGTCGGGAGGAGGCTGGCCCTACTTGCTGGCGGACAGAAATGTCCGCGCTCCGTTTTATGAGTGAAGCACTTTTCAAGAAATCAAAAATCCCACTTGCCAGTCACCGCGCGACATCGCTTTCTAATCTACAAACATGGAAAAAGGTTATCAGGTTATTGCACGCCGCTGGCGCCCGAAGCAGTTCGATGAATTGGTAGGGCAGGATCACATCGTGCGCACCTTGCGCAACGCCATTGAGAGCAACCGTATTGCTCACGCCTATCTTTTCGTCGGTCCACGAGGTACGGGTAAGACCAGCACGGCACGCCTCTTTGCCAAGGCTCTGAATGCAGAGGGTGGCCCCAGCGCCAATCCGGATAATGCCTCAGAGATCAGCCAAGCCATCATGGGTGGCTCCTGTATGGATGTGATCGAGATCGACGGTGCCTCCAATAATAGCGTCGAGCAAGTCCGCAGCCTCCGTGAAGAGTGCCAGTTCGCGCCTGCTCAGTGCACCTATAAAATTTATATTATCGACGAGGTGCACATGCTTTCGACCGCCGCATTTAATGCCCTGCTGAAAATCCTGGAAGAGCCGCCTGAGCACGTGAAGTTTTTCTTTGCCACGACAGAAGCGCACAAGGTGCTCCCAACGATTGTCTCTCGTTGCCAGCGCTTTGAGTTTCGCCCGATTTCCGACGCCGTTATCGCTGAGAAACTGGCTCAGATTGCCGAGGCTGAGGATATTCAGGTCGAGATAGCAGCACTACAATCCATCGCCCTTCTGGCTAACGGGGGTATGCGTGATGCCCAGTCCATTCTCGACCAGATGATTTCCTTCTGCGGTAGCACCATCAATGATAGTGACGTGCTGGACGTCTATGGGCTCGTCTCCGCCGAGCGTATAGACGAATTAGCCAAGGCGATTGGCACGCTTGATTTTGCGACCATCATTTCAACTGTGGATACCTTTGTTGAAGAGGGTCGCGATCTCTTCCGTGTCCTCGTTAATTTGGAAGCGCATTGTAGAGCAGCTCTCCTGGATGCCATCCATAACGGAGGCACCAGCGAAAAACTCGGCGCCGCGCTCTCCACAGAATCCATCATGCGGTTGCTTGATGCCCTCCACCGCGGCGAAGCATCGGTGCAAAGGGGCCTTTCCGAGAAAGTAAATTTTGAAGTCGTCCTCCTCAAGGCCGCCGAGGAATCCCGCTCCCGCGCCATCGACAGCCTGATTAAGCAAGTCGCTAAGGCCGCTTCGACTAGCTCAGGGCAGGCTGGCGGCGATAGCGGCGAAAAAAAAAAGCCCTAGTCCCCCCGCCGTCGGCCTGTCCTGAGCCCGTCGAAGCGGCCTGTCCTGAGCCTGTCGAAGCGGCCAGCCCTCATCCGGCCGAAGCCATCGAGACCCCTCAACCGGAGGACGAAGATTCGCTTAACTCTATAAGCGCTGAGCCGAGTGAGGAGCCGACCACGCTCAAAGTCGAGGAGGTGCCATCTGTTCTGAGCTCCTTGGCTGAAGTTGGCCCTGCATTAACGTTAAAAGAGGCCGAAACCCGTCTCGGACCCGATGTGCTGCAGATACTCAATGAGAAATTCAACGGCAGCCTAACCGAAGTCCGGGCCCCTGATGAGAAAGATCAGTTCTTTCAGTAAATTTTCAGTTGACGGCGGGCTCCGTCATTTCATCTTTGCGCATTTCCCTGTTTGAGGGGCATTAGCTCAGTTGGTAGAGCGCTTGCATGGCATGCAAGAGGTCAGGAGTTCGACTCTCCTATGCTCCACCAGCCTTCGCTTGAGCGCAGCGAAAGTGAAGGCTGTCCCGCCGGAGACGCGCAGCGCGTAGGCGGACTATGGCTTACTTACAATTCGCGCTCAAGACTACGGCTTGGCATGCCATCAGCACTGACCCATCATTTATTAGGCATGAACTCGACGCTCTCCTGTAAACCCACCTATGTCTACATCCTCAAAAGTCAGATCGATTCTACAGCTCACTACACTGGTTGTACCTCCGATCTGCGCGCACGCCTAAAAAAGCACAACGAAGGTGGTGTCCCGCACACTGCAAAACTTAAACCTTGGATTATTGAAACCGCAGTCAGCTTTCGCGATTCGACCAAAGCCAGAGCCTTCGAGAAATATCTGAAGAGCGGTTCTGGCCGAGAGTTCGCGCGGCGACACTTCTGATTTCACAAGTTAGCTAAGGCCTGTTTCCGCAACCAAGGGTCGAACCGACTTAACGTCGAGATTGACAAAACCTAATTGCTAGCAAGATTCACATTATGTCTGTTAGCCTAAAAGTTGAATCTGAATTGATGGATTTGCCTCCGGTCGAACGTGCGATGTTGGCCGAAAGGCTTCTTTCGTCTTTTGATGGCTCCGAGCAGGCATCTCTCGATGTCGAATGGGGCAAGGAGGCTGAAAATCGGATCGAAGCATTCGACAATGGACACCTTTCCGCATCCAATGCCGAAGACGTCCATGCAAGAATCGAGAAAAAATATTTCTAGTGAACGTGCGCTACCTCAGCGTCGCCGAAGAAGAGCTCGGTCAAGCTATCGAGTATTACGAGGACAAGGAGGTTGGTCTGGGTTTACGTTTTTACGCTGAGTATCGAGCCGCTCTTGAGCGAATCCTCGCTTATCCAGATGCATGGTATGCGCTTTCAGAAAATACCCGTCGCTGTCGTACGAAGGTTTTCCCATTCGGAATCATTTATCAAATTCGTAGCGATGAAATTCTAATAGTTGCAGTTTCTGAATTGCATCAGAAACCGGGGTGTTGGAAAGATCGTATTTAAGGGGATGGTTGAATCGTTTTTCCTGCAACCAAACAGCAACCAAGTCCCATAAACTATTGCTAATCAACAAAAGGAACGACTCTCCTATGCTCCACCACTCCCGACGCTCTAGCGACGCTGGAGTGGTGAGAGTCCCGACGAGGTCGGCGGCTCCACCAGGCTCCGTCCGAAACTTGTTTAGGGAAACGGAGCCTGTCCCGGCGTATCCTGCTTAGCGGGAGTAGCCAGACTCCATGCGCCTTGTGGAACTACGCCCGGGCAAGCCAGCTCTATCAAACGGGTCTACGCCAAACGTTTATTCACAACCGTTTTTGCAACCAAACGACAACCAAGGGTCGAACCGGCTTAACGTCTAGATTGACAAAACCTAATTGCTAGCAAGATCACATTATGTTGGTTAGCCTAAAAGTTGAATCTGAATGGATGGGTTTGCCTCCAGTCGAACGTGCGATGTTGGCGAAATTGTTTTGAAAACCTGTCCTTGAGTA
>Ga0307981_1000323_pt1 | contig 49826 bp, 76 predicted proteins | sample OrgLakmetagen987_FD_201849 | JGI IMG/M metagenome (GOLD analysis project Ga0307981, IMG submission 201849) | Saline water microbial communities from Organic Lake, Antarctica - #987 | ecosystem: Environmental > Aquatic > Non-marine Saline and Alkaline > Saline | place: Antarctica: Organic Lake... | reverse complement strand
ATTTATGAAAAAAGTAAAAGTATTAATGCCATACACGGCAGCAGAAATCAACACACTTCGTGAAAACTTAGGGTCACATGATGAGAAAACTCTAATTGAACGTTTTGATGCCTTAATGGCCAAGCAAAATGACACAACGTTTTTACTTGACAAAAAGACACGCACAACTTTAAAGGCATTTTTTGGTTCAACCGGTATTTGGTCTATTGATTTTAGATTAGCAAAAGGTTTAGCTAGTGTTAACGGAGTTCTTAATGACGCAAAGTCAGAATTAACAGTTTTGCATCTTCGTATCATTCAGGAAACAATTCTGAAACACACAACAATCACAAGCCTAGAAGCTGCTGGTATTGTTGACAATGTTTTAGTTGCACTAAATCCAATAAATGTTGAAATGTCCAGATTTGAAGAAGAGGCTAAGCATGTTGCAGAATTCTTAAATAGAATCGAGCAAGTAAAAGAAACTGGCTTGGAACACAAAAAGGACGACACGGCAGAAGATTTACCTGCACCAACTGAAAAAGCAGACACGCCACTGACTAAGGTATAAATAAATAAATAACTAAAAAAAGGAGGCACTTGCATAATTGTAAGTGCCTCCTTTTTATCACTAACTTAACACAATTAAATGAAAAACTTACAAAGACAGTCAGACAGGTTTGTTGTTTGGGCCAGAGAGTTAAGCTCTAGAGGCAGCTCATTTATTATTGTTATGTTAGGTGTTATGTTGCAGGCATCACATACAACACTATTAATGTATGAAGTTGCTGCATTCGATCAGCCGTGGCTTAGGTTTACTGTTGCAATGGGTATTGGCTTGTTTATTAGTTGTGCACTTGCAGTATTTACTCTAAAGTACGATGGCAAAAATTTACAAATAAAACAAATCATCAACGTTTTCTTTTACTTTGAAGTTTTCACTAACATATTTTACTACTGGAATTCTATTATCTTGCTAAAAGATTTTAATACACTAGAGATTAAAGATTGGATATATGTAACAGTAGCAATGCCGTTTGCTTACATTATGCCGTATGCAATCAAACAATTTGCTGGTGTTATTAGTTCAGACAACCGTTTAGAATTTGGAGATATCGACGCAATACAAGAGCAGTCAGACATGTCAACTTCACAAATAGCAATACTAGACGAGCGCTTTGCTGCAATTGAACAAGGCCTTAGCGGCATTAACGATACACTGAGTAAAATTAATCCAGACGAGTTCCTTAAAAGAGGTGAACACGTGCAGATTACAGTTGGCGATGGAGAAGACAAGAAAAAATCAATCATTACATTAGGTTAAAACAAGTCATAAATGAAAAACTTAGTATTAGCAATTGTGTTGCTACTTGCAACATCTTGCGCAAGCAGACAGTCAATGAGCACAGTAACAATTACAGGCACAGTAACAAAGATTTCAGGCAATAATTATTTTGCAATTATGTTAGATACTGGTGTAAGAATTTGCCTAGTGCCACAAACAGATATAGCAGTTGGTGAGCTCGTGCAATTCTGGGTTCATGATAGGACTGACGTAAACCAAAAAGATTACGTGTCACATATGAAAAAATAAGACAAAGCAAGACGTTAACATTGTGTTAACGTCTTGCTTTGTCTAGTATGCTTATGCATATAAGTGTTTAATTGATCAAAAGGACAAACAAAAGATAAATAAAATATGGAAGAAACAAATACAATGTCTGTTACTAAGATGAATGTCATTAAACGTAACGGCTCGTCAGAAAAATTAAATGTAGATAAAATAAACGCAGTAGTCAATTGGGCATGCGAAGGTCTAGTAGCCAATCCGTCAGATGTTATAATGAATGCCAAAATAAAAATTTATGATGGCATTAAGTCTACAAAAATACATGAAATCTTAGTCAATTCTGCATATGACCTCATTAGTGGTCGCACACCTGACTATCAATATGTTGCAGGTCGGCTACTTAACTTCTACACTAGAAAACAGGTGTTTGGTGTTTTTAGAGATGAAGACATGCCACACATCTTAGACGTTGTTAAGTCAAATACAGCAATAGGTCTATATGACACTGCACTAGAAGACAAGTATACAACCGAAGAGTGGAATAAAATAAACTCTATGATTGATCACTCTGCCGATGGTAAGTTAGAGCATGCTGCATACAAAAAAATGACAGATACGTATCTTGCTAAAAACAGGCACAGCAATTACATATATGAAACGCCGCAAATAGCATTTATACTTATTGCTGCAACAAAGTTTGATGATCTTGCTGATATTAAAGATTATTATGGTATGCTAAAAGGTCGTTGGCTAAATATACCAACGCCAGTTATGGCTGGTCTTAGAACCCAAACAAAGCAGTTTGCATCATGTACGCTTATTGATATTGCTGATGATCTTGATTCAATTTACGCTTCAGCGCATGCAGTTGGTCGTTTTGTTAGCAGAAAGGCTGGAATTGGTCTTAATATGGGTGCGATTAGAGGCCTTGGTTCACAAATACGAGCAGGTGAGGCAATAACAACTGGTGTTATTCCGTTCCTAAAGTTTCAAGAAGCAGCAACAAAATCATGCTCACAAGGCAGTATTAGAGACGGTGGTGCAACAGTTGCATTTCCTATATGGCATATTGAAATAGAAGACATACTTGTACTTAAGAACAACAAAGGCACTAGTGAAAACAGAGTACGTAAAATGGACTACTCAATTCAAATAACCAGGTTGTTTCTTATGAGAATGGTTAAAAACGAAAAAATATCTTTGTTTAGCTCTTCAGATGTTCCTACCTTATACCCATTATGGGGTGGTCCTGGTTTTGACGCAGAATACATCAAATTTGAAAATGACCCAAGTGTCAAACGAAAGGTTATACAGGGTAGAGACTTACTAATGTCCCTCGTCAACGAAAGAATCAATACTGGTCGAATTTACATTTCTATGCTAGATAATGTAAACAACAATAGCCCTTGGGTAGACCTTATACAAATGAGTAACTTGTGTCAAGAAATAAAGCTACCAACAAAGCCAATTTATGACATAAACGATATCAACGGTGAAATTGCACTATGTATGTTAGGTGGTGTTAACCTCGGTAAAATTAGTGGTCCTGATACTTTTCATAAATTAGAAAAACCACTATCAATGTTGGTTAAAGGTATTGACAATATAATTTCAATACAAGAATACCCGGTGCCAGCAGCAGAAAAACAAACTAAACGAAGAAGCATTGGCGTTGGCGTAACAAACTTTGCATATTGGTTAGCAAAAAATGGCCTAGCCTACGGTGACTCTGCAACTCTACCTTTAGTTGATGAACTATTTGAACACATTCAGTACTACCTCATCAAGGCATCTGTACAATTAGCAAAAGAACGCGGAAAGTGTGAATTTTTTGACCAGACTAAGTATGCACAAGGTATATTACCTATCGATAGATACAACAAAAACGTTGATGAACTAGTCATGCGTGACTACACATTAGACTGGGAAGCCTTAAGACTAGAAGTTTTAGAACATGGAATGCGAAACTCTGTACTTTCTGCAATAATGCCTGCTGAATCATCGTCACCAGTTACAAACTCGACAAATGGCATAGAGCCACCAAGAGCATTGGTCACTACGAAGACAAATAAAAACGGTAGCATCAAAGTCGTAGTGCCATCTATAAAATCACTAGGTGCTAGGTATACGACAGCTTGGGACCTTAAGTCTAATAAGCCAATTAACGATATATCTGCAGTTATACAAAAGTGGATAGATCAATCAATATCTGTAAATCATTACTATAACCCATTATCTTTTGAAGGTAAAAAGGTACCAGCAAAAGTTGTTATTAATGACATCATAGACTTCTTTAAGTATGGCGGTAATAATTTGTATTATGCAAATACACTGGATGCAGTGGTAGAGGATGATACTAATGATTGCGAAAGCGGTGCATGCACACTATAATTTAACAAAAAACTAAAATGGGTTCAACACAAACAAAAAAGATTATCAACACAAACATAGTAGACCAGTCAACGCAACCAATTTTCTTTGGTGAGCCCATGGGGTTTCAGCGATATGACAATCCTAAGTATACACAAATTGACGAACTGTATGAAGCACAATTGTCTATGTTTTGGCGGCCACAAGAAATAGACCTAACAAAAGATCGTGCAGATTTCCATACTCTTACCGAGCATGAAAAGTTTATTTTTACTAAAAACTTAGGTTATCAAATATTACTAGACAGCATACAGTCTAGAGGTATTTTACACTTATTAGAAGACTGTTCAAACTTAGAATTTGAATCGTTCTGTGAAGAATGGGCTTTCTTTGAAGGCATACACGCACGGTCTTACACTCACATCATAAAAAATGTATACCCGAATCCGTCTACAATATTTGATGAAATATCAACTGACGAAGAAATCATAAAGCGTGCCTCTTCAGTGACACAATACTATGACGACTTAATCAACAATATTGGTAATGAAACCCAGTACGACAAAAAGAAAAAATTGTATCTTACTCTTGTTTCAATTCAAATTTTAGAGTTTGTTAGGTTTTACATATCGTTTGCGTGTTCATACTACTTTGCTGAGCAAGGCAAAATGATTGGTAACGCAAGCATTATTAAGTTAATCAACAGAGATGAAAACATTCATGGTTCATTAACAAGGTTTGTAGTCAAGCAATTAAGAACAAGAGAAGACGAAGGCTTTATCGAAGTTGCAAAAGATTGCGAGGACATAGTACAAAAAATGTGGTCTGATGCTGCCCAAGAAGAAATAAAGTGGGCTGAATACTTGTTTAAAGACGGAGACCTAATGGGTCTTAATGCTGAAATACTAACAAAGTACATGAAGCATTTAGTAAACCTACGAATGAAAAATTGCGGATTTACACCTATTTTTGAAAAAACAAAAAACCCAATAACTTGGATTAACAAGTATGTTGATTCTGGTAGTGTTCAAGTAGCACCGCAAGAAACAGAAATTACTTCGTACTTGTCAAATTCAATGGACGGTAATATACAAGACGGTGAAATAAACGTTGACTTCTAGGAACCTATTGAGGTTAGGATAACTCAGTTAGAGGGCAGGAGACTTAATGTTTCTTGCCCTTTATTTGTTTACTACTACTGAAAAGTTTATACAATGCAACAATTTTCTGTTGAAAATTTAACATTTTAGATTGCTCTAAAGAGTCTAATTGTTATATATTTATATAACAATAAAAACAACAATAATGCAAACAGTAACAACAACAGCATCAGAATATTTAAAATCTATTAGACTTGGCTATTATGAACCAGTGCGTTGCATATCTTTAAGAGAAAAACTAGTAATGCATCACAAACCCGGTCATGCACCAGTTGAAGTTTTAGTTAGAATATCAAAAACAGAAAATACACAAACGATGCAACCGAAAAGCTAATTATCAAACTCATGCCTGGTCACCTATTGTCTAAATAGTTTCGTTAGCATTGCAATACGTAAAATAATTTAACTTAGCAATTACCTAACTGTAATACATAATACATTAAAAAAAAAAAAAATGAAATCATTAAAATCTTACATTAACGAAGCAGCAACAGTAAAGTTTGACCTTGATGTTATTGCACCTTTCGATGCTGCATCAGAAAAAAATGCACAACGAAAGTTTAAAATTACGACAGAAATTACTATGTCTGAAGTAACTGGTACAATAAGCGACAGTGAAACAGACGTAACCGTTACATTTAGTAATGGCGATATGATAGAATATACAGCAGACAGAAACGTAACAATGTCAATAGAGACTGCAGTAGGTGAAACGGTTAAACTTGACAATAAGGCTGATGACTACATGGGTTCTACTGGTTCTGTTGTTGGTGATCTTGCTCTCGTCTATAAAGACTGGAAAGCAGGAAAAATTAGAGCATAATACAAACGCATAAATAAGAATAGTAATATATTTTAATAATAAGACATGAAATCACTAAGCACACACATCACAGAATCGTTTGTTAACGAGTCTGTGATGTGTGTGCTCGACTTAAATATTGTAGTTGATCAGCAAATTAACAATATTAATCGTGTTATTGCTGACCTATCTACTAAAAAATCAAAAGAAGAAGACATCAAGTCTTTAAACGTCGACGTAGACAAACTGCAAGCAGTTAAAAAAAATAGGAAAGCAGTCGATGCTAATAATTCGGTGGTCAAATATGTTAATAGTAGACAGGATGTCTTTAAATCGTTATCATTTAAATTGTCAACCGCAGCAAACGGTAACCCTGCTTTATATCTAAAATTTAAGTCATCCAGAATGTCTGATGATGAGATTGAAACAATAAAAGATGAGATGACAGCAGTTAAAATAGATAAATCTAAAATGCAATGGTCTGCAAAGACAGGAACTCTTAGTATAGATTTAACCTAAAACTTTACAATATGAAGGCATTAAGTAAACATCTTACTGAATCTCTTGTCGCAGAAGGTCAATGGTCATCATACTATGATGACCATGAGCCAGAAGGAAAACTGGCAGCATATGTCTATGACGCAAGTGTTGGGTTCATTGACCCGGCTGCACTAAATTCTTTACTAAAAAAGTACCCAAATCAAAAAAAGATGCTTGCTTTCAGAGGTCTATTTTTTAGGGATATTGAAAGTTACAAAGGATTTGTTGCTGACATCAAAAGTAACAAAATAGACCTGTCAGGCTATACTAGCTGGACTCGATCTGTCGACACTGCACAACAGTTTGCCTTAACATCACCAACAAATAACATTATGCTGCTTGGTCGTGAATTTTTTAAGTCTGAAGATCAAAGAAGAAAAGTAAAAGACTATACGCAAGGATATGGTGTTATCATTGAAACGGTTATTAGGCGAGAACAGGCAATAGACGTTAGTCTAGTGCCACACGTTAGTCAAGAAGACGAGCTTATACTGCCAGCTGGTAACTATGTTGTTAAGATTTTAAAAACGTTTAAGCCACACAGACAAGGTGTTAAAGATATTGTAGACCTAAACGAATATGTCATGAAACAGCGAAAGATAAAAAGTGGTCTTGGTCAACAAATGGACTACTCAATGCTAGAACATATTTTAGCTAATTATGAAGAGCAATTGAATGACGATTCTAGAAAACACCTATTTCAAATGTTTTCTGGTGGCATGACAAGTGCAAGTTGGGTGATTAAAACGGGCACAATGGACAGTTATGACGCAATAACTAAAGCAGGTCAATTTTTAGAACCAGAAAGAGATGATAAGTATTCAAGTGAATATGGTACAGACTCATTGCTTAAAGATAAAAAGCAAGTTAAGGCTATACTATTTGCTAAAGGTTTTAATAGAAATCTTTTGGCGTATTTGCATCTATTTACTGATGCAGACCAAGAAAAAGTTAAACAGGCAATTGATCAATTAGGGGGCAGTCTCGTTCAAGAATTTGAAATGCTAAACTTATCAACCGAACAAGACTACTTTTTTCGAGTTGATGGATTAGAAATGATGTCTAAGTTTATGGACACTAAATTAGCAAGCAAAATTGGTCGACTTTTAAATATTAAAGTTGGTGAATACTACAAAGAATTAAATAGCAAGGCGTCAGTCGATAAAATAAATAGCCTTATTGGTAAAGAACAAGCTGTTGCAATTGATAGCATGGTTAACAACATGAAAAAACTGTTTAAAAACTTAAACTAAAAACATTTCTTTTTTGACACTAGACTTGAAAGTTTAACACTTTAACTAGTCCAGTGTCATTTATTTGTTATATATTTATATAACAATAAAAAACAAATAGAAATTATGAGAGGATATGAAGACTTTAAATTTGAAATGAGTAATGCAGAGGCTAACGGTATCATCGATATAGATGATTTAACGGGAATTAGAGTACAAGACACATCAACAAATGAAATAATTGATGTTAGGATAAAAGATTCTTTTAAGAAAGAACAAATATTGCCAATTTTGATGCAGTACACTTTTATAGTGTTTTACGATAAATACGGTAACGGTCATGCAAAAATCACACTATAATAAAGCAATTATGAAACCAATCGAATTTATCAAGCGTTACGGGTTAGACAAGGGCACTAACTTTGACAGGTCTGCATTTAAAGAAGACCTAACATCAGAATTCATTGCATTCTTAGAACTAAACAAGGCCAAGGATAACATTAAAGGTTTTGACAACTCAGTTAAAGTTATCAAAATGAAATTCGATGCAATTAACAACAAAACTCTCGGTGACATTAGTTCTTTTTGGGGTTTCTTTTTTGCAGCAGTTATTGTACCTTTACGAGAACAGCTTTGTCCAGCAGTGACTAAAAGGAGGCAAGACGCAAAGGCAGAAAGACAAAAGCAATACGAAGATAGGAAAAAATTCAACGATGAATACTATGGTGACAGTTGGTCTAACTTAAGTATGGCATTTATGTCAGTACTGGTTACGCCAACAAGTTCTTTTGTCCAACTTGGTCTTACTATTGATGCAACGTTACAAGATGTTAAGTCAACATACAGAAAGTTGTCAATGAAGCATCATCCAGATTGTGGAGGCAAACAGGCAATGTTTATACAAATAACTGAGGCAAAAAACAAATGCATTAAGTACTTAAGCAAGTAACAACTTCTTTAAAATTTATGCAAAGTAACAACTTCTTTAAAATTTATGCAAAGTAACAACTTCTTGAAAATTTAACACTTTAAGTTGTCACGTAACAACTAATTGTTATATATTTATATGACAACAAAAAGTAAACAATATTATGCAAGTACTATATTTTCACGGTCTAAACAGTGGACCTCAGTCACCTAAATTTTTAGCAATACAAAAGCAATGGCCTCAGGCAAAATGTTTTTATTGGACACCAACAGAAAAGCAACTAAGTCAAAGAATTAAAACTTTAGCAGTTGAAATGTCAACGTCTACTAAAGATGTATTGATTATTGGTGACTCTGCTGGTTCAAACCTCGCTTTACAATTTAGAACTGAAATAACAAAGGCAAACTCATGGTGTAAGTTAATAATAATTGCACCAATTTTTAATACAAAACAGCTTATTGACTCTTCTATTCTACCCAAAAACATAATTGATCAAATTGTCACAGTTGCAACATTAAATGATGCTATGCTATTGCTGCCAAGAGAGGATGAAATATTAGACTATTCAGAAATACCAGGTCAAGTATTACGGTCAACTGAAGTAAAAAGAATACCAGGAGGCCATGCAGTACTCGGTTTTAGCCGCTATATTAAAGACATGGTACTGTTTAGTAATACAATAGCTGTTTAGTAATACAATAGCTGTTAGTAATACAATAGCTGTTAGTAATACAATAGCTGTTTAGTAATACAATAGCTGTTAGTAATACAATAGCTGTTAGTAATACAATAGCTGTTTAGTAATACAATAGCTTTTAATTACAACCTATTGATATATAATCTAAAAAGAAAAAATGAAATCACTAAGAGTTAGACTTAACGAATCATTAGTTAATGAATCTGTTCAAAATTTATTAGCTGGTGATCTAGATAAAAAGACAGCAATGGTTGACCAAGTTTGGCAATTGCTTAAAGATGCATATGCCAGTCAAGGTGGCATAAAAGGTTCTGGTTTTGCGTCTAAACAAGACATGTTACGTATTCCATTTTGGAAACTTGACATTGTAGACGGTAAAGTACTTGCTGTGATTTTGTACAAATTTAAGCAAGAATCCCCTAACGGTGTCACATTTAGAAAAATGGCAGCAGGTGGAATACTAAGAGACCCTGAAACTAAAGCAATGGCAAAAAAGAAATTTTCGAATATGATTAAAGACGACTTTAAACGTAGTATTATGGAAGTTTCTGGTGGCATGCTTGATTTTTTACGTAAAGGTTTTCCTCAGGAATTTAAGCAATATAGATTAACTGTTAAAGAAGCTCAAGCTATACTGACCAGTAGGGAACTAACTGCACATGATGTGTATACTTATAGTAGAATTTTAGGTGGAGCTGGCAAAGAAGTCCACAAGAAAATGATGTTTGGCACAATACAACCAAAAAGATAGATAGCGTATAGGCATCGTTAAAAGAATTGTAGTTACGCCATAGCTACAGTATTTGTTTTTGTTAAAATAAAGGGTTGATTCGAAATCAGCCCTTTATTGATGTTAACAACTTACAAAAAATGTTAACAACTACACCATATAAAGTTGTCAAGTTATGAATAAAATTGTTATATTTATATATAACAAAAAATACATACAATGGCATTACCGACTACGAAAAAACAAATGATGACACTGGCATCATTTGTAACGACTAAACTGTTTAGTTCTGATTTACTACGTGACTTAATAAACGACCAGCTAATTATTATTGACGATACATATGCAATAGATGGCTTGGCAAACGCTATAGCCTGTATACACTCAGGTCTTAGTCATCCACCAATTCACGTCATACAGGGTCAAGACCAGCTAAGACTAACAATTGTTACTGGTCAAACGGCATTACTTGCTGCATCACATGTTAACAATACCAACGTTACTGTAACCGTACTGTCAGCAACTGCTACAGAAGAGGCACAGGCTCAATTTATAGAACTTGCAAAAACAGCAACCAATGGATAACTTGAAAGAACAAAGCAGTGCACAGTATAAGAATAACATAGCAAAACGGTTCACTGCTGCAGTTAATAACAATAGACACTTTGTTGGTCTTAACAACTTTGACAAGGCCAACATATTTTTAGACATGATTGCAGTATTTGTGCCAGAGCAGCACTTAAAGGGTGAACAGTACATGTCAACATATTACGATGGTATCTTTATGGCACCACTAGGCACCACATCAGAAGCCAGAAAGTCAGAAATGCTAAGACAAGTGCGATCATGGTTAGATTAACTAAAGATATTAAAGCACAACTATTGAATGACATTGAGACTATATTTGATGAAAGTATTAGTAGGCAATAAATGAAAAAACTTAGAACTTGTGTATGAAACGAATTGAAATTAAGATAAAAATTAAAAAATGGCAAAGGTCATTTATAAGAGATAAATGGGGCAGTTTAACAAATTGTTATTGGAATAGCATGGCTAAAAAAGAAATAATTAAATTGCAAGGCTTAGAGGTCATTTAAAAGAAACAACATGAGGTTAATGCAAAATTTTATAAATAACGAAACTGGTCAGATACACTACGAGCCTGTTAAATCAAACATATACAGTCTTATAGGGCGTTTTTTTGCTTGGACACGAATCCACTTTTGGTCTTTTTGCCCTGAATGTAATAGTGACGCACCAAAATTATATGATTGTAAGGTTTGTCAATGGGATACGAATTCCCCATTTAATGGGGCAAAAAAGAAAGAGTATTGGAACAACTGGAAATTGCAAGATTACTTAAATGACTTATAACAACGGATAAACAGGACACAAGCAATTAACAAAAATAAATAAAAAAACTATTATGAATGAAATTCAACAAGAAATAATCGACAAAGTGGTCAAAGCACTAGACAGACACGTACATACTTTCCTAGTCAAAAATGGCACTAAAATAAAAACAAAGCCATTTGGTGCCCTGTATACAGATGTAGCAAAGGCACTAGGTTTGGATATGTCAGAAACCGCTGAACATAACAGTACTATGATGCCTGTATATCCTATGCGGCTAGATGACTTTACACGTAACAGACTTGCAACAGCAGACAATCACCTTGTCGTTGATGTCAACTACATGTACCCTACGATATTTAGGCACATGTTTATCAACAAATTATTAGAAACAAACAGACCAAATTTTGACAAAATGTATATTTGGCTACTAGACAACATACAAATACTAAAGGTCCAAGAAAACGCTGGAGCATACTATGTAGCAAGATACATACTCAACTCTTTATATGGTGTTATTGCTGCAGCATCGTATATAATTGGCACAGACATGCCACTTCGTGTAAACAGTAAACAAACTTCTGCTATGAAACAATGTATGGAGGACATATCATCATTAGTACTATACAAACCATACACCATAGCAGTAGACATCGACATTATGTGGCTAAAAGACACAGCAGAAGCACATATAATGCTAAAAGAGCTACAGGATAAATACGGCTTTACAATTGCATCAAAAGTAGTTGCAGACAAAAATGTAGACTTTAGACCTAGCAAAAGCACAAATAGAGCATACGAAAAATTCATAAAAGGCTAAAGACAAAACATTGTGACAACATACGTTAGAGATATTTACAAAGGTGGCCGACGAAACGATGAATTTCTAAAAGCAATTAAAGATGCTGATGGGGACAAGAAACCAGGTTTCTTCGCTTCAGATTTAGAAAAACACTTATTTGCAGGCGTATATTATGGATGGTTAGTTAACAAATACGGCAATGATTGGGCACAAAATCTCTAGCACCCCGAATTAGCAACTGACTTAATTAACAAGACAAGTAACAAACAAATGAAGACTCAAAGGATTATTTTTAGCATGGAAACATTACCTAGCTTGCAAGACACAAATATTATCGTACCAACAAAAGGTGTTGGCAAAGGCATGCCTCACTTTAGGGAATACTATGGCAGTGCACAAAAGGACATGAACGATGAATATCATGACTTGTTTACATTATCATCAGAAGAAATTTTGCCTGGTGACGTATTCTATTGTCTAAAGGCTAAAAAGATTAAAATACGTGCAATAGATCACGAAGTCACTAAATGGCACAATGCTACAAGTCTTTACGATAGAAAAGTTATTGGTACAACAAGCAAGGTCATACATAGCCTAGTCAGTTGCCATAGTGACATTAAATTACTGACAAAAGGGCAAGAATTAATGTATTGTCAAAACGAAGACATATATGAAATACTAGGCATACAAAAAACTTTATGAAAGACAATTAAGTATGAGTAATTAAATGTAACAACTTCTTGAAATTTTATGCAAAGCAACAATTTTCTTTTGAAAATTTAACACTTTAAGTTGTCATATAACCACTAATTGTTATATATTTATATAACACCAATAAATAAATACAACTATTATGAGTACAAGTCAAAAGCACAACGTCATACAAATTGCAAAAACTGCACATGCTGCACATCGTGCATTTTGTATTAATGTTGAACAGTCAAAACAACCAACTTGGCCGGAAACGACACAAAGCCACAAGTTAACAGTTTACAATTCTATTAAGAAAATACTTTCTGGTGAACTACGGTCACCACAAGAGGCTCACGAAAACTTTGTTAATATGAAATTAGAAGGCGGTTGGGTTTGGGCTCCGGTTCACAATGTAGAACTAAAACACAATCCTAGATTAACAGCATTTGACAAGTTAACACCAGCAAACATATTTAAAGACATCATGTTTTTCGATATCGTTATGTCATTCAAAAAATAAGGAAAAACTCATGAAAATATCAATTAAATTTTTCGGTGTGTCATACAATACAGGAAAGAGTAAGACCTTTAAGCATGAGTTTGAAACTGGTGTAGAGTTTAGTGACATAACAAAAAAGGTAAGTGGCAAGCTCAAGGAAATACTTCTAAAATACAACCCTAAACTAACATCATTACCTGACGACTATACGATTGACGTTTTTGAACAAGCAATGGACTGGGTTGATGAACGTGATAATACTGACATTATTCATCAGTATGAATTACAAAGCATAACTAACTACAAAGTAGTGTCCGTCGGTTTAGTAAAACAAAAATCAGCAGAAAAAAAGTTTGTTCAGGAACACGGAGACAAAAGAATAGCTAAAGGTTCTATATATCACATACAGGGTCACGACATAAAGGCTGAACAAGTATTAGTTTTTCTTGACTCAGCAATATCTGACCCGCAACTAAAACTTGACATGCTTGCTGTATACAAAAAAATGTATAAGTCTATCAAGTCGTTAGGTTACAAAAAGCAAGTTAGTATAGTCTTGGATTCTACAGCTGTTGCATATACTGCCGCTACAGCTACTCTGGCTAAACTTTCTGACTACAACAAAGAACTTAATGCATTACCATCTTTTGTATGGAAAGCAGCAATATACCAGGACGAAGTCGCAACTTCTGTTTTTGTTAATCAATTTAAAAGTGGCAAGCTTAGTGAAAAAGGAAAATTGATACTAAGTAGTTACGAAGACCGATATAAAAAATTACAAGGATAATGAAAAATAAAACGCAAACATAAAAGATGCCAGAAATAGCAGAAGTTAGATTAGTTTCAGATTACATTAATGAGGTTAGTAGAGGTCAACGATGTAGTGGCATTACTAAAAGCCAAGTACATAAAGGTCTTGATCTTGAGCCTTGGTACAATGACAATTGCAGTTGGGGTATAAGTAAGCTTAGCTCAGAGGCAAGAGGCAAAGAACTGCATGTTATTATGTCACACCCACAAGACACCAATTTGTCATTAAGGGTTCGTTTTAATCTTGGTATGTCTGGTCACTTTGTACTGCATGACACTACGACTAGACCAAAGCATGCACACATAACATTTAGTCTCAACTATGACGATCAGCTTAGCTTTGTTGATCCTCGGCGATTTGGTACATGGAAACCTATTCAAACATGGCATCCAAACCGAGGCCCTGATGTTATTACTAGTCCAGCACTAGTCAAGCAACATATGGAAAAACTGCTAATGCATAAAGACCGTTTAAAATCTGCACCAGCAATGCTATTGAATCAGTTTTGGTTTAACGGCATTGGTAACTATCTTAGGAGTGACCTCCTTTATATACTTGATGTCAGCCCAACTTGGACTATTGAGCAGGTTATTGCACATCATGGTGTTGATCATTTTGTTGATGTTATGGCTGGTCTATGCATTCAAATGTATCAGGTTGGCGGTGGTCGACTTCAGTCATTTAAAACTCCAGGTCTCGAGTATCAAAAGTTGACAAAGTTTTATTGTTATAGTCAACGAGGTATGTGCCATGTTTATGACCCATCTGGTCGCAGGCTTTGGTTCCATCCTAAATGGAAAGAACAGGTTGCAATGGCTTGGCCAACCAAGACAATTGGCGAAAAGGCATAAACTGCAGCAATAGTGTTATATTTAAAATACGGTAAATTTATCAAAAGATTATGAAAATACAAATGTTGCATTACGCAGATATTCAAATAGAAGTTAGAACCAGCGGTACTGGTGCACAAAGATATGATGAATTTGCAAGAGGTCTTCAAGACATCGAAGCAGTTGCTCAAAGGATGCAACCTGACATTATAGTTATTCCTGGTGATATTTTTGAATTTCAAGATGCTAATGCTGAAGAGTTAAAATTGTTTACTCAACACTTACATGCTATTTTACCCACTTGCAAAAGAGTCATCATCATACCTGGGAATCACGATGTTAGACAAAGAGGTATTGCACTAACGACTAGCACAGAAAAAAGAAACTTAACCGATGCTATTGATCTTGCTGTTACTGCAGTAAAGTCACCTAAAATATCATATTACCAAAAAACCGGACTCTACGAGGACACTACTTTTGACATTACCTGGGCAGTTTGGTCACAATGGACCAAGCATAGTATGGCTGACGTAAAACCAGCATATAGCCCTTGGGTAGACAATGACATTAAGTCAGTAAAAACATCTTCTGTTATTGAATTGTTTCACGATCCAGTTATGGGTTGCAAACACTTTGACGGTCAACCTAGTAAGCATTTCGAAAATTACAAAATTACGATGGCAGACTTTCAGGCACCAACAGTACTTGCTGGTGATATTCATGCACCTGACATTGTTAGAGACGGTGACAAGACATTTACATATTGTAGTTCACTAGTACAGCGTAATTTTGGTGAAGGTGACTATTACGATGGTCACAAATTGACAGTAAAGGGTAACTGTCAGCATGGCTACAACATTTTGACTTTTGATACTGACATTAACCGGGTTGTTGATATTGAATTTTTTAGTCTTAATCAGGTTGTTAGTAGGCATACGATATACCTGTCTGACAAGTTTGATTATGAAACTATGACTGCATTACTAAGTATTGAGGCTACAGAACTAAATAAGATTAGACTGGTTTGCAAATCTGGCCTTAGTGAATTTACTAAAAATGAAGAGGCCCTAGTTCGACACTTTAAGTCTAAGTATACTTGCTCTGTTGAAACAGACTGGGCCAAAGATGTCCTTAGTGTTGAGGTTGATACTACGGAATATGCTGACTTATCACAAATAGTTGATAAGGACAAAATGCTAAAGATTTCAAAAAAGTACATAGACACTATTGTTAAACAGTCAACAACAATTGAAACAGAAGATCGTGAAGCATCAGCAGCAATGATATATGAAATGTTTGAAGAACAATTGCTTGCTGCAGACTTGACTAACAAAAAATTAAGCATTGACATTATCGGCGGTACTGTTAGTAACTTTATGTCATTTACAAAAGATGTACAAATACGATTTGGTAATGCACCAATTACTAAGATAACGGGGGCCAATGGTGTTGGCAAAACAAAACTGTTTGACTTTTTAAAATGGATGACTAAAGATCAAATAAGTAGTAGTCAAAATCTAAGAAACAAACGATATAACTACGCCCTGTATTTTAATGATCATTCAGAAGCTGACACTGTTAGTGGTGAACTTAAGTTTATTGTTAACGGTAAACCACACAAATTGGTTAAGACGTTAACCCGTTCTTGGAAAAAAGGCAAAAAAGACATATTTGCTAAAAATTGGATAGACAACCTATCTGGTACGCCAACGATGTCATTAACCCTAACTTCGTCTAACCTTACAACTGATAACACACAAGAAGTTGTGGAATACATGGACAGTTTATTTACTTTTCAAGAGTTAGAGCAACTTGTATTCATTAACAGCTTTTCTTTCGATCGTCTAATTAATATGAAGCCTGAAGACTTGTCTGCTAGATTCTTAAACATTATTGGTCTTGATGCAATGACAGACCTACTGGGTCAAATAGAAGATGTTAAGGCTGCAAAGCTTGGTCCGTTGGCTAAACCTGCAATGACAGTAAATCAAATTGTCGAACAAATAGCACAGATTGAAACCAAAGCTCAAACTTTAGAGCATGATACCAAGGCCAAGCGGTCAGAAGCAGAGGCAATTGAGACAGAGGTAGACGCGAAGACTAAAGACACAAACGGGTTACGTTCTAAACTGCATCAGGTAGACAAGACGCACATTATAGACGCACAAATAGAAGTCATTAACGCAAATGTGGCAAGGCGACAGGATACAATTACTGAAAAACAGGCTCGTCTAGACCTCTTACTGGCAACCAAAGATTCAATGTCAATTGACAAGTTAAAAGACGGTAGTCATGCCTTAGAACTTAAACTTGTTAACGCTAGGCATAAGGTAGAACAAAGTGAACAAAGGGCAGAGTCAATAAGGCAAACTATTGATGCTAAAAAGTCTGATGCAGTACTAATAGTTAAAGACGTTACGTTTGAGTTAAATAGTGAAATAGCAATACAAGAAAAGTCAATTTCAGCAAAGAGAGAATTAATACTAGAACTTAAAGGCAAAAAGTCAGCCCACGTGGCTTCTTGGTTAAATGAAGTACAGCGTAGCAAAAATGCAGTTGATGAATTACTCAACAAGTCTATTACAGTTGGCTCAGGTCTTAATGATGCACTGTCAGCAATAAAAATTGTAGCCGCAGAAGTCGCAATGGCAAAAAAGACAATTACTGAAAAGATAGAACGTGCAGAAAAAAAGGTTGCTGACTTAGTAACATCTAAGGTTTGCCTAACCTGTAAGCAAACAAAATCAAAAAGTGCACAAGAGGCAATTGACAAACAAATAGTAACAGTAAAGAAGTCAATAGTAGACCAAGAAGCAGAAATGCTATTGCTAGGCGGAAAGGTTGACACCATAAAGGCAGATTGGTCACAGTGTCAGACAAAGATTGAACTAAACAAAGCCATACAGGCAGAGCATAACAAAGAGTCGATAAAGCTTAAAGCCTTACTTTTAGGTGAAACAGTACCTAATATTTCAGAATGGCAACAGGCTTTTGCAATGGGTCAGGCAATAACAAAGGAGTTAGCAGACCAAAGTGAACAGCTAGAGACTCTTACTGCTGAAGTTGTTCACTTTGGTGCAGAACTAGGTGCAAAACTTAAGCAACACGATCGTGTTATTGAAGCAAAGTCACAAATAGTAAAGGTTACTCAAGAACTTGAAGAGCACAAGGGGTCAGAGGCCTTGCTAAAACAGGCAGTTATAGACATTAAGATTGATATGGCTAAAATTGAAGCCAAGCTTGCAGAACTAGCCACAATTGATGACAACATACAGGAACTTAATGATGCGGTTAAGCTTCACTTGGTAGACAATGAAAAAGAAAGGGGTACACAACAACTGCTTACACAAAGGCTAAGATGGTCAATAGAAAATAAAGAAACACAATTAAAGATAGACACGCAAGACAGGTTGCTAGGTGACATGAAAGAACAGGCAAGGTCAGTTAATGAAACACTAGCCGCATTCGCGCAAGAAAAGGCATCAGGTATTCAACAGGTTGAAATACTTAACGGCAAAATAGGAGAAGTTAGACAATGGAGACTAGTTGAATCAAGTCTTAAATTGTATAAACGACTGCTTGGTAAACATGGCCTGCCTCAGTACATATTTGCACATATTGTTGGTCTAATTAATACTAAGCTAAACGAAAGCCTTGAAGGCGTAGACTTTAGACTACAATTCGATCAAGACACATTGGAGCTTAAATTTATCGATCTTAAGCAAGATGTTATGAGACCAGTACAATTTGTATCAGGTATGCAAACGACAGTCATAGCCCTGGCCTTGATTAATATTATGAGGCAGTTAAACGGTAGCAAACAATTTAATGTCTTAATGATTGATGAAATATCTGGTAAGCTAAACGACGGCAAAGACCTTACATACGAGGCAAGAAATTACAAAGAATTGGTTCAGCAATTTATAGCAACTATTAGTAAGGGCTGCCAGGTTGTCATTGTTGACCACACGCTAACATTTAAGGACTCTAAGGTTATAGAAGTCTTTCCTGACACAGGCGGTTCAAACTTAAAATACAGAAAATAAATAAAACAATATGAATTACACGAAAGAGCAACAAGACTTATGGCATAATGGTGATATAGATGAAATTCTAGCCTATTGCGCAAAGAGTAATGGACACAAAAAGATTACAATTTCAATCCTATTAGAAGATAGTGATAACAAGGAAAGAGAAGAGACAAGATGTCAACTGCTAACGAGTACAATTAGTGCTAAGCCTCCTGGTGTGGACCTGACAAGTAGCCTTTTACGGTCAATGTTTGAGCAAATGTTTATTAGGTCGACGGACATTGCTAATCAAGGCCTGACGCCGTTAGAGGTTAATGCAACACATACCGAGGCATAATGAGCTAGCATAAAAACTTTACGTTATTTCATTCTTGTATACATATAATCTAAACTAAGCATAAAGGATGAAAAGTATAACTTCATACATTAACGAAAAATTGGCTACACAAGATGTTGATGCTACCCGTTTTCCGAACGGCGGCAAAACTGATCGTGACTTTTTCAGCAAGGGTCAACGAGATGGTAACAAGGTCGATGACATTGTTAAGACAGTAAAAGTTAAAATATCAGCAAAAGAGCTTCTTGCTTCACAAGATGCTGTTTACTTAGGTAAATCTTTAAGCATGGCGATTGGTGGTGTTTCTGGTGGTGATCTTGGCAGTATTGTTAGTAAAGAAAATCGTATACTAGACGGTCACCATAGATGGGCTGCTACGATGTTTAATAATCCTAATGCAATACTAGATGTTAGCAAAGCTAACATGACAATTGGTGATCTTATACCAGTACTTCGTGCAGCTGGTGACAATTATGGTAACAAAAGAGGCAACGATCAGGTTTCTGGTGACCTTAACGTATTTAAGGCGACAGTTTCAGATATTGAAGACAGCATTTACAAAGGTAAAGGCATGGATGTTGCATTTTACAACCAACAAAAAGCAATTGATTGGTACGAAAGCATTGGTGCCAGTACTATATCAAAAAGACTTTCTATGCTACAAGCTGCAAAGCCTCCAGTTGGTGCACCGGCCCGAAAGGACATGCCAAAAATAGAACCAGAACAAGTTGATAAAGTTACTAAGTCAATGTCCAATGGTGATATTGATATTAGAGACCCTTATGTTGCTGAATCAAAAAATAACAAAAAGAAAAAGAAAACTATAAAATCATTAAGCACACATATCACCGAATCATTAGTTAACGAGGCTAGTGAAATGGTATCAGGTTGGCCTAGATATTACAACAAAAAGTCATCTCAAACGTTTGTATTGACAAAGTTACAAAATGATCGAGCTACGTATATGGCATACTTTCGTGGTTATGAAACAGATGGCCCTGTAATATTTAACAGTGTACAAGAGCTACATAAATTTGAAGCAGGCACAAACGTCTCAAGACAACAGGCAGAAACATATCGATTTAGTAAAGAAATAGCATTACCTGAAGCAATAAAATAACACACAAAAAAACAACTATGAAATCATTAAGCGCACACATTACAGAATCATTTAGTTTCAGCAAGGTTACGGCTCCAAACTATGAAAAATGGTTATCAGATAACCCGGCTGGTCTTGACAATAAAAACGACCCTAAATATATGAATGCTGGTCGCTGGTTATCACACACTTTAGAAATTGTTTGGCGAACTGACGAAATACAGGCTGCTGCAGATTTATATAAATTAGCTATTGTTTCTTTTCCAGAGTTTAAACAAATTAGCGCTTCGGATCGTAAGCACTTCGACACAATAGTCGGTTGTATAATGACGCAAGAGACTGATGATTCTGACCTAGCAGGCTACATGAAAGCATTGCCACAACAAGCAAAGACTTACATTAAAGATCAGCAAGGTTCACCAGTAGGTGATGACAGTATGTTTGACTACGGTTTAGAATGGTTTTGTATGTCCGTACTTAACATGTAATAACACACAAAAACAACTATGAAATCATTAAGCACACATATTACAGAATCATTCGGCGGTTTGCTAAACGAAATGAAAGACGATAATTTTACAGAAGCACAGAACGGTAATCCTACACATAATTTTAAAGTATACAAAGAGATCATACAAGTTTATCCACATATGCAAAGTATTATAGAAGATAGTTTTAAAGTAGGTAGCCCAGACTATAGTATACATGGTATATGGGATGCAGGTAAGCAAATCGTTTTTTATTTTGATAGATCATGTGGTATTAGTTTTAAAAGACTAGGTAATGACTTGGCAAAGCATAACGTAAGTTTTCAATTACCTGGTAACACTGATTATAACTTTAACATATCAATAGATAAATGACACAAATAAAAACAACTATGAAATCATTAAGCACACATATTACAGAATCATTTGTCAACGAGTCAAATAGCATGTTTGCTGTTATGTTAACAGGAGGCTCTATAGGCGACAAGCCAAGACCGTCAAACGCTAGGGAATTTAAGGGCATGCCGGTACCAAAAGATGAACAGCTGTTCAGTAAGGAAGACGCCACGGCGAAAGCAAAAAGAATGAATAAATCAATGTCGCCCGGAGAACGTAAGCACTATCGTTTAAAATACGTTGTTGTACCAGTTAACGGCAACCTGTTTGAATCTGATAGCAGTAGGACTGTTGTTCTAAGTTCTGGTTTTAAGGAATAAAAAACAAAATGAAAAAATATGAAATCATTAAGCACCCACATTACAGAATCATTCGTCAACGAAGCTGTCCAAGATGTCAAGTCAGCAGCCAAAAGTGGATTTGATTTAGTCATTACTAAAGACTTAAGAGAAGGCACAGACTTTAAAGAAATCTCAGAAGAAGACTTCGACAGATATGATGAAGTAGTCGTTAGCCCTAATCCATTTGGTGTTGTACCTACTATCATTGAAAAAGGAACAGTAGTTAAAAATGTAAAACCGCAAGGCAATTATATAATGGGTGAATTGTTTGCTGTCTCTAGTAGAAATGGTCGAAATAAATTCGTTGGTAATATTACGTTGACGTTAGATTCTATATCGATACTTAAAATACCTGAACCAGTTAGAGGTATTAGCGCTTTAGATATTAGCAAGGCCTTGTATGACGCTGTAGTGTATACAAGTTTTATCGTAACAGACGGTGACAACACTATTGGATTTGCTCTAGGTCGTGGTTACGATGACGAAATGGCAGATAAGATCATTGCGGCCCTATCTCAGTTTGGGAATAAGTTAAACATACAAATAGGCGCGAGTGCCGGCGGTGATAAGGGCTCCGAATGTGTCTACTATAGCTAAACAAAAAAGAACAAAAAAGAACAAAAAATAACAAAAAAAAAAAAGAAAACTATGAAATCATTAAGCACACACATTACAGAATCGTTTCAAATTGATGAAGCAGGGCAAGAGATTATCAATCTCTATGTCTATACTGAAATGATTAACATTATGCGTCCAGGTCAAACTAAACCGACAGGACGTAAACCTGTTAGCATTGCTATTGTACCGATCACGTCTAATAACAAACGTAATCTTGCCAGTTTTGTTAAGCAAGACAAAAAAGGTGGTGCAGAATCCATAATTATTAAAGATTTGGACAAGGCAGGACAAGAATTAGCAGACTTTGCTAAACGATTCCCTAATCTCAAAATTGATCCACGAGATACTTTGCAACTAGATAATACTACGCTATATAGCATCGACGATAATGTCATACAAGACATAAAGTCAACTATTGATAAAGTCAACTATTGATAAACACACGAAATTACTAGGCAAAACAACTATGAAATCATTAAGTAAACACCTTACAGAGACCTTGGCGACAACCGTTAACGAGTCTGACATTCTTGGCAATCGTTTTACAATAATGCCACATGAATGGCGTACATTTGTTAAAATAGCCAAGGCAACAAACAGGTCTTTGAGAACAGTTACCGACAGTGGCCTTGATATTTTATTAAGTATTAAGACAAAACAGGCGGTTGCAAAATGGGACGAAGAGACACTTGAACTGTGGACTGATATGTCAAAGTCTGACTTTCAGGCAATAATATCAGGCAGGGCTAAACAGTCAGGGCGTTGGTTGCAAGACCCGGTAACAGAAGCGGTAACAGAAGGCATAGGTCAAGGTGACACAGTGACTGTAAAGATGGGTAAATGGTCAGGCCAAAGTGGCACAGTTACACTAATATTAAAAGACAGTTACATGCTTGATTTACAAGATGGCAATAGTGTAGAAGTCAAAAATTCAGAAATTTAAGCAAATGCTGCAACGGTGCATATATTTTATGCATCGTTGTTTAATTTAATTATACAACTAAAAAAATTACACAATTTATGCCTAAATCAAAGCACCGTAAAGGATTCAAAGCGAAAGCAAACAAACTTAAATCTACTCAGCTTGCACAAAAAAAGCAAGACGCACATAACCTCAAACGTCGAGTTAACAAGATTATGCTTGAAGAGGAACAACGAAAGCAGCTTGCGAAAAAGGCTCAACGAGACACCCAGCTTAGTGTGCTGAATGATGCAGAAGACAACAAGACTATGACGTCTAAGTTGTTAGAACCATAACACAAACAGCATGCAAAGAAATTCAACATTATTTCAAGAGCTTAAACGAACAGGTTGGGACAACAGAACGGCTTGGCAAAATGCCCATCCAGACCAAAAGCTATTGTCTACGTATGCAATTAACAAAGCACTACAAGAGCCAAAAGATTGGGATGCAATAGCACTAAAATGTTCAAATAATCCTAATCATGAAATGTTTGGTCTTACAGTTGAAGCAATCAGACTTGAATGGTCGTCGAGAGGCAAAAAAGGACAAAATCGCGGACTAAAGTTAGAGGACTACATTGACTCAAAATTGGCACACGGTGGTCAAGTAGACATCGCAGGTATTGAAGACCCCAAACTATTGTCAAAAATGGGTCACTTTGACAACCTATATGATACTGTGCTTAGCCGCATGCATTCTTGGATTGGCACAGAGATTTGGCTAACATCTAAAGTGCTAGGTCTTAGCGTTCGATGTGACAGCCTGTTCCTAGCGAAAGACAGCCCACAAATTTGTCTTATTGCTGAATGGAAAAACACAGAAAGTATTGCAACCTCGAACAGATTTGAGAAACTTATCGGCCCAGCATCACACCTTGATGATTGCGAATGGGTTAACTATACAATACAGTTTCAAATTTATCAATACATACTTCTAGAATATGGTATATTTGACGAGATTATAGCTCGATGCTTTCAATTTAAGACAACGGGCTATGAAACATTAGGTCCCGCATTTGATTTTGATCCTACTTTTATTGAAGCAATCGTTAACTTTACAAGAATAGAAAAATGAAAAACTTACTTTGTGTACCTATTAATGGTATGGCCGGTTCGGGCAAAGACACCTTTGCAGCAATGGCAGCAGAACACGTTGAGTCAATTGGCGCAGACATAGTAGTACATAATGTGTCATCAGTAGACCGGGTTAAACAGGCAGCACGCTTACTAGGGTGGCATGGTGATAAGGACAACAAGTCTAGGCAGTTCTTGTCTGACATAAAAGACCTTGCAACAGCGTACAGTAACAGCCCATTTAAGTATATGACAGGCCACGTTGAACGTGCCAACAGGGCAATAGTATTTCTACATATTAGAGAGCCAGAAGAAATTACAGCAATAGTGGAATGGTGCAAGACGCATATGATACATTGCCAAACTTTAAAGATATCACGTACTTCAGTTGACATCGTTGACAATAATACAGGAGACGTTGGCTCTACTTTACCTTACGACTATGACATACAGGTCAACAACAACTTGGCACTAGCTGAACTTAGACTAGCAGCTGAAGAGGTTGTAAACACCTGGATAGAAAAATACAAACTTACATGACAAAAGTACAAGAAAATAAACTGTTAATTGAATTTGAATTACTAAAATTGTCACAGCTAGGCATTAAAAATTGTACAGGTCAACACTACGAGTTGTGTACTATTGACGCCGCACAACTTTGTATTTCAATTACATCTGTACGCGGTCAAAATATGTGGTACGAGACGTACAGGTTCTTTGACGGCAAAAAAACAGGTCTGTACAAACAAAAAGTATGGGGCTTGCAATTAGCAAACATAGTAGAAGACTTTGTATCTTTGCTTTCTGAACACGAAATAAAAACGGCTACCAATATTTTACTAAAACGAAAGACTGCAACAGCAACAAAGGCTAAGACTGATACTAGCACAATGGCTCAATCTTCAAAGAGACCAACAAAGTACAAAAGAAATACAAGAGGCCAAACTTCACCAAAAGAGCCATTGCTGCAACAAACAAAAGACAGTACAGGTCTAACTAGACCTAGCAACCAAAAAGAGAGGGACCAGGCTAAACTTGAACGTAAACTATTTAGCAACCCAAAAATGTGGACGTTTAGCCTATAGTGCCAACATGAAAACAGTAACATAACTTAAAACCCATGCCAAAAAAAATCACAAAAAGAGGTGAACCTAAATGTAAAATGCAAGACTTACCTTTTTGGGATCGAAAAATTAATCCAATTACAGGTTGGCCTACTGCACAAGTGACTAGACTAGACGATGAAAGTAATGAAATGAAGTATTGGCAACAAAGTATAAGCATTGCAGGAGATAAGAATAGAAAATAATCAAGCGTTTTTGTTAACAAGTTATTGAAAAGTTAACAAATTAAGGTGTCATTTATGCACTAATTGTTATATATTTATATAACAATAAAAAACTAATACATCTATTATGAACACGTCAATCTCAATATTATCCACCTGGGGCGAATTATTTAGCCAAAACGTTATCGATAACAACAAAAACATTGATAATTTTGTTGGAACATTTAGCCATACTGGTACTACCGAAAAGTATTCAATGTATATGTTACATAGACTGTCAGAAATAGACCAAGAGTTAACAGGTCACATTCAGTTACCTGAACATCAAATGATATTCACTGTACAAACAAAAAGATCTTCAATTTTTGGAACATCTGCTTTTGTTATAATAGACTTTAAATCAAAACGAGTATTTTTTACCACAAATGGAGAAAATAACCCAATTAGTTTTAGTAAAGTTGGTAACAGAATACGCACCATATCAATAATGTGGCTCTATGAAAATATGATTAACACAAAAGCAATCGCATAATGGCACTAAAAGATAGACTAGGTAAATGTTACATGTTGGCATATCAACATGTAACAGAAAAACAAGATTGGACATTGTGTCACGGCTTTATTACAGATAATATTTTTGGCACTGGCAATACAATAGATCATGCATGGTGTGAACACAATGCAACTGGTAAACTATACGATCCAGTACTACAAAAGCATTACAGTAAGGAAATGTTTATTGCAACATTTTCACCAGACACAACAGTAAGATATACTAAACAGGAAGTACTACAACATGCGTTTAAATTTAAACATTATGGACCGTGGCACGAAATTGACAATTCTAAAATAAAATTTAACTAAACAAACAACACTATGAATTCACTTAGCAAACACATAAACGAATCTTTCAGACCGCAAAATAACATTAAGATTGACAGCTTAAGTTTAGCAAACGGTCTGAAAAAGAGTGACTTTGGTGACTTAGTCACTAGCATACAAGACCTAAAGCTAGGAGACAGCATAATTATAGTAAACAGATCAGACAACGAATGGCGAGATCAGGTTGAATTTTTAGGTGATTCTGGTAATGCTGTCCAATTATTGTTTACTTATGGTGGCAATAATGAAAAGGTGAAAATAAGATACAGTTGGTTCTTAGAAGACATTAGTCTTGGTTTCGTATACAAAAAGAAATAATGCGTCAAATTATGCTTGACTATTTTAACGAACTTATTTTTAAGTTTGCTAACAAACAATGGCGGGTTGACTTCCCTGACTATACCTTGCTAGACAAACCTGATCATATTAATAGCGATATGATTAATGGCAGCTTTGGTGCAATAGCAGTTAAAACCTAAACATAATGGAACACGTAATAAATTGCAATCACGACTTTCCGCTTAGAGTTAAAAACTTTTTATTTTGGCAGTGTCCTAACTGCAATGCAATAAAGTCTAGATTTTTTTGGTCAAAACATAAAAGAAAACAAAATAATGAAGTCACTAAGCAGTCACATTAACGAATCATTTGAGGCCATCGATCTAGACGGAATGAGCATAGGCCCTGGCCTAACCAAGGGGCAATTTGGTCAACCTGTTACCAGTCATGTCCAGTTACAAATGGGTGATAAACTAATTGTTGTTGACAAGGGCGAATGGCGAAACAGCTTTGAATTTTTAGGCTACAGTGAAGGCATTATTCAGTTTTTAGACTATCTTGGCACAAAGAAAGAAAAGATAACTATGGGGCTGTCAAAGTTTCAGTCTGCCATTGAGGCCGGCCACGTCAGGAGAGAGTTGTAACAAAAGAGGACAGTACGACTTTGCACCATCTTCTTTTTTAGTGTTTAATTTTAAAATAATACAACATATGAAAAGTCAAGAAGAATTAGCAATGCTTGTCGAGTTAACAAAGAGACACTATGCCCTAATGACAACTAGGGATGTTCTTATTAGCGTTTATACTAATGCTTCAGGTTTTTTGTGGTCAGCAATGATGGTTAGAAGTGGCACCGAACTAGGGTATTCTGATCATAATGGTGACAATGTGTGGTCAGGCACATTTTCAACATATAACAAGGCATTAGCTGATGCAGTAGACCTTATCGAAAGTTGTAGTTTAAAAAAGTTTAGGCATGTGACAAGTTCAGATACGTTTCATTGGGGTAACTACGTTGACTTTCTTTACGCACGTCGAAATAGACTCAAAAAGACAAGAGTGTAGGAAAGCAACTCAATATTGAACTGCAACATGTTAACAACTTTGCCTATTTTTAACTGTTTAAGTTGTCATTTAACCACTAATTGTTATATATTTATATAACAAACAAATATAAATACTATGTCACAATCAGACTACAAGGCTAAAGTTGATCTATACTATATAGCAAAAGATGCATATTATCAAGGAGAAGCTATTATATCAGATGATGAATTTGACTCTTTAGAAGATGAACTTATAGAACAAGGTTTTGATCCAACGGTTGGTTACCAAGAGGTATCAACAGAAAGAAAGGTTAAGCATGGCCATCGAATGTTAAGTCTTTCTAAGACTAAAGTGGAAACAAATGGTATGTCAAATGAAACTGCACAGGCCTTATTTGATCGTATTGGTCCAGGCCAACTCAGTTGGAAATATGATGGTGTTGCAATTGAAGCCAGTTACAAAATGGGTAAACTAGAAATGGTTTCCACCAGAGGTGATGGCAACATGGGTGTTAATGTCCATGCAAAATTGGCTTCATTATTTCCACAATGTATTGGTTACAAAGACCATGTTGGTATTCGTTTTGAAATGGTTATGAATCAAAGAGTATTCGAAAGTAAATATTCAGATAAGTATTCACACTCTAGAAATCTGGTTGCTGGCATAGTTAATGACATTAACAAAGATGATGTTAGAAAACATGATCTTATACCAATTATGTTAGAGTCTGTTACACCAACTGGTGAAATATTAGACTTAGACATGTTTCCTGAATTTACCTGTAAAGAAATAACCAATTGCACCACCCCGGACCAATTAGTAACATCATTTGCCAGTATGGCACAAAGACGTAAAGAGTACCAATTTGGTACAGATGGTATTGTTTTTAACACAATAGGTGTCAAAAAGGTATTACATAACGGTACATATCCTAAGCATGCAGTTGCTATTAAATTTAAGGCACCAACTATGCAGTCAACCGTTACTGATATTAAATGGAATATGAATAAGACAGGAAGATGGACCCCAGTAGTTTATTTTATGCCAATCATAGTTGATGGTAGAAAAATACAAAGAGCATCAGGTCATCACCTTCAATACCTGGTTGTTAACGATATCCAAATTGGATCAAATGTTACAGTTACACTGGCTAATGACATAATCCCAATGATCAAAAAAGCATAACTATGGAACACACATCAATCATGTTACATTTTACAGAACAAGAAATGCAATTGTACCTGACTAAACGAGACTACAGAATTGTTATGACACAGCTTAGCATTTGGTGCCCAGGCGAACTGGGCTATCCAGACGTCATAAAAACAAAATGTGTACCTGTACTTTACTATGATTGTGGTACCAGTAATGAAATTGAAGTATTCCATCCAGCAACAATGACGCAAGGTTCACACCAAGAACTAATCACAGCAACATTTACAAAAGAACTAAAAAAGACTTTATTGTTAATAACTTAGTGACCAATTAGTGTCATATAACAATTAATTGTTATATATTTATATAACACCAATAAATAAATATTATGCTTCAAGAGATACCAGAACCAACAGATATTGCAAGAATTGCAGGTAAAGACATTACATATGCACAACTTAGGTCTAATTTTAACTTACCAGAAATGGCAATAGTTAAAGGTTGCAATGCAATGGTTATTGATGATGGTCAAGCAATGCAAAGACTACAATTTTATCATTTTATGGCATGCTTCCCAATACGAGGCTTTAGCGGTAAATCATTTAAGCGATTAATGCAAGTTGATACATTACTACAAAGTCCAATAGGTTTTTTCGATCCTGTAATTGTAAATGCAAAAGTATTGAATGAGGTTGGCTTTGGACCAAGACAAACAGAATTACTGCTACATGGCATACTAAAATGGAGAACAAAAGGCTTTGAACTATTTAGAATCATTAGGTCACTAGGCATTAATAATTGTGGTAACCGAATTGCAAAAGAATGGTCTAAGAAACTAGCAGGTATTGGTTACAATTTCGATAGTATGGCAGGCAAAGTACTCGAAGAATTAGAAAATTCAGACCATCGTATTAACAACATGCAAATGAGGTTACGTAATATGGGTTACACTATACACTTGCCAGTGGAAGACACGGCACCAGCTGCCAATACTGTAAAGTTTTTAATGACTGGTTCACCAAAAAGTTTTGGTTACAAAACAAAGGCCTTGTTTAAGTCTGAACTGGTAACATGGCTTGAGGTTGACAAGCTTAAAGATGCACAGGTACTGATTACAGATAACCTACAATCTACATCATCAAAAATGAAACAAGCCAAGTCACTTGGTATTGAAACAATAACATACGGCATGGCTGTATTAAAAGCAAAGGCATAATGGAACAAGGCAAAGAGTTAGAAAAAATAGGTAAACTAGTCTCATTATGGCGAGGTGGTACTACTGAGGCAGAAATTGCTAACGCACTAGACAAAATAAAAAGAGTTTGTAAACGTCACGGTATTAACCCTGACCGTGTCATGTCTGACGATGATGCAACTAGCAAATACGAGTTTCAATTTAAAACACCAGAAGACAGACGTTTGCTAATGCAATTATTGTCAATGCTAACAGAACTTACAGTTTTTGCGACATTCAAAAACGGTGTCAAGCGCATAGAGGTTGAACTAACAGCAAAAGAATTTATTAACGTTAGAGAATGGTATATCTTTTACAGGTCTTTACATAAAGAAGAATTGGCAGAACTTAGAGAAAACTTTTTTCTTGCTTTTATATCTAGACATGGTCTATTTTCTGACAAAAAGCGTGGCAACAAGAGTAAACCAAACGATGCTATCGACTTTGATCTTATTAATAATCTGGCAGGCAGAAAGCCAAAATTGACACCAATGACTAAAATAGGAAAAGAACAAAAATAAACAACATGGTAAGAGAAGAGAAACAAATAAAGGCATTGTCAGATTGGGCAACAGCTTTTAGTAAATTTACACCAACTATGCTAACGCTTGAAAACTTTAGGCTATTTAGTGCCTTGCTTGTATATGAAAACGAAACGCAAGACTTGGCTAAAATGTCAGATATCGTAGACGAGGAGACCTTTATGATTAAGATCATACAGGTAAAGCTTACAGGTTTTGAAAATATGACAATGTCACCTTCTGCTATAGTTTGGCTTTCTAGTCATTGTTCAACACCCGGCATTGCTGTGATGCTGCTCGCGTATACGTATTGGCGAGCTAAAAATGCCTTGTTAGAAAAAGTTACTATTTCAAATATGGGACACACGATTTTTCCAGATGGTATACCAACGCATGAGTGGCTTGTTGCAATGTGGGATAGACAAAAACTGTCACCTGGTTCAGAATCAACAAGCGACAACTTGCTAGATGCAATAATGGACATGCAACATGACTAGCCAGTGGTCAACTAAAATGACCAAGGTATTGGATCACATAGAGGCCCAGTCCGGCACTTTACGAGATGAACGGTCACTTGTCCTGGCTGGTAAATCAACATTGCCAAGGTCACTTCGTGACTTTGTAATTGAACAATTTAAAGACTAAGAAATGAAAATACTGAAAAGTTATAATGTGCAAATATGGGTTGGTCTTGGTCAGCATTACAATCCAGACACAATAGTCCATCCCGAAGTGGTTAGGTCACTATGTCAGACTTGGACTGACGATGTGAAAGATTGCGTTACTGTTACACCAACAGAATTCATATACGCAGGTGGCAATGAACCTGGCGTAGTTGTTGGTCTGATACAATATCCAAGATTTGAAATGCAAGAATCTGACATACTTGACAGGGCTATTGCCCTGGCAACAATTTTGATGCACAGTCTTGATCAATTTAGAGTTACAATAACAACTCCAACAGAAAGCTTTATGTTAGAAAATACAGAACTAATACTTAAACACGACAAGAAATGAAAATATTGGTAACCGGAGGACTAGGCTATATTGGTTCACATGTAGTTGTTAGACTGCAAGAAGTCGGCTATGCTGTTATCATCATTGACAACTTGTCAAACTCTTCTATGTCTGTGCTTGACAGTATTAGTGACATTACTGGCATAAGGCCTCAATTTAATCAAATAGACGTTAGGGACCGTTCAGCCCTTGTTGACTTTTTTAGCAAAGAACTTGAAATTGATGGTGTTATTCACTTTGCTGCGGCTAAAGCTGTAGGTGAAAGTGTGCATGACCCACTAAAGTATTACGACAACAATGTTGCCGGACTGGTCAACTTGCTAAGCCAAATTGAACACAGAAAAATGAGATTAATATTTAGCTCTTCTTGCACAGTTTATGGTCAACCCCTTGAGCTGCCAATTTCAGAATCGGCACCTATACAGCCTGCCCAGTCTCCTTATGGTAACACAAAAAAGATTGGAGAAGAAATAATACAAGACTTGTGCAATGCAAGACCGGGCTTTAGTGCCATAGCGCTTAGGTATTTTAACCCAATTGGCGCACATAGCAGCCTAAAGATTGGAGAGTTGCCAATTGGTACACCGCAAAACCTTGTACCTTTTATCACACAGACTGCAATTGGTTTACGTGATGAACTTTCAGTATTTGGCGATGACTGGTCAACAAGAGATGGTACTGCTATTAGAGACTATATACATGTTGTTGACCTTGCTGATGCTCACGTAGTAGCAATGAACAGACTTGTCGAAGCGTCAAGCCCAAGGGATAGGTTTGAACAATTCAACATTGGTACAGGAGTAGGCAGTACTGTTATGGAAGTTATTACTGCATTTGAACTGGTTAGTGGACTTAAGCTAAAGTACAAAAAAGTAGCAAGAAGACAGGGCGATATACAGGAAGCTTGGGCCCAAACTCTTAAGTCAAAACAGGTACTTGGTTGGTCACCAAAGTTAACCCTAGCAGATGCAATGGCGAGCGCCTGGGCTTGGGAAGTTGCACAAATTTAATTAGAAACAGTACAAATACGAAACAGTATGAAATTTATAGATGAAACATTGGCTCTTTTTACACCAACAGCAAGTCAAACTGAACAGCAAACTAAAGATCAAATATATTCTATCGTTACAGGCTTACTTCAGTTGACTGACACAGATTGTAAAATGACAGCAGACGATCACTTTTATGTTTACAATGACAGAATGCACTACTATGTACTTATAACACCAGACCTAACTAAGGTTACAAATTCAAAGATGCACTACGTAACACAACATGGCTATGATTGGTATAAAAAAACAAAAAAGCCAATTATTAAATGGATAGACGAAAAACAAAAGTTGTTTGAAGCAAAAATATTTGAATCCGAAATTGGTATGTTAACATCAATTGCAACCGCAATAGAACGTGACGTTAGTAGGAAAAAGAAGTAAGACGTCACGCTAGGCAATATGCATTGTTATATTATAATATACAAAAAACTTGACTAAATGTCACAAAACAAAGAGATTAAAGCAATACTAAAAGTTTTCATCAAGACGACACTTAAGCCAACTGAAGAACAGTATAACGATGTAGCCGAAAGCATAATACAATTGCAATCAACAGACAAGCTTTCAGAGGAATGCACTGACGGTTGGTTAGACAGCACGTATTGTCAAGAAAAGGACAGTTGCCTAAACTGTAAAGTAGAGTCAAAATGAGTAGTACTAAAAAAAGCTGCAGGGTTTCCTGTTTAGGTTGCATAGGACTTGTTGTTGTCATGTTTGGCATCGCGTTGGCCTTTATTTGCCTTGCAATAATTGCATATGACTTGTTAAGTTAAAAGGAAATTTATGAAATGGACAGAACCAAAGAGCCCATCAGAAGGCGTTAGCTATTATGATCACGCAATACTAGACACTGCACTAGGTCAATTTATAATAGAGTGGAAGAGTTGGAAAGATAGACCTAGCTACGACATTATACATAAAGGTAACTGGCTAGGGTCTGCCATGTCACTGGCTGATGCACAACGTGACACCACTGGGCACATACAAGACATGACTAATAGTCATATAAAGTGTCTCATAGACCTTGTCGAACCTGGCATAGACGGCAGCACGGTAACAGCAAAATTGTGCCTAGCATTACTAGAAAAATATAACAATGGAAAATAAAAAGAGGGTTTAACTAAATGAAAGATGCACACTGGTATGTAAGGGTTAAGGGTCATAGTAATTGGTTCCTACGGATTGACGATAGACATCTTGGACCAGATGGTCTTTCTGCAACCATGCAAGAAAAAATACTTAGGTCACAGGTTTGCAAAGTGCACGATAGGCGTGACGTTATGGGTCCAATGCATAGATTGATACTTGCTGCTACCCGTGAAGTTAACTATGCTGCAACTGCTGCCCGTTATGGCACATTACTGGTTAGACCTAGTGGTTCATATATGCTCTTGCAGGGTAATGAGATAACAGAAGAAAGGTTAGACCTTGACTTTCCAATAGACAAGTATGGCAGTATAGTTATTTGTGAAAACGACGAAAAGCCAGAACGGTACTGGGTTCGTTACCTTAGAGAAAGATTTCCCGAACAAGTAATTGTAACAATAAACTATTTTGATCTTAGAAGTGATTATGACATTTTTAGATACTTTGACAATGCGGACATCATAACATTTTCAACAACATTCAGCTCTTACGATTGGTTTAGACGGTTAACTGAACATCAAATGGGTAAGAAGTTAATTGGTCAATGCCATGTAGAGTCTGCTTGGGCCAATGCGCTAAAGATTAATCAAACTGTTGAACGTGTAGATGAATTTTCTAAAGAGACTATGGCAAGATTAGACCTCTTACCTAAGCAAACAATAGTTCAATAATGCAAACTCATATAATAAATAAAAAGTAAGAAAAATGGCAACACAATATAACATAAAGGTTACTTCGCACTGGATTGCATACACTAAGGACCAAATGGCAGAGCGCTTGAGGTCTGCCTTAATGGCAATCGAAAGAGACAAGGGCAACGAGGTCACAGTTGTGGTTCATGATCGTAAATAAAACATAGCATAATGTCACAAATAAAAGAATTAACAGAAGAAATAGCAGTAAGCCTGTTTATTAAGCCTTGTGATGAAACAGAATTAATGAAGAGAGAATTCTTAAAGGGTTATTGGATTGGTAATATTCAAAGGATTATCATGAGGCTTGAAAAGGATGCAATTTGGTACAAGGGTGAAACTATGCATATCTATAAAAAATGGGCAAAGAAAAACCTAACAGGTTACGATCTTTGTTTTGACACTAAAAAAGACCGGGCCAGTTACGGAATAACTGACTTTGCTAAGCAGGTGCAGCGTTCACGTAATAGTTAAAAGACAAACATGGAAACAACGTTAGAAAAAATAAGGGCATTACAAACAATGCTTGCTGAAGATGGCTATGGTGCAGAAAACATAGTTATGCAAAAGGCAAAAGACATAGAACAAGACGAATCGTCAAAGGTGACAAGTCACATAAAGAGCTATGATGTTACTGACTATGGCGTTACTGGCTATGACATTACTGGTTCTGGTGCAACAGGCAGCCATAACTGTAGCAGCTGCAAGATGTACGATGACAATAACAAGAGACATGGAAAGACTATTAATAGATGTTGCCCTAACTGTTCGTCTGTCCTGCCTGAAGTTAGGGCAATAGTACCAAATAGTAAACATTCAGTTATTAACATTAAGGACGTCTTGACAAAAAAGGCACAGTACCCTGTTAGATTGATATGCCAAGGTGACCTATTTAGCAATATGGAAATGCAAGAGGCCCTAGTTGGTCACACGATAGGCATTGAAGCAATAGACTTTTCAATTGGTAGCATCAGATGTATAAATAAGACAACAAATACAGCATTTGAACTATACTATGACAAAGTTACTGGCATACTTAATGGTTACTGGTCATTCGAAGCGTTGACCAGCCAGTAAACATGTCAGGCAAGCACCAAAATATTTTATGTCATAAGGCTAGACGCTATTTTGTAACTAATTAAACTAAATACTATGAACACATCAATTACAAAAGAAAGGAATAAATTTGCAATAGGGTTTGCTGACTGGTTAGCAAAACTAAGCCCAGCACAAAGAGTTAGTTTGTGGTCAAAATCTGGAGAACACAGTGGCTTATTCACAATGGACAATGAACAGCTACTAGAAAAGTATACTAGAAAGCTAAAACGTGATAAGGATAAGGCCACAGACACCAAAAAAACTAAGTCTACAAGATATTAAAAAGGTCAGGTTTTTGCAATAGACTGTACTTTGACTTACCCAAAATTAAGGACAGATTTTGGTTACATGGTCATAGGAGACAAAATACACCGAACTTGAGCTGAAATTCATTGGAGGCTTAACCTAATGAGCAATGTCGAACTGGCCAAAGTGCTTGAATGCACAGTAAATGATCTGTTTGACTTGAATCTTAATGGTTAATGAACGGCGGTCTAGCCCGCATTGTAACGAATCAAAAAGTAAAAGAATATGTGTAGAGCAATTGCTTTCTACTTCGTAGAAAGTTTAACACTTTATGTTGTCATGTAACCACTAATTGTTATATATTTATATAACACCAAAAACTTTGGTTAATTGCATCAAAGATGCATAACAATAAATACATACAATGTTACAGACAAGAACAAAACACCTAGCCGACCATAGAATTCTTACTGCAGTGTTTAACTCTACAGATAAACCAAGAACAGAAACTGTTTTTGTAGCAGTATCAAAAAAGACTGGTAAAGACTACACATTTAAGGTAGTCAAAAAGACATTTAAAGATCGCCAATTTTATCATTGTTATGTTGAGGTTGGTTACCTATCGTGGCGCTATCTTGGTCACTATTGGCGTGGAGAAATCCTTAGAAAAGGTGGTCGAGTTATAACCTCTACTACAGCACTAAGTATTGCCTGGATTTTTAATCTTGTTGAACGGCGTCTCTATGAACAGATTAAAAACAGCGTCGAAATATGGCATACGGGCAATTGCGCCAGATGTGGCAGGACATTAACAGACGTTACGTCAATCAAGGCTGGACTTGGTCCGGTTTGTATTACTTACGCATAATAACTTCTTAAACTTTTATGCAAAGCAACAATTTTCTTTTGAAAATTTAACACTTTAAGGTTACTTTTAACCACTAATTGTTATATATTTATATAACACCAAAAGGTATTGGTTAATTACATAACAACAAAACAGGTATGGAAAAAATGACAAATTTGGGGTATTGCTGTATAAACAATACGCTACGTAACGAACGGGGTTGGACTACAAACCGTGGTATGATTAAAAGAACATTTAAGGCTAGAGGCATTGAATATGCAGGTATATTGGCGCTACGTAACCTAGTCGATCTTAAAAAGATTATTGAATGGAATGACGAAAATGACGTTAAGGTATTTAGAATGAGTTCATCATTATTTCCATGGATGACTGAATATGAGTTTACTAGTCTACCAAACTACAATGAGATTAAACAATGCATGACAGAAATTGGTGACACAGTAAAGGCATCAGGTCAACGCATTGGTTTTCATCCTGGCCACTTTGATGTCTTGGCGAGCCCAACACCTCGGGTGGTTGATAATACAATACAAGACCTAAACCAACACGCAAAGATTCTTGATCTATTTGGCCTGCCAGTTACACCATGGGCAGCAATTAATGTTCATATAAACGGTGTCTATGGCAATAAGGGGAAAACCTTCGCTAGGTTGGCAATTGCGTTTAGACGGTTAGATCATAATTGTCAAATGAGGTTAACATTTGAAAACGATGATAAACCAGGTCAATGGTCGACGAAAGAATTGCACAAATTTATCACACAATACAACCTACCAACACCAATTGTTTTCGACTACCACCACCATCGATGTCATCCAGATGGTCTTACAGAATCGGATGCCTTGGCATTGGCGGTGGAAACATGGCAACGTCGAGGTGTTAAACCACTTTGCCACTATAGTTCTAGCAGGCAACATGAACAACCTGATAGCATGTATCGTGCACATTCTGATCTTATTTACGAAGAAATCAACGATCACAAATGGCACTTAGATATAGAGTTAGAAGCAAAAGGCAAAGAGGTGGCACTATTTGAATACTTAAAAATAAGCCCAAGTCAAAAGTATTGCACAAAATTGGCTTAGCTTTTACAAAAGATAGTTAAATTAAATATAATAATACTAAAGAATGTTTTTAGACTTACTAAATAATAAAAAACATATACCGCTAGTTACATATCAAAACAGACTAAAGTCCTGGAAAAATACACAACGAAAACTCATAGGAGCACATATTTTTTATGTGCTCCTTTTTATTGCGCTTTGTTGGTATGACACAGGAATTCCAAACATTTGGCTCCTATGGATTGTCAGTATAATTGCAGCTACTACTTGTGTATTGGTATTTGATCGTTCAGCAAAACCTAAAATGGCAATGCCTAACATGAAATATGTTAACAGACTTAAAAATACGATTATTGAAGAAGTAGTAAACAGAGGCCACATTAGAACAACAGTACTAACTTCTAAATTTGGCACAAGTTGGGCATGGCGCCTGGCACAAATGGTAGAAGAACTACAAGAAGGGCATGGCATTGGATGCAAAAGTTCACCGTACATCGTTTGGGATATGGACAATAACTTTATACTTCATTTTTACAGAATAGACTCAACAACAACAAATTAACAATTAAAAGTTATGGATAAAGTAAAGCAATTAGCAAACGAAATGTACAATCAAAAAGTGTTAGACGGCTGGAAGAATGTAAGTATGAAAACAGAAACAGAAAAAGCAAAACAGATTATTTTAACACCCATAGACTCAACAACAACAACAACAAATTAACAACAAAAAACAAAACAATGCAACACGAACACCCACTTAGTATGAATTTTTTGGTCGCCACAGTAGACCTAAACTTTAACCTATTCAGAGAATCAGAAAGTGAAATTATGTTTATCGAAAGAATAGCCGAACACATTAAAAGGCTGGAAGAAATATCAGAAGGTCACCACTTCTACATTGACGAAATGGCATTTGAGGCATTAGGTTCTAAAAACTTTCCACTTAGATTTACACGAGTATTTGCAAAAGATGGTCACACGGTACCAAGTTCTAGAAATTATCAAACGCACAAGTGGGAAGAACTTAGTAAAATTGTAAGTGCCAAGAATCAATATAGCCCAAACTGCCAAATATTTTTTATTGGTGGTAGTGAATTTTTAGAACACGCTGCAAAGTTTAGCAAAAAACTATTACTAACAGTTATCGATAGAGAATATGCAATAGATGGTGAGGTTGTTGATAAACTACCACTAGAAGTAATGCAAAAAAGATTTAAAAAGAGAAGAACAATACACCCTGAAATGCTCGAAAAAATAAAGCAATATCAGGAAATGATGCGTAAAAAATCACAGAAAACAGAAGTTGAAATTGCAGACAACGGCATGAAAATTATAAAACCTGTTACTGCACCAATCATCGATCCAATAGATACACTGCTAAACACGCCTGATTATAAATTTTATGAATACAGTAGATAATGAGTCAGAAGCAAAAGTTTAGTCTTGGTGACTACGTTATAATTACACACAACAGACCTGCAATTGTGACCAAGTCTGACTATGAACTAGGACTGTTGGTGTATCATTGTAAACTACTAGATCAAGATATGACTTATGTACTTAGACCGGGTCATATAATGCTGCTTGATTTTAGATCGACTATTGCGGCTGAAATAATAAAAGAGTCAAAGTCTGCAATCGAGTTCTTTGATAACCAAATGACTAAACATAAGGAAAAGTCACGCAATGAGGCAAATCGTGTTTTTGCGTATAATACTGCTGAAATTCGGAATCAACTAATAGGTTTACATCAGTCAAGGGATTGGATTAGTAAGAATTGTCAGTGGCCAAATGCCCTTAGTAGCAATGCAGCAAGAACGGTACAATTAAGAAAAGAGCTTACTGCTGCCCTTCGGCTAAACTATAGCAGCCAATTAGTAACAAACAAGTAAATTTATGAACATATTTAAAAGGTTATTCAAAGGGTTAAAAAGACGTTCACCTCTAAGTAGAGAAGAGTTCTTAACGTTGAATATATTAAGCTATGATATAGTACAGCAAATATCATACTACATGCATTGTAGGCAATACGATGACGATGATAAGTCAACCTCTAACAGGGCATATGAATCTTTGGAACTTGCACAAACTAAATTTGAAAGCTATGTAGATGCCTTGATATGTAAGTACCCTGAAGTGAATAGATTAGTAGAACGTAACCTGACCCTTAATACTAATGGGAAACCTCATTTAATTAAACAAAAGTATAATGCTTATGTAGAAGAGTTAGGTAACCTAAATGGTAACGCTAAAATACACAATAACGCATGAAAAATTTCAAACAATGCTCAGGTAAAACTGTAACAACTTCTTGAAAATTTAACACATTAAAGTTCTTTTTAACCACTAATTGTTATATATTTATATAACAAACAAATATAAATACTAACAACAAAAAAACACAATTATGGCTTCCTACTCAGAAAAACAAGATGTAATACTAGGTCAATTCAAACATGCACTTAGGGGTGATCAACATGAAAGCAGAAATGCACATATTGAAAGATCAAGAAAAAGAACGGAATCTGACAACAAAAAAATACTGGCAAGAGAAAAAGTAAAAGAAAACGATACTACTTTCGTTGGTGGCTATAGCGGTAGAATAATTGAAGATTGTGAAAGAAAACAAAAAATAAAATTAGACAGATACTTAGCAAGAATTAATGCTGCCCATACTTCTGAACTGCCTCACCCATTATTCAACAGGCTAAGAGATATATTTGGTTTTGCTGAACGTTACAACATTGAAACAATACAGGAACAAGTTGGTCATACATTCGAAATACTTACTGAAGATAAAGTCAAAATAAAAGTAAAGTTTAACCGGGCACTTAAATCTTCTTTAAAATTCACAGTATACTACGAATTTGAAAAGCCTTACTTTAAAAAGTCAGAAACTTGGTCAGAAACAAACAAAGAAGTAGTTCAGGCATTTAGAACTGAAACAGAAGAAATCACCGGTCGAGCAAAATATGGTAACTATTTTGATTTTACTGATTCTTTATATAGACCATTTAAGCAACTGGTTAGAGAATTAAGCCTTACACAAAATCCTGAAAACGTCAACCTAGACATTTGGGAATTCAAATTTAGCAAATAATGAGACTAAACACATTTACAGAACAAGAAATTCAACAAGCTTGGCACTTAACAGTAAACTATTTTGAAAAGATAGAAAAAGTTGACATGGAACGAATGCAACTACAACTGGAATATGCAAGAAAATGCGTGGATGCCTGGCATAGTGGCAAAAAGAATGTCATACTAATTGCACCAACAGGTTTTGGTAAGTCACTAATGGCATTTTTCCTAACCAAGTTTATTAACAATTGTGAAACTATACGCAACACTGCATTAAAGTTAGAAAACAAAATCCCATCTAGTGAAGATGCCAGTTCGTACATTATGACTTCTAATAAATTCTTACAGGCTCAATATCAAAGAGACATTAAGGCATTCAAAATGTCAAAATTTAAAATGCTTAAAGGTCAGGCAAACTACGAATGTACACTTAATGGTAAAAGCTTTGCTGAACGTGAATGCAGTGAACAATCAATAGCAGACCTTGAATCAGGCACTATAGAAAAATATAAATGTGCTGTTGCCTGCCCATACATCGTAGCCAGAAGAGGTGCAATAGATGCCCATAGTACAATTTTTAACTACAATTATTGGCTAACAGCAATGAATTATGTATATCAGGACAACCCTAGGGCACCATTTGCGCCTCGTTTGCTTTCAATATTTGATGAATGTCATGTTATGGGTAACATTGTTCAAGATATGTTTACAATAAAAGTCAACATTAATGCAATTATTAGAAGACTACACGCAAATAAGTATAGTATGAATGCTGCATTAGACAACGGCGAAGTTGGCAAGTATACTGACTATGTTAGATTGATTAAAGCATTTACTGAACTACGAGGTGCACAAGACAGACCAGAAGATGCATTTGAGGCACTGATTAGGTTTCAAAAAGAAATTGTAAGTGAATTTACGTCATTTGGTGAACTAACAAAAACGTGGTCAGGTACACTACAAAAAAATGAAGACGGTCAAATCGTTAAGACCGATGAGTCAAAAATGATTTATAAGTTTTTAGATGCAATGTCTGACTATGTTGACAAAATTGGTGCTATGATTGTACTGTACAGACAACTAGGTCATGATACTGCAGTGTTTCAATTCAATGGTAATAACCCGAAGAAAAACCTTCCAATACCTGAATTTAAAGGTCTAGACGACTTTACACTTAACATACAGTGTACAAATGAGGCAGAACTAATTAAGCAATCTGTGCATAGATGGACTAATCATGCCCTGTTTATGTCTGCAACATTAGGTAACATTGAAGACTACGCAACTCAAATAGGACTAGAAGACTGGGTTGGTTTTGAAGTACCTCAAATATTTGAGTATGAACGATCACCTATTTTTAAGGTTGAACCTATGATATCTATGTCATGGAAAAACAAAAAGCGTAACCTGCCAACAATGCTTAAACGAATTGTTGATATTTTAGAGGCACACCCAAATGAAAGAGGCTTAATACATACTGGTAATTATGAGATCATGAAAGCAATAGAAGCCATGAGACACCCTAGGATTAAAACATATTACGGCAGTGCGGAAAAAGAAGAAATGATAAAACTACTAGGCTCACAAACTAATGCAGTTGTATGTGGCCCTAGTCTGGTTGAAGGTGTCGATCTTAAAGATGACTTATGTAGATTTATGGTCTTTGCTAAGGTGCCATATATGTCACTATCAGACAAGCTGACTAAAAGGAAAATGAACATATATCCAAACTGGTATAACTGGACAACTCTTATGGCAATATTGCAAGGTCTTGGTCGACCAATAAGAAACAAAAGCGACTGGTGTGTTACTTACTTATTAGACAGTGGTTTTCAAGGATTTTTTACTAGATACAGCCCACCTGGTTGGATAAGCAAAAGGCTTAAAATGACAAAAATTGAAGAGCTAGGCACTGTGTATGATCCAGATGCAGAGTTTAACCAAATGATTGATGAACTAACAAACTAACAAACACAATATGAAACTATCAGGTCCAACACAAATTGGAAACAAAGTTACAAATGCTGACACTATACAGTCAATGGTAACAAAAATAGAAAGACAACTATCAGTGGCAACAGACGCTTCACCGACAATTGTAATTACAGATGAATACAGCTTAGCGCTTAGACAGGAAATAGTAAGAATGTATGTTGCTGCCGGTTGGCGATCAATAGAACATAAAACATCAAGTGAAAATGGAGAGAGACCAGGACTAACTAGATTTCAATTTTTAACAATAACGTAATGGATAGTATGACACACAATGGAATAATTAACACATATTAAAAACTTAACAATTATGGACTATATAAAATTAGCACAAAGAACTATTGCAATGTTAAGCAGTATGATTGAAAGCGGAGAATGTCATACGACAAGAAGCAAAGAAATGAAAGACCATGCCCTAAACGGGTTAAATGCAGTAAACGAAAGCAATACGCAAACCCTTGCAAGATTGCATAAGCTTGAAACTGCATTGCAAGAAATTAAATTTAGCAACGATGCAATTAATAAAGTCCTAGGTCAATAGCCTAAAGTGACGTAAGGACACCTGAAACAGGGTTACCACCTGCTGTTAGCCCTGTAACGTTAAAGCCTTGCTCGTCTATTTGTGTATCTATTAGGGTTGCAAGGTCATTACCTACAGCTTGTGCAAAGCTTTCAGAAAACTTGACACTCATTTTTTCTGCCAAAGTTGCTGCTGTTTCTGTTTCTGAATACGTTGTGTTGTATGTTTCTAAGAATGCCTGCTTTGATCCTGCTTTAAGCAATGCAGTTATATCCTGCTTAAATTTAATTCTGTTTCTTAATAATGGCATAGTGTTAAGTTTTATCTAATGTTACGATAGTTGATTTTGTCTCTGGAAAAAATTCGTTGTTTATTTGCCATACTTGTTCTGACTCAAGCTTTATTTGTGCAGCATATGCCAGCAAGGGTGGTGCCAGTAATGAGGTATACGGATTAGAACTTGCAGCATTGGCCAAAGTTGTCAGATTGCTATGCATACTTATGACCAGATCACGAATAGTATCGTTTAGTTTGATCAGTGCTGTTAGGTTATCATCACCGACAACTGCTGGTTGTTGACTTTCTGTTTCTGATCCAATGCTAATACCACTGTCACTAATGTGTACCCAACGCCCAGTCTTTGCGTTGTTGAGCAGGACAGTATTGTCGTTTCTAATAATAATGTTAGATCGATTGCCATTTCTTGTTAACTCTAATAATAAACCTTCTGATTTCGTATACCGAACAGAAAGTTGACCGTCTAGGTCATACTTAGACAGGTCTTTTTCTATAATTACAGATGCACTGGCATAGTCATCTTCGGTCAGCTTAGAGTCTTCATTTCTAATCATGTACCAAGTTGGAAAGTATATGTCGTCGTTTAAAAACTTAACTTGCACAACGTCACCAATTGCAGGTAGGTCATGAGCCCGACCGTCAATGTATCGTGCCAATGCCCAAGGTATATACTCATCAGGTATTTCATCATATACACTAACAACTCTAACTCGAACTCGGCTTGATTTTTTTGGATCGTCTACTGAAACGACCTCACCCCAATACGACTCTTTATCTGATATTTGATCGAACATATTTTGTTACATGTTAATGTTACCTAACTCGTCAGCTTGTGTATTGCCAAGAGCTAATGACTGTGTGCCTTTTTGTTGAGCGTAAATTTGATTAAATGCAGTTCTAAAGCCGCCGTCTTGGTTTAACCTTAGCAAGTCATCGATGCCAAACCCGTTTACATTACCAAAATAAAGTCTTGTCAATTCTGCCTCTATGCGCTCTGCTGCTCTTTGTTCTACTTCACTTTTAGTATCTGTTAACTTTCTTCGCCAAGTATCTCGTTCTAGCAGTTCTGCGTATTCATTTTTTCGCGTTTGAATGTCTTCAAACAGTCTTGAATTTCGAAGTCTATCAATAAACGATGGGTCTTCGTTTTCAGAAACACCAGTTGTTACACTGTTGACTCGTTTAACCACGTCAAGACTTGCTGCATTAAGCTGCTGACCGCCAGTAATAGACTTAAACATTGAATTCCTCGTAAAGTCTTTACCTGAAATCACAAAGTTGTTATCTACCTGCACTGGGCTTGCGTTGTTAACAGAAGTAAAAAAATCACCACCTGACGCCTCGGTAAACTCACAACCACCAAGATCAAACATAACGTGGTTTAACTTTTTGACATCCTGATTTTTAATTGTTTGAAAAAAATCTATCGCAGTTTGTGAGCCAACATCAAATTGTCTAAAATCGTAGACATAAATAGACATGCTAAATTCACGAAGGTTTTCGGGTAGTACATAGCAGTAACGATCGTCATCAAATATGATATGACGATACATTTCATTCAGTGACTGTATTTTATAGTCAATTGTCTCTAGCGTCCTAATTCTAATTTCATAGTCGTGTCTAGGTTCACTTCTTTTCATTTCATGCAATTCCTTTAGACCTTCAATTTCTTGAAATATCCAAGGGCATATAGAGTTTACTTTAGACAGCGTGGTAATAAAACGCTTAAGTAAGTCGTATCTTTCGGTGCTGCCAATTCTTTTTAGGTAAGCCAGACCGCTATTAACATGACGTTCATCAGCAAGAATACCTTTGCTTGTATCAAAATGGAAAAACAGCTTAAACCCATTATATGTCGGGTCATTTAATACTTTAAACGGATCACCACGTTTTTTGTCACTATATACTTGCACAAAGTTTTCTATTTCATATGCACTGTTGTAGTATAGACCATTTTTCCAATTGTCTTCAACCTGAATTAAAGTATTTGCATGAACACTGCTAGGTGTTTGGTCATTAAGTGTTGTGATCATGAATTAATGTATTTATGTATGTATACCTAAAACGAAATTAGTAATTCTATTGCAAATTTAAGTAGTATAGTTTAATTTAACATCTTACAAAACTAAACAATATGAAAAATCGTTACATAAGTTGTTAGTCTCAAAAAGACAAGCAATAAGCACGGCATACGAAGTTACCTATCGTGGTAAAGTTTTTAGACTAGTAGTGCTTAAGTTACACACATCTGCCATTGACATGTTCGTATTAAACATTAATTTAGGACACGATTGGCACACTTCGATGTTGAAATCAGCAGTTATAGCTATGCAAGCCGAACGTCCAACCTTGACCACGTCGACTATTAAGCTTAGACTATTACGTGGTCATAAGTGCATGTTCCATTATACAACTCAGCCACTACTTGAAAAAACATTTTTGCCTACATGTATAGCCAGCTAATTGTTCAATTATAAAAAATTATATATGCTTATAGACACATCACAACACGGTAATAACTTATCTGTTTCTTACATTGCAGAAGACGGCCATATTAAGCTTCAAGAATTTGACATTAGAGATGTTAATGGTTTTGGTAGCTATGACTATGCAATTTGTGATGCTTCAGACCCTGATGTAGAACCAGTCCTGCGTCATTTTAAAGATGATCTGCCAATTAAACGCATTTCTAGTTGGCGCCTAGACTTTGATGAAAAACGTGAATTCTTAACACAATCAATACCGGAACCCTTAAGGGATCAAATATTTGCATTTCGACAGCCTGAGCTGTATATGGTCGATGTTGAAATTGACATTAAAGACGGCGAAATCTTCCCAAGTCCACAGCAGGCAGCATTTCCAATTGACAGCATTCAAATAACAGCACCAAATCTTAGAACTGTTACGTTAACAACTAACAGTAGGGCAATGCAAGATGATCAACAAATTGCACACATTGAAAACCTTGTTAACGAACACTATAAGGATGCAGATTGGGTTTGGGCGCAAGTTGAAAGACTTGCATATAGTCATATTAAGTTTGATACAGAAGCCGAAATGCTTAATTATTTTTGGTCACTTGTTAACAAGAAATTGCATTGTATTGCTTTTTGGAATGGTGCACGATTTGATGTTCCATATCTTAACAACAGATGTCCAAAAATTGGCGTTGATATGGCACAAGGTTCACCTACAGGTGAAATGTCTGACTTTAACAAATGGCCAAAGCATAGATATGTTATGGATTACATGCAACTGGTAGAAAAATGGGGTTGGGACTTGGCGCCGTTATTATCTGTCGGTCTAGACTATGTTACAAAGAAAATATTTCCAGTTGGTAAGGTTGACTATGAAGGCAGTTACAAAGACCTTTACGATGGACCAATAGATAGATTTTTATTGTATGGTGCAGTTGATACAATTAACATGCAAATTATACACAAAAAGAAAAATTACACTGCTGCCATTGACTCTTTAGTTTTCAGAACTAAAACATCATTGTGGGATAGCACAAAAGTAACAGCACAAGTTCATGCACTATGCTGGGATGAACTATATGAAGACAATAAAATTAACGGTGAACCTTTCGTTAAAAAAGAAAAAACATCATTTGAAGGTGGCTATGTTAAGTCTCCAACTAGAAAGTTTGTTATGTTTGGTGTCTGTTCTGACTTTTCAGCACTGTACCCAAGGTTAATGCAGTCATACAATATGTCCTTTGAAAACTTTATTGGTAAAGTAGAAAGCAAAGAACACAAGGAAGAACTTATTAAGACAGGTTTTTATGTTAGCGTATTAGGTAACTACTACAAAAACGATAAAGACTACACCTTAAAACGTATTGAGAATAAAATGCTATCTGCAAGATATGCATACAAAGACTTAATGCTAAACATTTATAGGGATGCACTAGGGCCAATAGAACAAGAGCTTAGCAAGCGTTCACTAAGAATACCTAAAGACTAAACTTATGAGACTAAAAACTAAAAAGAAACCAAAAGAAAATGACATTAGAGATCGTACATTCTTTGCCTGGCTGCCTGTGATTGTACCGCTTGAGATTAGATGGCTAGAACGTGTAACAGTTAGACAACGGTACTGGGTTTCATGTTCAGACTCAGGTTGGGAAAACATGTCTTTTCTTAATAACAAAAATCGTAGTCATGATACAATATAAAAGAGTAAGAGATGTTAAGCAGCCAACTAGAGGCAATGCCCACAAAGACGAAATGTTTGGTCTAGTTGATCGTAGTGCTGGTATTGATTTCTATGTGCCAAACAATGACATTGTTAGCGAATTTAGGACAAAGTTAGAATGGTCCAATCCGGCTTCTGTCGAATTTCATGATTACGATAATGACTATTTTTTGCTGAAGGGTCATAGTCATGTAATGATACCGTCAGGCATTACATGCAATCTACAAGATCACGATGGCTTTTTGTATTCAGATGAACTTGCGCTCGCCTTAATTGCATTCAACAAAAGTGGTGTAGCATCTAAAAGACAACTTGATGTTGCTGCAACTGTTATAGATGAAGATTTCCAAGGCGAATTGCACATTTCACTAACCAATACTTCACCAGACAGTCAACTAATATTTTATGGTGAAAAAATCGTACAATTTGTGCTTGTACCTGTAATGCTAACTGAATGGCAAGAAGTCAAAAATGATGAAAATCTATTTAAGTCAACTTCTAGTAGAGGGCAAGGCTCATTTGGTAGCACAGGACAATTCTAAATTGCTTATCACTACGCAAATTTAAGACAAGTTATACATAATCAAAATATAAAATAAACTAACAATAATTAACATAAATTAAGCAAGATGGGCAAAGTAAAAGGTAAAGACGTTACACTAAAACAGTTTTCTGAACTAATACAAAACAGACTAGTTAGACTTTCTGGTGCAGGTGCATTACTAAAAGTGAAAGAAGCATTTGTGTCCGCCGTTGCAGAAAAAAACGAAGCAAAAATGTTAACAGCAATTGCTGGACTAGATAAAATTAGCCAACCAACTATGGGTAGACAACAAATTGTCATAGACATTAAGTCACTACTTAAAAGTTTTGTTGGACACAAAAAGAGTGAGCCTAAAAAGAAAAAAACAACAAAGGCAAAGGCAAAGGTTAACGCACCAACTGTCGATGTAACAGCAACTGATGCAATTGAGATTAAGTCAACTAAACTGTTTAGTGGTGAAGAAACAAAAGTAACTGAAGAAATATTAGGCAATATGCCTGAACTTACTAAATTTGTTAATGTTGGTGGTTCAATATGGGTTACCGAAGACGGTACTGTTACGGCGGCGAAATTAGACATTGATGCAGTAGAAATAGGACTTTATATTGGTGATATTTATACTTTTCAAAGAGAAAAATAAAAAGTTGTTAGCACAAGATTGACTCTACAATAGCTGACCTATGCGGTCAGCTATTTTACTTAAATAGTTAAATTTACTAAATACAAAATTATGGAATTACAAAAGGTTACACTATGTAACGTAAATACTGAAACCTTACGCAAATACCTAGCAATTTCAATGTCAGTTAAAAAATCTGAGATTTTAAACTTTTCTATTGAAAACAGCGTACTGTCTGGAATTAACAACAACGAAGCAGATTCAATATATAAAATGTGGCAGCTACCACTAGCAAAGTTAACAGGTCTTGCTGATAATGATCCAACTTACAACACAATACCTAAGCTAAAATGTTCACTATATAAAGGTGATAGTTTTAGTAAACAGGTACTGGGTCATTTTGGTCAACTAGTAGACATGGAAATCGAACACGTACTGGGTACTGTTAAGAAAATAAATCTTTCTAAAAAAGATGCAAACGGCCGAACTATACTTGCAATTACAGTACTTTGTGCAAGGGCAGAAACAACATTTATTGAATATGAACCTGAACTAATCAGTCAAATATTCAAGCCTAAACCAGAAACAAAGCTTGTTAGTTTTAAACTTGAAACTGCTGAATTGTCTGCTGTTACTAAATTGTC
>Ga0307981_1000317_pt1 | contig 50088 bp, 54 predicted proteins | sample OrgLakmetagen987_FD_201849 | JGI IMG/M metagenome (GOLD analysis project Ga0307981, IMG submission 201849) | Saline water microbial communities from Organic Lake, Antarctica - #987 | ecosystem: Environmental > Aquatic > Non-marine Saline and Alkaline > Saline | place: Antarctica: Organic Lake... | reverse complement strand
CTGGATCCGCTGGTGCGCGGTGGTTCTAGGATTTATTGGGGTGATCTGGATCGTACGGCCTGGCTCCGACAGTTTTTCGATGGCCGCTCTCCTGCCCCTCGGCGCCGCTGTGGGTTATGCGCTCGTCGGCGTGACGGCCCGTATAATGGACGATGACGTGCCGACCCCACTGATCAATCTCTATTCCAGCATCGTTGCCCTTCTCGGCGCGGTCGTGCTCGCTCTCGCCACGGGCGGGTTCACTCCATTGAGCCAGTCCGGAGACATCTTGTGGCTCATGGCCATGGGTGGGTTTGGCGGGTCGGCCGTGCTCCTGCTCATCATGGCCTACCGGATGGCCGAGCAGAGCAATCTGGCGCCCTTCAATTACTTCGGCATTCCGCTGGCCTTCGCCCTAGGCTGGTTGTTTTTCGATGAAGCGCCTTGGCGGGAGCTGTTTCCGGGCGCGCTTCTGATACTCATTAGCGGTTTGCTGATTGTCTGGCGCGAGCGACAGCTCAAGCGGGCCTAGCGCTTTTTGCGACAGTAAAGCTCGAGACGGTGGTGCACCACCTCATAACCCAATTCGCGGGCGATCTCGTCTTGAAGCTGCTCGATCTTGTCGGACTGGAATTCGATGACCTGTCCGGTTTCCACATCGAGAATATGATCATGATGCTCTTCATGGGTCGTCTCGAAGCGCGCGCCACCGCCCTCGAAGGAATGGCGGTGCACGACCCCTTCCTCCTCCAGCGCCGAAAGCGTGCGGTACACTGTTGCAAGCGATACTGTCGGCTCGACCCGTTTGGCCCGGTGATGAAGTTCGGCTGCATCGGGATGATCGTCGGCATCTGCCAACACGCCCAGAAGTGCTATCCGCTGACGCGTCACGCGGATCCCCGCTTTGCGCAGTGCGGTGATCATTTTTTCTGTCCGCTCACTCTCGCCCGCCATCGTCCGCATCCTACATTCGCATAAACCGCTATCTTTGAGAATCGTTATCATTCTTATTTACAGTTGTGAATAGTTCTCATATGCATTTTTCAGACCTGAGACCAGTTGGAGCCGACCCGGATGTTTACCAGCAACCTGAAGACCCTCGTAGCAACCAGCGCATTGGTGCTGTTCGGTACGGCGGCCATCGCCCAAGACAAATTCAAGGCCATCACCACCTTTACGGTCATCGCCGACATGGCGCAGAATGTGGCGGGCGATGCAGCAATCGTGGAAAGCATCACGCGACCCGGCGCTGAAATCCATGGGTACTCGCCCACGCCCCGCGACATCATTCGCGCGCAGGATGCAGATCTGATCTTATGGAACGGCCTCAATCTCGAGCTTTGGTTCGAGCAGTTCCTCTCAAACCTGCGCGACATTCCCTCCGCCACGCTCACCGAAGGGATCGAGCCGATGAGCATTACAGAGGGCGAATATGACGGAAAGCCCAATCCACATGCGTGGATGGGGCTGAGCACAGCGCTGATATATGTCGACAATATCCGCGATGCCTTCGTGACGCATGACCCGGCCAACGCCGACATCTACCGCATGAACGCGGAGGCCTATAAGGCGCAGATTACCGAGGCGATCGCACCGCTGCGTGATGCGATCATGGCTGTGCCCGAGCAGCAGCGGTGGCTTGCCACATGCGAAGGGGCGTTCAGCTATCTGATCCGTGATTTCGGCATGAAGGAGCTCTATCTCTGGCCGATGAACGCGGACCAGCAAGGCACGCCCCAGCAGGTTCGCAAGGTGATCGATACCATCCGCGAGAATGATATTCCGGTGGTGTTCTGCGAATCGACCGTATCGCAGGCTCCTGCCGAGCAGGTCGCGCGCGAGACAGGAGCGCGGTACGGCGGTGTCCTCTATGTCGATAGTTTGACAGAAGCGGATGGGCCAGTGCCGACCTATCTCGATCTACTGACGGTGACGTCAGAGACGATCCTGCGGGGCCTGACTGAATGAGCGAAGGAATCCGCGCTCGTGATGTAACAGTCACGTACCGAAACGGGCATACCGCGCTGCGCAATGCGACATTCGAAATCCCCACAGGGACCATCACGGCCCTCGTCGGCGTCAACGGGGCGGGTAAATCGACCCTGTTCAAGGCGATTATGGGCTTCGTGCCAGCAGCCAAAGGCGAGATTTCGGTCCTCGGAATGCCAGTCAAGCAGGCGCTCAAGCAAAATATCGTCGCCTATGTGCCGCAATCCGAAGAGGTCGATTGGTCTTTTCCCGTGCTCGTCGAGGACGTCGTAATGATGGGACGATATGGGCACATGGGGTTTTTCCGCCATCCGGCGAAGGCTGATCATAAAGCCGTGACAGCGGCGCTCGAGCGGGTCAACATGGCCGAGTTCCGGCATCGTCAGATCGGCGAATTGTCGGGAGGACAGCGCAAGCGTGTGTTTCTCGCCCGTGCGCTTGCCCAAGAGGGGCGGGTGATCCTCCTCGACGAGCCTTTTACCGGTGTGGACGTCCAGACAGAGGATCAGATCATCGACCTGCTGCGCGAGATGCGTGACGAGGGGCGCGTGATGCTGGTCTCAACCCACAATCTAGGGTCTGTACCAGAGTTTTGTGACCGTACCATTTTGGTGAAAGAGACTGTGATCGCCTACGGCACGACACAGCAAACCTTCACCCACGAGAATCTGCAGCTCGCGTTCGGCGGCGTCCTGCGCCACTTTGTAATCGGCGGCTCGGACCTACATGATGACGACGATGCACGCTCGATCCGCGTCATCACCGACGACGAACGCCCCTTCGTCGTCTATGCGGACGAGACAGATCGTGAGAAAGCCGAATGATAGAGACGCTTTTGCAGCCGTTCTCCTATGGCTACATGTTCAACGCGATGTGGGTGAGTGCGCTTGTCGGCGGTGTCTGTGCCTTTCTGTCCGCCTATCTGATGCTTAAGGGATGGTCGCTGATCGGCGATGCGCTGAGCCACTCCATCGTACCCGGTGTTGCGGGGGCTTATATGCTCGGCCTGCCTTTTGCCTTGGGGGCGTTTGCCGCAGGCGGCCTCGCGGCGGGGGCAATGCTGTTTCTCAACCAGCGCTCCGGACTAAAGGAAGATACGATCATCGGTCTGATCTTTACGTCCTTCTTCGGGCTGGGACTTTTCATGGTGTCACTATCACCAACATCAGTCTCTGTTCAGACCATTACGATGGGCAATATCCTCGCCATCACGCCCTCCGATACGGTGCAGCTTGCGATCATCGGGTTCGTGACGCTGGCGATCCTGCTGGCGAAGTGGAAGGATCTGATGGTCACGTTTTTCGACGAGAGTCACGCTCGCTCCATCGGGCTGAAGCCCGATCTGCTAAAGGTGGTTTTCTTCATGCTGCTCTCGGCGTCTTGCGTGGCGGCACTGCAAACGGTCGGGGCCTTTCTGGTGATCGCAATGGTGGTCACACCGGGCGCCACGGCTTATCTTCTGACGGACCGCTTCCCCCGCCTCTTGGTGATGAGCGTCAGCATCGGCGCAGTTACTTCGTTTCTTGGCGCCTATCTGAGCTTTTTCGTCGACGGCGCGACAGGCGGTATCATTGTCAGCCTGCAAACCCTCATTTTCCTTACCGCTTTCGTGTTTGCGCCAAAACATGGTTATTTCGCCGCGCGGCGCAAAGCGCGGGAGGCGCTGCTGCCATGATGGACACGCTGCTCCAGCCTTTCCAGTTCGCATTCATGCAGAATGCCTTTGTCATCATGCTCATGATCGCCGTGCCAACCAGCCTTCTGTCGTGCTATCTCGTCCTTAAAGGCTGGTCGCTTATGGGCGATGCAATCAGCCATGCGGTTTTGCCCGGTGTGGTGGCGGCCTATGTGTTCGGTATTCCGCTTATCATCGGAGCGTTCTGTGCGGGCATGTTCTGCGCGCTGGCAACCGGATTTCTCGCGGAGAACAGTCGCATCAAGCAAGATACTGTCATGGGTATCGTCTTTTCCGGCATGTTCGGCTTCGGCATCGTGATGTACACCAAGATCAGCACGGAGATGCACCTCGATCATATTCTGTTCGGCAATATGTTGGGCGTGGGTGCCGCGGATCTGTGGACAGCGGGCCTGATTTCGCTCTTCGTGGCGGCAGTGTTACTCGCCAAACGGCGTGATCTGATGCTGCATGCCTTCGATCCGGTGCAGGCGCAGGCGGTGGGCCTTCGGGTAGGCTGGCTGCACTATGGGTTGCTGGCGCTGATCTCCCTCACGATCGTGGCGACGCTTTCGGCAGTGGGCATCATCCTGTCGATTGGCCTGCTCATCGCGCCCGGTGCAATCGCGTTTTTACTGACTCAGCAATTCTCACGCATGTTGCCCATTGCTGTAAGTGTGACGATGATTTCGGGTGTTCTGGGTGTCTATGCGAGCTTTTTCCTCGATAGCGCACCCGCACCGACGATCATCCTGATACTGACCGCGATCTTCATCGCAGCATTTATCCGCTCGAACCTAGCCACCCGCCGTACATCAGCGCGCAGGGCAAAAAGCTAGCGCGCGATATTTTCGGCAATCGCCTGCTTGTAGAGCTGCCTGATCCGATCCGTCACGCCGTAAGTGCCATCGCCGATGGGCTTGCCGTCAATCTCCGACACCCGTGTTTGCGCGCCGAAAGTACCGGTCAGGAAGGCCTCGTCTGCGCCGTAGGCCTCATAGAGGGAGTAGTTCCGCTCAAAGACCGGGATCCCGTCTGCCCGGCACAGATCAATCACCTTCTGCCGCGTGACCCCGTTCATGCAATAGTCGCCGGTCGAGGTCCAAACCTCCCCGCGCCGTACGATGAAAAAATTGCAGGCATTGGTGGTGTTCACAAAGCCATGTGGATCGAGCATCAGCGCCTCGTCCGCGCCCGCCTGCTCCGCCTGCAAACACGCGATCACGCAGTTGAGCTTGGAATGGCTGTTGTATTTGGCATCCTGCGCCATCGGCAGGCCGCGCACTTGCGGGACCGTCGCAAGGCGGATGCCCTGAGAGGCGAGCTTCTCCACGGGCTTTGAGTGCTCCATGATAATCACAAGCGTCGGCCCGCTGCGCGACAGCGAAGGATGCTGAAACGGCTTGACCTTCACACCTCGCGTCAGCATCAAACGGCAATGGACATCGTCAGTCATCCCGTTGGCTTGCGCAGTCAGCTGCAGGGCCTCGGCGATGCCCGCCTTGTCCATTCCCACATCGAGCGAGACCGCTTTGCAGGAATTGAAGAACCTGTCCATATGCTCGTCGAAAAACGCCCAAACCCCATTATAGAGCCTCATTCCCTCCCACATCCCGTCACCCAAGAGAAAGCCACTGTCGTAGACCGAGACGGTCGCCTCCGCCCGCGGCTTCAGCGCCCCGTTGATGTAGATCAGGATATTCTGATTACGTTCGTCCTCGTCCGCCTCGTGCGTCGTGGTCATACTACCACCTCCTGCGCTTCCTGCTTGCCAAGGCTGAACACACGCTTGTAGCGCTCGATCTCATCGGCCGGTCCCATCGCCTTGTTGGGGTTGTCCGAAAGTTTCACAGTCGGCACGCCATTTGCGCTGACCGCTTTACAAACGAGACTGAAGGGGGACAGCGCATCGTCGGGTACAAGGCCACGGAAATCATTGGTCAGAAGCGTTCCCCAACCAAAGGAAATCGCCGTCTTGCCCGAAAATTGCTGGTGGAGTTCCTTGATCTTGGCAACATCGAGGCCGTCGCTGAAAATTACCCGCTTCTTGCGCGGATCCTCGCCACGTGAAATCCACCAATTGATCGCCTGCTGTGCTGCAGTGGCGGGATCGCCGCTGTCGATGCGGATGCCGGTCCAGCCAGCCAGCCAATCGGGCGCGTTATCCAGAAAGCCTTGGCTACCGTAAGTATCAGGCAGAATGATGCGCAAGTTGCCTTCGTGCTCCTCGTGCCAATCCTCCAAGACCTTATAGGGAGCTTGAAACAGCTCTTCATCGCTTTGCGCCAGTGCGGCATAGACCATGGGCAGCTCATGGGCGTTGGTGCCGATTGCCTCCATCTCCCGCTTCATGGCGATCTTGCAATTGGAGGTGCCGGTGAATTTAGCGCCCAGCCCTTCGCTCATGGCCTGCACACACCAGTCCTGCCACAGATAGCTGTGGCGCCGCCGCGTGCCGAAATCGGCAATCGACAGATCTGGTATATCGCGCAGCGCCTCGACCTTTTCCCACACGCGCGTCATCGCGCGGGCATAGAGCACCTGAAGCTCGAACCGCTCCATCCGGTCGAGAACCGCGCGGCCGCGTAGCTCCATCAACACGGCAAGCGCCGGAATCTCCCAGAGCATGACCTCATGCCATTTACCCTTGAACGTCAGCTCGTATTGATCGCCCTTGCGCTCAAGATGATAGGGCGGCAGCTTTAGGTTCTCGAACCATTCCATGAAATCAGAGCGGAACATCTGGCGCTTGCCATAGAATGTATTGCCGCGCAGCCACGTGGATTCGCCCCGGCTGAGCGAAAGCGATCGGATGTGATCAAGCTGCTCGCGCAACTCCCTCTCGTCAATCAAATCGGCTAAAGGGATATGCTTTGATCGGTTGATGAGGCTGAACGTCACCTCCGTGTCGGGCTTGTTGCGAAAGATCGACTGGCACATCAGGAGCTTGTAGAAATCTGTATCGATGAGCGACCGCACAATGGGATCGATCTTCCATTTATGATTCCAGACTCGCGTGGCGATATCAACCATTTGGCTTGCTCCGTTAGGCAGTGTATGTGTGGCGCAACATCCCCAAGGGAGCAAGCAGGTAGAGCACCGGCAACCCGCAAAGCACTGAAAGCGTATCATGTTTGACTGGCCAACTCTTCTTCGGGAACTCATTACTCTTTTTGTGGTCATCGATCCGATCGGCAGCCTGCCTGTTTTCATGTATGCTACGGCACATGTGCCGAAATCGCTGCACCGGAAATTCGCAGTCCGCGCGGTTCTGGTGTCGGCTGCGGTCCTGATGGCCTTTTTGATCGGCGGGCAGTATCTGCTTGAATCGCTTGGTCTTCGCCTTGGCTCGTTTCAGGTGGCGGGCGGGATCATTCTGTTCCTTTTCGCGCTCAGCATGATTTTTGGCGACGCAAAGCCCCAAAAGGAGATCGAGGAAGCCGGACGCGATCATTTGTCAGGTGCGGTGTTTCCGCTGGCGATGCCCTCCATCGCGTCGCCCGGTGCGATGCTGGCGATCGTCATCCTGACCGACAATCATACCAATCCTGTCATTGATCAGGTGATTACCGCTGGATTGTTGATATTCGTTTTGCTGATCACGCTGGTTCTACTGCTGCTGGCAAGCAAAATTGGTCAGCTCATCGGGACTACCGGCGCCAGCGTCATCAGCCGCGTGATGGGCATCATTCTTGCCACGGTCGCAGTAGACGCGACGCTGGGCGGTCTGGATGCGCTCGGGCTCCTGAACCTGACTCCGATGGAAGATTCGCCCTTCAGCGGAGGGTGACACCCGCGCCTGTCATGGCTTTGCGCGCCTCCGCCAATGACCCGTTCAGGTCAATCGCGCGGCACAGGTCCGTGTTAACCGTCACCGCAAATCCAAGCTGGGCCGCATCCACCGCCGAATAGTTCACGCAAAAGTCCAGGGCGAGACCAACAAGGGTCAGGTCGGTGATCCCCCGCGTGCGCAGGTACCCTTCGAGACCCGTCGGCGTTTTATGGTCATTCTCGAAAAACGCAGAGTAGCTGTCGATGGCAGGATTGTACCCCTTGCGGATCACCAGATCGGCGCGATCGGTCTCTAACACGGGGTGAAACGACGCTCCTACAGTGCCTTGAATACAATGATCGGGCCAGAGAACCTGTGGACCGTAGGGCATTTCCATCATGTCATAGGGAGCTTTGGCCGCATGGCTGGAGGCGAAAGAGGAATGGCCGGCCGGATGCCAATCCTGTGTCAGCACGACCGCGTCGAACCGGCCCATCAGCGTGTTGATCCCCGCGACGATATTATCCCCACCCGCAACGGCGAGAGCGCCACCGTTGCAAAAATCATTCTGGACGTCGATGACGAGAAGGGCGTGCATGGAATAACTTTCTGCGCAGGAATTGGATGGACTCTGTTTTACCCCATGCACCTCTTGCACAACAACCCCTGCGCAGCCTATTTCGATCCTATGTACACCATCGCAGCCCTTTACCACTTTGCACGCTTTGACGATCCCAACGCGCTCAAGCCGCCGTTGCAGGAACTGTGTCTGGCGCAGGGCGTGACAGGAACGCTGCTGCTCGCGCGTGAAGGGGTGAACGGGACGATCGCGGGGCCGTCGCAGGCCGCGGTCGATATCGTGCTGGCGCATTTGCGCGCCCTACCGGGTTGTGCCGACCTCGAGCACAAGATCGCTCACTCCGATGTGCCGCCCTTCGGGAAGATGAAAGTCCGCATCAAACGCGAGATCGTGACGATGGGCCAGCCCGACGTGGACCCGCGCGCAAGCGTCGGGCATTATGTGGCACCTGCAGACTGGAACGACTTGATCGGCCGCGACGATGTAGCCGTGATCGATACCAGAAACGATTACGAGGTGGCGATCGGCACGTTTGATGGTGCGATCGACCCAAAAACCGCCAGCTTCGGCGAATTTCCCGCATGGTGGGAAGCCAACAAGCACCGCTTTCACAATAAGAAGATCGCCATGTTCTGCACCGGCGGCATCCGTTGTGAGAAGTCGACGAACTATCTACTCGGTCAGGGGGTCGAGGACGTATTCCATCTCAAGGGCGGCATCCTGAAGTACCTCGAAGACGTGCCTGCCGCGCAAAGTACCTGGCAGGGTTCATGTTTCGTGTTCGACAATCGCGTGAGCGTGGAGCATGGGCTGAGGCCCGGCCCCCATCTTTTGTGTCACGGCTGCCGCCGTCCGATCCTACCGGCGGACACTGATCGGGCCGGATATGAGGCGGGCGTGAGCTGCCATCACTGCGTGGACGAGACGACCGAAGACGACAAAAACCGCTTTCGCGAGCGGCAAAAACAGATCGGTCTGATGAAGCGGCGCAAGTGGTGAACTAGGCCAGCACGGCCGTACGTGCACGCGGACGGCTGCGAGAGATCAGCCAAAGGATGATGGCAATGTTCGCCCCGTTCCAGACAATGCCATTTACGAAGGCGAGCGTGTAGGACCCGCTTAAATCGTAGATCACACCCGACAGCCAGCCGCCCAGTGCCATCCCCAAAATCGTCGCCATCATGACAAAACCAACACGCGCCCCTGCCTCCTTGGCGGGCATGTATTCCCGCACGATGAGCGCATAGCTGGGCACGATTCCCCCCTGGCTCAGCCCGAAAACCAGGCTGACGAGATAGAGCGAGACCATGCCGCCCGCGGGCAGATACAGAAACAGCGCCAGCGTTTGCAAACACGACCCGATCAGAAGGGTGCGCACGCCGCCGAGCCTGTCGGCCAGCAACCCAGAGACGATGCGGGATGCCACACCGCCAAGCAACATCAGCGACAGCATCTGCGCGCCCACGGCCGGACCATATCCAAGCCCCACACACAGCGCTACGATGTGCACCTGCGGCATGGACATGGCGAGGCAACAGCAAATGCCGGCGAACCCCAGCAGATATTGCAGAGCGCGCGGCGACAGACCCGCCGATTTCGCGTTCAGCAAGGAGGCGGTCTGTGCTGCGGTTTGCGCTTCCTCCGGCAGGCTACGGCGCAGGGCGAATGCCAGCGGAATCACCACAGCGAGCGTCACAACCGCCATCACCAGATACACTGCCCGCCAGCCGCTTTCTTGCAGCACGCCAGCCAGCAGAATGGGCCAGATCGCACCCGATAGATAATTACCCGATGCCGCGATCGCGACGGCGATGCCCCGCCTGCGCACGAACCAGTGTGAGATATCCGCAATCAACGGCCCAAAGCCGACAGCGGACGCGAATCCCACAAGAAGCTGCGCCAGCGAGAGCATAAGTAGCGAACCCGACAGCGTCGCCAGCCCGTAGCCTACAGCAGTCACCGCCGATGCGAGGATAAGCGACAGCGTGATTCCGAAGCGGTCCACAGCGCGGCCCAATGCGTAGTTGCCTGTCGCGAAGCCGATCATCGTCAACGTGTAGGGCAGAGAGGCCATCGCACGGCTGCCGCCAAATTCCGTCTCGACCGCCGGCATGATCACGACAATCGCCCACATCCCGGCATTTATCACCGTCGCCACCAAAAGCGTCAGCGCAAGGCGGGTCCAGGAATATCGGCTGTCAGTGATCAAATCGTCCATGGCATGATCTGGCCGCTACCACAGACCGATTGCAAGCTTTACTTCCTGCTAACCACAGCCTGCGCGATTAGCGGTTTGATAAGATCTGAGCGGGTATTCCTGTTTCTGGGTGAAAATGAGGTGGTGGATATGAGTGCGAATGCAAATCTCGCGCCAGTCATCATTAAACGTAAAAAGGTCATCAAAGGCGGTGGCCACCATGGCGGTGCATGGAAAGTCGCTTATGCGGATTTCGTCACGGCAATGATGGCGTTTTTTATGTTGATGTGGCTGCTAAATGCGACGACGGAACAACAACGGGCGGGGCTGGCGGACTATTTCACGCCAACAATCTCCGTAGCCACTATATCCGGTGGCGGCAATGGTGCGTTTGGCGGCGATAGCATCTTTTCGGAGAGAACGCTGGCGCAAAACGAGACCGGCGCATCGGACAAACGTCCGACAGCCGAGGAAAACGCACGCGGTGCCACGGGAAACGATCCGACGGCCGAGGAAAAAGCCGCACAGGACGAGATATTCCAAAGTCTCGACGAGATGCTCAAAGGGCGCGGCGGTGAATCGTCGGTCATGGAGAACCTTCTGGAGCATATCAATACCCGCATCACCGATGAAGGGCTGGTCATCGAGGTTTTCTCCCGCGATACGCAGCAGATCTTCGAGGGCGACAGCGATACGCCGACTCCCTTGTTGCGGGATATTGCGGTACTGATCGCACAAATTGGCAAGACGGTGGCGAACGATATCGCCATCGGCGCACATGTGAGGGCCCGGCCGCTGGTTTTGCGTGAAAATCCTGTCTGGGATCTGTCCCAGCGGCGCGCGACGCAGATGCGCCTTTTATTGGAAAAACAGGGGACCGAACCGGCGCGCGTGCAGCGGGTCACAGGCCATGCGGACCGCGAGCAGATCGTGCGAGATCCCATGGCCCTGCGCAACGACCGACTAGAGATTGTCTTGTTGCGGGATGTTTCCTGACACAGAGAAATAGGACGCATTTTATCTGTTAGTCCGGCATTAAAGCGTGCCGGGATATGCCTTGCTCAAGAACAGGAATCGGCAGAGCAGAAAGGCGTGTCTATGACAATCTCATCTTCGTTGAACGCAGGTGTTGCGGGGCTTCAATCCAACGCAACGCGATTGGCCAGCATCTCAGACAATATCGCGAACTCCTCCACATATGGTTACAAGCGGGTAGAGACAAACTTTGAATCCATGGTCATTTCAAAGAACGGCGGAAATTATTCCGCCGGGGGCGTCCGCGCGGATACCACCCGCCAGATTGATTTGAACGGATCATTGGTCTCGACCTCGAACGCAACGGATCTCGCGGTCCGGGGCCGTGGTATGCTGCCCGTCGGCCGGGTTACAGATCTAAACGTCGGCAACGGCACGCCAAATATGTTGCTAACCAGCACCGGATCTTTCACGACGAATGCGGAAGGGTATCTGACGACATCGTCCGGCCTCGTGCTACTGGGCTGGCCCGCACAGCCAAACGGCACGATCCCGACCTTTTCCCGCGATACATCGGAAGGCCTGAAACCTGTCCAGATCAACGTGAACCAGCTCACCGGAGAGCCGACGACACGCATGTCGCTTGGCGTAAACCTTCCTGCAACCGCCACTGTTGCGGGAAGCACCGGGGAGACTCAGCAATTGGCGGTCGAATATTTCGGGAACCTCGGCACATCGGAGAGTGTAAACGTCAACTTCACGCCAACGGTGCCCGCAACAGGCGCGTCCAATGAATGGACGATGACTCTGACGGATTCGGTCGATCCTTCCGTCACCATCGGGCAATATACTCTGACCTTCGAAGACAACCGCACGGCGGGCGGAACGCTCGCTTCGGTCACCACGGTATCTGGCGGCGCGTACGATCCAGCGACGGGCAGCCTGATCGTGAATGTCGCAGGGGGTCCGATGGAAATCGATATCGGCGTGATCGGACAAAGTGATGCACTAACCCAGCTTTCAGACACGTTTGCACCTGTTTCAATCACCAAGGATGGGTCGCCGGTGGGGAACATGACGAGCGTGAATGTGGACAGCAACGGCTATGTCCATGCGACGTTTGACACAGGTGTGACCCGCACGATCTATCAGGTGCCGTTGGTGGATCTTCCCAATCCCAATGGGATGGTCGCTCTCGATTCTCAGACCTATCAGCCCTCGGTAGCCAGTGGCTCCTTCTTTCTGTGGGATGCAGGCGATGGGCCAACGGGCGATGTCGTAGGCTTCGCCCGCGAGGAATCGACCACAGATGTCGCGAACGAGCTGACCGATATGATCCAGACCCAACGCGCCTATTCCTCGAATGCCAAAGTCATCCAGACCGTGGACGAAATGTTGCAGGAAACCACCAACATCAAACGTTGATTTCTATTTAGAAAGGAGGTGTGCGATGCCCTTCCTTCATTGATCCAAGGGGAACACCATGTCGATTTCCGGAGCTATGAACGCAGCAATTTCTGGGCTGCGTGCCGCAACACGCGGAACAGAGATCGTCTCGAACAACATCTCGAATGCCTTGACGCCGAATTATGGCCGGCAGGCGCTCGAACTCTCCTCCGTCGGAGGCGGGCTTGCAGGCGGTGTTCGGATCGATGGGATCAATCGCCAGATGAACGAAGGGATCGCTTCGGACCGGAGGTTGGCGAACGCCGCTCAGCTAAACACACAAGCTGGCGTGAATTTTCTTCTCCAGCTTGAAGATATTACCGGCGTTGCCGGCGATCCCGAGGGGCTGAGCGGACGCCTGGCTACCTTCGAGCAAAGCCTCATCACAGCCGCCAGCAGACCCGATCAAATCGAGCGACTGTCAGATGCGGTGGCGGATGCCCAGCGCCTCGCCGATGGCCTGAACAGGGCTTCCCAGAAGGTACAGGACATGCGTACCGAAGCCGACAGCGAGATCGCCCGCGAGGTCGCGACACTCAACAGTGCACTGGAGGAAATCGTCCAGATCAACATCCAGATGGCCTCGACAATCTCGCGAACGGGTGGTCCCAGCCCCGCTCTGCTCGATCAGCGGCAGGCGGTGCTGGAAACTATCGGATCCATCGTGCCCATCAATGTCGTTCCACGCGAAAACGGCGCAATCGGAATTTACACCGAAGGCGGCGTTATTCTGGTGGATACCTTTGCGTCAAAAATCGGTTTTCAAAAGCAGAATCTGGTCACCGAGTTTCAAACGTTGGACAGCGGCACACTGTCAGGTTTGAGCCTGAACGGGCAGGACTTGCGAACCAGTGCGATGGGCGGTGGCAGCCTGGGCGGCCATTTCACTGTGCGCGACACATATGGCGTCCAAGCGCAGTCCGCACTGGATGCACTGGCCCGTGACCTTGTCGAGCGTTTTGCCGACCCCGCCGTGGATCCGACATTGGCGGTCGGCGATGCAGGCCTATTCACAGATACAGGTGCGCCTTTCGACCCTGCAAATACGGTAGGACTAAGTGGCCGCCTCATGCTCAACGCAGCTGTCGACCCCAAGGCCGGGGGCGAGCCGTGGCGCATGCGTGATGGCATGGGTGCCACGATCCCAGGTCCGATTGGTGATGCAACGCTGCTCAACAATATGCGCGCCGCGCTCGAATCCGAGCGTGCTCCCGCGTCAGCCGCCCTTGGATCCGCTTCACGCAGCGCAGCAGGGCTCGTCTCGGTTTTTTCCAGCGTGCTCGCATCCACACGCGGCATTGCCGAGCAGGATATGAGCTTCAATGCTGCAAGATTAACCGAGCTGACACAACTGCAATTGTCCGAAGGCGTAGACACGGATCAGGAACTGCAAAACCTGCTCGTTCTCGAGCAGGCCTACGCGGCCAATGCACGCGTCATTCAGGCCGCGGATGAAATGCTAGAAATAATCACGAGGTTGTAAGCATGAAAATTACATCATCTGGCGACATGGCCCAGTCCTACGCCATGCAATCCCGAAATTCCGCGCTCAAGGTCGATATCGAACGTTTGACCCTAGAGCTTTCCTCCGGCCGTGTGGCGGATGTGAGGAAAGCAGTCAGCGGCAATTCCGCCTACCTCAATGATCTCGAGCGTAATCTGACCAGGCTGGACGGCTTTGACCTCGCAACAAACGAGGCAAGGCAATTTGCAAACGGTGTGCAAACAGCACTCTCCCGGATGGGGGATCTGAACGCCGGCTTCAGAGACAGCCTCTTGGTTTCATCAACCTCGTCGCTCAGCGAAAGCGCTTCCAGCCTTCTTCATCAGGCCAAAACAACCCTCAATGATATGATCAGCACATTAAACACCTCAGTAGCAGGCAGATCACTTTTTGCAGGGACCGCGATCGATACTGCACCTATTGCGCCTGCTGCGGGTTTGCTTTCAGGCCTGAGCGCCGCAGTTGCAGGAGCGGGTTCGGTTGATGATATCATGCTGTCAGCGCAGGCTTGGTTTGATGATCCAGCGGGATTTGGCACTATCGGCTACCGTGGCGAAGATACGGCATTGGCGCCCTTCCCAATATCAGGCAATAGTTCGGCGACTTTCGATTTGCGCGGGAATGATCCTGGGCTGCGCGATCTGCTCAAGATCTACGCGATTATGGCACTCGCCGATGATCCTGCGCTCGGGCTGAGTGCTGCACAACAAGGCGAGCTGTTTCAGAAATCCCTCCCCGGTATCGTCAGTGCAGGGGGGCCGATTATCGAGCTGCAAGCCAAGGTCGGGTTTGCCGAAAGCAGGATCGAGGGCGTCGCGGTGCGCAACAGCGCCGAGCGAACCACAATGGAGGTCGCCCTCAATAATCTGCTGGCAGTCAACCCCTATGAAACTGCAACAGAACTGGAGCAGGTCCAATTTCAACTGCAAAGCCTTTACGCTATCACATCCCGCATGTCGCAGCTTTCGCTGGTGAACTTCCTATGAGAGGACTGGTTAAAATTTGCCTTTGTTTGGGTCTTCTAGTGAGCCTTTTCGGAACAGCCGAGGCCAGCCCCGTCCGCATCAAGGATCTCGTCGATTTTGACGGGGTGCGCGGGAATGATCTTGTCGGCTATGGCCTGGTGGTGGGTCTTGACGGCTCGGGCGACGGTTTGCGCAATGCACCGTTCACCGAGGATATCATGACCAATATTCTCGAGCGGCTGGGCGTTAACGTGACAGGGGAACAGTTTCGCCCGAAAAATGTAGCCGCCGTGCTTGTGACTTCGACACTGCCAGCCTTTGCAAGGGCCGGCGGCCAGATCGATGTTACAGTTTCGGCCATCGGAGATGCGAAAAGCCTTTTGGGCGGTACACTGATCATGACGCCGATGAACGCCGCCGACGGTGAAATTTATGCAGTCGCCCAAGGCACGATCATCGCAGGCGGAGCCACGGCAGAGGGCGATGGCGGCCAAGTCACTCAGGGTGTGCCGACATCAGGTACGATCCCTTCAGGTGCACGGATCGAGCGCGAGATCGAGTTTCAGTTGAGCTCCCTCAGCGATCTGAGATTGGCCTTGCGGGAGGCAGACTTCACGACCGCCGGCAGGATTGAACAGGCCATCAACCAAGATTTTGGCCGCGGTGTGGCGGTAATGCTCGATAGCGGTACGGTTTTGTTGAACGTCCCTGCGACGCAAATGCGGTCGGTGGCTCATGCTCTGGGTCGTATCGAGAACATCGAAGTAGAGCCTGAGCGTAAAGCGCGGGTGGTTGTCGATCAACGCTCAGGCACTATCGTGATGGGGGAAGATGTGCGCATTTCACGCGTCGCCGTCAGTCAGGGAAACCTCACCCTGCGAATCCAAGAAGAGCCCCTGGTGGCACAGCCAAATCCTTTTGCAGCAGGCGAAACTGTTGTCGTACCGCGCACCCGCGCCGCGATTGAAGAGGAGCCCGGCATCGGCCTGGCGGAGATCCCATCAGGCGCGTCGCTGTCGGAGGTGATCGCAGGATTAAACGCACTGGGCGTATCACCTCGAGACATGATCGATATCCTCAAGAGCATCAAAGCAGCTGGTGCATTGCATGCGGAGTTCGTCGTCCGCTAGGAGGCCGATCAGAACAGCTTGATCTCGGTGTGGAAAAGGGCTGTAAGGCCGGGCCATACCCCGGATTGAGTTAGCAAAACCGCACAGATAGCCGCATGCGCAAGTTGCGCTGCGGCAAACATCTGCGCAACCAGCAATCCATCTTGTGGATGCAGGGCCAAGAGACCCGCCAGAAACATGATGCCTGTAATCCCAAGCAACAGGTCGCAGAACGCGCCACGCTCCACCGCATACATGAGCAGGCCGGTTGCACCAAAGAGGACGGGGGCCGATTGGCCGAGCACCAGCCAGATCAGGGTATTCTCAAACGCAGGATCTAAAATACCCGCTCTTCGCATTACATATGGCGCGAAGCTGATGACAATGAGTGCGACAGCCCCGCACACCATCATATATCCTAAGTTGACCCGCGCCGCAGCGGCGCGGAACGGATCCTGATGCTCAGCGCGGGCGAGCCAGACAAGTTGCGGGGCCGCTTTCCGCGCGAGCGGTCCAAGCGAGAGCGGAATGCAGAGCGACGCGAGGCGCGCAAAGAGGTAGGACGAAAGAAAAGCCGCATCAAGCAGCCATAGAACAACCGGAACATCCAGATAGCGGATGGCCAACCGAAATCCGGCACCACTGCTTTTGTAGCGCAGCCATGCACCACTCCGTACCGACAGCCTGAACAACTGGTCCATCAATCCACTCCCACATATGCCACCCCTGACATTCAGGAACAGCATTAGGTGGGATTGGTGGTCAGAACATTAATTCTAGCAAAGGTATTAGGGCACATTAATGCTTCATTCGAGCCGAATGAGACTAAAAATAACTGCGTACCAGACTGCCAGCGATCAGCGCCCAGCCGTCAGCGACGACAAAGAATGCGAGCTTGAACGGAAGCGAGACGACCGCAGGCGGGACCATCATCATGCCCATCGACATCAGAATTGCGGCAACGACCAGATCGATGATGAGGAACGGCAAGTAAATTAGAAATCCGATCTGAAATGCGCGCGAAATCTCCGACAGCATGAAGCTGGGCACCAGCACCGATAGCGGAGCATCGGGCGTGGGCTCAGCCACAATTGTATCGGGCCGCAACTCCGCCATTGCAAAAAAAGTATCGGGGTCAAGCCGCCCTGCCATAAACACCCGAAACGGCTCTAACGTCAGCGAAAATGCCTGCTCGATGTCGATTTCCTCGCGGGTGAGTGGGCCAATCCCATTGGTCCAGGCCGCCGTAAAAACCGGCTCCATGATAAAATAGGTCAGGAACAGGGCGAGACTGACTATCAACATGTTTGGCGGTGATTGCTGTAGCCCGATCGCTTGACGCAAAATAGACAACACGGTGACCAGAAACGGAAAGCACGTGACCATAATGGCCAGACCCGGCGCAAGGCTCAGCACGGTGATCAGCACAAGAAGCTGGATTGTCCGAGCAGAAACCGAGCCATCGTCCCCAAGGGAAATGGACAGATCCTGCGCGGCGCCCATCTGTGGCAGCAGTAATGCTCCCGCGATCCATAGGGAAAGATAGAGCCAGCGGTGCATCAAAGGCCCTTCTGCAGATCGACAACTTCGGTCAGTCTGACCATGAGTTGGCCACTGGTATCGCCTTCCGCTTCTTCCAGCGTGCCCCGCGCAATCAGTTTGTCTCCGACGTAGAGTTCGACAGGGTCATCCACACGCCGGTCCAGAGTGAGTACGGCATTTTCTCCGAGCATGATCAAATCGCGCACCAATGGTCGCGCCTTGCCGACGCAGACGGTGACCTCGATCGGTACGGACGTGAACGGGTTCGACGTGTCGGTTGCCAGTGTGGTATGGTTAGTCATAAGGCCGCTCCGTGTGGGAATGGAAATTAAAAGCATTCATTGCGGTTGTTATTTCCTGGCGCACAGCGTCCAGATTGATCTCCCGCTCAAGTGTATCGAGTGCGACAAAGAGCTGGTGCGCCGTGAGCGTATCGTCAGTCGTCACCGAGACAGGTATTTTGAGGTCGACACCCTCCAGCAAATTCTCGATCATCAGAAGATCGTCTGCGGAAACCCTGAGCGTTATTTCTGCCTGTGTCTGGGTGGCGGCCAGCTCGACTAGTTGCTCGATCACATGGGCCTTGAGCGCGACACTCACCGTTTGCGGCAACAGCTTTTGCATCATCTGCTCGAACATCGGCCGCAGGCCTCTATTCAGGCAGGCCAGGGCCTCGTCGTATGTAAAGGCCATATCGCGCAGGTTATGGAGCACTTCATCTGCAATGTTCTTGTGCTCAGCTTCGTAGTTTTTCTCCGCATCGGTCCAACCGGCCTGATATCCCTCCTCGAACGACTGGAGCTTTTGGTCCTCAACCAGCTCGAGCGGGACCGCGTCAGCCAGTCTTCCATCCGAATCAAATGGACTGAAATCTGCATAGCGGTGCGAAATGGAGGTCATACTTTTTCCTCCTTGTCCTCAAGCCAACCACGCAGGATTTCGACCGTTTCCTGCTGACGCTCGCCGATCATATTGCGCAAACGGTCAACTGGGTCCTGAGTTGGTGATCCACCAAGCATCGGCATCTGCATACCGTCATCATGCTTGATCCGTCCGGTGGATTGCGCATCGCCCATATCCTCTGCATCGAACACCATCGGCAAGGTATTCCCGCCTGCGACCGATGCTTCACCATTGCGGAGTGCGGCATCCGTGTCAGGCCCGCCAAGGGCGGGAACATCCGCAGGCTGACGGCTCAGCACCGGCCGGATCACGAACAGCCCCAGAATCAGAGTCACAACAGCAAGGACAAGCATCTGCAGTGCTGACAGCAGGTCGATGTCGAACTGATCGATGAGTGTCGTGCTGGCTGCAGTGCCGGAAGGGGCCACACTTTGCAGCGCCATGGATTTTAGTGTGATAATATCTCCACGCGCGGCGTCAAAGCCCACGGCAGAGGAGACAAGCTCCCGCAGCGCTTCCATCTCGGCCGGATCGCGAGGTTGTGAGACCGGCTGGCCTACGTCATTGAGCGTCGTTGTTTCATTTACGAGTACAGCCACAGACAGGCGCTTGATTGCGCCGGGTGCACGAACGATCTCGCGCTCCGTCTCCGACACTTCGTAGTTGATACGCTCGCGGGTTTCACTGTTTTGGGAAGAGGATTTATCCCCCCCAGCGGCCCCGGTTTGATCAGGCAGATTGCTGGCTACCGTTACGTCCCCGCCGCCTGTTCCCTCGGCGGTATTAGTACGCTCCTCTGTATCGCTGCTGATTGCGACGCGCCCATCGGGATCAAAACTGCGCTCGCGGATCGATTCGCTTTCGGTCACAGTATCAACGCTCACCTCGACTATGGCGTTTCCAAACCCGACCCGGGCTTCGAGCAGGCGCTGCACTCGGTCACGCAGTACTTGCGCCTTGTCGTCGCCGCCAACCGTGGGAGCCGTCTCTTCCGTCGCTCCGATAAGCGCGCCGTTTGCATCGATCACCGCAACATCCTCCGGCGAGAGGCCAGCGACTGCGGAGGCAACCAGAAAGCGCACTGCCTTGCCTTGGGCTGCGGATATCCCGCCCCCGTTCGGGGTGAGCGATACAGAGGCTTTGGGCGTTACACCCCGCTGGAACGGATTTGAACCTGTGCTGGCAATATGTACCCGCGCCATCGCGATCGCCGGGTTCGCAGCGATGGTGCGCGCCAGTTCCCCCTCTTTCGCTCGCCAATAAGCCGCATCGAACATTTGACTGGTGGTGCCGAAGCCGGTGAGTTGATCCAGCAACTCGTAGCCGCGGTTGCCATTTGCCGGCAGCCCCTCGCTTGCCAGTGTGAGCCGCAGCTGATCACGCTCTTTGTTGTCGACGAAAATTGAGCCGCCCCGCACGTCGAAGGCAATGCCCCGCTGCTCGAGCGAGCGGACAATTTCACCTGCCGCACTGCTCTCCAGCCCTGCATATAACAATGTCATGCTTGGTGCTGTCGTCATCCGTGCCATGGCGAGAATCGCGAAAAACATCGCCCCGGTCGCTGCGATTACAATGAGTTGCCGCTTGATCCCAAGCTTCATCCAGACATTCAGGTATTGTTGCACAATCGCCTCCGTCGCACCGAACGTTCTGTTCAGCTTCAAATCCGAAAATGACCGATCGAGCTTAACAACCCGTTAGTGCAATCGCGTCTATATCTGTGGAATGGAAAAGGGTTTGAACAACATGGCCGAAGAAGAAGACGTTTCAGAGGGTGCAGCACCGAAGAAGTCAAAGATGCCTTTAATCATTGGCCTTGTGCTCGCATTGGCCGGAGGAGGCACCGGGTTCTATGCGACCTGGTCGGGGATGATTCTCGGCAGTGGCTCAGAGGAAAAGGCAGAGAAAGAACCGAACGAAATCAAAAATCCTTTCTCTGATATCGCCTTTGTCGAGGTCGAGCCGATGATCATCTCGGTTGATTCCCAACCGGAGCGCCGACTGTTACGTTTTCGCGCCCAACTCGAAGTACCCAAAAGTCAGGTGGACGATGTTACCAAACTGCTTCCACGCGTGGTGGACGTACTCAACAGCTATCTCCGGGCCCTCGAGGTTGCAGATCTCGAAGATCAGACCGCCCTGACCAGGTTACGTGCGCAGATGTTGCGCCGGGTGCAGGTGGTGACTGGCGCAGAACGGGTCAACGACTTTTTGATAATGGAATTTGTACTTACGTAAAGGAGCGTATCATGGACATCATAGCCGATATTTTGCTGGCGGCAGGAGCAATCGGGGCAGGGGTTTACTGTTTCGTTCTCGGCCGCCGTCTCAACAGGTTCAATGACTTGGAAAAGGGTGTCGGTGGTGCCGTTGCTGTTCTATCGGCCCAGGTCGACGACCTTAACCGGGCTCTGGCGGCTGCACAGCAAACCGCTTCCGTATCGGCCCAGACGCTGACGGATCTAACCAAACGCGCCGAGGATATGTCACGCCGCCTCGAACTCCAGATGGCATCGCTGCACGATATTCCGGCGCTCCCGAACGCACCACGGCAGCCGCATGAGCCTGCTCCTGCGCCAGCACGCGCGACCACACCGATGTTCGCGCGCCGCGTCCACGCGACCGAAACAGGAGATACCGCATGAAACTACCTTTACTGAAAAGGCTGATCGCCCCGACCGGACGCGGCTCGGTCGCTGTCATAGCGCTCTTGCTGTTCAGTTCTGCCTCCATTCGCCTACTCACGAGCGGAGGTGAGGCGTTCGCCCAAAGCGGCCAACTCCCCACCACACCAATGGCGGCAGCTCTGAAACCGTCGGAACATCAGCCAAGCTCTGAACCCGAAGAAGAAAAGTCAAATAGCCCCTTGGGGAGTGCTACTTTGATAAATCGGGGGGAGGTGTCAGCCTTGATAACTGCCCTGGCCGAGCGCGAGGCGCAGGTTGCAGAGCGCGAAAAACAGCTCGAAATGCGGCTTAGGGCCCTCTCGGTCGCCGACAGTGAAATCGAGAAGCGCCTTCTGGCTCTGACCGAGACGGAGCAGGCCCTGCGAGCAACGCTATCGTTGGCAGACGAGGCATCCGAGAAAGACATCCTCGGGCTAACCGCTGTTTACGAAAGCATGAAGCCAAAAGATGCCGCGGCCCTCTTCGAGCAAATGGAGCCAAACTTTGCGGCTGGTTTTCTGGGGCGGATGCGGCCTGACGTTGCGGCCTCAGTTATGGCGGGCCTGTCCCCGCAAGTTGCCTATTCGATCAGCGTCATATTGGCCGGCCGAAATGCAAATGCACCAAAAAGCTGAGCTACGCTGAGGGTTCCTTAACCACCACCTGCGAAGGTGGCGCAAACAGGTAATTGGGGACTGACATGATCGGTATTATCGGCATCATCACAATCTTAGTCATGGTATTCGGCGGCTATCTGCTGGCGGGTGGCAAGATGGGCATCATTCTAAAAGCGCTGCCCTTCGAGGCTATCATGATTTGCGGCGCAGCACTCGGCGCTTTCCTGATCAGCAATGATTTGCCTGCAATAAAGCATACGCTGAAGGATATGGGAAAGGTCTTCAAGGGGCCCAAATGGAAGCACGAAGACTATACTGATCTTCTATGCCTTCTCTTCGAGCTGATCCGTTTGTCAAAACAGAATCCCATTGCCGTTGAAGAGCATATCGAGAACCCGGACGAATCATCAATCTTTACGAAATACCCCAAGATTCTTTCCGACAAGGAAGCCGTCGCGCTGATCTGCGATACGATGCGCTCTGCCTCGATGAATTATGACGATCCTCATCAGGTGGAAGAAGTGCTTGAAAAACGCATCGACGCCAATCGCGAGCATGCCATGCATTCCAGCCATGCCTTGCAGGTCATCGCGGACGGGCTGCCTGCGTTGGGAATTGTCGCCGCGGTTTTGGGGATTATCAAGACCATGGGGTCTATTGATCAACCACCGGAAGTTTTGGGGAAATTAATCGGCGGCGCCCTTGTGGGCACTTTCTTGGGGGTTTTCCTAGCCTACGGTTTTGTCGGCCCTTTCGCCGCAAAAGTAAGTGATGTCACCAAAGATGAAGCCAACTTTTACCAGTTGATCCGCGAAGTGCTCGTCGCGAATTTGCACAATCACGCCACAAATATATGCATCGAAGTCGGGCGGCAGAATACGCCATCGCATTGTCGCCCCAGCTACGGTGAGCTTGAGGAGGCGCTCAAATCGCTCAAACAGGAGGCTGCATGAAGCTGCATTGGCTTTTCGCAATTTGTGGCGCACTGCTCGCCGAAACAGCTCTGGCGCAGCAGCTTGCCGTGCGCTCCGGGGATCATCCGACGTTCAGTCGGCTTACGATTCCGATCCCGGCCTCGCAGATATGGGAAGCGAGAAAAACAGAACGGGGTCTCAGTGTCAAACTACCCGGCGTTCTGCAAGGATTTGATACATCCAGTGTATTTGCACGTATGCGCCCAGACCGTATTTCTGGCCTTGAAAGTGGGAGCGACACGCTGCGCCTGACATTAACCTGCGCCTGCGATGCTACGGCATTTCGAAGCGGCTCATTGCTCGTCATAGATGTTGCAGACGCAAACACAGTTTTGGCTGGACCCCCGATAGAAGCCGCCAAAACTACGGCCGATATGCGACAGGCAGCCCAGACAAACGCATGGCCCCCAACGCCAAGCCTGCCGTGGATCGGTGGGCCATCTCCCTTTGGTCCAGCTACATCCTCTTCAAAACGAGGCATTCAAGCTTCGGCTGAAGCAGATGCTACCAGTACAATAAAGGACCGCGCCGCAATCCTTCGGGAAGTTCAGACCAGCCTTGTTGAAAGTGTCGCCAATGCCACAAGTGCAGGCTTGCTTGAAAACAGCCTGTCAGAGCCGCCATCCGTAGCCGATGATGAGCCTGCGCCAAAAGGCATAATACAGCCAGAATCACAGACGGACGCGACCATCGCACCATCGCAAAACATACGTATCACCAGTAGTTTGGACCTACCAAACTACTCTAACAGCTCAGAAACACACTCGACGAGCTCCGGCGTTGCATGTCCGGATAACGATAGTCTTGCGATCGAGACATGGGGGAATGAAAGCGGGTTTTCAGCACAAATCGGACCCGCCCGAAACGCGCTGGTAGATGCCCGCGACAGGTTGGACCGATCCGCGGCAAAGCAGCTTGCTAAACTCTATATCTACTTCGGTTTCGGGGCGGAAGCTCTGGATGCCCTTGCCCTCGATCCGACCCTTACGAAAGAGAACCCTCAGATTGTAGCTTTGGGAACTATTCTCGAACGAGGTGCAATGGCCAGACCCAATGCACTAGCGCAATTTGCGGAATGCAATTCTGAAGCGGCTCTTTGGGCTGTCCTGAGTTATGAAAAAATCCCCGGCGGTACGTTAGTCGATACAGATGCCGCACTTAGAGCCTTGAACAATCTACCCAAGCATTTGCGCCAGATCGTAGCGCCTGCACTAAGTGACCGGTTTCTCTCATATGGTGACCCATCCGCCGCTGCTGCCGCACTGCGCAGTATTGGGCGGCTGGCCGATCCAGTCACCCATGACGCGATGATGTCCCAAGCCTCTCTCGCTCTGGATTCCGGTGAACCTGCCGAAGAATTTCTGGAAAATGTCATTCAAGACAACAGCACCCGTTCACCCGACGCTCTCGTGAAGCTGGTTGAGACCAAACTAGCCAAGAATGAGCCACTCTCCCAGGAGACTGCAACTTTGGTCGAAGCTTACGTACAGGAGCTGCGCGACACACCGATGGGCTACAAGTTGCGGCAGACACAAGTGATCGCTCTTGGTCAATCAGGGGCCTTCGATGACGCTTTCAGAGCCTTCGAAGCGTTAGCCCCTTCTCTGTCCATAGAGGCAAAAAGAGAACTCAAGGAAGCGTTGCTCGGGCAATTTACGAAAAAGGCGGACGATCTTGTATTTCTGGAGCATTTTTTCGCTTTGAATAGTGCAGAGATTAAAGACACGCTTCAGACGACACGTATGGCCTTGGCATCTCGACTGCTCGATCTCGGTTTTGCCGCGCAGGTTCAAGAGATTCTAGCAACAATCGATACATTGCCCCGACTGAAAGACCGTCAGATCCTTGCTGCACGCGCCGCTCTTTCACTGCGCCAACCCTTTCAAGCGCAGGCCGCACTCATCGGCATTGATGGTGCCGAAGCCTCTTTAATTTTGGCCCAAGCGAAAGATATGGCCGGGGAATACCGTGAAGCCTCAGAAATTTTCACGCGTAACAATGCCGATGCACAAGCAGTGAGGGCGGCATGGCTCTCAGAGGATTGGCAGGATCTGACATCGGTTGAGACTCCAGGACTGGGCGCGGCTGCGACGTTGGTTCGTCTTTCCCCGGATGTAGATTCGTCAGAATTAGGCCCCCTGGGGCAAGCAAACCGGGCCTTGGAAGAGAGCAGTGCGGCCCGCAATACGCTTGAGCTACTCCTCAACGACCCCGCCGTTCAGATAAGTCCGGATTCCTGACAATTCTCACTGCTCTGGTTACAAAAAATAAATCATGCGCGCTTAACCTGATCATGACCCGCAAAATGCGGATGAATGAGGTGCAGAATGCAATCAGTCCAACGTGGCGTTTTACTGTCGTTTCTGTCCGTCTCTACGAATAGGCGAGCCCGAATGAACAGTTCATTTTCAATTCCGCGCGATGAAGCAGCGCGTACAGGAGCCCTTTCAATCAAGGTCGCTTGTTCTGCTGGTCGGCTGGTTGCCATGCTCACGATGAAATATATCGTGTACTGCGCGCGCGTGACGTGCCGTAAGCGGAAATACCGAAACGCAGGCACTTTAGAAATTACCGTTTCTGCCAATCCCAATCTACCGCTCCCGCGACGGGTCAGTCAGGGGTTGGCAGCATGAAGCTCTCCTTCAATGCTTTGTATCAGCCAACCGTTCTGCTCACTGTCGGCCTGATGACTATTATCGTCATGATGATCTTGCCAATGCCGTCGTGGATTCTTGACATCGGTCTTGCTGCTTCATTCGCGTTGGCAATTCTGATTTTCACGGTGACACTTTTCATTGAACGGCCACTTGATTTTTCGGCCTTTCCTACGATCCTGCTGGCTTCCCTGATGCTGCGTTTGTCTCTGAACGTATCATCGACAAAACTCATCATCGGCGAAGGCCACACAGGGACAGACGCCGCAGGCGAAGTGATTGAAGGCTTCGCCCAATTCGTGATGGGAGGATCCGTCTTTCTGGGCCTCGTAGTCTTTTGCGTGCTTTTGATCGTAAACTTCATGGTCATCAATAAAGGTGCCACACGCATGGCCGAGGTGGGCGCAAGATTCGCGCTCGACGGCATGCCAGGCAAACAGATGGCAATCGACGCCGATATGTCGGCGGGGGCCATTACACACGCGGAGGCCAAAGACCGCCGCGCACAAGAACAGCAGGAAACAACATTCTTCGGGTCTCTCGATGGCGCATCCAAGTTTGTGAAGGGAGATGCAATCGCGGGCTTGCTGATCACTCTCCTTAATCTTGTTGCCGGGCTGATCATGGGCACTTTGGTGCACGGGATGCCAATTGGTGCCGCCTTCGAGACATATGCGATCTTGACGGTCGGCGATGGCCTGGTCTCACAAATTCCTGCCGTGATCATCTCTATCGCGTCCGCTTTGTTGCTCGCGCGTGGCGGCGCAAAGGGATCCACTGATCTCGCCGTATTTGCGCAACTGAGCAAACACCCAGCGGCACTAGCCACAGTGGCGTGTCTGATGACGCTTTTCGCGCTGGTGCCCGGAATGCCCTTTATGCCCTTTATGGCTGGCGCGCTCGGCCTCGGATATCTATCCTACCGGATGTACAAAAAGGCACGGATGGCACCTATCGGGATTGTAGAGGACTCGGCAAAAAATCTTACCCGCGAAAAACCCCTTGGTGATGTTCTAGAGCTTGATGATATCCACGTCGAATTCGCCCCTGATCTGGTCGGCATGGTGCTGGATCCCGGCACTGGCCTCGATGCGCGGATCGTGAACATGCGCACCCATGTCGCATCGGTTTTCGGCATCATCCTGCCTGAGATCCGCCTGACTGATAACCCCGGCCTGCCAGCAGGCACCTATCTATTACGCATTCAGGGCGTCGAGCAGGCCCGCGCCATTCTTAATCCAGATCAGGTGCTGGCGCTCGCGCCGGAAAACATCGCCACGCTGCCCCCCGGCACCGACACCGTCGAGCCGGTGTATGGCGCACCCGCCCGATGGATTAACGTCAAGGACGAAGAGGATGCCGCGATTGCAGGCATCACCCTGATCACCCCGGCCGAGGTTCTGGCCACCCATTTGCTCGAAATCGTGAAGCGTAACTTCCCGCGTTTGCTCACATTGAAATCGCTGCGCCGCCTGCTGGCCGAAATGGTCAATATCTCCTCGCCCCTTCGCGCGGAGGCAAATCGCAAGCTCCTCGATGAACTCATCCCCGACAAGGTGCCGATTGATGTGTTGCACTCCGTCCTACGTCTTTTGCTCGCCGAGCAGGTCTCGATCCGCAATCTGCCTTTGATTCTTGAAGCGACGGCAGAGGCGCGTGGCCAGAATTCCCAGCCCGAAGCGATCTGCGAACTGGTCCGGCAACGTCTCGGCTTTCAGCTGGTCGCCGAAGTGCGCCGCGCGGATGGAACGCTCCCACTGGTACAGCTTGCGCCCGAGTGGGAAGACACTTTCAACGCCTACCAGGTCGATGCGGACCGTGGTCTGGATATCGCCTTGCCGCCCGATCTGTTCAACCAGCTGGCAGACGGCGTTTCCAAGAAACTCAACGACGCCAATCAGAACGGGATCTACCCCGCTCTCGTCACCAACACCCGCCGCCGCCGTTTTCTGCACACCGTCATGCGGGCAAAAGGTATTACATCGCCGGTCCTCTCATTCGAGGAGATCGGGCTCGATGCGCGGCCATCGCTCGTCGGGGTTGTTCCTGCGTGATAGAAGCGCTTGCCCAGATTGCACAGCTCACCGATGCTCTACTGTGGCAGGGTTTTGCTGTCTTTCTGCGGGTGAGCGCGCTCGTAAGCCTGTTGCCTGGCTTTGGCGAACAGTCAGTGCCTGCACGTGTAAAGCTCGGCATCGCGTTGGCCTTTACCATGATCATCGCACCCGCAGTTTCCGCGCCATCATTACCGCTGCAGTTTGAAGCGATCATCTGGATCATCCTGACCGAGATTGTCGCTGGTCTCCTTCTCGGAATCGGGATCCGCTTGTTCATCCTTGCGCTACAAACAGCGGGTTCCATCGCGGCTCAATCCACCTCACTTGCGCAAATTTTGGGAGGTGCGGTGGCCGAACCTGTACCTGCAATGGGTCAAATCCTGGTTATGGGCGGCATCGCACTGGCCTTGATGACCGGGCTCCACGTACGCGTGGCTGAAATGGTTATTCTGTCCTACAACATGCTGCCAATGGGCCAGCTTCCCTCAGGCTCCGACGTATCGCAATGGGGCGTTGACCAGATCCGGCGTGCATTCTATCTGGCTTTCACACTCGCGGCGCCCTTCGTCATATTGTCTACCCTCTATAATTTCGCTCTCGGAGTTATCAACAAGGCGATGCCGCAGTTGATGGTCGCGTTCGTCGGAGCGCCGGTTATCACGGCGGGCGGCCTGATGCTGCTATGTCTTTCTGCGCCTCTTTTGCTGGCGACATGGCTCGAGGCACTCAATAGTTTCATATCCAACCCAATGACAGCCGTTCCATGAGCGACGGCGAAGATCCTGACGACAAGAGTTTTGACGCAAGCCCCCAAAAGCTGCTTGAAGCGCGAAAAAAAGGGGAGGTCCCCAAATCAACTGATCTGCTGACCGCCTGTTCATATCTGGGCTTGCTCGTGGCATTTCTGGGTGCGGGCGCCAGTGGGCTTGCTCATGTCGGCACAGCCATGATGGCATTGATCGATCAGCCCGACACGCTGGCACCGATATTTTTCGGGGGTCGCGCCGCAGCGCCCGCGGCGGGGATTATGGAGGCTGTCGTCTGGGGCCTCGCACCTATTTTTGGGTTGCCTGCCCTAGGCGTCATTCTCGCGATGTTTGCACAACAAGCCTGGGTTTTCGCTCCGAGCAAGCTCGAACCGAAAATCAGCCGTATTTCGGTGTTGTCCAACGCAAAGAACAAATTTGGCCGCGACGGCCTCTTCGAGTTTTTCAAAAGCTTCATCAAGTTGCTGATTTTCTCGATCACCCTCGCGGTCTTCATCTACGTCTGGCTTCCCGAAATGATCGGGGTGCTCCAAACAACCCCCCAAACGGCAATTGCGCTTCTTGCCAAAATTTGTATCGGCTTTTTGGGCATCGTCGTCATCGTGTCCGGCGCGATCGGCAGCATCGACGCGCTGTGGCAGCACGCATCCCATATGCGCAAAAACCGGATGTCGCACAAAGAGGTTATGGACGAGAACAAAAACAGCGAAGGCGATCCCCATCTCAAACAGGAGCGGCGCCAGCGCGCCCTCGTAGCTTCACAGAGCCAGATGATGAAAGATGTTCCCACAGCTGACGTAATTATTGTCAATCCAACGCATTACGCTGTCGCACTCAAATGGAGCCGTTTGCCCGGTGAGGCGCCCGTGTGCGTGGCCAAAGGCGTGGACGAAATTGCAGCCAACATTCGTCGCATTGCCGCAGAAGCTGGTGTCCCCATCCACGCGGATCCGCCGACCGCCCGTGCGCTGCACGCCGCCGTCGAGATCGGGCAACAGATTCGACACGAGGATTACGCACCCGTTGCAGCGGCCATCCGCTTTGCCGAAGATATGCGCCGCCGTGCCAAAGGTGCGCTGTGAGTTCTCTCGATGATCTGGCCAAGATGCGGCAGCTGGTCGAGATAAAATATCGCCAGCAGCAAGAAAGCTTTGCCAGACTGCTTGCACAGGAGGGCCGTTTGCGCACAGCGCTTCAACAGCTTGATGATCACCTTGCTGCCAGCCACAGCAGCGAAGACGGATCTCACAAAGCGATCGGAGCCGATGTTCTCTGGCAGGCCTGGGTCGGGCGCAAAAAGCGCGATCTGAACCTGCAGTTGGCACAGGTTCTGGCTGTCAAGGAACGGCATGTCGCGCAAGTCCGCCGCGCCTATGGCAAAGTGTTGGTGACCGATAATCTGCACGCACTGGCGCGCGCGAAACTGAAACAGAAAATGGCGCAGTCCCAGCTGGACCGCGCCATCACCTCTCGGATGTTCTGATTGGATCAATAGTCTTGGCGAGCAATCTCGACAATCAGGACATCCCGCGCAATGTCCTTGCCCAAATCACGCTCCGCCACTTCCTTCAATGCAGCCCGCAAGCGCCCCAGCACCTGTGCATCGGTGAAATTACCTTCGAAGCCGCCGATATTCGCATGATCAAACAGGATCTGCAAAAAGCTGTCGCGCAGCTTCGGCTCCCGCAGGAAAACAGTTTCGGTCTTGCCCGCCATCACCTCAATACTGAGCGCGAGGACGACAAGGGCAATCACCCGGTCACCCTTCACGATCGGCACTACGAACTGATTGCTAAGCTTAGCAAACTCAGTTGTGCCTACCTTTTCATGCTCGCCATCGGCGTGCTCTGTATGATCTGTCGTTTCCTGATAATCCTCCTCTGCCTTGCTCGCATCATCATTTGCAGCATCCACTGCCGCAAGATCACCAACCGCAACGGGCCGCAGGAAGATCCCCGCACCAACACCGGCACCAATACCAACAAACAGCAAAACCAGCGGAAGAAGTTTTTTGATCATCGGAAGCTCCTGATTAAAACGGCAGCACGGCGTCGAGCACCTGCTGCCCGATGCGCGGCTGCTGCATGTCGCTGATCTGTCCGCGCCCACCGTAAGACACCCGAGCCGACGCGATCTTGTCGTAGGTAATCTCGTTCTGCCGGGAAATGTCTGCCGGGCGGACGAAGCCGGTCACCAAAAGTTCACGCAGCTCGAAATTCACACGCAATTCCTGACTGCCCGAGATCGAAAGAACCCCGTTCGGCAGGACATCGATAACGGTTGCCGCGACCCGTAGCTCCAGTTTTTCGTTGCGCTTTACCGAGCCGTCCCCCGACGAGCTGCTCTGCGAATTGATCCCCACCAGTTCGGCGGAGGACGCTCCTTCGGGAAGCTTTTCATCAAGCCGTTGAGGGATGCCGAACAACCCCGGCAAACTCAGATTTTCGGAGCCGGAGCGGCTGCGGTCCGTTGAATTCGAGATTTCCGCACTCTCGTCGATCTCGATCACGACAGTCAGAATATCTCCGCGCATCACCGCCCGCCTGTCCCCGAGCAGGGACGCCCGGGAGGGCGACCAAAGGGATGCCGCGTCAGCCGCCCTGCGCTCCAGCAAAACAATAGGCAGGCCCGGATCGATCATCGCCCGCGCCTCCGAAGCGTCCTGCGCAGCGGTAAAATCGGGCGTGCTACCGATGTGATCAGCCCGCGCGCAGGCCACTGTCAGGCCCAACACGGCAAATCCTGCAATCTTGAGAGTTGTGTGCATCCGTTCAGTTCCTTACTTTGATCGTGCCGTCATTGAGAACTTGGCCAAACAGCGTCGCACGGGAGCCCAAATTCATAACGCGGATACGGTCGCCAATCGCGCCGCGCTCCAACGCGCGGCCCTCGGTGCTGATGCTGATGCCGTTTGTGCTGTAGCGCAGACCGACAATCTGGTTGCGTTCGATTACCGCAGGCGGACCGATATCACCCACTAAGATCGGCCGCCCTTGATACAGGGCGACCCGCGCCTCCTGCCCGATCACATCCGACAACCGCGAAAAGCCGGTGACCAGATCGCCCGCCGCGAAAGTGACGTCCATCTCGGTGATGATCTGGTTAGGTCGGATCGTTCGTGCGGACACGACGGTTTCCGCGAACGCTGGAAAGGCCAGCAAAGCGGCGGCGGCAACACCAAGCACTCTCATCAGCGCACCTGCGTCGTAGCGCTCATCATCTGATCGACGGCAGAGATGACTTTTGCATTCATTTCATAACCGCGCTGTGCCTCGATCAGCTCAGTGATCTCACGCACCGCATCAACGGAGCTATCCTCCAGATAGCCCTGCCGCAGCGTGCCGAGCCCATCCTGACCCGGCGACGACACAAGAGCAGGCCCAGAGGCTTCCGTCTCGAGGAACATGTTGCTCCCGATGGCCTCCAGCCCTTTGGAATTCGTGAATCCTGTCAGGGTGAACTGGCCCAGCAATTGCCCGCCCGCCGCATCGTCGAAATAGGCATAGACCTCGCCATCGGAATTGATCGAAATGCTGCGCGCATCCGAAGGAATGGTGATTTCCGGCCCAACGGCGTAGCCTTCGGAAGTGACGATCAATCCCTCGCCGGTCCTTTTCAGACCCCCATCACGGGTATAAGCCGTTTGACCGCTGGGCAGCGTCACTTCAAGATAACCCTGCCCTTCGATAGCGACATCAAGATCACCGTTGGTGGCGGATAGCCCGCCTTGTTGTAGATGGATGCTCACTGCAGCGGGCCGCACACCGAGGCCAAGCTGCACCCCCGTAGGCAGCACGGTGCCGTCGGAGGCATTTACCGATCCCGCCCTCGCCATTTGCTGGTAATGCAGATCGGCAAACTCGGCGCGGCGGGCATTGTAGCCTGTCGTACTCATGTTCGCGAGGTTGTTGGAAATCGTCTCGACCCGCATTTGCTGGGCGCTCATTCCGGTGGCGGCGATCTTGAGGGCGCGCATGGGCTCTCTCCTTTAATTGGAATCTGTGAGGGTTTTGACGGCGGCGCGAACGCGCTCGTCCTCGGTTTGCAAAAAGCTCTGGCCCATCTCATAGGCACGCTGGACCTCGATCATCCGCGACAGTTCCAGCAGCGGATTCACATTCGATCCCTCCACGAAGCCTTGGAGCACCCGGGCGTTCTCCGCAGGCTCATCGCCCGCATCGGCCCGAAACATCACACCATCCTCGCGGATCATGCCAAGCGGCTCCAGCGGTCGTACGATAGCCATCTGCCCCAGCGGCGCACCGTCGATGCTCAGTGTTCCATCAGAAGACACCGCGAGCGTGCCCGCACCTGCGGGAACGAACAAAGGCGCTCTCCCATCGTCGAGCACGGGAAAGCCATCCGGCGTGACAAGTTGCCCCTGCGCATCCGGCGAAAATGCTCCCGCGCGGGTAAGCCTGTCTCCCATGGGCGTCTGCACGACGAAGTAACCATCCCCCTCGATGGCGAAATCAAACGTGCTGTTGGTCTGGCGCAGCCCGCCCTGCTCAAACGAGGTTTTACCGACGTTGCCCTGCCCCATCGACAGGGACGCCCCACCCTCAACAGATTTGACGTATTCCGAAAAGATGATACCTTCTGCGCGAAACCCCGTGGTCGCAGCGTTGGCGATATTGTTGGCAACCACCTGCATCTCGCGTTGCAGGCCCGATTGACGGCTCAGGGTGATGTAGCTTGTGCTTTCCATGCTTATCCTCCGATGATGAGCGGGATGATCTGGTCGTGGAAAAACGCCACGAGCGTATTTGTCATGAAGTGCATCGACATCCAGAAAACGACGGCGATCGCAGCAAGTTTAGGCACGAACGTGAGGGTCATTTCCTGGACGGATGTCAGCGCCTGAACCAGGCCGATGGACACACCCGAAACGAGCGCGGCGACGAGGATAGGCAAAGAGATGAGAAATGCGACCCAGAGCCCCTGACGCAAGGTGTCAAAGAACACCAGTTCGTCCATCATTGTGCGCCGCCCCCCATCAAACCGGCATCCGCAGTATTTCCTGATAGGCCTCGACGACCTTGTTGCGCACGCTCACAGCCGTCTCGACGGCAAGTTCGGTTTGCGCCAAGGCCTGAACCAGTGCATGCGGATCAACGTCGCCCATCATATTCGACTGCGCGATCTGCTCCGATTTCGCGAGGGTCGATGCGAAATCGCCCGCGACGTTGCGCAAGGAGGCCGCAGCGCCTCCTTCTCCCTCGGCGGGTGTCGTCGCCGGTTTGGCGGATGTGTAGTTCTGGATCGCGGAGAGTGATTTCAATTCCATTCTGGAACTCCTTTGTATGTGGGGTGACCCGTTGGTCGCCAGCGGGCTGGTTTGGACGTTAATCGCGCAATAGCTGCATCAAACTGCTCGACATTTTCCTGGCCTGATCGAACATTTCGAGGTTCGCCTCGTAGCTACGCTGGGCTTCGCGCGCATCTGCCAGCTCGATCAGAAGGTTTACGTTGGAGCCTGAATACTGCCCCGTTTCATCCGCCAGCGGATGCGCAGGATCATAGATTTTCGAAAGCTCCGTCTGGTCGAGGCGCACGCGCCCCACCGAGACCTCGGAAATACGCTCCCCCTGCCCTAGCGCCGTCTCGAAGGAAACGAGCTTGCGGCGATAGCCCGGCGTGTCGACGTTAGAAATATTCTCGGAAAGGTGGCGCAGGCGTTCAGCCTGAGCCTGCATGCCGCTGGCCGAGACGGAACGGGCGGAAGAAAAATCGGACATAAAGGTGTTTCCTATCTTGTACGCGACGCGGCGCGCAGCACGTCGAGGGAGGATTTGTAGATCGCCAACGCACGGTCATGGTGGCTCTTTGCCTGCGCAGCTTTGAGCAGCTCATTCTCGAGCGTGATCGTGTTTCCATTGGGATTGTCGCTGCCGCGCATATCGATCACAGCCATTTGCGCGGGGCCGGTAGAACCGTTCAGATGGCCCTCCCGCGTCGCCCGCTGGTGTCCCGCGGCATTGGGGGCGGCATATATCTCTGCAAAGGGCAGCATCTGCCTGCCCACATAACCGGGCGTATCCGCGTTGGCCACGTTTTGAGAAATCAGCGCCTGACTCTGCGCTGCATGCCCTGCCATGGCCGAGGCGGTCTGAAAGACAACTAGATTTTCGAACATCGGGATTCTCCCTGCTGCAATTTCAATCAATGCTTAAGGGTGATTCCTTTAGAAACAGTGAGCAGCAGACAAAGGAACACCATGACAGATGCTTCACTTCTCGAAGGGCTCGTTGCCCATATCGCCGATTTGCGCGCCGTGCGTCCCGTCGGGCGTGTATCGCGCGCCGATGGCGCAGCACTGCACATCGCGGGATTGACCGGCGATGCCTCGATCGGAGATGGATTGCAGGTATACCGCAAGCGCGGGGCCCACCTCCGCGGCGAAGTGGTGCAAATCGTCGGCGATACGCTGGTAATGCTCGCCGAGGCACCGCCAGAAGGGGTCAGCCTCAATGACCGCGTTACCCTTCTATCGGCCCCAGTTATCGCACCCTCGCCTGCGTGGCTGGGACGCATCATTGATCCCGCCGGAAAGCCGCTGGACGGCAAGCCCCTGCTGCGCGGTGCTCTTGCCCGCAGGCTGCTTTGTCCTCCGCCCCATGCGGCACAGCGACGGCCCTTTGGTCCGCGCCTCAGCACCGGGCTTGCCGTGACGAACACGATGCTGCCGCTGGTGAAAGGACAACGAATGGGTCTGTTTGCCGGCTCTGGTGTCGGCAAATCAAGCCTATTGGGTCAATTCGCCCGCCATATGAACGCCGATATCGTCGTGATCGCGATGATCGGCGAACGGGGCCGGGAACTGCGCCATTTCGTCGATGAAGTGCTGGGGGCCGAAGGCCTGTCGCGCGCTGTTGTGGTCGCCGCGACGTCTGATCAATCTCCGCTGCTGCGCCGCCGCTGCGCCTGGACCGCGATGGCTGTTGCCGAACATTTTCGCGATGCAGGGCAGTCGGTGCTTTTTCTGGCCGACTCGATTACCCGCTTTGCCGAAGCGCACCGCGAGGTCGCCGTCGCAGCAGGTGAAGCGCCGGTATTGCGGGGCTTCCCGCCATCCACGACACATCTGATCACTTCACTGTGCGAACGCGCGGGTCCCGGCATGGGCACACAGGGCGATATCACAGCCTTGTTCAGCGTGTTGGTCGCAGGTTCCGATATGGATGAGCCAATTGCCGACATTCTGCGCGGTGTGCTCGACGGCCATATAGTGCTCGACCGGACAATTGCAGAGCGTGGTCGGTTTCCTGCAGTAGATGTCCTGCGCTCCGTGTCTCGCAGCTTGCCCGCCGCGGCAACCGCGCGCGAGAATGCATTGCTGGGAATGACCCGGAAGATGCTCAGCCTCTACGACGCCAACGCTATGATGATCAGGGCTGGCCTGTACACTCACGGCAGTGATCCGGAAATCGACAAAGCTATTCAGCTTTATCCCGAAATAGACGTGTTTCTGGCAAAGCAAGAGGCTGACGATCCGCAGCGGAGCTTCAGTCAGCTGGAGCTGATCCTGCGGCGGGCCGGCCTCAGTGTCAGCTAGCGTCCCTGCAACAGTGTCAGCGCAATCGCATTGGACGAGAAGCTGTTGTTAAATTGGGAAATCTGCTCGCGCACAACGTATTTTGTGATCAGATCCTGCACCTTGGCAGGATCGCTGAAAACGCTCAGATCATCTGATCCGAATTCCTTGTTCGCGCGCTCCTTGAATACCTTCAGCTGCTGGTCGATGTCGATCTGCCCGAACGCTTTGGGTAGATTGAGCGCCTTTTCGAACAGCGTGCGCAGCGGTGGCTCCCCCATGAGAGTGAACCATTTGGCGTCGTTCGACATATCTTCCTGCGCGAGTAGCCCCATCTCGCGCTGAGCATAAAGAGCGAACCGCATCGCTTCGTTCTGCTCGCCCGCAGCCACTTCAAATTCAATTGCCTCGAACCTGTCGATGATCGCCTCGGCAAACACCGTCTCCCCGACTTTGAGAAACTCGCCGGGGCCAAATCCGAAAGCCTGCGACATCTCCTTGTAGCGCGGGTCACTAAAACGATTTGCCAGAGCGTCCTCGTTGACAGACCCCTCCTCGAGAATCTTGCGGATAAAATACTGGCTGTTGATATCATCTTGCAGCCCGAATGCGCCCAGCGCCACCGCCAGCAGGCGGCGATCCTTGACCAGATCCTCCGCTGTTTCGATCTTGCCGATGTTCTCGCGGAAGTAATCACTCGAGCGTTGGAGTGCTGCGCCCTGCGTAAAGGCTTTGAACTGGTTGTCGTAAGTTGCCTGCAAAAACCGCCAACCACCCAAGCCGCTCAGAGGAATGACAGGCTGGAACATCAGATGGGCCGCACGGCCAACAGCCGTTCCTCGCGCGGCAGCAATGCGCGCAATGCCTTGAGCGTGCGATAATGCTGCCTTTCGATGATCGCCTGACTGGCCTCCGCCAGCATTTGCCGACTGTCGGGATCGGTGAACACCTGGCTCAGCTCTTCGACCTGACGCAGCAACGGCAAATGCGCGCTCTCTGCATCTTTGTCACCCGACAAAACAAGTTGTACAGCGAACAAGGCGCGCCGCACGGGTGTCTTTGTATCTTCGGGATGAATGGCATCACGCAAGCGCAGGATTTTCGCATCCGGCGTCATGATGGCAAGGCGGCTGCGGCGGTCGCCGTTTTCGATCACAGCACCGTTGATCAACACCCGCTCTTTCGGACCCAGTTTCAGGACAAGACCGCTCATGTTGGTTTCCAATCTATTTCAGACCGCGCAGGATCGCGGTATTTACCTCGACAAGGGGTGCCGCAGATTCAGTGCGCGCGATAACCTTGCGGGTGTGGTGTTCGGTAAATTCAGCCAGATAGATCAGGCGCGCGCGCAAATCGTCGGGCAGCAGGTTATCGCGATGCGCCACATCCAGCGCCAGCTTGCGCCAGAGCGTCCGGTTCTCATGCATCGCATGCACCAGCTTGTTGAAGTCCTTGGTCTCTATTGCTGTTGCCAGGCGCGATGTAATCCGGGCAATCACGTCATATTCGGCGCGGCGCGCTGATTTAAGCGGCGCGGCTGTCGGTGCATATCCCTGATGGGCAAGTGTCGATGCGTTCACGTGGTGTCCCTACTCATTAATGGCATTGTAGGGGACGCGCGCACGCGCCCCCGACGGCTTTCAAAAACCCGTACTTTAGCGGAAGAGGGACAGGATCGTCTGTGGTGCCTGGTTGGCGATCGACAAGGCCTGAACACCCAGCTGCTGCTGTGTTTGCAGCGCCTGAAGTTTGGCAGATGCGGCCTCCATATCCGTATCGACAAGTGCGCCAATGCCGGACTGAACGCTATCAGAGAGCTTGGAGACGAAAACAGACTGGTCATCCAGTCGCTTTGCAGAGGAGCCAAGCGCAGCTGCACCGTTGATCGCCGCCGTCAGCATGGTCTGAATCGCTGTCAACGCTGTCCCGGCAGTGACGGTGGACGCAACGACCGGGATGTTCGTGCCCGTGGTATCGACGTTCCCTTCAAAGTTTGCGCTCAAAACAGAAATCGTCGAGACGGTAGCGGCTGCCGGGCCGTTACGGGTGATGCTGGAGGCAACGGTCAGACTGGTCGTACCGGCACCGCCGGCATCAACATCCGTTTTCAGGAGATTCACACCGTTGAACTGTGAGTTTGCGATGATGCCCTGAATTTGAGCCTTTTTCGCAGTCATATCCGCCTCGATCTTTGCGAAATCAGCCGTTTCCGACTGACCGCTGATCGCAAGGGCGCGCATCTCCTGGAGGGTCGTGACGATCTGCTCTGCCCCCGTCGAGGCAACTGCAACTGTCGATTGCCCGACTGCGAGCGAATCTTTGATTGCATCGTATCCCGTTACGTCAGATTCCATCACTTTGGAAATCGCCCAGACAGAGGCGTTATCCTTTGCCGTGTTGATGTCTTTCCCGGTTGAGATGGCATTTTGAGTATCTGTCAGGTTGGTGTTGATTGATTTCAGCGTCTGCAATGCAACCATTGCGCCGTTGTTTGTAAGAATGCTCGACATTGAAGCATGTTCCTTTCGATGAGGCGCTTTACGCCCGGGTAACGTCCGCACATGATCGGACAGGAATGCCATTCTGACGTATGCAGCCCCTTCCTGAGAGCGCCGCGCCACCCGGTTTCGGATGCATCGCCACCATGCTCGTCTCACGCTTTCGAAAGTCTTAATCTCCCAAATGCCTCTGTCGTGCATTTTAATAAACTGGCCCGCACAAGACGAAGCACGGGCCGATGACTCATATATATGCAGCGATTTCAGGCGCGCTTCTCTACTTTCGGCACTGCCGCCATTTCGACTCTGAGCTTGCGGCCGCGCGCATCGTAGGTATCGAGTGCCGTCCGGACCTGACGCAATGCGGCGAGCCGTGCGGCAACTGCCCTGATTCCATCCAGCGCGCCATCCAGCAGCAGCTGATTGCGCTGGAGCTTGCCCTCCAGCGGCGTGATCTGGTCGCGATTCGCGGCAACGTCGCTCAGCAAAAGCGCGACCAGCTGCTCCTTTGCCGGCAGCAACGTGCCTAATCCCTCCAGATCGCCTTCCAGAAGAAACGCGCGCTCCTGCTCCAGCAAGGAATCAAGCCGGGAAAAATCAGTGGTTTCAGATGTCATTTTCTTGTTCCTTCAATGCTTCGAACAATGATTGCGCCAGCCCGATGCCACCGCCTTTTACGATGTATTTTGCCTGCTCCTGTATGAGGAACGAGCCAAACTGTTGCTCTCCGGCGCCACCGCCGAAGCTTTCGCTGGTCTGACCGAGGCCCGCAGATTGCAGCATCTCTGCCAGAAAGACGGCCTCTAGGTTTTGCGCCGCCTCCATCAGCGCCGCCTCACGCGGGGGCAGGACAGAGCCGACCGCCGACGCGGCAGGGGGAATCGGGATCATTGGGAATACTCCTTAAATTGAGTGGATTTTCCCGATCATGAGCCCAAAGCAGTAAACAACCGGTAAGGAAGCCTGTGCTTAAGTGGCCAAGATCGAGGCAGAACCCCGAAAGGCGCGCACATGAATTTTCCCGTTGGACATATCGGTCAATCCGCAAAGGCCACTGTTAATCTCGCCTTGGGAGGGCCCGCTCAATCCGCCCTGGAAAAGCAAGGCACAGCATCACAGGATTCCCGGCGACCCAGAAACGACCAGTCTGAGTTTGCCGCGCTCTTTGCAGGAATGCCCGATCAGATGCCCACAGCAGATACCGCGTCAGGAGCGGAACAGCAAAACGGGCCGCGTGAAGACGCGCGTGCCGTCTCCGTCGGCAGCACTGCCACAGCTGAACCAAACGGAGGCGAGAGGGCTCAGTCAGACCGGTTTGCTGCTGAAAAGACAGTATTTCCAAGGTCTGCGCAGGCTCCGGTTTCCGCTGGATCTGACACGCGACAATCCTCCAACAACAGCGGTGCGGCACCTTTTACAACACCACATTCCATTGCAGATACCAAAATTACAATGCCCTCGGAAGGAACGGAGACGTTGGACGAGAGCGGTACTTACGCTGCCATCTTTGGACAAATGCACAGAGGCACAGGGCTTCCTGAAGCGACCATCGAGGCCAAGCCAGAGTACGAGCAGAAATCCGCCCTGAAAAAAGACGGCATGGCCGCTCTGACGCTCCCCTCAGGATCAGGAACGACGCCACTACAAGCGGTGCCCTCTGTTCCAGACGGTGGAGCAACTGCGGAAGGGATCTCGGGGAGCGCACAGTCAAGCGCGGCGCTTGCTTCGACAGGAGACGCATCAGCCCTGCAGAACACTCCCCCCGCGCGTGCGGCCTCCTCTTTTGCGCAAATCGTTGGGCAGACCTTTCTGCCGTTGGCCTCAAATAGCACTGAAAAGCCCATGATGACGGATAAGGAGGCTGCACTTGGCGAAGCGGCGCGGCTTCACAAAGCCGCCAGATCCAAGCCCGCGCCAGAGGCGCAGCTGCAACGCCCGGCAGGTGACATAGGTGCGCAGCGAGAGCCCAATCAAACCATCGCACCTCCTTCAAATCCGACCACGCCGCAGCCTGCTAGTCCGTCCGGTCTAACTTTGGTAAAGGCCGACGCAGGCAGTTTCACGACAGATATCCAAAGCAAAATCGAGGGGGCTCATTCTTCGCTGGCCTCCTCGGACACGCCAGAGGTTTTCAATTGGGATACGGCGCGCGCAGCCATACCGCCGACCGGCACAACGGGCCTTCGGGCTGATCTAACCCCCCATATCGCTCGGCAACTGGTCGACGTGATGGCGCAGGCGGCCCACCGGCCCACCGAGATCGCCCTCTCGCCGCAGGAGCTTGGCCGTGTCCGGATGTCCGTCGTCGCGGAGGATGGTGCCATCACGGTCAGCATCATTGCAGAGCGGCCAGAAACGCTTGATCTGATGCGTCGGCATATCGACCAGCTTGGCCAGACCTTCAAAAGCATGGGCTACGAGTCGATCAGCTTTGCCTTCGGGCAAGGGGCCGACTCTGGCGATCATGCAGGTTCTGGTCCGGGCGGTGACCCTTCATCCGGCGGCCAGCAGGCGACTGCCACGCCCGATGAATCTACCATAATCCATCTTGATGCGGCGCCGGCGCGCGGCGTCGATGTTCGCTTGTAAGGAGCCCTCATGATTTCCCCAACCCTCTCTTCCTCCGCCACAGCAAGCGTTTCGGGCGCTACGGCCTCCTCTCCACAGGCAAAGGCCGTTTTGTCGTCCGATTTCGAGACGTTCATCAAGATGCTCACGACGCAGGCCAAATATCAGGATCCGCTGGAGCCGCTAGACAGTTCGGAATATGCCGCACAGCTCGCCCAGTTCTCGATGGTCGAGCAACAGGTGCTGTCGAATGACCTGCTCACCGCGCTGGCAACGCAGCTCAGCAGCGGCAATATGGGACAGATGGCCGGCTGGATCGGGATGGAGGGGCGCACGTCTGCGGCAGTCCCCTTTGACAATACGCCCATTACGGTCCTGCCCACGCCGCCAGTCGGGGCGCAAGCGATGGAGCTTGTCGTCTATGATTCGCAGGGGCGTGAGGTGGACCGAGGCGCGCTTCCTGTCTCCTCCGATCCGGTGCTCTGGGCGGGCGTCCAGCAAAACGGCCAGGCTGTCACACCAGGGCTCTACCGATTCGAGATTGAAGCAACCGGTGTGAACGGCATTGCCCTGCCCTCATCACGGGCGGATACCTACGCGCGCATCGTCGAAGTGCAAAACATCGGCAATGAAGCCCAAGTCATTTTCGAGGGCGGTACCGCCGTTGCGGCGCATGAGATCACGGCGTTGCGCGCGGGCAGCTAGCGGTCTGCCAGCATGAAGGCGCCGTAAGCAAAAGGCATCACTGCCCGGCGCCAACGGCCCAACTCAAATCGCCGCAGCGGCGCACGTAGAGCGTTGGGATAGGGCATATCGGGTACGCGCCCCTGCACGAGCTCCGCGAGAAGCGCGCCGCCGTAGCTGCCCATGGCAACGCCGTTGCCATGGTAGCACAGGCCAACCCAAAGGCCTTCCTGTGCAGGCACCGCGCCGACGAAGGGAAGCCTGTCGCGCGCGAGACACACCATCCCTGACCAGCTGTGCGTGGTTTCAACTCCACGCCATGCGGGGAACATCGCATCGAAATCAGCGCGGATCCGCGCCCTTGCGCGCTCTTCAGCCCGTGCGCCGGTAAACACGCCCCCGCGCATCCCGAAAAGGAACCTGTTGTCCGGCATCAGCCGGAAATAATGCAGTAGATTGCGCGTATCATACGCCATCTGACGGCTCGTCCATCCTGCGGCTTCAAGCTCGGATGGCATCAAGGGACGGGTCACGATGACGTTCGACTGGCTCGGGAGATACCGCGCTGCCAGCCAGTCGGGGAGATCCTCCGAGGAATATCCATTGCTCGCCACGATCACCTGATCGGCCTGCACCAAGTGGCCGCTTGTTTGCAGGCACCAGCCGTCCTTGCCCTTCTCGAGACTTGTCACGACGCTGCCCTCGTGCAGCCGCGCGCCTGATGCGGTGGCGGCTGCGGCAAGCCCACGCAGATATTTGCGCGGGTTAAGCGCAAACCCTGCATTGATCGTCAGCGCTCCGTGGAACGGACCCGCCATGCCATGGTCCGCGAGGTCGGCTGTGCTGTGCATCTGGTGGCTGACGCCATAGTTTTCCGCAAGCCGGGCGGCCTCCGCCATTAATGCGGCGCAGTCTTTGGGGCGGTGCGCGAGGATCGTCTCGCCATCGGAATGGCGATCGACGTCCAGTTCTGCTTCGCCGATGATACGCTCAACAAGCCCTATCGCAGCCAGTTCGCTGCGTCTGAACGCGATTCGCCCACCCGCGCCAAAGCGGCTATCGAGCGCCGCATCGCCCAGCATGCCGCCACCCAGGCAACAAAACCCACCGTTGCGCCCCGAAGCACCCCAGCCGACTCGCTCCGCCTCGAACACGGTCACGGACACGCCCGCGCGCGCGAGATGCAGGGCGGCGGACAGTCCGGTAAACCCCGCGCCGATGATCGCGACATCCGTGCGCGCACTGTCAGCGCAGGGAGGATATGCGGGAATGTCCGCCGTGGCATCCCACCAGCAGCCCTCGCGCGGACCCTCACCATAGGCATAGGCGCCGAACAAGCGTTTCACGCGGAGCGCTCTGCGGCCTGTGCATCCTTTTGCGCGCGCACGGCGCTGCGTTTTGAAATGAGCGATGCTGTAATCACACCGATGGTTACAATCCCGATCATCAGGGTCGAAAGCGCGTTGATCTCCGGGGTGACGCCCAGCCGCACAGAACTCCAGATCTTGATCGGGAGTGTGGTTGAGGACGGCCCGGAGACGAAGGACGCGATTACGAGATCATCGAGGCTGAGCGTGAACGCCAGAAGCCAGCCAGAAATTACCGCAGGTGCGATGATCGGCAGCGTCACGAGGCGGAACGCATCGAAGCGGGTGCACCCCAGATCGAGAGCGGCCTCTTCAAGCGAGCGGTCGAAACTGACGAGGCGCGAGGAGACCACGACCGAGACGAAACACATCGCGAATGTGGTGTGGGCCAGCACGATAGTGAGGATCCCGCGGTCAAGCCCGATGCCGATGAAGAGCAGCAGCAGCGACAGGCCGGTTATGACTTCGGGCATCACAAGCGGCGCGTAGATCATGCCGGAAAATAGGGTGCGTCCGAAGAATTTACCGGAGTTGACCAACACATAGGCCGCCATGGTCCCCAGGATCGTGGCGAGCGTGGAGGACATCACGGCGACTTTAATGGTGATCCATGCAGCGCTCAGAAATGCCTCGTCGCGCAGCAACTCGCCGTACCACTGGGTCGAGAACCCTGCCCAGACTGTGACGAGGCGTGAAGAATTAAAACTGTAGATCACGAGTAGAAGCATTGGGAGGTAGAGGAACGCAAAGCCGAGGGTCAGGCTTGTGACGTTGAAGGTGCTCAGGCGTTTCATGTGTCCGCCTCCGCCTGCTTTTGCTGATTGCGCTGGAAGAGCACGATGGGCACGATCAGGATCAGCAGCAGGATCACGGCCACGGCGCTGGCCACCGGCCAATCGCGATTGTTGAAGAATTCTTCAAAGAGCACTTTACCGATCATCAGCGTGCCAGATCCGCCGAGCAGCGAGGGGATCACAAATTCACCCAGCGCGGGGATGAACACAAGAAAGCAGCCCGCTATGATCCCATTTTTCGAGAGCGGCACTGTCACCAGCCAGAAGGCGGAGAGGCGCGAGCAACCGAGATCTTCTGCGGCCTCAATGAGGCTGTCATCCAGCCGGTCCAGCGCGGCATAGATCGGCAGGATCATGAACGGCAGATAGGTATAGACGATACCGATGTAGACGGCAGTATTGGTGTTTAGGATCGTCAGCGGCGTAGAGATCAGGCCGGTCCACAGCAAAAACTGGTTGAGGAACCCTTCGTTGCTCAGGATGCCAATCCACGCATAGACGCGGATCAAAAACGAGGTCCAGAACGGCAGGATCACCAGCATCATTAGCGTGGCGCGCCATTCGGCCGGCGCGCGGGCCATCCCATAGGCCATCGGATAGCCGACAAGCAGCGTCAGCGACGTCGAGATCAAAGCGATCTGCAGGCTGCTGATATAGGCTTTGTAGTAGAGATCATCGGTGGTCAGAAAGATGAAGTTCTCGAAATCGAGGCCGCGGATCAGCGCGCTGAAACCATCCTTGATCGTGGGCGTATAGGGCGGGATTGCGAGGGCGATGTCCGAGAGGGAAATCTTGAAAACGATCAGGAAGGGCACGAGAAAGAGCGCCAGCAGCCACGTATAGGGCAGTGCGATGAGGGCAAAGCGGCGCATCAGAGGGGGGCCTGAAAGAATGCCCGATGTTTCTCGAGCGAAACGTTCGTGGTTTTTAATAACCTACTGATAACCACCGTCAGCGCTCCAGCAACACGCCGGCCGTGGCGTTCCAGCGGATCCAGACGGGATCTTCCCAAGTAATGTCCCGGCGCGAAAGGCGGCGGGTGTTGGCGGTTTGTGCCTTGATGATCTGTCCGCCCGGAAGCTCGACATGGTATGTGCTGAGGTTTCCAAGATAGGCAATGTCGAGGACCTTGCCCTGCACCGCGTTCTCCGCCTCATCGGGCTTTGCCTTGGTGATGGAGATTTTCTCGGGGCGAATGGCGAGATGGCATTCCTGCCCGTCCGTGAACGGCCGGTCGGACGTGGCCAGAATAGGTGCCTGATTGACGCCCCAGTCGACGAAATACTGATCAGGGCCCGCCGGTTTTGCGGTGCCTTTGATGATGTTTACATCGCCGATGAAATCGGCAACGTAGACGGAATTGGGCGCCTCATAGATGCCACCGGGAGTGGCGACCTGAATAATGCGCCCTTCGTCCATCACAGCCACGCGGCTGGCGACGGTCATCGCTTCTTCCTGATCGTGGGTGACGATCACGAAGGTGGTGCCGGTGGTTTCCTGAATGTCCATCAGCTCGAACTGGGTCTCCTGCCGCAGCTTCTTGTCGAGCGCGCCCAGAGGCTCGTCGAGAAGCAGCAGCTTGGGCCCTTTGGCGAGGCTGCGGGCGAGCGCCACACGCTGGCGCTGGCCACCCGAAATCTGGTGCGGCTTTCGGCGCCCGAATTTCTCCAGCCGCGTCAGCTTGAGCATTTCGGCCACGCGGGCGTCGAGCTTGTCTTTGGGGAGTTTGTCGCGGCGCAAGCCGAAGGCGATATTCTCGTAAACGCTCAGATGCGGAAACAACGCGTAGGACTGGAACATCATATTCACGGCGCGCTTGTTGGGCGGCACATTTGCAATGTCCTGACCGGCAAGCTCGATGGAGCCACTCGAAACGTTCTCGAAGCCTGCGAGCATGCGCATCATCGTGGTTTTACCGCAGCCGGACGGGCCGAGCAGCGCAAAGAATTCTTTCTCGTAGATGTCCTGGCTCAGACTATCGATAGCGACGAAATCACCGAACCGTTTGGTCACGTCCTTGAACCGGATCAGCGGCTTTTCGTTCGGGTTGTCCCAGGGAGCAAACTGATTGTCCCAGGTATCCGGTTTTGGTTTCGCCACAAGATCACCCCGTTAAATGAAGGCAGATGGGACAGGGCCGTGCGGCCCTGTCCTTTCGATCACCGCGTTTTAGGTACCGGATTTGATCTTGGTCCAGCTGCGCGTCACGACGCGCTGCACTTTTGGCTCGTAGGGCGTGGTGGTGAACAGATTGTTCAGCGTCGCCTCGTCGGGGTAGATGGCCGGATCACCGATCACGTCCTCTACAAGATACTCCTGCGATGCCTTGTTGCCGTTGGCGTAATAGACATAGTTTGACGCCGCCGCCATATTTTGCGCATCCATGATGAAGTTCAGGAAGATGTGCGCATTCTCGACGTTTGGCGCGTCGACGGGAATAGCCATCTGGTCAAACCACATCTGCGCACCTTCTTTGGGTGCGTGATAGGCGATCTCTACCCCGTTATCGGCTTCGGCCGCACGGTCCCGCGCCTGAAGGATATCACCTGACCAGCCGACCGCGACGCAGATATCGCCGTTGGCAAGCGCGTTGATATATTCAGAGCTGTGGAACTTCTGGATGTAGGGGCGGATCTGCATCATGACCTCTTCGCCCTTTGCGAGCACTTCGGGGTCTTTGCTGTCAGGATCCTCGCCGATGTATTTCAGCGCCATCGGCATCATCTCTGCGGGGGCATCGAGGAAGTGCACGCCGCAATCGGCCAGCTTGGACATGTTGTCGGGGTTGAGCACCAGTTCCAGCGAGTCGATCGGTGCATCCTCACCGAGAATTTCGCGCACTTTGCCCACATTCGCGCCAATCCCCGTGGTGCCCCACATGTAGTTGATCGAGTAGGCGTTGTCGGGGTCATACTGCTCTGTCCGGCTCTCCACGACGTCCCACATGTTCTCGATGTTGGGCAGTTTGGACGTATCGAGCTTCTGGAACGCGCCTGCGGTGATCTGGCGCTGGAGGAACGTGCCGGAGGGTACAACCACGTCATACCCCGAACCGCCCGCGAGCATTTTAGTCTCCAGCACTTCGTTGCTGTCGAACACGTCATAGATGAGGTCTATGCCGGTTTCTTCCTCGAATTTGGCCAGCAGCGACTCGTCGATGTAGTCGGACCAGTTGTAGACCCGAACTTCGTTGGCCAACGCGGCGCCCGTCATCAGCGCTGCAGCCGCCGTACTGGCAAAAAGTGTTCTAAACATTATGAAGCTCCCACAAGTGACAGCCGGTTTTCTCCGGCATTGCAGTAAGGGTGACCAAATTTTGCGCGCCTTGCCAAGGCGATTCATATCACCGGGACCCGTTCCGCGCGATTTCTGCGCAAAAATTGATCGCCCAGATGGGGGAATGGTGCGGCTGTCTGATTGACCGCGCAGGAATTTGATCATATTTTAAGGTCAGCCAATCTTTAGCCTATAGGGGCCTTTTATGACAACTGTTTCGAACCATCTGCCAACCGCAGAATTGCAGGCGCTGGACGCCGCCCACCATATGCATCCGTTCACCACGAACGACGAGCTGAAAGAGCGCGGCGTGCGGGTGATCACGTCGGGCAAGGGAATTTACCTGCGCGACAGCGAGGGCAACGAAATTCTTGATGCGATGGCGGGCCTGTGGTGTGTGAACCTCGGCTACGGCCGTGACGAGCTCGTGAACGCGGCAACGCGCCAGATGAAGGAGCTGCCGTTCTACAATACCTTTTTCAACACCACGCACACGCCAGCGATCTCGCTGGCCGCGGAGCTGGCAAAGCTGGCGCCCGAGGGGTTGAACCACGTTTTCTTTGCGGGTTCCGGCTCAGAGGCGAATGACACCAATCTGCGCATGGTGCGTGTCTATTGGGCCGAGAAGGGCCATCCAGAGAAATCGCACGTCATCAGTCGGCTGAACGGCTATCACGGCTCGTCCATGGGCTCCGGCTCCATGGGAGGGATGACCTATATGCATGCGCAGGGTGGTATGCCTATCCCAGGCATACATCACATCGGGCAGCCCGACTGGTATGCGGAAGGGGGCAGCCACACGCCCGAAGAGTTCGGCCTTGCGCGCGCGCAGGAGCTGGAAGCGAAGATTCTAGAGCTGGGCGCAGAGCATGTCGCCGCGTTCATCGCGGAGCCGGTGCAGGGTGCCGGCGGTGTGATCGTGCCACCCAGCACCTATTGGCCCGAGATCCAGCGGATCTGTGACAAGTACAATGTGCTGATCATCGCCGACGAAGTGATCTGCGGCTTCGGGCGCACGGGCAACTGGTTCGGCTCCACCACGATGGGGATCAAGCCGCACATCATGACCATCGCGAAGGGGCTCAGCTCCGGCTACGTGCCCATCGGCGGCTCGATCGTGTGTGACGAGATCGCGGAGGTGATCAATGCCATCGAGTTCAATCACGGCTACACCTATTCCGGCCATCCCGTCTGTGCGGCTGTGGCGCTGGAAAATCTGCGCATCATGCAGGACGACAATATTCTTGACCACGTGAACAATGTCGCCGCACCCGCGTTCCGCGCCGTTCTAGACAAGCTTGCCGAGCATCCGCTGGTGGGCGGCCTGAACGTGAGCGGGATGATGGCCTCGCTGCCGCTGACCCCGCATAAAGAGAGCCGCGCGAAATTCGCGATGGACACGGGCACCGCGGGTTTCATGTGCCGCGAGCGTTGTTTTGCCAACAATCTGGTGATGCGCCACGTGGGCGACCGGATGATCATTTCACCACCGCTGGTGATTACCCCAGAGGAGATCGAGGTGTTCCATACTCGCGCAAAACTGGCGCTGGATGACACCTACAAGGCGCTCAAAGACGGCGATATGCTGAAAGCCGGCTCATAAAACAGCGATCCGGACGCGTGGAATCGCGTCCGGATTGGCTATCTCAAAGGCAATTTGCCTGAATTTGGTGAAATTATAGATAATCTGCCTTGAATCCCCGCCTTTTGGCCCATTCTGCTGTTATCCAGTTGCAAAACACGAGTGGCATGCGCTTAGTTACCGCTAGTGTTGAACATAACAAGCTTACAGGGAGCCATAGATTTGGCCGATACCAAAAGCAGCGATGCCTTCGTCGCGTTCGATCGCGTTCAGAAAAGCTATGATGGCGAGAACCTTGTCGTCAAGGATTTGAACCTCAGCATGCCGAAGGGCGAGTTTTTGACGATGCTTGGACCCTCGGGTTCCGGCAAGACGACCTGCCTCATGATGCTGGCGGGATTCGAGACCGCCACCTACGGCGATATCCGCCTCGACGGCGTGTCGATCAACAACATCCCGCCGCACAAACGCGGCATCGGCATGGTGTTCCAGAACTACGCGTTGTTCCCGCATATGACCGTGGCCGAGAACCTCTCGTTCCCGCTTGAAGTCCGGAAAATGGGCAAGTCGGTGCGCGAAGAGAAGATCAAGCGCGCACTCGATATGGTCCAGATGGGCGATTTCGGCGGACGGCGCCCGGCACAGCTTTCGGGCGGCCAGCAGCAGCGGATCGCACTGGCGCGCGCGCTGGTTTTCGAGCCGGAGCTGGTTTTGATGGACGAGCCTTTGGGCGCGCTCGACAAGCAGCTGCGCGAGACGCTGCAATTCGAGATCACAAAGCTTGCACATGATCTGGGAATTACAGTGGTCTACGTGACGCACGACCAGACAGAAGCGCTGACCATGTCAGACCGCGTTGCGGTTTTCGACGACGGCCGGATCCAGCAGCTGGCCCCGCCGGACAAGCTCTATGAGGAGCCCGAGAACAGTTTCGTCGCTCAATTCATCGGCGAGAACAACACGCTCGAAGGCGTGGTGAAGGAAATCAAGGGCGGCCTTGCCATGATCCAGCTCGACAGTGGCGAGCTGATCGAGGCCAAGCCGATCAACGTGACAAAAGCGGGCGAGCGTACCCGCGTGTCGATCCGCCCCGAGCGGGTCGAGTTCAACAAGGAGCGGATGCGCGAAGGCGCGTTCACCCTCAAGGCCGAAGTGTTGGAATTCATCTATATGGGTGACATCTTCCGCACACGCCTTCGCGTCGCCGGTAAGGACGATTTCGTCGTCAAAACCCGCAACGCCCCTGACCAGCAGCGTCTGGTCCCCGGCACCCAGATCGAAATCGGCTGGTTGCCCGAAGATTGCCGCGCGCTGGACGCCTGACGTACGACTCGCGTGTCATATCGCGGTGCAGAGATGCACCGTGATCCATAAGAGGTGACGACCAAACCCGTTGTCGCCACCTTGGAATACC
>Ga0307981_1000313_pt1 | contig 50267 bp, 45 predicted proteins | sample OrgLakmetagen987_FD_201849 | JGI IMG/M metagenome (GOLD analysis project Ga0307981, IMG submission 201849) | Saline water microbial communities from Organic Lake, Antarctica - #987 | ecosystem: Environmental > Aquatic > Non-marine Saline and Alkaline > Saline | place: Antarctica: Organic Lake... | reverse complement strand
GCATTGGCGCAGGCCGCCGAAACCGGGCGCATCACCGTCGCCTATCCCACAGACGTGCCGACATGGGATCCCAACGCACGGTCGCTGGCACCGGTGCAATCGCTTTATAAATGCGTGTTTGACCAGCCGCTGACGCAGGCGCCTGACCTGACGCTGCAACCGGCCCTGATCACCGACTGGCAGTTTTCCGACGATGGCCTGGCGCTTGATGTAACCCTGCGCAACGATGTGAAATTCCACGATGGCAGTCAGATGACCGCCGACGACTTCCGCTATACGTTTTTTGAGCGCCCCGGCGCGGAAGTGGCGGACGGCCAGCGCAAACTCGATACCTCGTTTCTGTGGCGCAAGGTGTCCGACATCGAGATTTCATCGCCGACACAAGCCCGCATGGTGTTTTCGGAACCGATGCCGTCTGCTGTCACATGGTTGCACTTCCTGTGCAGCTTCGTAGTTCCCAAAGCCTATATGGAGGACGTTGGTGCAGAAGCATTCGCGGCAAAGCCGATTGGCACGGGCCCCTACAAGCTGGTGTCCTATGAGCAGGCCAGCCGACTTGAACTGGAAGCCTTCGCCGACCATTGGGCAGGTGCGCCCGCCATCGGCAAGGTCACGATCGACATCGTGCGCGATCCGACCGCCCGCGTGGCTGCTATCGAAAGCCGCCGCGCGGATGCCGCCATCGACGTGCCGATCCGCGAGGCCGAACGGTTGGGCCAGATTGATGGGCTGACCGCCACCATCGAACCTACGACGGACATCATGCTGCTGCAATTGACAGCGTCCGGCGGGTTCGAGAATCCGAAGATCCGTCAGGCCGCACACCGGGCCATCGACAAGGACGCGATCAACCAGGCATTCTTTCTTGGCAACGCCGTGCCCATCGACGCACCAGCGGCGCGGGGCACGCCCGGATATCCCGACGACCTTGAGTTCGGTTTCGATCTGGAAATAGCCACAGCCTTGCTGGCCGAGGCGGGGCACGGCCCTGAAAATCCGGTAGCGATCACTTTCTACACCACCAACGGTGTCTTCCCCAACGACTTTGAAATGGCCCGCGCTATTGCGGGCATGTGGAAGAAGATCGGCATCAATGCCACGGTCGAAGCCGTAGAGGCGTCGACCTATCAGGAACGTCTGCGCGCCGGTACATTGCCCGAGGCGACGATGTACCAGTGGGGCAATACAACCGGCGACCCCGAGCTTTATGCGGGCTATCTGCTGGATCCGAACTCCATCTTCTCGGCGTTCAAGTCCGACGAACTGGGTGCCATGATCTCTCCCTTGCTGGTCGAAATGGACACTGAGAAGCGGCAGGCGGGCTACCGCGCGGTCAACAAAACGGCTGTGGAAAACGGCGATGCAATCGGGCTGCTACAGGCGGTCAAAACGGTCGTACATATCGACGCGCTGGAAGTGCAAAGTTATGTTAACGGCTGGATCTTGCCGCAGACTTGGACGATGGGCTGATCCTCATGATCAGCGCGAAGCAACGGCGGGCGGGGTGATCCCATGCTCGTCGTGATCCTGAGGCTGCTGGCATGGCGGGTGGTACTGGCGGTGCCGACCATCCTCGCGGTGTCGGCACTCGTCTTTGTCGTGCTTCGGTTGATCCCGGCGGACCCGGCGGCGATGTCTTTGCCGCCGGGCGCGGGGCTTGCCGATCTGGAGCTGTTGCGCGCGGAAATGGGGCTCGACCGTCCGATCCCGGTACAATACGTGATCTGGCTGGGCAATCTGGCCTCAGGTGATTTCGGCAATTCAATCTTCTTTCGTCGCCCCGTGACGGACCTGATTACAGCGGCCTTGCCAAACACGCTGGAACTGGTTGCCTGTGGCATGTTTCTGGGGGTCTTGGCCGGGATGATCGGTGGGCTCGCAATGTTCGCGCTGCGCGGCGGTATCGCCGAACAGGTCATTGACTTGGGATCATCCGCGATGATGGCGATCCCCGAATTTCTCTGGGCACTGTTGTTAATCATCACTTTGGGCGTCGCATTTCCGGTACTGCCGTTCTTCGGGCGGCTCGATCCCGGTATGGCGGCTCCCGGCGGGCCGACCGGATTTTTGATGCTCGATGCGCTGCTCAATGGTCAGTTCCGCGTTCTGGGTTCTGCCGCCCGGCACATGATCCTTCCGGCACTGGCGCTCGCTATCGCGCTCGCCCCGCTGGTCATGCGCGTGCTGCGCTCCTCGCTGCTGGAAACCGCGCACGAGGATTACGTGACAATGGCCCGCCTGCGCGGTTTGTCGGAGCGCCGCATCCTGCTCCGTCACGCTTTGCGCAACGCGGTGCTGCCCACCGTGGCACTGATCGGTGTGCAGGCGGGTTTCATGTTCGGCGGAACCGTTCTGGTCGAAGTGATCTTTGGCTATCCAGGTCTTGGCAATCTGATGGTGGATGCGGTCCGCAACAGCGACCTGCCGGTGATACAGACCGTAGCGCTTGTTTATTGCGTATTGGTCCTGATCCTCAACGCGACAGTCGAAATCGTTTACCTGACGGTCAATCCCCGCCTGAGGATCACATGAGCGCACGCGCAGGGCTTTTGCATCCCCGCATTTTGATCGGCGGGGGCATCGTGGCGACACTGGCGCTGATGGCGGTATTCGCACCGCAATTGGCGCCGCACGATCCCAATGCGCAGGAGCTGATGTACACTTTGCTGCCGCCCGCCTGGGCGCCCGGGGGTAATCTTGCCCATCCACTGGGCACAGACAGTTTGGGGCAGGATGTGCTGTCTCGTCTGATCTGGGGCACGCGGACGGCTCTGTATGTTGCGGTTCTCGCGGCTGGCGGCGCGATGTTATTGGGCACGACACTGGCACTGCTGGCGGGGTATTTTGGCGGATGGGCGGATTGGCTGGTCGCGCGCGCGGTTGACACGTGGATGTCGTTTCCACCCGTGATCCTCGCGCTGATCCTGCTGGTGGGCTTCGGTGCAGGGCTTAACAATGTAGTATTCGCAATCATCATCGTCGACTGGACCCGTTTCGCCCGCGTGATACGGGCGGAAGTTATCGTCGTTCGCCGCCGCGACTATATCGCCGCCGCGCGCCTGTCCGGGTTCAGCCACATGCGCACGCTGGTGTCCGAAGTGCTGCCGGCGACCATGCCCCTTATCGTCACGCTTCTGAGCCTTGAGATGGGCATCGCCGTGATCGTCGAGGCGACGCTCTCCTTCGTCGGCCTGTCGGTCGAGACGGATGTTCCCGCATGGGGCGTGATGATCGCCGACGCGCGGGTCTACATGAACCAGTCGCCTTGGGGGGTGATGGTGCCGACGCTTGCGATCTTCGTCACCGTGCTGGCCTTCAACCTGCTGGGCGACGGGCTGCGCCGCGCGCTCGATCCGCGTCTTCGCGTGCGGGGTGCTGCATGAGCGATACGCTGTACATCGAGGATCTAACTGTCGCGCTGCGCGGTGCCGAAGTGTTGCGAAACCTGACGTTCGACGTAGCCCCCGGGCGCGTCGTTGGGCTTGTAGGTGAAAGCGGCGCGGGCAAAAGTATGATCGGGCGCGTTCTGGCGGGCACGCTGCCGGAGGGCTTCGGGGTGACGGGCGGTTCTGCCCGCTTCGGGACGGCGGATCTGGTCACCATGGCCCCTGCGGCGCGGCGCGCCATGTTGGGCGGCCGGATCACCTTCATCCCACAGGAGCCGCTGACGGCGCTCAACCCGCTGCTGACCATAGGCGCGCAGTTTATAGAGCATCTTGCGCGCCTTGGCGTGCCGCGTCGCGCGCGACGGGGCAGGGTCCTCGATGCATTGGCGCAGGTCGAGCTGCCCGATCCGGCACAAATCGTGGCGCGCTATCCCTTTCAGCTATCGGGGGGCCAGAACCAGCGTGTGCTGATCGCAATGGCCTTTGCTTCCAACCCCGCGCTGATTATCGCGGATGAGCCGACGACGGCGCTCGACGTCTCCACGCAGATGTCGGTCGTGTCGCTGATCCGGCGCATGGGGCGCGATCATGGAACCGGGCTGGTCTTCATCACCCACGATCTGCGGCTCGCTGCACATGTGTGCGACGCGATCGTCGTCCTCTATGCCGGGGAGGTTGTCGAACGAGGGCCAGCGGCGACCGTGATGCTGTCGCCGCGCCATCCCTACACACACAGTCTCAAGGCCTCGATCCCGCAGCTTTCGGGGCCATTGCACCGGCTCGTCCCACTGCCGGACACGATGCCGGGGATCGGATCATTCGCCGCGATGCCTGGTTGCCGCTTTGCGGGTCGCTGCCCGGTGTCTGACCCTGCCTGTGCCGCCGCACCACCCGCGAACGTCGACCTCGGCGGCGGACATGTGGTACGTTGTGCGCCCGGCTGCCTGTCGGGCGCATGGGATGGCACGACGCCCGAGCTGCTGCTCCCTCCACCCGATCCAACCGGCGAACCGATCCTTACCGTCGCTGGCCTGTCCAAACGGTTCCCACCACCGCGTGATCTTTTCGGGCGACGACGGGGAGACGGAACACTGGCCGTGGATGGTGCAGACCTGACCGTGCACGCGGGTGAATTCATCGGTGTCGTAGGCGAAAGCGGGTCGGGCAAATCGACACTCGCCCGCCTGATCATGGGGCTGGAGCACCCGACCTCCGGCACCATTCGCTTAGACGACCGCGATATCACCGCCGCCAGCCGTGCTGCGCGGGACCTGCGGATCGAAGCGCTTCAGATGGTGTTCCAGGATCCTCAATCCGCGCTGAACCCACGCAGGACGGTGCAACGCCTCGTGACCCAGGGCATGGAGGCCCGGGGCCAACGCGATCGCCCCACCCGTGCCGCAGACCTGTTGCGCGAGACCGGACTGGCGGCTGATCTGACGCACCGCTATCCATCCGAGCTTTCCGGTGGGCAAAAGCAACGTGTAAACATCGCCCGTGCGCTCTGCGTCGCACCGCGCCTGCTCGTCGCAGACGAGATCGTGTCGGGGCTGGACGTGTCTGTGCAGGCACAGATCCTGAACCTGCTGATGGCCCTGCGGGACGAACACGGGATCGGGTTGATCCTGATATCGCACGATCTGGGCGTGGTGCGGTATCTTTGCTCTCGCGTCTGCGTGATGTTGCAGGGGCGGATCGTGGAGCAGGGCACGGTCGCCCGTGTTTTCTCGGATCCGCAGCACGCCTACACAAAGGCCCTGTTGGCCAGCATACCGCCCGACGATCCGACCGTTCCATGGCCCCCCGAAAAGGAAAGCACGCAATGACCCGCCTGACCCCCCAAGACATTACTGGCATCGTCGGTATTCTGCCAAGCCCGGCCACCGCTGATGCCGATCGCTGGGATTGTGAGCAGTCGGTCGATCTGGACGAGGTGGAGAAGATGACCGCGCGCATCGCGGGCGAAGGGGTGCGGACACTGATGACCTGCGGTAGTTTCGGGGAAGGCGCAACCCTGCTGCACGATGAGCAGGTGGCACTGGCGGCCTGCGTCGCCGATACGCTGAAAGGGGATGGCCTTTTGTTTGCAGGCGCCACCACCCTCAACACCCGGGAGACGGTGCGGCTGGCACGGCGGCTGGTGGATGCGGGGGCGGATGGGCTGTTTTTGGGGCGCCCGATGTGGATGTCGCTGGACGGGCCGGGGATCGTAAGATTCTACCGCGATGTGGCCGAAGCTTTGCCCGGTGTGCCCATCGTCGTCTACGACAATCAGTTCGCCTTCAAGGCCAAGATCGATACGGAAACTTACGTCGCACTATCGCATATTCCGGAGCTTGTGGCGACTAAACATATTGGCGGTGCCTCGATAGGCGACGATCTGGTGGCAGTTGCCGACCGGATGACGGTGCTGCCCATCGACGCCGCCTGGGCCGGGTTCGCCCGCAACCACCCCGGCCACGCACCTGCTTGCTGGACGGGCAACGTGGCGGACGGAACCGCCCCGCTGCTGGCGCTGGAACGGGCTTTGACGGCAGGCGATCTCGATACGGCGGATGCGATCAGCGCCCGCATGGCGTGGGCGCAGGCGCCGATGTTTCCCGGCGGCAAGCTCGAGAACTTCGTTGATTACAATATTCCCATCGCGCACGCCCGGCTGGAAGGATCCGGTCTGGTAAGAACGGGCCCGCCGCGGCCCCCTTACCTCGCCGCACCCGAAGGCCATATCGAGGGCGGGCGGGAAACGGGGCGTCGCTGGGCAGCACTTGCCGCCGAATACCCACCGATGCAGGCCTAGATGGACCGCAGCGGATACAGCATCGGCAGCAGCCCGTCCCGGATCGAGGATCCGCGTTTCCTCACAGGAAAAGCACAATTTGGCGACGACATCGCGCTGCCGGGGCAGGTATTTGCCGCGTTTCTCACATCTCCGGTGCCCGCAGGCCGTATTACGACGCTTGATTGCGAACAGGCCCGCGCCCTTCCGGGAGTTCTCGGCGTATTCACCCATGACGATCTTGATCACCTTGGTCCTTTGCCTTGCACTTACGCAGATGACGTGGGGCTGCGCGCTCCTGATGGAAAGCCGATGACAGTACCGCTGCGCCCGGCACTGGTGGATGGACACGTGCGCTTCGTCGGCGACCTGATCGCGATGGTTGTGGCGCACACACCGCAAGCTGCAAATGATGCACTGGAGGCAATCGTGTTGGACGTCGCGGATGCGGCCTTCGTCATCACTCCGCAAGATGCGGCAGCGGAGGGCGCTCCACTCGTGCGGAGTGACTGTGCAGATAACACGGCATTCGTGCTGTCCGTGGGTGACGGGTGCTCTGTCGCACGGGCCATCGCCGATGCCCCGTATGTTGCCCGTGTGACAGTGCCATTCACCCGCGTCGCGGCAACGCCGCTTGAACCGCGGACAGCCCTTGCCGCCCCCGATCCCGAAACCGGGGGGCTGACACTGCACTGTGGCACCCAGGTTCCGCATTTGATGCGCGCAATTCTGTCGAAAGTTCTGGAAATTCCGCAGGACACTCTGCGGCTGATCACGCCCGAAATCGGCGGCTCATTCGGGATGCGGTCGAATGCCTTTCCCGAAATGGCTTTGGTACTGTGGGCTGCGCGTCACCTGAAATGCGCCGTGCGCTGGACCGGGACCCGGTCTGACGCTTTCCTGACCGACGACATGGGCCGTGACGTGACAATGACAGGTGAGCTTGCCCTTGATACCGACGGAAGATTTCTCGCGTTTCGTGTCACATCAGTTGCGGCACTGGGCGCGTATCTGTCAACTTTTGGGCCATTGCCGGCTACGTCGAACCTAGGCGGGTTGGCGGGGGTGTATCGCACGCCGTTGATCGCGGCCACGGTGCGCGGCGTCTGGACGAATACGCCACCCATCGCACCATACCGCGGTGCCGGTCGCCCCGAAGCGGTCACGTGTATCGAAATGGCCATAGATCAGGCCGCCCGGCAGTTCGGCTTTGATCGGGTCACACTGCGGCGCCGTAACCTGATCGGCAAAGACGAGATGCCCTTTGCGACCGGGCTTTCCTACATCTACGACAGCGGGGATTTCTCGCGGTCGATGGACATGGCCATGACACTGGCGGATGTGGACGGATTTCCCGCGCGGCAGGAGGACGCTACGCGCCTGAGGGGAGCCTTGCGCGGCATTGGAATCGTGAACGCGATCGAGGCGGCTGCAAGCCGCGCCGATGAGGAAGCGACCATCAACGTCGCCACCGACGGGCGTGTAACACTGGTCTGTGGATCGGTGAGCCAAGGCCAGGGGCACGAGACGGTCCTCAGACAGGTCGCTGCTTCTGTTCTCCCAATCGACCTCGACCTAATCGACTTCGTCGCGGGCGATACCGGTCGCGTATCCTATGGCGTCGGCTCCTTTGGATCGAGAACGGCGGCACTGGCCGGATCAGCGGTTTTTCAGGCCTCGCAGGATATTCTGAAACAGGCGCAGGCAATTGCTGCGCAAATGATGGAGGCTGCGCCAGACGCCGTCCAGAACGACGGCCACATCTTTCGGCTGCGCGATACGAACCACGTCCGGACATGGGCGCAGATTGCCGCAGCGGGAACGCTGACGGCGACTGCCCGCGCGGCAACGCCGGACGGGCCGGTTTTTCCGAACGGCTGCCACGTCTGTGAGGTCGAGATTGACGGTGAAACCGGGCACTTGCGGATTGAACGCTACAGTGTCGTCGACGATGTCGGCACGATCCTGAATCCGCAGATCGTCGAAGGTCAGATACACGGGGGCGTCATTCAGGGTCTTTCGCAGGTCTGGGGAGAGATGATGGCCTATGATACCGACACTGGCCAGCCGCTGACCGGGTCGTTGATGGACTATGCCCTGATGCGTGCGGCTGATGTACCGATGATCGCTACAGCCCACAACCCGCAGCCGACCCTGCGAAATCCACTGGGCGTAAAAGGCGCGGGAGAGGCCGGAACCGTTGGCGCATTACCCGCGATGATGTCTGCCGTGAACGACGCACTGGCCACCGTGGGGGCGAAACCTCTGGACATGCCGGCCACCCCTTACCGGATCTGGCAGTCGATCACGAGTAGTAGCTAAAACTGGCTATTCGGCTTGGTGTAGAAAATTCTTCATTTATACACCATGCGGATCATGAGGCTTACAGAGGTGAAATCACATTTAGGAAGGCATTTAACATAATCTCCATTATAGATTATTCGGACGTCGCAGCGTGAGTTCACCAAGGGTGTTTTGACCGCCCGGGCGGGGTAACTGCCCGACGTCAGCGCGGCGCAAGGCCGGAAACCCTTTGGCAGAGGATCGACCAGAGCCACACATCAGGTTTTCGCAGCCTCGCCGATATTGTCGACGCCGCATTCCTCGATCAATGTGGTCAGCCAGTTCGGATCCATTTCGGGCACGAAGCTCGGCAGCAGGTCGGTAAAGGGATGATGCGGCGGGCGGAACATCTCGTCCTTGGGTCCCCGTTCAACCACCTGGCCGTGCTGCATCGCGACGACCTCGCCCGCGATGGACCGCACCGTCGCAAGATCGTGGGTGATGAACATATAGGCCGGCCCCAGCGTCTTTTGCAGCCGGTATTGCAGCGGCCTTTCGGTGTGCTGGTCGATGATCTTGTGCGCCGGGTTGAACAAGGCCGCAGCCGATTGTGCCACATAGGCGATGCGCGACCCGCGCATCCCGATACATTCCGCGGCGTTTGTCGTGATCCATTTGCCGGAAAGGAACGTCGTGCCGGGTTGCATCTTGAAGCGCCAGACCGAAGCGTCCGCGCTTGCTTCCCAGCTTCCGGCCAGTCGTGCCTGCGCAGCGACGGCTGAGACCGGCCTCTCCCCCGCGCCCGATGTCCGGTGTCCGGTGTCCGATAATTGCCTTGCTGCGCGGACCGGGCTATCGTGCGTCTCATGTCAGACAGTCGCGACACATCTTCCCCGGATCCCGCGCCCGCCCTGGCAGGGGCGACACCGAAACCGGTTGCCCTGCCCAGAGGTCTGGCGGGGTCCGGCACGCTCGACCGTCTGGTCGACACGGCGCGCGAGTATGCCCGTCAAGCCACCGCCGAAAACACCAACAAGTCCTATGCAAAGGATTGGGCGCATTTTGCGGGCTGGTGTCGACGTCGCGGTACGACTCCGGTGCCGCCGATCCCCGAACTGATCGGTCTCTAATCGCCAATTGCGTCGCACCCGATACCGGCGTCCCTGCCCTGTCGGTGTCGACCATCGAGCGCAGGTTGTCCGGCCTTGCGTGGCAGGACCAGCAGCGCGGCTTTGTGCTGGACCGCAAGGATCGCCACATCGCCACCGTGCTTGCCGGCATCCGCCGCAAGCACGCCCGGCCTGCGGTGCAGAAAGAAGCGGTGCTGGCCGTGGATATCGTGGCGATGGTCGCCACCCTGGCCTTTGATCTGCGCCGGTCTCGCCTCCAGCGCCGAGGTCGACGAGCGCTATATCCAGAAACATCTGCGCCACGCTTCGGCAGAGATGACCCGCCGCTATCAACGCCACCGAGACCGGTTCCGCGTGAACCTGACCAAGGCGCCGGTCTCTGAAGGCCGCGTGACGCGCCGTTTGACGCGCAGTGTGACGCGCCGTGTGGCCGCGTGTCCGCGCAGGTGGCATTCGGCGGCGATCACCCGTTCACCCCGGCGATCGCGACGATGCCCGCCCCCACGATCAGCGCAGCGATCAGGCGGTCGCGGCGCGGTCCTTCGTGGAACCACAAGATGCCAATCAATGCGGCAAAGATCACCGATGTTTCGCGCAGGGCCGAAACCATGCCCAGCGGGGCCTGCGTCTTGGCGATCAGCACGAGACCATACGCCGCCCCCGACACCAGCCCGCCGAAAAGACCCAGCAACAGCGATTTTCCCGGCAAGGCGCGCACCCGGTCCCATCTTGTGCCGAAGACAAAGAGCACCACGCAGATCTCGGCCACGAAAAGCCAGCCGATATAGCCCAGCGGACTGCCCGAGACGCGCACGCCCACACCGTCGACGATGGAATAGCTGGCGATGATCCCTCCGACACCGACCGCCGCGACCAGCCCCGACCGGGCGATGCCCGACCGGAACACGCCGCACGCCAGCACCAGGATACCGCAGGACACCGCCAGAATACCGATCCAGGCCAGCAGCGGCAGTTGCTCTCCGATCCAGATCAGCGCGCCCACCGCGATCAGAACCGGAGCAAGCCCGCGCGCAATCGGGTAGACGATGCTCAGATCGCCGGTGCGGTAGGCGATGTTGAGCAGGACGTAATAGCCCCAATGGATCACCGTCGATGCCACGATATAGGGGATCGCCGCCGGGGCGGGTGCCGCACTGAGGGCCACCAGCAGGATGCCGGGCACCACATGCCCCAATGCCACCAGACCCAGAACGACGGTCTTGTCGGCGGCCCCCTTGACGATCGCGTTCCACAGCGCGTGCAGGAACGCCGCGAACAGGACGATGGCGAAGATGCCCGCGCTCAAATCAAACCGCCCTGCCCCGATGCGCGCAAGCCTGTTGCGTGCAAGCCTGTGTCACGCTTTCATCGTCTCAACCGGGCCAGGGCAGCGAATAGGTCTTTACGTTGGTAAAGAATTTCATCGCCTCGATGACACCTTCCTTGACGCCGTTGCCGCTGTCCTTGATGCCGCCGAATGGCGACATTTCAATGCGGTAGCCGGGCTGTTCCCAGATGTTGCAGGTGCCCACGTCCAGCCCGTTGATATAGGCGATCGCGCGATTCAGATCGTTGGTGCAAACCCCCGAGGACAGACCGAAATCCGTCGAATTGGAAATCGCCATGACCTGCACATCATCGTCCGGCACGCGCACGATGGGGATGATCGGGCCAAAGGTTTCCTGCATCACCAATTCGCTGTCATGGGGCACGTGATCGACCACGATGGGCGGCAGCAACGCGCCCTGACGACCCGGATGATAGAGGATCTTCGCGCCCCGGGCCTCGGCCATGAACACGCGCTTTTCGAACAATTCCGCAGCTTGCGCATGGATCACGCAGCCCAGTTCGGTGTCGGGGTCCTGCGGGTCGCCGAATTTGATGGCTTGCGCCTTTTTCACGACCAACGGCACGAACCTGTCGGCGACGGATTGCTGCACCAGAATACGCTTGATCGCGGTGCAGCGCTGGCCGGAATTGCCTGTCGCCCCGGCCACAGCGATGGTCGCGGCCCGGTCAAGATCGAAGTCGCTCAGATCGTTGCAGACGATCAGCGGGTCGTTGCCGCCCAGTTCCAGCGCCTGCCGTTTGTAGCCGGCCTTGGCCGCGATGATCTTGCCCACCGGCACACCACCGGTGAAGGTGATGATGTCGATATGCCTGTTGGTGACCATTTCGTCGCCGATATCATCCGGCATGCCGGTGACGATCTGGAACATTTCGGGCGGCAGACCGGCCTCATAAAGGATATCGGCCAGCGCAATCGCGGTCAGCGGCGTCAGTTCGGTCGGCTTGCAGACCATGCAATTGTTGGTCGCGATCGACGGCGCGATCTTGTGGCTGACCATGTTGAGCGGGTGGTTGAACGGGGTGATCGCGCTGATCGCCCGGACCGGCTCGCGGGTGGTGTAGATCTTGCGCGCCTTGCCGTTATGGGTCAGATCGCAGGAAAAAATCTCGCCATCGTCATGCATCGCCCGTTGGGCGGCAAACTGATACACATCCTGCGCGCGTCTGGTCTCGTAGATGGCGTGCTGGTGGCATATGCCCAGCTCCAACGTCAGCCATTTCGCCAGATAATCGCGTTTTTCACCAATCAGCTCGCCTGCGCGTTGCAGGATCTGGCTGCGCTCATACCGGCTGAGCCGGGATTTGTAATTGGCCGCGATTTCAAAGGCTTTCGCCGCATGTTCCGCCGTGCCAGCGGGCACCGTGCCGATGACCTCGCCGGTATAGGGATAAGTCACCTCGATGACCTTGTCGGTAAAGACGATCTCGCCTCCGATGCGCATGCCCTCGTGGCGGATACCCGCGTTGTTCATCTCGTTCATGCCTCGACGACCTCATGTGCGGCAGCCTGGGCCGCATAATAGAACGCATCGAAATTGCGCAGCACCGGCGCGGAGGGCAGGTCGAGCACGCGGTTGCAGATGAACGGCACCTCCTGTTCGGTCAATCCCCCGTGGCTGCGCAGCGGCTCGTTGAGCGCGGCAAGGTCGTGGCGGTGTTGGGACGTTCCGATGGTCATGTTCTCGGTCGAGATCATCACGATATCGCCGATCCGGTCGGCGGGCAGCTCGAACTGCGCCACCGCCTCTTCGCGGGTCAGCACCGACAGCAATTCGGGCCGCGCCCGCAGCCGTGCAATGATGTCGGCGCGGTCGGCACCGCCGGGCAGATAGGCAGTGGCAAAGCCCCCCAGCGCGCCGTGATGCACCACATAAGGGTCGGTGATCGGCAGGATCACGCGGGCTGCAGCCGCGCCCAGCCAGGCGTCCATCAGGTCCTGGACATAGATCACCTGTGGATCGCCGTTGGCATCGTGCTTGGGCTTCATGCCGTGATCGGCGGTCACGACGATGGCCGCCCCCAACGCGTCCAATTGGGTCAGATAGGTGTCGAACATGGCGTAAAACGACTTGGCCTCGGCCTGATCGGGGGCATATTTGTGCTGCACCCAATCGGTCGTTGTCAGATACATCACATCGGGCTTCCACTCCCTGAGCAGCTTGACGCCCGCGGCAAAGACAAATTCCGACAGCTTGGCCGAATAGACGTCCGGTTTGGCCATGCCCAGCCACGCGGCGGCGCTGTCCTGACCGTGTTCTGCCAGGGTCGTGCTGTCGGATCGCTCGGCCGAAAAGCATCTGGCGCGGTCGTCGTCAAAGGCCAGCCCCGCCCCCAGAAGCGCACGCAGCTTGTCCTTGGCCGTCACGATGGCGACCCGCGCGCCGGCCTCGTAATATTTCGCGAACAGTGTCGGTGCGCGCAGGAACCGGACATCGTTCATCATCACCTCTTCGCCGGTCTCAGGCTCATAAAGGTAATTGCCGCAAATTCCGTGCACAGACGGTGGGCGACCCGTCGCAATCGACAGGTTGTTGGGGTTGGTAAAGGATGGAATGACCGAATGGGCCAAACGATCGGTGCCGGTCTCGCGCATCCGCCCGAGCGTCGGCATAAGCCCGTCAGCAATCGCCTTTTCAAGGTATTCAGGCTCGCATCCATCCAGACAGATCGCAATCGCGCAGGTGGCGGGAATTGCATAGGTTCGGCCGTTCGCGACGACCGGTGCAGTGAGTGTCATATTGTCTTCCTCTGGTGCTAGGCGGCCAGTTTCTTGCGTTCATCAAGAGCGCGCTGCGGCGGCGCGGCGCTGGCCACACCCATATCGGTCAGCGCGTCGCGGGCCGCGGCGACCACCGCGCGCATCACATGTTCGTCCATTTGCCCGATGCAACCCACCCGAAAACTGTCGACCACCGTCAGCTTGCCGGGATAAATGATGAACCCACGCTGTTTCATGGCCGCGTAAAAGGTGGCGAAATCGAACTTCGGATCAGCCGGGCAAAAAAACGTCACGATGATCGGGCTGAGCCAGCGGTCGGCCAGCAGCGTCTCAAACCCCAGATCGCGCATCCCCGCGACCATCACATCGCGGTTGCGGGCATAGCGCGCGCCGCGCCCCGCGACACCGCCTTCAGCGGCATGGGCATCAAGCGCCACGAGAAAGGCCGCGACAACATGGGTCGGCGGGGTGAACCGCCACTGGCCGGTCTTTTCCATCACCGCCCATTGCGCATGCACGTCCAGCGACAGCGAATGGCAATTGCCCTTTGCCGCCTCGAGCGCCTCTTTGCGGGCGATCACGAACCCGAAACCCGGCACGCCTTCGATGCATTTGTTCGCCGACGACACCATGGCGGTATACCGGGTCCGCGCCACGTCAAGCTCGACCGCGCCAAAGGCCGACATGGAATCGATCAGCACCTTGCAGCCCGCGGCATGGGCCGCATCGGCGATTTCCTCGACCGGGTTCAGGATGCCCGAGCTTGTCTCGCAATGAATGATCAATACATGGGTGATCGCGGGGTCCTCGGCCAGTATCGCCGCCACCTCATTGCCGCGCGGCGGCAGGTAATCGCCCTTGTCCAGCAGGCGAAAGTCGCGGCCCAGATAACCCATCGTCTGCGCCGCCCGCAGGCCATACGCGCCGTTGGCCAGCACCAGCACCTTGCCGTCCCGTGGCACGAATGTTCCCAGCATCGCCTCGACGCAATAGGATCCCGACCCCTGAATCGGCACGCAATCATACTCCGACTGGCCCGGTCCCAGAAGCGCCAGCAATTGCTGCCGCATTCGCGCCGTCATGTCGCGAAATGTATCGTCCCAGCTTCCCCAGTCGCGCAACATCGCCTCTTTGACCGCATAGGACGTGGTCAGCGGTCCGGGTGTCAAAAGATAAGGCTCGCCCAGTCTGGGTCGTTCAAGCTGTGTCGATTCGCTGCCCATCACTGGCCCTTCCATGTGTCCGGCTTGCACCTGTTCTAGACAAGCCCCTGCCATATAGAAAATTGTTATTTGCGATGATACCAAAAGCTGTGCTTATATCTCAGATGCCTTATCCCGCACCCGAAAAGGTCCGCCCATGCGCTACAGCCAGATCCGGGCCTTTCACCATGTCGCCATCTGCGGCGGGTTTTCGCGGGCGGCTCAGGCGCTGTCGCTGACCCAGCCAGCCTTGTCCGAACAGGTCCGCAAACTGGAAGCCGACCACGACGTCCTGCTCTTCAACCGCGACCGCAAGCAGATCACCCTGACCGCAGCGGGCGAACGGCTTTTGATCATCACCAGACAGTTTTTCGAGGTGGAAGGCCAGATCGCGGATATCCTGTCCGAAAATCGCGCCGCCCTCGATGGTGCCTTGCGCATCATGGCCGACAGCGCGTTTCATCTGACCGGACGGCTCAATCGGTTCCGCCTGCGGCATCCGCATGTCTTTGTCTCGGTCCAGACCGGCAACACCGCCGATATCCTGACCGCCCTGCGCACCTACGATGTGGATATCGGCGTGGTCGGCAGTCTCAAACCCGGCCCCGACATGCAGGTGACCCGCCTTGGCACCTCGCCCATCGTGGCCTTTGCCGCCCTGAGTTTCTTTGACACCCCGCCGACCGCCACCACGCTTCGCGACCTCGCCACGCATCCGCTGATCTTTCGCGAAAAAGGCTCCAAGACACGCCAAGAGCTCGAGGCCGAAAGCCTCCGACAGGGCATCACGCTCAGACCCGCCTTCGAGGTCGAGGGCCGCGAGGCTGTGCAGGAGATCGTCGCCTCGGGCGCCGGTATCGGCTTTGTCTCTGAGGCGGAATTCGGCAATGATCCGCGCCTGCTCAAGCTGCCACTCGACTGCCCGCAACTGACCATGTCCGAAGCGCTCATCCATCTCAAACAGCGCAGCGACGTCCGCGTGATCCGCGCCTTCATGAATGCATGAGAGATGCCGAACGCGCTGACGTGGTCGCTCAGACGCTAAAGCCCCAGAAGCCGCACCGCATTGTCCTTGAGGATCAGTGGCCGGACCTCGTCGCGTATATCCAGCTTGGCGAAATCCGCCAGCCAGCGGTCGGGCGTGATCGCGGGCCAGTCCGACCCGAACAGCATTTTGCGGCGCAGGATGGTGTTGGCATATTGCACGAAGATCGCCGGGAAATATTTTGGCGACCAGCCCGACATGTCGATATAGACGTTGGGTTTGTGCTGGGCGACCATCAGGCCTTCTTCGGTCCAGGGAAAGCTGGGATGCGCCAGCACGATGGGCGTGTCCGGAAAATCCACCGCAACATCGTCGACATGCAACGGGTTGGAGTATTTCAGCCGCATCCCCATGCCGCCGCGCATCCCCGATCCGACACCCGTCTGGCCGGTGTGGAAAAGCATGATCGCGCCTTCCTCGGCAATCGCCTCATAAAGCGGATAGGCCATGCGATCATTGGGATAAAAGCCCTGCATCGTCGGGTGGAACTTGAAACCGCGCACGCCAAACTCGCGCACCAGACGGCGGGCCTCGCGCGCGCCTGCGCGGCCCTTGGCAGGGTCGATGCTGGCAAAGGGGATCAGGATGTCGTCGTTTTCGGCGGCGATCGTCGCCACCTCTTCGTTGGAATAGCGCCTGAACCCGGTTTCACGCTCGGCATCCACCGGAAAGATCACCGCGCCGATCTTGCGTTCGCGAAAATATTCAGCGGTCTGAAGCACCGAAGGCAGCATCCCGTCCGCCCCCGCAGGGTTGCGGAAATAGGCCGCCATCCCGGCCTGAAAGTCGTCATAACCATCGTCGCGCGGGCCGCAGCAGGGCTCTTCGGCGTGGGTGTGGAAGTCAATCGCCACCAGGTCGTCGATATTCATGCCTTTTCCCCTGCATTAGGGTCTTTCACCCGCGCGCTGCGCTTTTCCAGAAAGTCCTGCAACCGGACCTGTGCGTCATCGGTCATCGAGGCCAGCGAAGAGACCATGCTTTCGGTAAAGAGCCCATCCTCGGACGACATGTCAGCGATGCGGGGCAGCGCGTTGATGATCGCGTAATTGGTGAATTCCGCGTTTGTGGCCATCTGCGCGGCGATCTCGACCGCGCGCTCCAGTGCAGTGTCGGCGACATAGGAAACACCGCCCCAACGCTCCATTTCAGCTGCGGTCAACACCCGGCCCGTCAGCATCATGTCGCCCATGCGCGCCGCCCCGATCAACCGCGCAATGCGCACCGATCCGCCGCCCCCGACAAAGATACCGCGCTGACCTTCTGGCAAGGCAAAGAACGCCGTTCCATCCGCCACCCGGACCTGAGCCGCCGCCGCCAATTCAAACCCGCCGCCAACCGCAGCACCGCTGATGGCCGCGACAAACGGGATCGTGCCCCGCTCGATCTGATCAAAGACGGCATGCCAGCGGCGCGATCCCTTGACCGCGTCGATCAGCGGCTTTTGAGCATGTTCCGCCAGATCGAGGCCGGCACAGAAATGCGCCCCGTGACCGTGCAACACGCCCGCTTTCGCCTGCGATGACGCCCGCGTCACCGCCTGCGATATCGCCTCGACCACCCGGTCGGAAATGGCGTTTCGCTTGGCCGCACGGTTGAGCCCGATTAGCGCCACGTTGCCACGCATCTCGTAGGTCACAAGCGTCTCGTCGGTCATGGCCGCTCCTTTATCCGCGCCCACCTGACCATTCCGCCTGCCCCAAGTCAACGCGCCCAGGCGGTTGGACATTCCCCACGCCCGGCCCTAGGACATCAGACAGACCGCCAAACCCCCGGAGAGACCTCCCATGGAGACAGGTATCGTCATGGCCATCCTGGCCTTTGCGATGGGGGGCGTGCTCAAGGGCGCGATCGGCGCGGGCACGCCGGTGATCGCGGTGCCGATCCTGTCGCTTTATTATGGCGTGCCGTTCGCGGTGACGGTGTTCGCGCTGCCGGCGGTGCTGTCAAACCTGTTGCAGCTGTGGCAGTTCCGCCGCGATCTGCTGCCCGCGCGGTTCATCTGGCCGATGGGGCTGGGCGCGGGCGTCGGTGCAGGTCTCGGCACGGTGATTCTGGTGTCGTTGCCTGCGCAAATTCTGATGATCAGCGTGGCGGGCGCGACGCTTGCCTACGTGGGGTTCCGCCTTGCGCGCCCCGACTGGCAACTCGGCTATGATCTGGCCGCCCGCGTGGTGCTGCCGGTGTCGGTTCTGGCCGGGATCATGCAGGGTGCAGCGGGGATTTCCGCGCCGATCTCGCTGACGTTCATCAGCGCATTGCGACTGGAGCGCGCGGCCTTCATCGGAACAATTTCCGCATTCTTCCTTGCCATGTCCCTGGTGCAATTGCCCGCACTCTGGGGCGTGGGTCTGCTGACGGGCGAAAAACTGCTCTATTCGCTGGGCCTGTGCATCCCGCTCTTTGCCGCGATGCCGCTGGGCGGCTGGCTGGCGCGGTTTATCCCCCCCGCCATGTTCGAGCGGATCGTGATGGCGCTGCTGGTGCTGATCGCGGCGCGGCTGCTGTGGGCGGCGTTTCATGGCTGACGCGCAATTCTTTCCAAAAACCGGTGCCCAGTTTCCCGATTGCACTGTGACTACCATAAAAGCGTCAGATCATCGAGCCCCGCAAAGACCGTATCGCACGACACCAGGCTCAGATCCAGCACGCGCGCCGTGGCTGCGATCAGCCGGTCGAACGGGTCGCGGTGCGGCCAGTCCCAAAGGCCCGCATCGATACAGATCTCGGCCGTCAGCGGCGCCTGAATCCCACCCTGATCGACCAGAATCTGCGGCAGATCCGGCGCGCGCCCGACCATTTCTGGCCATTTGCCGATGCGGACCTTCTGACCGATCTCAAAAAAACTGATGGGGCTGACGTAGACGGCATCTGCCTCCAGAATGGCAGCGCGGGCGGCGGATGATAGCCGCGTCCCGTCCGAAAACGACCAGACCCAGGCGTGGGTGTCCAGAAGCAGCCCGCTCACCGCCCCTCCCAACCGTCCAGATCATCACCCTGCATCGGCGCGAGAAAATCAGGCGCTGTGCCCAGCTCCCCCTCCAAAAGCCCCAGCCTGAACCCCGATTGCCGGATCGGCACCAGCCGCACCACAGGTTTGGAGCCGCGCGCGATCACCACATCCTCGCCCGCAAGCGCGGCTTCGATCAGCTTGGAAAGCTGGCTTTTGGCAGTGTGAACGGTGAATTGCATGGGCGCGCCCTCCAAATGTCTTAGCTAACTTAGCCAATCGTCTCCGCCATGACAAGCCCACGCCAGAAATTCGCGCGCCACCGCCCGCGTTTCATCTTGCCAGATAAACCTCCCCCGGAGGGCCGCTTCGCCAAATTCCCCAAGGCCCGCGAACAATCACCCGCCCAAAGCTGCCTTCATCGCACGTTCGGGAAAACATGTCGCGGCACGCCCCCCAGCCTCTTGCCAACGCCCGATCGAGCGGCGGGTCCTGAACCCGGCCAGCCCGTCCACACCGCCCACATCATGACCCATGCCCTCCAGCGCGCGCTGCATCATTGCCACATCCGACCGCAAAAGCCCGCCAACCTGACCCCAACGCGCCGTGAAATCGACTGATCCGTATTGAATCCGGTCGCCAACATGGCCGACGAACAGCGCATAGAGATCGCTGAAATTGTAATCCTTGAGCACGTAGAAATTCGGCGTCACGATAAACGCAGGCCCGTTGCGCCCCGCAGGCATCAGCAAAGACCCTGAGCTGCGCGATTCATGCGCCGGAAAGGGTCTGCCAGAGACGCGGGCGATGCCCATCGCCTCCCATTGCGAAATCCGCCGCGCCTGATCCGGCCCCTCCAGCGTGCACGACACCGACGCAGGGACCGACACCTCGAACCCCCAGTCACGCCCCGCAACCCAGCCATGCCGCGCCAGATAATTGGCGATCGACGCAATCGTATCGGTCTGCGATCCCCAGATATCCGCACGCCCGTCGCCAGTGCCGTCAGCGGCATATTTCAGGAAATTCGACGGCATGAATTGCGGCTGTCCCAACGCGCCCGCCCAGGAGCTTTTGAGCACGCCACCCGGCGCGTCGCCCCGCTGCGCGATCTGCAAGGCCGCGACCAGTTCGTCGGTGAAATACAAGGCGCGGGTCGACATGAACCCCTTGGTGCCCAATACCTCGAACACGTTATGGGGGATGTCGGCACGGCCATAGACGCTTTCACGGCCCCAGATGCCCAGCACGATGCGGCCCGGAACGCCTGTGCGCTGCTCGGCCGCAGCCAGCGCCTGCGCGTGGCGGGTCGCCATCTCACGGCCCACGCGGGTCGCCCCATCGACAGAGCCGCGGTTGAAATATTTTCCGGGCGCGCCGAATTCGGATTGCGACTGGCGTCTGGGCCCTTGGGTGGCTGCGCCGGGCGGCACGAGGTCCGGCAGTTTCCAGTTGAGCGTGACCCCCGCAAAGGCCGCCTGATACGTGGCGCGCGCCACGCCCTGGCTCCGGGCACGCGGCCAGATCGTCTGCTCCAGCCAGTCTTGATATTGCCGCTCCACGGCCGCCCGGTTCTGGGCAATCACAGGCGCTGCCATCAACAGAAACGCGACAAAGGTCAGACAACGGATCATGGCGGGCTCCTTTGGTTTGTGCGCCGATTATGCGCGCAGCGCACCGCCATCGCCAGCCCCATGTCGCAGACCCGCGATCACCCCGCGCAATTCCGCCAGCCCGCGAAGCCGCCCGGTCAGCGGATAGCCCGGATGCGTGTCGCGCCCCGGATCGTCCAGCAAGGCATGGCCGTGATCGGGCCGAAAAGGTATCGCATGATCGCCGCGTCCTTCGGTTTGCCGCCGCGCTTCTTCGCGCAGCAGCACCGCGATCAGCGCGGGCATGTCGGTGTCGCCCTCCAGATGCGCGGCCTCCTGAAACGACCCGTCAGGCTCGCGCGTGACGTTGCGCAGATGGGCAAAGTGGATACGCTCGGCAAAAAGCCGGGCGATAGCCGACACATCGTTCACCGGATTGGCCCCGAGCGAGCCTGAGCACAGCGTCAGACCATTCGCGCGGCTGTCCTGCATCGCCATGATCTGCGCGATATCGCCCGCGTCAGAGACGATACGCGGCAGCCCCAGCAGCGGTCGCGGCGGGTCGTCCGGATGCACACACATCCGCATGCCCAGATCTTGGGCGGTGGGGATAACCTCTGCAAGAAAACGGGCAAAATTGCTGCGCAGATCGTCCGCTGTCATGCCCTTCCACGGAATGAGGGCCGCCCGCAGACTGTCCACGTCGTAGCGGTCATAGGCCCCTGGCAGGCCGGACATGATGGCGTTCAACAATCGCGCGCGCTCGGTCGCGTCGGCCTTGTCTGCCCAATCGTCGGCAGCGGCGACGACGGCGTTGGAATACTCGGCCTCTGCCCCGGCGCGGTGCAGCATATGTATCTCGAACCCGGCCATTTCGACCTGCGAGAACCGCAAGGCGTGGCCCCCCGTTGGCAGCGCCGCATCCAGTCGCGTGCGCGTCCAGTCCAGCATCGGCATGAAGTTGTAACACACCGTCCCGACCCCCTGCGCCGCCAGATTGGCCAGCGACTGGCGGTAATTGGCAAAGAGCCCGTCCAGACCCTCTCCGCCGCGCTTGATATCCTCATGCACCGGCAGGCTTTCGACGACGTTCCAGTGCAAATTGCCCGGCGCTTGCGCGATCACCGCCTGCCGGGCCGCAATCGCCTCGCGGCTCCAGACCTCGCCATACGGGATGTCGTGCAAGGCGGTCACGATGCCCGTGGCACCGGTCTGCGCGATCTCGCTCAGGGTGATCGCATCCAGCGGCCCGAACCAACGCCAGCTTTCGATCATGTCGCCCCCTCCTGCACCATCTTTTGCGCGCCCCTGGTCTCAAGACCCAGATAAGCCCTCACCAGCGCCTCGCGAAACGCAGAGTTCCGCGCCAATTCAGGCTCGAACACAGCGTCAAACGCCAATAACGCGTCTACCTTGCCCGCCGCATCCGCCGCCCCGTCCGACGCCGCGCGCAAAGCCTCCGCCATCGGATCGCGCAACTCGATCGCCGCGCCCTGCTCGTCGACACCGCTGACATAGCGCATCCATCCAGCCACAGCGAGCGTCAGGCCGGGGGCGCAGCGCCCCGCGTTCAGATTGTCGCTCAGCGTGCCCAGAATCCGCTGCGGCAGCTTTTGCGACCCGTCCATCGCGATCTGCCATGTCCGGTGGCGAATGGCCGGGTTGCGATACCGCGCGAGCAAAGCGGCACAATAGGCGGGCAGATCTTCGCCTTCGGGCTGCACCAGCGTCGGCACGATCTCGTCGCGCAAAAGCTGCGTGCAAAAGGCCGCAAACGCCGGATCGCCCACCGTCCCGGCGATCGTCTCATATCCCGCGAGATAACCCAGATAGGCCAGCGTCGAATGGGTGCCGTTCAGGCAGCGCAGCTTCATCGTCTCATGCGCCGCAACCGACGCCACGAATTGCGCACCGCCCGCCTCCCACCTGGGCCGACCTGTCGGGAACACATCCTCGATCACCCATTGGCGGAACGGCTCGTGCGCGACCATCGCCAGATCGACCGTGCCTGTCAAAGCGGTCAGCGCGTCGATGTCCTCGGGCGTTGTCGCAGGCGTGATCCGGTCGACCATGGTGGCGGGAAAGGCGACGTGTTCGACAATCCATTCTGCCAGATCAGCATCCCGCAAAGCGGCGAATTCAGTCACCAAGCTGCGCAAAAGCGCGCCGTTGTCCGGCAGGTTGTCACAGGTCAGCACAGTGAACGGCGCCAGCCCCGCATCGCGCCGCAACGCCAAAGCCGCCACGATGAACCCAATGGCAGAGCGCGGCGCGCCACCACCACCACCGCCGCCACCGCCGCCACCGCCGCCCAGATCATGCGTAATATCCGCTTGATTCACGTCCAGCCGACCGGTCGAGGGCGCGTGTGCATAGCCCTTTTCGGTGATCGTCAACGACACGATCCGCGTGCTCGGCGCGGCCATGACAGCCAGCACCGCAGCGGGATCTTCAGGTGCGACCAACACGTCCACAATCGAGCTTATTACACGCAAAGGCACGTCATCCGGCGATTGCATCACCGAGGTATAGACGCAGCCCTGCGGCACCAGCTGATCGCGGGCCGTGGCGCTTTTCAGACTGACGGCGGTGATGCCCCAATCGCCGCCCTCGGCCGCCATCGCGTCATCGGTATAGATCGCGCCGAACGCCCGGAAAAACGCGCCGGGGCCCAGATGCACGATGCCGGGGGCGGGCGCAGGACCCTCGCGACACAGCCGCGTCACAGGAAATCGTCGCGGCGAGGCGCAAACGTGACGATCAGCCGACCCGGCTCCAGACATTCGCAGCCATGCGCAACCCCCGAAGGCAGCACGAAACTGTCGCCCTGCCCCACCTCGAACGTCTCCTCACCGGCGGTAAACCGAAACCGCCCGGCCTCGACATAGGTCGATTGCACATGCGGGTGCGAATGCAGCGCGCCTTGTGCGCCCGTCTCGAACCCGAAGGCCACGACCATCAGTTCGGGGCTGTCGGACAGCACCTGACGGGTGATTCCGGTGTCAAGGGATACGATGGGGAATTTGCGAACGTGGGTCATGTTTCTCTCAGGGTCAGGGTCAGGGTCACAGCCGGTAGGCGGATTTCGCCAAACCATAGGTCAGATCATGCGCCACGTCCTGCGCCGCGTCGCGGTCCAGACGACCTGTGGCGACCAGCCCCGCAAGGTAGCTGCAATCAGCGCGTCGCGCCACGTCATGCCGCGCAGGGATCGAACAGAAGGCCCGCGTGTCGTCGTTGAACCCTGCGGTGTTGTAGAAACCGCAGGTCTCTGTGGTGGCTTCGCGGAAACGCCTGATGCCCTCGGGACTGTCGAAAAACCACCATGGCGGGCCGAGAATGAGCGCCGGATACGCCCCCGCCATCGGCGCCAGTTCGCGGCCATACACCGTCTCGTCCAGGGTGAAGAGGATGATGTTGAGGTCGCGTTCCATCCCGACGACATCCAGCATCGGTTTCAGCGCCGCGACGTAATCCGTGCGCCCCGGAATATCGAACCCCATGTCGCGGCCATGCCGGGCAAAGGCCTGCGCGGAATGGTTGCGGCGTGACCCTGCGTGAATTTGCAGCGTCAACCCGTCGTCCAGCGACATCCGCGCCATTTCAGTCAGCATATGGCCGCGAAAGGCATCGGCCTCATCGGCGGTGCATTGGCCCTTGAGCGCCTTTTGAAACAGCGTTTTCGCCTGTGTCAAAGACAGATCTTCGGTGCGTGCCGTCGGGTGGCCATGGTCGGAAGCGGTCGCGCCATGCGCCTTGAACACAGCCCGCCGGGCCCGGTGCGCGGCGAGGTATCCGTGCCACGTGGTCGCCGCCTCACCCGTCATTTCACCCAGCGTTTCGATGTTTTCCGCGAACCCCTCGAACTCCGGATCGACCACGGCGTCGGGGCGATAGGTCGTGACCACCCGGCCTTGCCAGCCGCTGTCCTGAATCATTCTGTGCCAGCGCAGATCGTCCAGCGCGCCTTCGGTCGTGGCGAGCACCTCTATGTTGAACCGCTCGAACAACGCGCGGGGCAGGAAGTCGGGCGTCGCCAGATGGGCGTCGATATGGTCGTAATACTGGTCTGCGGTGTCGGCGTTCAGCGCGATGTTCAGCCCGAACACATGCTCGAACGAATGATCGAGCCAGAGGCCCGATGGAGTGCCCCGAAAGAGGTGGTAATTCTCGGCAAAGAGCCGCCAGATCTTGCGCGGATCGGCTTCGGTGACGCCACCATCCTGCCGGGCCAGCCCCAGATCCTCCATCGCGATCCCGCGGCTGACCAGCATCCGAAACACGTAATGGTCGGGGATCACGAACAGCTCGGCCGGGTTGCCGAAACGGACGTTCTCGGCAAACCAGCGCGGGTCGCAATGGCCGTGCGGGCTGACGATGGGCAAGTCCCTGATCCGCTCATACAGATCGCGGGCGATGCTCCGGCTGGCGGGATCCACCGGGAACAATCGGTCAGGGTCGGTCAGGGGCATGGCGGAATCCTTGGCTGCAACGGGTTTGGCTTTTTTGATAGAATGTTCCGAGCAATGCGTCAAAGGTTGCCGGAATATCTGCCATGAACCCGGTTTGCATGTTTGGGACCCATAAATGGCAGCAGCACGCCGCCACTGGCAGAAATCAGACCCTAACGTGCCACGATCACCGCTGTCGCCTCGATCTCGATCAGCGCCTCGTCCTCGACCAGACCGGACACCACGACCATCGTCATCGCCGGAAAATGCTTGCCCAGAACGGCGCGGTAAACGCCGCCGACCTCGCGCTGGCGCGCGGCGTATTCCGCCTTGTCGATCACATACCAGGTCAGCCGGGTGATGTCCTCGGCCACGCCGCCCGCCGCCTCGACCACGGCAAGGATATTGCGCAGCGTCTGCTCCATCTGGCCGATGAAGTCCTGCGTCTCGAAGACTTGCTCGGCAGTCCAGCCGATCTGACCGCCGACATAAAGCGTGCCGTCCGCCGTCAGCATGCCGTTTGCATAGCCTTTGGCGGGTGCCCATCCGTCGGGGGAAATGATCTGATGTGTCATGGGAACCTCATGCATTATCGCGCAATCGAAAGCGCTGGATTTTGCCCGTCTGCGTCTTGGGAAGCTCAGCGATGAACCTGACCGAACGGGGATATTTGAACGGCGCGATGGTCGCCTTGACGTGATCCTGCAGCACCTTGACCATGGCGGCATCCGGCGCGAACCCTTCGGCCAGCACCACATAGGCCTCGACGATATGGCCGCGATCTTCGTCCGGCGCGCCGGTCACCCCACATTCGACGACGGCATCGTGGCGCAGCAGTGCCGCCTCCACCTCGGGCCCTGCGATGTTATACCCCGACGAGACGATCATATCGTCGTTGCGCGCGGCGAAATGCAGATAGCCGTCGTCGTCCATCACGAACGTATCTCCGGTGATGTTCCAGCCGTCCTGAACGTAGACCTTTTGGCGGTCGTCATCGAGATAGCGACACCCCGTCGGCCCTTTGACCGCCAGCCGACCGGGCGTGCCGCGCGGCACCTCCTTGCCGTCGGCGTCGATCACCCGCGCCTGATAGCCCGTCACAGGCTTGCCCGTGCAGGCCGGTCGGTGATCGTCGAAGCGGTTGGTCACGAAGATATGCAGCATTTCCGTCGCACCGATCCCGTCGAGCATCGGCTTGCCCGTCTTGGCCATCCATTCATCATAGACCGGCGCGGGCAGCGTTTCGCCTGCACTGACAGCCGCCCGCAGAGACGACAGATCCGCGCCCTCGTCCATCGCCCGCATCATCGCGCGGTATGCGGTGGGCGCGGTGAAACAGATCGTCGCGCGGTATTTCTCGATGATCTCGATCATGTGGGGCGGGCTCGCCGTCTCAAGCAAGGTCGCCGCCGCCCCGAACCGCAGCGGAAAGATCGCCAGCCCCCCCAGACCGAACGTAAACGCCAAAGGCGGCGAGCCGACAAAGACATCCTCGGGCACCACGCCAAGAACCTCACGCGCATAGCCATCCGCGATGATCAGCAGATCGCGGTGAAAGTGCATCGTCGCCTTGGGGTCGCCCGTGGTGCCGCTGGTAAAGCCCAGCAATGCCACATCGTCCCTGCCCGTCTCGACCGCGTCAAAGCGCACCGACTTCTCCAGCGCCAGCCGGTCAAGCTCGGCATCATGGTTGCTCGTCCCGTCGAACCCCACCACGGAGGTCAGCCAGTCAGACCCCTTGGCGCACAGCACCATCTCGTCCATCAGCCGCGTATCGCACAGCGCATGGGTCACCTGCGCCTTGTCGACGATCGCGCGCAATTCGCCTGCCCGCAACATCGGCATGGTGTTGATCACCACCGCCCCCACCTTGGTCGCCGCCAGCCAGCACGCCACCATCGCCGGATTGTTCGCCGACCGGATCAGCACCCGGTTGCCGGGCTTCACGCCCAGATCCTCGACCAGCACATGCGCCAGCTTGTTGGTCCAGTCGCTGAGTTCCTTGTAGGTCCGCCGCCGCCCGTTCCCGATCAGCGCCGTATGATCGCCAAAGCCGCGTGCCACCATCGCATCGGTCAATTCGACCCCGGCATTCAACCGCTCGGGATAGTCAAAACCGTCCAGCAGAAACTCCGGCTGCGCCTCCTGCACAGGCAGGCGGTCACGGCAAAAGCTGTCCTCATGTGCGGTAAATCCCAGCATCTCAGCCCCCCTGAAACGCGGCCAACGCCTGGCGCGCAATGATCACCCGCTGAACATCCGACGCACCCTCATAGATGCGCAAGGCCCTGATATCACGGTAAAGCTCTTCGACCTTCTGCCCCGACCGGACCCCGTCGCCGCCATGCAACTGCACCGCCTTGTCGATAACAGCCTGCGCCTGATCGGTGGAAAACAGCTTGGCCATCGCCGCCTCCCGCGTCACGCGCGCCGCTCCACCATCCTTCGCCCAGGCCGCCCGATAGATCAGCAAGGCCGACGCATCCACATCCAACGCCATATCCGCGATATGGCCCTGAACCATCTGCATCTCGAAAAGCGGCGCGCCCTGAATATGCCGCTCGGACACCCGTGCCAACGCCTCGTCCAGTGCCCGCCGCGCAAACCCCAACGCCGCCGCCGCGACGGTGGTCCGGAACACGTCCAGCACCGACATGGCAATCTTGAAGCCCTGCCCCGGCGCGCCGATCATGGCGCTTTCAGCCACCCGCATATCGGTGAATCGCAGGCGCGCCAGCGGATGCGGCGCAAGCGTCTGCAACCGCTCCACCACCTCGAACCCAGGCGTATCCGGCGTCACCACAAAGGCCGACAACCCCCGCGCGCCCGGCGCCTCGCCGGTCCGCGCGAACAGAGTATACACGTCCGCAATCCCACCGTTAGAGATCCACGTCTTTTCGCCGTTCAACACATAATCCGACCCATCGCGCACCGCCGTCATCGTCGAATTGGCCACATCCGACCCCGACGCAGGCTCGGTCAACGCGAAAGCCGCAATCGCCTTGCCCGCCGTGGTCAGCGGCAACCAAGCATCCTTCTGCGCCTGCGTCCCGAACAGGGACAGCGCTCCTGTTCCCAACCCCTGCATCGCAAACGCGAAATCGGCCAGCCCATCGTGACGCGCCAAAATCTCCCGCGCCAGACACAACCGGCGCACATCCAGAACATCCCCCGCCGTGCCCTTCAACCAGCCCGCATCGCCCATGGCCGCCACCAGATCCCGGCACGCCTGATCAGTATCGGAATGGTCAATCGTCCCCAGCGCCTGCCCGGCCCAGACCTCAAGATCGTCGGCAAACCCCGCATGATCCGCATCGAAAAACGGCCAATCCAAAAACGTCCGATCTGCCATTTCGCGCCCTTTCATCTTGCTGAATAAACCTCGGGGGTGTGGGGGCTGGCCCCCACTCCCGAACTCTCAATCCCCCGCGAACACCGGCTTGCCCTTGGCGACGAACGCCTCATAGGCCCGCGTGAAATCGCCCGTCTGCATGCAGATCGCCTGCGCCTGCGCCTCGGCCTCGATGGCCTGCTCGATCGACATCGACCATTCCTGCGCCAGCATCGTCTTGGTCATCATATGGGCAAAGTTCGGCCCCTCGGCGATCCGCCGCGCCATGTCCTGCGCGGTGATCTCCAGCTTTTCTTCGGTCACGATCCGATTGAAGAACCCCCAATCCGACCCTTCCTGCGCCGACATCGACCGGCCGGTATAGAGCAGCTCTGCCGTGCGCCCTTGCCCGATAATCCGCGGCAGGATCGCACAGGCCCCCATATCGCAACCCGCCAGGCCCACTCGGGTGAACAGGAACGCAGTCTTCGCATCCGGCGTCGCGATCCGCAAATCCGAGGCCATGGCGATGATCGCGCCCGCGCCCACACAGATCCCGTCCACCGCAGCGATCACCGGCTTGCCGCAATTGATCATCGCCTTGACCAGATCCCCGGTCATCCGGGTGAAATTCAGCAGTTCCTTCATATTCATCCGCGTCAGCGGCCCGATGATGTCGTGCACATCGCCACCCGACGAAAAATTCCCCCCGTTCGAGGCAAAGATCACCACATCCACATCATCGCGATAGGGCAAGCCCCGGAACCAGTCGCGCAAGGCCGCATAGCTGTCAAAGGTCAACGGGTTCTTGCGGTCGGGCCGGTCCAGAGACACCCGCGCAATGCGGTTCTGGATGGTGCACAGGAAATGTTCGGGATCAGCCGGCATGGGTCTCTTCCTTGGGTTCTATCGTCAATGCAGCGCGCAGATCGTCGGCCACCTGTGCGCTTTGCGCCGCGTTCAGCCCGCCCAGCAAGGCGCTGACCCAGACCTCATGCGCGCGCGCTTGCGCTGCAAAACTCTCCGCACCCTTGCGCGTCAGCCGCACCCGCGCCGCACGCCGGTCCCCCGGCACCGCCTCGCGCAGGGTCATGCCATCTTCGGTCAACCGTTCCACGATGCCGGTGACATTGCCGTTGGACACCATCAGCATCCGCGACAATTCCGACATTTTCAGCCCCTCGGGGTTGCGGCACAGCGCCGACATCACGTCGAAACGCGGCAAGGTCGTGCCAAATTCCACCCGCAACCGTTCGCGCAATTCCGCCTCGACCAATCGGTTCACCTTGAGCAGGCGCAGCCACAGCCGCAGATGTTCCTTGGAGGCAGCCGCATCGGCAATCTCGGCTCTCAGGTTCATACCTCGCCCCCCGACATCGCCAGCGCGTGGCCATTGACCGACACCGCCGCCTCGGAACAGAGCCAGAGCGCCGTGCCCGCCACCTCTGACGTCTGCACAAAGCGTTTCTGCGGATTGCCCTTGAGCAGCGATTGCGCCGCCGCCTCTGCATCCATCCCGGTCTTGTCCACGATCCCTGCGATGGACCGCTCCAGCAGCGGCGTCTCGATGAACCCCGGACAGATCGCGTTGACGGTGATCCCGGTCTGCCCCAGCTCGTGGGCCAGCGCCCGCGTCAGCCCGACGACGCCGTGTTTTGCGGCGCAATAGGGAGAGACATAAGGATATCCCTTAAGCCCTGCGGTCGACGCCACCGCAATCATCCGCCCCCATCCGGCGTGTTTCATATCTGCCAGACAGGCCTGCCACAGATGAAACACGCCGCCCAGATTGACCGCCACAGACGCGTCGAAATCAGCGCCCGTGACCTTGGCGAACGCTGCCGACGGCGCTGCCCCCGCATTGGCGATCGCCACATTCACCGGGCCATATTTTGCCCGCGCATAGTCCAGCCCTGCATCCAGCGCCACACGGTCCGTCACATCCGCACTCACCGGATAGGCGCCGGTTTCCTCGGCCACGTCGCGCAACGGCGCCATCCGCCGGCCAAGGATCGACACCAAAGCGCCCGCAGCACAGAACACACGCGCCAATTCCGCGCCGACGCCGCTGCCGCCGCCGGTGATCACGATATGACGCCCCGACAGGCTCATGCCCGCAACATCTCGGCTTCACGCTCGGCCAGTCGCCACATCTGATCGCGCCCCGCAAGGTATGGCAGCGGCCAATCCGCAAGCCGGTCGCCAATCCCGGCAGCTGCGTGCAGCGTCCAATAGGGGTCCGCAAGATGCGGCCTTGCCAGACAGACCAGATCCGCCCGCCCCGCCATCAGGATCGAATTGACGTGATCGGCCTCGTAGATATTGCCCACCGCCATGGTCGCGACACCCGCCTCGTTGCGGATTTGGTCCGAAAAAGGCGTCTGGAACATACGGCCGTAAACAGGCTTGCCCTGCTTGGATGTCTGCCCCGCCGACACGTCGATAATGTCCGCGCCCGCCTCGGAAAACGCGCGTGCGATCAAGACCGCCTCTTCGGGCGTGACCCCATCGTCGCCTGCCCAATCGCTGGCGGAAATGCGCACCGACATCGGTTTGCCCGCAGGCCAGACGTCACGCATGGCGTGGAACACCTCCAGCGGATAGCGCAGACGGTTTTCCAGCGATCCACCGTAGTCATCGTCCCGAACATTGCTCAAAGGCGAGATGAACGACGAAATCAGATAGCCATGCGCCGCGTGCAATTCGATCATGTCGAACCCTGCGCGTTCGGCCATTTCTGTGGCGCTGACGAACTGCGCCGTGACCTCGTCCATCTCGGCCCGCGTGATCGCGCGCGGTGTGGCGTTGCGATCGGACCATGCAATCGCCGAGGCCGACATGGTGTCCCAATTGCCCTCTGGCAGGGCCACATCCATCTCGTCCCAGCCCAGCTGCGTCGACCCCTTGCGCCCGGAATGGCCGATCTGGCAGCATATCTTGGCCTCTGTCTCGGCGTGGACAAAGCGGGTCAAACGTGCCCATTCCGCCTCATGCTCGGGCGTGTAAAGCCCCGGACAGCCCGGCGTGATCCGGCCCTCGGGCGACACGCATGTCATCTCTGTATAGACCAGCCCCGCGCCGCCCTTGGCGCGTTCGGCGTAATGCACGAAATGCCAATCGTTGGGCGCGCCGCCCTCAGCCTTGTATTGCGCCATCGGCGAGACGACGATGCGGTTGATAAGCTCCATATCGCGCAATTTATACGGCGCAAACATCGGCGCGCGCACGGGCGCATTGTCCGACGTTCCGGCCTGCGTCTGAAACCACTTTTCAGCCGATTCCAGCCATTTAGGGTCGCGCAGCCGCAGGTTTTCGTGGCTGATTCGCTGGCTGCGCGTCAGCAGCGAATAGTTGAATTGAACCGGGTCCAGCCCCAGATAGCGGTCAAGATCCTCGAACCATTCCAGCGAATTGCGCGCCGCCGATTGCAGCCGCAATACCTCCATGCGCCGATCCTCTTCGTAGACCCCGAACGCCTCTTTCAGGCTGGCCTTTTCGGTCACCAGATCCGCCAGCGAAATCGCCGATTCCAGCGCCAGTTTGGTTCCCGACCCGATCGAGAAATGCGCCGAGGCCGAGGCGTCACCCATCAGAACGATATTCTCGTGGCTCCACTTTTCGCACAGCACGCGGGGGAAATTGATCCAGGCCGATCCGCGAATATGCCCTGCGTTGGTCATCAGCGAATGCCCGCCAAGATACTCCTTGAACACCTCTTCGCAGACCGCGATGCTTTCCTGCTGGCTCATCTCGCCAAAGCCGTAGTTGTTCCAGGTTTCCTCGTCGGTTTCGACGATGAACGTCGAGGTGTCTTCGTCGAACGAATAGGCATGCACCCAGAGCCAGCCCTTGTCGGTTTCCTCGAATATGAAGGTGAACGCGTCGTCGAATTTCTGGTGCGTGCCCAGCCAGACGAATTTACAGGCGCGCACGTCGATATCGGGTTTGAATTCAGTCTCGAACTCTGCCCGCGTGCGGGAATTCAGCCCGTCCGCAGCGACCACCAGATCATAGCCCTTGGCCAATTCCGCGACCGAATCGACGCTGGTTTCAAACTGCAGATCGACGCCCAAAGCACGCGCCCGTTCCTGCAACAGCATCAGCAACCGCTTGCGCCCGATGCCGCAGAACCCATGACCCGTGGACACATGCAATTCGCCCCGGTAATGCACCGCAATATCGTCCCAATAGGCGAAATGCTCGCGGATCGCCGCCGCACTGACCGCGTCGTTTTCAGCCAGATTGTCCAGCGTCTCGTCCGACAGAACCACGCCCCAGCCGAACGTGTCGTCGGGCTTGTTCCGCTCGATCACAGTGACATCCGCATCCGGCTGCCGAAGTTTGAGCGAGATCGCAAAATAAAGTCCCGCAGGACCGCCACCGAGACAGGCTACGCGCATGTGATGCTCCAATCGTGTCAGCGTTTCAAGGCAAGATATAGCGGGTTTTGGCTTACTTCAAGCATAAAGGTTTAGACTTGAAGTAAATCCTGCGCAGCTATATCGTGGCAGTGTTCCACTCCAAGTCCGAGGTTTCGCGATGTCTGTAACGGTCAAGATCGACGGCACGCTGGCCCATGTCACCATCGACAACCCGCCCGTCAACGCCATCAATCAGGATATGCGCGCGGGCCTTTTGCGCGCCGTGGCCGAGACCGACGCGGCGGGCGTTTCGGTCGTGCTGCTGTCCTGCGCGGGCCGGACGTTCGTCGCGGGCGCCGATGTGCGCGAATTTGGCAAACCACCGCTTGAGCCGCATCTGCCCGACGTGCTGAACGCCATCGAGGCCGCGACAGCACCTTGGGTCGCGCAGATCCACGGCACAGCCCTGGGCGGCGGGCTGGAAATCGCGCTTGCCTGTGCATACCGCGTGGCCACGCCAGACGCGCGCCTCGGCCTGCCCGAGGTCAATCTGGGCATCATCCCCGGCGCGGGCGGCACCGTGCGCCTGCCCCGCCTGATCGCACCCGAAGCGGCCCTGGACATGGTCGCGGGCGGGCGGCCTGTGTCGGCGTCAAAGGCCTTGAAACTTGGTCTGATCGACCGTGTCGAGGCCGATCCCGACGCGGTTCTGAGCTTTGCCCGCAGCATCACAGCTCAGCCCAGGCCCGCCGCCCTTCTGCACGCCGACCCGCAGCCTCTGGCAGACCCGGACGCATGGCAAGACCTGCTTGACACGACCCGCAAAAAGGCCCGTGGCCAGACCTCGATCATCGCCGCGACGGATACCATCGCCGCGTCCCTGACCACCTTTGGACCGCAGGCGCTGAGCGCCGAGCGCGCCACGTTTCTGCGCCTGCGCGAAGACCCGCAGGCCGCAGCACTACGCCATATCTTCTTCGCCGAACGCAGCGCCGCGCGCCTGCCGCAAACCAAGGGCATCGCCCCCCGCCCGATCGACCGCATCGGCGTGATCGGCGGCGGCACCATGGGGTCAGGCATCGCCGCCGCCTGCCTGCTGTCGGGTCTGTCCGTGACGATGATCGAGCGCGATCAGGACGCATTGAAGAATGGTTCGACCCGCGTCCGGGACATCCTGCAAGGCGCCGCCAAACGCGGCAAACTGACCAGGACAGCCCTGACCGAAACGAATGAACGCCTCACCGCATCCACAGATTACGCCGCGCTCAGCGACGCACAAGTAGTCATCGAGGCGGTGTTCGAGGACATGGACATCAAACGCGCTGTCTTTGCCCAACTCGACAGCCACACAAAGCCCGACGCGGTGCTCGCCAGCAACACCTCCTACCTCGACATCACGGCGCTGGCCGCAGGCACGAAACACCCCGAACGCGTCATCGGTCTGCACTTTTTCTCGCCCGCGCATGTCATGAAACTGCTCGAGGTCATCGTGCCCGAAAGCGCCGACCCGACAGCCATTGCAACCGGTCTGGCACTGGGCAAAGCATTGGGCAAGATCGCCGTGCCCTCGGGTGTCTGCGACGGGTTCATCGGCAACCGCATCATGTCCGCCTACCGGCGCGAGGCCGATTACATGATCGAGGACGGCGCATTGCCACACGACGTCGACGCGGCCATGCGCGCATTCGGCTTTCCCATCGGCGTGTTCCAGATGCAGGACCTCGCCGGTCTCGACATCGCATGGGCCATGCGCAAACGCCGCGCCACCACACGGCCCCCGGCCGAGCGCTACGTCACCATCGCCGATCAACTCTGCGAATTGGGCCGTCTGGGCCGCAAGACCGGCAAGGGCTGGTATGATTACAGCACCGACAAGAACGGCGCATCCGACCCCGCGGTCACCGCCCTGATCGAGGCCTCATCCGCCCGCAACGGCATCACCCGCACCGCGATGACCCCCGACCGGATCATGCAGCGCATCCTCACCATCATGCAAGCCGAGGGCAGCGCCATCCTGAGCGAGAACATCGCCGCCTCCCCCGACGCGATCGACGTGGTGATGATCAACGGCTACGGATTTCCCCGTTGGCGCGGCGGCCCGATGTTCATGTCGGGGATCACATCATGATCGACTGGACCGACGCGTTCGACAATTCCAGCTATGTGCCAGGCTCTGACAAGCTGGGCGCGCATTGGGCCGATCAGGCTCTGACATACCGCAAAACCCTCGGAAACCGCGCGCAGATGCATATCCGCTACGGCCAGCACGACCGCGAGGTCTATGATCTCTTCACCCCCGAAACCCAGCCTCAAGGCACGCTGATTTTCGTGCATGGCGGCTATTGGCACCTCTTCGACAAATCCTACTGGTCGCATCTGGCCAAAGGCCCGATGGCGCATGGCTGGGCCGTCGCGATGCCCAGTTATCCGCTCGCCCCGGACGCAAGGATCGCCGACATCACCCAAAGCATCACCCGCGCCGTGACCCATATCGCATCGCATACCATGGGGCCACTGCGGCTCGCGGGTCACTCGGCGGGCGGACATCTGGTGTCGCGGATGCTCTGCCCCGATACGCTCGATCCTGCCACACGGGACCGTATCGAAAAGGTCACCTCGATCTCGGGCTTGCACGACTTGCTGCCGCTGACCCACGCTTTGATCAACGACACGCTCAACCTGACCGAGGACGAGGCCATCGCCGAGAGCGCCGCGCGCCACGATTCTGCACAGCATATCGCCGCAACCTTCTGGGTCGGCGCGGCAGAGCGTCCCGAATTCCTGCGCCAGACCCGCCTGATCGCGGAACGCTGGAGCGCGCATAACCCTCATATCAAAGACGTATATGAACCCGGTCACCACCATTTCTCCGTGATCAATGGCCTGATCGACCCGCAAAGTCCCCTGACCCAAGAGGTGCTGACATGACCGCCTACGATCCCGAATCAGACGGCGCGAAAATGTCCTTCGCCAAGGATATGTCCTACGCCGATTACCTTGGCCTCGACGGTATTCTGGGTGCTGCCAAACCGATGTCATCGGCGCATGACGAAATGCTCTTCATCGTCCAGCACCAGACGTCGGAGCTGTGGATGCGGCTGATCCTGCACGAGTTGGACGCGGCGCGGCAATTGATGCAGAAAGGCCAGCCCGATCAGGTGTTCAAGATGCTCAGCCGCGTCGCGCGCATCTTCGAGCAACTCAACAACGCATGGGACGTGTTGCGCACCATGACGCCCAGCGATTACACGACCTTTCGCGACGATCTGGGCAGCTCTTCGGGCTTTCAGTCGCATCAATACCGGCTTATCGAATTCATGCTGGGCAACCGCAATACCGCGATGATGAAGGTCCATGAACACCGCCCCGCATTGCACAGGATGCTGGGATACGAGCTGACGCAACCGTCGCTCTACCACCTTGCCTTGCGCGCGCTCGAGGCGGAATTGGGTCTGAAATTCGCCGACACGACCTACCGCATGGACGAGCCACATGTCTCCGACCCGGACGTGATCGCCGCCTGGACCATTGTCTACCGCGACCCGCAGAAATATTGGACGCTGTATGAGATGGCCGAAAAATTCGTCGATCTCGAGGATTACTTTCGCCGCTGGCGATTCAACCACGTCACCACCGTCGAACGGGTCATCGGCTTTAAACGCGGCACCGGCGGCACCAGCGGTGTCACCTATCTGCGCCGCATGCTAGAGGTCGAATTGTTTCCTGAATTATGGCACATGCGCGGAGGATTATGAGAATGAGCTTACCCCGAAAAGACCTCTTCGAGATGCCCGAGGGGCTGATCTATCTTGACGGAAATTCACTGGGGCCCCTGCCCCGATCGGTTGCCGCGCGGGTGGCATCGGCCATCACCGATGAATGGGGTCAGCAGCTGATCCGCGGCTGGAACGTCTCCGGCTGGATGGCACAGCCAAGCCGTATCGGCGACCGTGTCGGCAAGCTGATCGGCGCGCCCGAAGGGTCAGTCGTGATGGGCGACACGCTCTCGATCAAGGTGTTTCAGGCGCTCTCCGCCGCCTTGGCCATGCGGCCCGACAGACGCGTTATCGTCTCTGATACGGGCAATTTTCCGTCCGATATTTATATGGCAGAAGGTCTGGTCGCGCTCAAGGACGCAGGTTACACGCTCCGCCTCGCCCCGCCCGAAGACGTCGCGGACCACATCGACGAACATGTCGCCGCCGTAATGCTGACCGAGGTCGACTACCGCACCGGCCGCAAACACGACATGAATGCGCTCACCAAAGCAGCCCAGGACGCAGGCGCTGTGATGGTCTGGGATCTGGCTCATTCCGCCGGAGCGGTCGAGATTGATTTGGCCGCATCGAACGCCGAATTCGCCGTCGGCTGCACCTACAAATACCTCAACGGCGGACCCGGCGCGCCCGCCTTCATCTACGTCCGACCGGACCTCGCAGACGACGTGCAACCGGCTCTGTCGGGCTGGCTGGGCCACGACGCGCCCTTCGCGTTCGAGCCATCCTACCGCCCAGCCCCCGGCATCGAGCGCATGCGCGTCGGCACACCGCCGGTCCTGCAAATGGTTGCTCTGGATGCAGCCCTCGACGTCTGGGACACCACGACGATGGCCGAGGTGCGTGCCGCCTCCATCGCCCTGTGTGACCTCTTCATCACCGAAGTCGAAGCCCGCTGCCCCGCGCTAAAGCTGGTCAGCCCGCGCGACGGATCGGTCCGCGGATCGCAGGTCTCATTCGCATTTCAGAACGGCTATGCCGCCATGCAGGCTCTCATCGACAAAGGCGTGATCGGCGATTTCCGGGCCCCCGATGTGATGCGTTTCGGCTTTACACCCCTCTACATCGACGAAGGCGACGTGCGCGCCGCCGCCGCCATCATCGAGGACGTCGTCACCAACGATCTCTGGAATCGCCCCGAATACCTCGCGCCCAAACGCGTCACGTAATGCCCCGCATCACCGCCGCCCGTCTCGTCCCCATTCAGGTCAGCGACCGCACGCTCTGGCGACACGTGATCCTGACCACCGACAGCGGTCTGACGGGTCTGGGCGAGGCAAGCTGGAACGCCGCACCACCCGGCTTTGACGCCATGTTAGAGACGCATGCGCACTCTCTGATCGGCTCCGACCTGTCATTGCAAACCATGTCCGCACATTCAGATTTGCTCACCCGGGGCCGGCCCGGCCACACCATCTATTCCGCGCTGGATCAAGCCGTAGAAGACCTGATCGCCCGCCACGCAAACCTGCCGCTGTGCACCTCCCTCAACCCCGGCGCGACCCCGGCAGACGTCCCGCTTTATGCCAACATCAACCGCGCCACCCGCGACCGATCCCCCGAAGGCTGCGCCGCCAGCGCCCGCGCGGCCGTCGCCCAAGGCCACAAGGCCCTCAAATTCGCCCCCTTCGACGATCTGACACCCGACAAATGCGGCTCTGACACGGGCCAATCGCTTATAAACGCCGCTCTCGACCGCCTGTCAGCCATCCGCGGCACCGCCCCCGATACAACGCTTCAGGTCGATTGCCACTGGCGTCTCACGTTCCAATCCGCCCTCGATCTCATCCCCGATCTGGCCGCTTTGAACATCACCTGGTTTGAATGTCCCCTGCCCGAGACCACCGACGCCATCCACAACCTGCGCCGGATCCGCGCCAGGGCCAACGACGCAGGCATGCGCCTCACCGGCCTCGAAAGTTTTGGCCGCTGGTCCGACATCGCGCCCTACATCACGGCTGGCGCCTATGATGTGGCCATGCCCGACGTCAAATATGCAGGCGGGTTGCGCGCGATCCTGGAAATCGCAGAACGCGCCGCAGAACATTCCACGCAGATCTCCCTGCACAACCCCTCCGGCCCCGTGGCCCACCTGCATTCGCTGCACGTCATGCGCGCCGTCCAAAGCGCCGAACGCATGGAAATCCAGTGGAACGAGACGCCGCTTTTCGAAACACTCACCACCCCCGCCCCCAGGGTCACCATGGGTCAGGCCCATATCCCCAAAGGCCCAGGCATCGCCTCCCGCTTTTCTTGATTGACGCGTCAATAAAAATCCCGCAGTCATAATGCAGGGATTATTGACGCGAGGCTTTGATGCCAAAACTGGGAATAGAGCCGCTGCGCCGCGCGGCCCTCATAGACGCTACGATCCACGAAATCGGCAGCCACGGATCGCTCGACGTTACCGTCAGCCAGATCGCCCGCCGTGCAGGCATGTCCAGCGCGCTGGCGCATCATTATTTCGGTGCCAAGGATCAGATGTTTCTCGCCGCGATGCGCCACCTTCTCAGGCTCTATGCCGCCGCAATTCGCGGTGCGCTGGTCATGGCGCAGACCCCGAAGCAGCGCGTCGAGGCCATCGTGCGCGGCTCCTTCGCCTCGGATAATTTCCATCCCGAAGTCGTTGCGGCCTGGATGCATTTCTACGTGCTCGCGCAAAGCTCGGAGGCCGCAAATCGCCTGCTCCGGGTCTATCAGGGACGCCTGCGCTCCAACCTCACGCATGCCCTGCGACCCATGACCGATGACGCCCCCGCCCGGGCCGAAATGATCGCAGCCCTGATCGACGGCATCTATCTGCGTCAATCCCTGCGACCGACCCCCGACATGGACAGCGCCGTCGCCCTCGTCCTGCGCGCCTTGCCAACGGAGCCCCCGAAATGACCCAACCAAAAGCCAGCCACTACATCGACGGTGCCCATGTCGAGGACATCGCAGGCGACGCCCTGCCCGTCATCTACCCCTACACTGGCGGAGCGATCGCACAATTGCGCATGGCAACACCCGAAGTGGTCGACGCAGCCCTCGCCGCCGCCGCCCGTGCGCAACCGGCATGGGCCGCCCTGACGGGTGTCGAGCGCGGGCGTATCCTGCGCCGCGCGGCTGATATCATCCGGTCCCGCAACACTGAATTGTCAGAGTTAGAGACGTATGACACCGGAAAACCGCTGCAAGAGACCCTTGTGGCCGATGCAACATCCGCCGCCGATGCACTGGAATATTTCGGTGGATTGGCCGGATCGCTCACCGGCGATCACGTGCAACTGGGCGACGATTGGGGCTACACGATCCGCGAGGCGCTTGGCGTCTGCGTCGGCATCGGCGCATGGAATTACCCCACCCAGATCGCCGCATGGAAGGCCGCTCCAGCCCTCGCCTGCGGCAACACGATGGTGTTCAAACCGTCCGAGACGACGCCGCTCTGCGCTTTGAAAATCGCCGAAATCCTGACCGAGGCAGGCGCGCCACCGGGTGTCTTCAACGTCGTTCAGGGCGCAGGCACGGTCGGCGCGCAGCTCATCAGGGACCCGCGCGTCGCCAAGGTCTCGCTCACAGGCTCGGTGCCGACAGGTCGCAAGGTCTACGCCGCCGCAGCCGAGGGTCTGCGCCACGTCACGATGGAGCTGGGCGGCAAATCGCCCCTTCTCATCTTCAACGATGCAACACTCGACGACGCGGTCAGTGGCGCGATCAACGGCAATTTCTATTCCTCCGGTCAGGTTTGCTCCAACGGCACGCGCGTTTTTGTCCAAAGCAGTCTCTATGAATCATTCTTGTCTCGATTGGTTGAACGCCTCAAGGGCGTCAGGATCGGCGATCCAATGGACGAGAGCACGAATTTTGGCCCTCTCGTCAGCGCCCGTCAGCGCGATCTGGTCATGGGCTTCATCGAAACCGGCAAATCCGAGGGCGCGCGGCTGGTCACGGGCGGCACCATCCTGCCCGGACCCGGATTCTGGGTCGCGCCATCGGTTTTCGCCGATGTCCGAGACGATATGCAGATCGCGCGTAACGAAATCTTCGGTCCCGTCATGTCCGTGTTCCGCTTTGACACCGAAGCCGAGGCCGTCACCCGCGCCAATGCCACCGAATTCGGCCTCTCCGCAGGCGTGTTCACCCGCGATATCAGCCGCGCCCACAGGGTCATCCGCCAATTGCAGGCCGGGTCGTGTTACATCAATTCCTACAACGACGCCCCCGTCGAATTGCCTTTCGGAGGGACTAAGATGTCCGGCGTAGGCCGCGAAAACGCCCGCATCGCGATCGAGCATTATTCTCAGCTCAAATCCGTCTACGTCCGAATGGGCCCCTGCGAAGCGGCGTTCTGATGCAGGCCGAATTCGTCATCATCGGCGCAGGCAGTGCAGGCTGTGCCATGGCTTACCGCCTCGCCCAGGCAGGCCGGCGCGTCATCGTGATCGAGACCGGCGGCAGCGACGCAGGCCCGTTGATCAACATGCCTGGCGCGCTGTCCTACCCGATGAACATGAAACGCTACGACTGGGGTTTTTCGTCAGAACCAGAGCCTAACCTGGGGAATCGTCGCATGGCCTGCCCCCGCGGCAAGGTGCTGGGCGGCTCGTCCTCGATCAATGGCATGGTCTACGTGCGCGGCCATGCGCTTGATTACGACCATTGGGCCGAGATGGGTGCGATCGGCTGGAGCTACGCCGATGTTTTGCCTTATTTCAAGCGTATGGAAAACTGGCACGACGGTGGCCACGGCGGCGATTCCGACTGGCGTGGTACCGACGGACCCTTGCATATTTCGCGCGGAACCCGAAAAAACCCCCTTGTCAGAGCCTTCGTAGAGGCTGGCGTGCAAGCCGGATACGGCGGCACCGACGATTACAACGGCGAACGCCAGGAAGGCTTCGGCCCGTTCGAGGCGACCATCTGGCAGGGCAAACGCTGGTCCGCCAACAGTGCCTATCTGCAACCCGCGCGCAAAACCGGCAATTGCACATTGGTTCGGGGGTTTGCGACTCGCGTGATCATTGGCGACGGACGTGCAACAGGCGTGGCCCTGTCGGACGGTCGTGTGATCGAGGCCGAACGCGAAGTCATCGTCTCGGCCTCGTCGATCAACACACCCAAAATCCTGATGCTGTCCGGCATTGGCCCCGGAGCGCATTTGGCAGAGCACGGCATCGAGGTCGTTGCGGACCGTGCGGGGGTTGGACGAAATCTTCAGGATCATCTGGAATTATACGTCCAGATGGCGGCAATCCAGCCGGTGTCGCTGTTTCGTTATTGGAATCTGCCCGGAAAGGCGTGGGTCGGGGCGCAATGGCTGTTCGCAAAAAGGGGTCCGGGGGCGTCGAACCAATTCGAATCGACCGGGTTCATTCGGTCCCGTGCGGGGATTGACTACCCGGATTTGCAGTTCCATTTCCTGCCTATTGCGGTGCGCTACGACGGCAAGATCGCTCCCGAAGGGCATGGATTTCAGGCGCATGTGGGGCCAATGCGGTCGCCCTCGCGGGGATCCGTGACGTTGCGCTCGGGGGATCCTGCTGATGCTCCGGTCATTCGGTTCAACTACATGAGTGAACCGGAAGATTGGCAGGATTTTCGCAAAGGGATCCGCCTGACACGAGAGATTTTCTCACAGGAGGCCTTTGCGCCGTTTCGGGGAAAGGAATTGCTTCCGGGTGCGGATGTTCGCGATGACGACGCACTGGATGCGACGATCCGGGATCATGCGGAGAGTGCGTATCACCCTTGCGGCACGTGTCGAATGGGCCGGCTGGACGATCCCATGGCGGTGACCGACCCACAAGGTCGCGTTATCGGGGTCGATGGTTTGCGAGTTGCGGACAGCTCCTTGTTTCCGCGGATCACGAATGGGAATTTGAACGGGCCGTCGATTCTGATGGGTGAGAAAATCGCGGATGACGTGTTGGGAATGGCCCCTTTGGCGCGGGATAATGCGGTGCCTTGGGTGCATCCGGATTGGCAAAATTCGCAGCGGTAGGTCAAAGTTCACAGCTGTGAACTCTGCCGCATTTTCACCGGTTCACAGCTGTGAACTTTCATGCGACCTCTTTGTTGAGGAGGGCCATGATCATGGGGCCGCAGGAAAAGGCTCCGGCATTGGACTTTGCTGTCAGGTGGCGCAAATAGCCGGCGGGTGAGCGGATTTCGGTAAAACGCTCCAACATTGCAGCCAAAACGACAGCGGCCTGTGCAACGCCCATCGACGCAACGGCTTGATCCCATACCGAGGGTGAGACGCCCATCATGGGGCGGATGGTTTCGATCAAGCGGATGAATTGGTGCCAGTGGCGGATGGGGTCTGCACTGTAGGTTGCGATTTCGGGACAGGTTATCAGGACGAGCGTCAGCGGGATATTGGGCAGGTTAGAATCTGGATCGATCGAGGGCAGGGTGACTGCGTCGGGTTCAGATTTTGTGCCTGTGCCGGTCGCTGGATTTACCTTTTCCAGGCAAACTTTGGAAACATCAGAGTCTTTATCTGAATTCTGATGGTGCTGCCCGGAATGGCGGGCATTGGTGCTCAGATCATCTGTTTCGGCATCCAGAATATCGCGGGCTTCATCCAAAGACTTTTGCAACCGCAGCGCCAATACGTCCAGTTCGTCCAGCGTCAGGACACGGCGGAGATCCCGGGCCGCAAGTCGGGCGCAGTCGCTCAGGCGGTCCCAGAGGGGCGGGTCGGGAAAGACCTCGGCGCCGTAATCCGCAACACCTGCCAGATCGCGGCGCATGAGGCTGACGGAGCGGCGCAAGCGTTCGTCGCGTTCGCGCGCGGCGCGGATGCGGTCAGCCTGAGCGGTGATTTCGGTAAAGTGGCGCAGCAAGGGTGTCAGGTCAAAACCGAAGGCCTCTTTTCCATCACCATAGCGCCGGGCAAAGCGTTTGCCGTTGGGGCTGTCGCGGCGCAGGATCAGACCGGCGGCGACCAACGCACCCAGATGGCGTCGCATGGTCGACGTGGGCATGCCATTGAGACGCGCGCAGATCGAGGCATTGGACGGGTAGACGACCAGCGCATCACCCGAAAGAACCGTTTCGGGGTGAAAGCTGAGCAGGGCCTGCAACACGCTCAGCGCGCGGTCGCTGACGCCGAAATGCCCGAGGGTGACACCCAGTTCGCGCAGCACCTCCCATTTGTCGACGCTTTGGTCGGGCAGAGGGGGGTGCGCCATGGCTTGATGTTTCAGCATGGCAGCATCTATGGATCGCCGGAACGGCGTGACGGGATTGTAGGTCATTTTTCATACGCACAGGCGCAAAAAAAGGATCCGCGAATCACTTTGGACTTGCGGGAATGCATGCCGACCCTTACCTTGAAGTTGCTAGACAATAAGATTTGGTCTCGTGGGGCATCCGTCTTGCGGGGCCTTTTCTTTGACTGTTGATGCGTCTCCTGTTGTTGCTCGTTGCCTCAGTCTTCTGCTCAGTCTTCTGCTCAGTTTTCTGCTAAGTTTTCTGCGCGGTCTCTTTCGGTGGTTTTCCATTGCGCATGAAGGTCTTGCAGGACAGAATCTGCCCTGTTTTCCAGCCAGTCTGCGAACGGTCCGGCCGTCAGGTCGACCCGCAATCCCTGATCTGTGCCGCGTATCCGGCCCGCGTGTTGACCGTCGAGTGTCACGGGCTGCGATCGGGCAGTCTGTGTGTTTCGGTCGGTTTTCTGGGCAGGGCGGGTTCGCGCCTGTTTTTCCAGATGCGCCATGACCGCGTCAAATGCGGCGACGGAGGCATCGGGCGGGGTGCTGTCGCTTTCGATCACCTGCGCCAGGCCGATCCGGCTGTGGGTTTCGCGAGCGAGATCGGCGAGCTCCTCGGCATCCGCGCCGCGTTCCTCGATCAGACGGGCCAACGCCTCCCACCTTGGGCGGCCGATACCGATGCCGGGGCCGATGGCCTGCGCCAAATCGCGGCCCAGCATGTCGATGATGGTCAGCGCCATGGAGACCGACGATTTGGTCACGGTCAGCACCTCGGCGACCTGGGATTGCGTGCCAAAGCCTGAATCTACCAGTTCGCGGGCAAAAAGCGCCTTTTCGATGAAGGTCAGATCGCGGCGCGCCATGTTTTCGCTGATCTGCGCGCGCACCGCGTCGTCGTCGTTGAGATTTGCGACGAGGGCGCGGATTTTGGGCACACTGCCGGAAGACCGGATCGCCTCAAGCCGTCGCCGCCCGTAGACCAGCAGATAGGTGTCGGGCTGATCGGGGTGGCGGCGCACAAGAATGGGCACGGCCTGACCGTTGGTCTCGATCGCTTCGCGCAGGTCTGCGACGTCGCGCGGATCGAGCCGGTCGGCGATGCGCGTGTCGATGATCTGGTCGGGGTCCAGTTCCCACACATGGTGGCCGTCGACGGCATCGCGGGCAGCGCGCAGCGCGCGATTCGCGGTCATCGAAGAGGGCGGGCCGGACGATTCCTGACCGGCGGGCCGGGCTGCGGCAAGGCTGTCCAGCATGGAGATGCGTTTCTTGCGGCTGTCAGACATCATTTCCCCCCATCATCGGCCCCATGTTTTCTGAACAAGGTTGAAAATTTCGTCGTTCACCGCGTTCAGGCTTTCCATCGCGCGATCATAAGTCGACCGGGTAAAGGCGCCGCGCTCGACCTCGTAAAGCGTCTGTTTGGTCAGGCCCGCATCCGAGATCGCGGTGGATTTCAGCATCGGCGCGTTGAGCACCTTGTCGCCGTAAAGCGTGCGCAGAAAGGCGGTTATGCGGTTTTGCGGCGCATCCGTCGGCTCGTATCGGGTGAGCAGATAGCGCATCCAGTCGTGTTTCATGTCGGCACCGCTGTCGGCGATCACGTCCATCAGATCGGCGGTCATGCGCAGGAATTGCGACATCGACATCACGTCGAGCATTTCGGGATGGATCGTCACCAGCAGACCGGTGGAGGCCGAGAGCGCCGACATGGTCAGAAAGCCCAGTTGCGGCGGGCAGTCGATGACGACGATGTCATAATTGGCGTCCACCTGCGCCAATGCGTCTCTGACTCGGAAGAAAAAGAGGCCCGCGTTGCCGGAGGCCAGCGCGCGGGGTGTGTCATGCTCGAATTCCATCAGTTCGAGATTGCCGGGGATCAGGTCAAGATTGGGGATATATGTCGGGCGAATGACCTCGCGGATCGGCACCGGATCATCGTAGCGGATGGCGTCGAAGAGCGTGCCGCCTTCGGGCAGATCAAATTCAGGCTGGACGCCGTGCAGGGCGGTGAAGGACGCTTGCGGATCGAGGTCGATGCCCAGGACCCGGTAGCCCTTGAGCGCAAAGCGTTGCGCGAGATGGGCGGAGGTCGTGGTCTTGCCCGACCCGCCCTTGAAGTTCATCACGCCGATGATTTGCAGGTGGTCGCCGTCGCGCCGTCCGGGCAGGTAGTCGCCGGGCTTGCGGGCAGTTTTTTGCAGCAGGACGCGCAGGTCCTGGATGTCTTGCGCGGAATAGTGACGACGATTACCGGGCGTGGTTTCGGGCGAGGGGCCCTTGCCATCGAGATGCAGTTTGCGCAGATAGCTGTCGTTGACGCCCAGCAGGTTCGCGGCCTCGCCCGAGGTGAATTTGCGCATGGTCTTGGCGGCGTCGGGCGGAAAAAGGCTGGTGCGTTGGGCATGGAGCTGGGCGGCCAGCTGTTCGGATTGCTGGCGGATGACCGCATTGAGGTCGTCCTGTTCGAAAGGTGCCGATGTCACGTTCATGTGGCCTGCTCTGTCCTGCTCAATCGTTTTCCTAACGTGTTCACGGAAAACAGCGTTTTGTCACGATTTTTCGTGACTATTGGCGCTGGAGGGGATTCGTGCAAGCGAAATCGTGATACTTATGCACAGGGTAGGTTAGGCGCAGGTCAGGCGCGGGAGTAATCTGCGACACCTGACCGGCCAAGGGCTGACTGTCACCGGTGCGGGCCGGGGACCTGGGACCAGACGCAATTATCCTTGCCCGAAAGCCGCGCGTTGCGCCTGCAATCGCTGACATGCGGGGACGAAGGTTCTGCCCCTGACATGGCCTGTTCCACCCGGATCGGCGAGATCACGGCGGCGGAATGCGAAGCCGTCAACCAGTTCAAAGGCTGCGAGTTCAAAGGCTGCGGGACCGGGCCTGCGAAATTCACGCCATCATGGCGCGGCTTTGAACGGGTAGCGGGTAGCGGTGGATCTGGTGGAACATGCCTGCCCCGTCCTGCCCCATCAGGGTGATCGCGTCGATCCTGAACGGGTCCGGCACGAGGGGTGTCAGGCGGGCCTGCAACGCGGCGATGACCAGAGCGGCGGTGTCACGGGGCAGGGGTCCGCTCAGCGTCAGGTGAAAGTCAAGGTCGTCAAAGATGAAGGGGTAGCCCCAGTCGAGCATCTGTCGGTCCTGACGGGCGGTCAGCCGGGATTTGCGGCGGCGCGCGATGTCGGCGTCGCTTGGCGGGGCGCGAAACCGGTCGAAAGCGATGACGGCGGCGGCGGCGAAGTCGCGCAGATGCGCGGGGTCAGCACCGGGTCGCAGGGCGACGAACCTGTTGTCGTGGCGCAGCGCCATCGCGCCGATCCCGAAGGCGGCATGGCTGCGCGCGAAATCGGCGGCGGCGTGCTGCAAGGCGTTGGCATCCGCCCCTGCGGCCAGCCGGAACGGTGCCTTGAGCGTGGCGTGAAACCCGTATTTGCGCGGCACCGCCGTGACGCGCGCAAGATCGAGCCCGGAGATACCCGGATGGGCCACGTGGCGGCCCCGGGCCGCGTCCCAGCCCAGCCAGGCCGCGCCGAAATCGGCCAGCGCATCGGTCGGCGTGTAAAAGAGGGCGTATCGTTCGAACATGTGACCTCCACCGCAGAGCCCGTGATCTGCCAAGCCCGCGTGACACCGACATGACAGACCCGACCATTTTGGCCAATGCCAGCCTGATCCTGAGCGACGAGATCGTCACATGAGCGTCGAACAGGGCGCGGCACCTGCGTGCAGCCACGCCCGCAGATCGAATATGCCATCGGGCGGCGCACGCGGATCCGGCGCAACCTGAACGCGCAGGGCATGGATGTGTCCGGCACCTTTCCGGGGGCGGAGCGTTGCGGCCCCGCCGGGCGGGTCGGTGCGGGCTTTCGTGATGGGCCGCGCGTCAGGCTCAGGACCCTAGCCGGGCTTCTGGTCGTCGGCTGGCAGATACGTCCACAGATAGCCCCTCGGCAGCGGTCCCTTGTTGCGCCCGCCTTGCTGGGTCTGTTCCCAGGCATGGGCCAGGATACCGACGGAGCGCGACAGGCAGAACAACCCGCGCGCCAGCGGCGCGTCGAAGCCAAGCTCGGCATAGATCACGGCGGTGGCCCCGTCGATGTTCATCGGGATCGGGCGGCCCTTGGCTTGTGACAGATGATCCTCGATCTGCAGGGCGACCGCGCGGGCGCGGCCCGGCACCACGCCCGATTCCTGTGCCGTGCGCACCAGATCCATCAGCCGCGGCGCGCGCGGATCGCGGGTGTGGAACCGATGGCCGAAACCGGGTATGTATTTGCCGTGCTCTGCCGTCCATGCGGTGACCGCGCGGGCCACCGCCACATCCGGCGCGTCGCCTTCGTCGACGAAGGACAGCGCCATCCGGTAGAGCGTAACCGCCTGCTCGCCCGCCCCGCCGTGCACGTCGCCCAGCATGTTCAGCCCCGTGGCCATCGCGTTGTTCAGGCCGACGCCGCAGGTCGCGGCCATGCGCGCCGCAGCAATGGACGGTGCTTGCGGGCCGTGATCCACCGCAGCCGTCAGCGCCGCCTCGAGCAGATGCGCCTGATCGGCCGAGGGCAGATCGCCGCGCAGGCAAAGCCAGATCATCTGCACGAAGCTGACGGTGCCGATCAGGTCCTGGATGGGGCGGCCCCGGATGTCGATCTGGTTCGGCTCCATCCGGATCAGCGCAGTTTGCCACCAGTCTTCGGCCTCTTTGCGTGCAGCGGGGTCGGTCATATGGCACCTTCGGATTTCAGCGCCGCGATCTGCGCGCCATCGTAGCCCAGTTCGGTCAGGATGTCGGAAGTATGCGCGCCCAGCGTCGGCGGCGGACCATCGACCCCTGGCGCGGCCCCGTCGAGTTTGGCGCCGATCCCGATCAATTGCAGATCCTGTCCCGCGACGCGGTGGGTTTGCAGCAGGCCGCGCTCCGCAATCTGGGGATGCGCCAGCGCTTCCGGCACGGACCAGACCGGTCCTGCCGGCACGCCCCGCGCCGTCAGCCTTGCGATCCAGTCCGATGCGGGGGCGGTGGCGAAGGCGGCTTCCAGTTCGGCGCCCAGTTCGGCGCGGTTGGCCAGTCGGGCCTTGCGATCGGCAAAGCGCGGGTCGTGCGCCAGCGCGGGTCGGCCAACGATCTCGCACAGCGCCTCGAATTGTTCTTGCTTGTTGGCCGCCACGTTCATCACGCCGTCGCCGGTCGTGAACGTGCCGGACGGACTGGCGGTAAAGTTGTCGTTGCCGTTGGGCGCAGGTGCCTGCCCCGCGATCAGATGGTTCGACACCACCCAGCCCATCGTCGCGATCACCGCCTCGAGCATGGACACGTCGATAAAGGTTCCCCGGTCTTCGGACGTGTTGGCCAGGGCGGCGGCGACGGCGAAGGCCGCCGTCATGCCGCCGATCGTATCGGCCATCGGATAGCCCACCCGGCAGGGGGCCGTCGCGGCGTCACCGGTGATCGACATGACGCCGCTCATGCCCTGCACGATCTGGTCGTAGGCGGGCAGGCCCGACAGCGGTCCATCCTGCCCGAAGCCCGAGATCGCGCAATAGATCAGGCGCGGATTTTCGGCGCGCAGATCGTCGTTGCCCAGACCCAGCCGCGCCATCACGCCGGGACGAAAATTCTCGACCAGGGCATCGGCGCCGCGCACCAGTTCCGTCAGGATACGCTTGCCTGCTGGGGATTTGAGATTGAGCGTGATCGACCGCTTGCCGGGGTTCTGCGCCAGAAACGACACCCCCATCAGGTCGGCGTTGCGGTCCGGATCGGCACCCAGCTGGCGCGCCAGATCGCCGGTGCCGGGGGTTTCGACCTTGATCACCTCGGCGCCCATGTGGGCCAGCTGGTGGCAGCAGAACGGGCCCGCCAGCACGTTGGTCAGATCAAGGACACGGACCCCTTTCAGCGGCGCCTGCGTCATCGGCTGCGCCGCGCGTGGACGACCTGGGCCATGGCAAAGAACTCCCGACAATAGCTGGCCTTTTCCGGCGCACCACAAGGCCAGCCCCTGCAGCCCGTGAAGGACGCGTGAAGATCCATGCCGGCGGCGGGCAGGTTCACCTGGATCATCCTTGCCTCGCATGTCTCGGAAACCGGGTCAATCCGCGCGACATCCCACGTCAACATCCCGGCGGACCGCTCATGGCCGCTGTGAATGACCACTGTGGTTGGCCACTGTGGTTGGCTGCGGCGCAGGCTGCGGCGTGATCTGCGGCGTGATCGGGCAACCTGCGCCGGTATGGGACGAAGTCAGGGGTCATGATTGCGTGTCAGCTTCTCTACTTCCGGCAGCATGGTCATTTCCCTGATGAACGCTCTGATTTTGATCCGGATGTGATTGACTGCGTGGCGGATCAGATTGGTGCGGAAGATGACCCGGCGTTGTCGTTTTCCAGTGATACGACCCGCCGCCAACGCGCGGGAATTTTGGATTTTCAGGGGTTCGCCGGGCATCGCAGCGAGATCGGACCAAGCTTCAGGCATGGATGGATGAACAGCTCGGAGGCCGTGATCTTAATCTGGCGGATTGGGTTGAGCGAGGTTATGGCCAAGCTCTTGGCGTGGGTGTTTTCGTTCCTTCTGACAAGATCCTGAATCAGTGACTTCGCAGTCGAAAGTATTTGATTTACCTATTGAGATAAAGCACTTATCCTTCATCTGAGATTAACCCTGCAGGTGAGTTCAGATGACCGACTTTATTGTCAAGAAACTGCCC